>Ga0302314_10013329_pt1 | contig 14146 bp, 12 predicted proteins | sample III_Palsa_N2_3_FD_200533 | JGI IMG/M metagenome (GOLD analysis project Ga0302314, IMG submission 200533) | Peat permafrost microbial communities from Stordalen Mire near Abisko, Sweden - III_Palsa_N2_3 | ecosystem: Environmental > Terrestrial > Soil > Palsa > Peat permafrost | place: Sweden... | reverse complement strand
CGCCGATGAGCCCCTGCTGCAGCGCATCCGCACCATCGACGGCGTGCTGTCGGTGCGCCTGGTGCGCGCGCCGGACTGATGCCGATGGCAGCACGCAGCACCAGGGGCAAGATCGGCAACGCCGGCGCCAGCGGCAAGCCGCCGCGCGGCGCGCGCGCCTCCGGCGGCGAACTGGATTCGCTGCGGGCGGCCATCGACGCGGTGGACGAGCAGCTGCACGGGCTGCTCAACGAGCGCGCACGGCTGGCGCAGCGCGCCGGCATTTCCAAGCACAAGGATGGCCACACGGTGGACTTCTACCGGCCGGAGCGCGAAGCCGAGGTGCTGCGCCGGGCGCTCGAGCGCAACCCCGGGCCGCTGCGCAACGAGGAGATCGTGCGCCTGTTCCGCGAGATCATGTCGGCCTGCCTGGCGCAGGAGGAACCGCTGAAAGTCGCGTTCCTGGGGCCCGAAGGCACGTTCACGCAGCAGGCCGTGCTGCGACACTTTGGTCACTCGGTGCGCGCCCTGGCGCTGCCGACCGTGGACGAGGTGTTCCAGGAAGTCGAGGCCGGCAACGCAGATTTCGGCATCGTGGCGATCGAGAACTCGAGCGAGGGCACGATCACCAATACGCTCGACCGGTTTCTCACCAGCCCGCTGCACATCTGCGGCGAGGTCGAACTGCGCATTCATCATTGCCTGATGGGCAAGATGGATGCGCTGGCGCGGGTACTGCGCGTGTGCTCGCACAGCCAGGCGCTGGCGCAGTGCCGCGGCTGGCTCGATGAGCACCTGCCGGAGGTGGAACGCGTGCCGGTGGCGAGCAACGCCGAGGGCGCGCGGCGCGCGCGCGACGAACAGGGAACCGCGGCGATCGCCGGCGAGACCGCCGCCGAAGTCTACGGGCTCAACATCCTGGTGCGTGATATCGAGGACCGCGCCGACAATGCCACGCGCTTCCTGGTACTGGGGCGCCAGCTCCTGCGCCCCAGCGGCGCGGATCGCAGCACGCTGCTGGTGTCGATCGGCGATACGCGCTCGCCCGGAGCGCTGCATCGGCTGCTCGAGCCGCTGGCGCGCTACGGCATCAGCATGACCCGCATCGAATCGCGGCCGTCGCGCCGGCGCAAGTGGGACTATGTGTTCTTCATCGACATCGAGGGCCATGCCGAGGACGCGCGCGTACGCAAGGCGCTGGCGGCGCTGAAGAAGCGTGCCTCACTGTTCCGCGTGCTCGGCTCCTATCCACGGGCGGTGCTCTAGGCCCATGAGCGGCGAACGCCACAGCGGCGATCGCCACCCGGGTGTGCTCGCGGTCCAGGCGGTGCGCGATCTGTCGCCGTACGTGCCCGGCAAGCCGATCGCGGAACTGCAGCGCGAGCTCGGCATCCGCGACATCGTCAAGCTGGCCTCGAACGAAAACCCGTACGGCCCGAGTCCGCGCACGCTCGCGGCGATGCGCGCCGCGCTCGATGAGATCTGGCTCTATCCCGACGGCGGCTGTCACGAGCTCAAACAGGGGCTCGCGCGGCATCTGGGCGTCGACGCCACGTGCCTGACGCTCGGCAACGGTTCCAACGACCTGCTGGTGCTGCTGGCCGAAGCCTTTCTGACGCCGAGCCACAGCGCGGTCTACTCGCAATACGGCTTTGCGATCTATCCGCTGGTCACGCGCGCCAGCGGCGCGCGGGCGATCGAAGTGCCGGCGCTGGGCGGCCAGAGCAGCATGCCGCTCGGTCACGATCTGGGAGCGATGGCGGCGGCGATCGCCCCGCACACGCGCCTGGTGTTCATCGCCAATCCCAATAACCCCACCGGCACCTGGGCGGCGCCCGCCGCGCTCAAGGCGCTGCTCGAACGCGCGCCCGGAAGCACGCTGGTGGTGCTCGACGAGGCCTATTTCGAGTACGGCCACGCGCTTGGCACGCAGGACGGGGTGGCCTGGCTGGCCGCGCACCCGAACCTGGTGCTGCTGCGCACCTTTTCCAAGGCCTACGGGCTGGCCGGCGCCCGCGTCGGGTATGCAGTCTCGCATCCGGAGGTCGCCGAGGTGCTCAATCGACTGCGCCCTGCGTTCAACGTCAACTCGCTGGCGCAGGCCGGTGCGCTCGCGGCGCTCGCCGATCAGGCCTACATGCGCGCCGCCGTCGATCGAACGATGCGTGAGCTCACCCGGGTCGAGACCGGGCTCAAACGGCTGGGGTTGTGGAGCGCGCCTTCCGCGGCCAATTTTCTGCTGCTGCGGCTCGATCGACCGGCGGCACCGGTGTACCAGGCGCTGCTGCGCCGCGGCCTGATCGTGCGACCCCTGGCCGGCTACGGCCTGCAGGATTGCCTGCGCATTTCGATCGGCCTGCCGGAGCACAACGACCGGCTGCTCGCGGCGCTGCCGCAGGTGCTCGCGGCTGACGCCGCCCAGCTCCCATGAGCAGCGCCACCACCGGACGGCGCTACCGGGTGCTCCCGGCCGCCAGCGTTCAGGGCGAACTGCGTGTTCCGGGTGATAAATCGATCTCCCATCGCGCCTTGATGCTCGGCGGCATCGCCGACGGACAGAGCGCGATCAGCGGTTTCCTGGCGAGCGAAGACTGCCTGGCGACGCTCGCGGCACTGAGTGCGCTCGGGGTGCGCATCGAGCGGCCACAGGAAACCCTGGTGCAGGTGCACGGCGCCGGCCGCGATGGCCTAAGGCCGCCCGCGGCGCCGCTGGACATGGGCAACGCCGGTACCGCAATGCGCCTGCTCATGGGTCTGCTGGCGGGGCAGGGGTTTGACAGCACGCTCATCGGCGACGCCTCGCTGATGCGCCGGCCGATGGAGCGCGTCGCCGCGCCGCTGCGCGCGATGGGGGCGCGCATCGACACCCAGGCAGGCAAGCCGCCGGTGCGCATCCATGGCGGGGCGGCCTTGCAGGGCATCGACTATACCCTGCCGATGGCCAGCGCCCAGGTGAAGTCCGCGCTGCTGCTGGCAGGCCTGTACGCGCAGGGCGTGAGCACGGTGCGCGAGCCGGCGCCGACGCGCGATCACACCGAGCGCATGCTGCGCGGTTTCGGGGTGCAGCTCGAGAGCGCCGCCGCCCGGGTGAGCCTGGCGGGGGGCCAGCGCCTCACCGGCTGCCACGTCGCGGTCCCCGGGGACTTCTCCTCGGCCGCGTTTTTCCTCGTGGCCGGCTGCCTGGCGGCCCGGCACGGCCTCACCATCCGTGACGTCGGCGTCAACCCGACCCGCACCGGGCTGCTCTCGATGTTGCGGCTCATGGGCGCCGACATCGAGGTGCGGCCGCACCCCGCACCAGGGGCCGAACCGACGGCCGACATTCACGTTCGGGCCAGCGCACTGCGCGGCATCCGCGTGCCCGAGGCGCTGGTGCCGCTGGCGATCGACGAGTTTCCGGTATTTTTCATTGCCGCAGCCGCAGCCTCCGGGGAGACCGTCGTGACCGGCGCCGCGGAGCTGCGGGTCAAGGAGAGCGACCGCCTCGCCGCCATGGCGGCGGGCCTCGCGAGCCTGGGCATCGAGTGCGAATTGCTGCCCGACGGCCTGCGCCTGCAGGGTGGCCGGATGCGCGGCGGGCGCATCGACAGTCACGGCGATCATCGCATCGCCATGGCCTTCGCGGTCGCCAGCCTGCTGGCCAGCGGACCGATCGAGATCGAGGATGTCGCCAACGTGGCGACGTCGTTTCCGGGTTTTCCCCGCCTGGCGCGCGCCGCAGGGCTCGCGCTCGAGGACTGATCGTGCCAGTCCCGACCGTCGCCATCGATGGGCCGAGCGGCTCGGGCAAGGGCACCGTGAGCCGTTTATTAGCGCATCGCACCGGCTGGCATCTGCTCGATAGCGGTGCGCTCTACCGCCTGGTGGCCTTTGCCGGGGTGCTTGCGGGCTTGGAGCCCGATGACATCGAGGGCCATGCCCGGCTCGCCGGGCAGATGCGGGTGGCATTTGCAGCCGGCCCCGAGGGGCAGGAGCGCATTATGCTCGGCGAGCGCGACGTGGCGGCGGCGCTGCGTTCGGAGGCTGCCGGGGCCGGGGCCTCGCGGGTCGCGGCGTGGCCCGCGGTACGCGCCGCGTTGCTCGATCGGCAGCGGACCTTTGCGCTCCCGCCCGGGCTGATCGCCGACGGGCGCGATATGGGTACCGTGGTGTTCCCGCACGCCGGGCTCAAAATCTTCCTCACTGCCAGCCCCGAAGAACGCGCCCGCCGACGCTATAACCAGTTGAAAGAAAAGGATTCTGGTGTTAGCCTTGCCGCCCTTTCGCTCGAGATCGCGGAACGCGATCGGCGCGATTCGACACGGACCGTAGCACCGCTTGTGCCGGCCGCCGACGCGATCGTCCTGGACTCGACGGCCATGAGTGCCGCCGAGGTGGCGGACGAGGTATTCGCGCGCGGCCGCGCTCGTTCGCTCTGGCCGTAGGTCGCTTCCGCGCCGGTCCGGCGCCGCGCCGCCAGGCTGCAGAGATTGCGCGGGCGCGAGGAGTCGCGTTCGAGGGGGCTTAAGTCGACAGGTGAATTGATAGTTGGCGCCGCAAGGACGCGGCGCTCGTCATGTCCAACCCGCTGTGCCGGATGCGCCGCGGTCGATGAGCGCGGCAACGTGCGAGAGAGTGTATGAACGAAAGTTTCAGCGAGATGTTCGAGCAAAGCCTGGCGAATCAGCGCATTCGCCCCGGCATGATCCTGACCGGCCTGGTGATCGATGTCGGTCCCGATGTCGTCATCGTCAACGTGGGACTGAAGTCGGAAGCCGTCATCCCGCTCGAGCAATTCAAGAATGAGCGCGGCGAAGTCGAGGTCAGTGCGGGCGATCAGGTCGAAGTGGCGCTCGACTCGGTCGAAGACGGCACCGGTGAGACGCGCCTGTCGCGCGAGAAAGCCAAGCGTGCGCGCACCTGGACGCGCCTGGAAGAGGCATTCAACAACGCCGAGATCGTGACCGGAATCATTTCTGGGCGCGTCAAGGGCGGCTTCACGGTCGAGATCGATCATGTACGCGCGTTCCTGCCCGGCTCGCTGGTGGATGTGCGCCCGGTGCGCGACACCGGTTATCTCGAGGGCAAGCCGCTCGAGTTCAAGGTGATCAAGCTCGATCAGAAACGCAACAACGTCGTGGTTTCGCGCCGCGCCGTGGTCGAGCAGGAGTTCTCGGCCGAGCGCAGCGCGCTGATGGATAACCTGCAGGAAGGTGCCGTGGTGCGCGGCACGGTCAAGAATCTCACCGATTACGGTGCCTTCGTCGATCTGGGCGGCATCGATGGCCTGCTGCATATCACCGACATGGCCTGGAAGCGCGTCAAGCATCCGTCGGAGGTCGTCAAGGTTGGCGATGAAATCGACGTGCGGATCCTGAAGTTCGATCGCGAGCGCTCACGCGTATCGCTCGGCTTGAAACAGCTCGGCGCCGATCCGTGGGAGAACATTGCGCGGCGCTATCCGCCCAACACCCGCGTGTTCGGCAAGGTCACCAATATCGCCGACTATGGCGCCTTCGTCGAGATCGAGGACGGCGTCGAGGGCCTGGTGCACGTCTCGGAGATGGACTGGACCAACAAGAACGTCAATCCGGCCAAGGTGGTGCACACCGGTCAGGAAGTCGAAGTGATGGTGCTCGACGTGGACGAGGAGCGCCGGCGCATTTCGCTGGGACTGAAGCAGTGCAAGGCCAACCCGTGGAAGGAATTTGCCGAGAATCACAATCGCGGCGATCGCGTCTCGGGGCAGATCAAGTCGATCACCGACTTCGGCATCTTCATCGGCCTGCCGGGCAACATCGACGGCCTGGTGCACCTGTCCGATATTTCCTGGGATCAGCCCGGTGAGGAGGCGGTGCGCAACTATCAGAAGGCGCAGCAGGTCGAGGCCATGGTGCTGTCGATCGATCCGGAGCGCGAACGCATCTCGCTCGGCATCAAGCAGCTGGCCAAGGATCCGTTCTCGGCGTTCATCGCCGAGAACCCGAAAGGCAGCGTCGTCAAGGGCACAGTCAAGGACGTCGATCCGCGCGGGGCCGTGATCGATCTGGGCAACGGTATCGAGGGCCAGCTGCGCGCCTCGGAACTCGGCCGCGACCGGGTGGACGATGCGCGCGCGGTACTGAAGATCGGCGACGAAGTGGAAGCCAAGTTCATCGGTGTGGATCGCAAGACCCGCACCATCTCGCTGTCGATCAAGGCGAAGGAGGTCTACGAAGAAGCCGAGGCGGTGCAGAGCTATCGCTCTGAAGTGCCGACCTCGGGCACCAGTCTGGGCGATCTGCTCAAGGAGCAGATCAACGGCCCGGAGCGCGATTGAGCGCCTCGGGCCTTGGCATCCGGTTGAATTTGCAGCGTCATTAAATCAGCGACAGGGGTCAGCGCATCGGGGCAGTAGCAACCCTCGCGGCGGTGATCTTCAGGATCTGGAAACGCCATGACGAAGTCGGAACTGATCGAAATCATTACGGCGAAGCAGAAGCATCTGCCCGCGAAGGATGTCGAGCTGGCACTCAAGCAGATGCTCGAGATCATGAGCGACTCACTGGCTCAAGGCGATCGGATCGAGATCCGCGGCTTTGGCAGTTTTTCGCTGCACTTCCGGCCGCCGCGCCAGGGACGCAATCCCAAGACCGGCGAGGCGGTAGCGCTCGCCGGCAAATACGTGCCGCACTTCAAGCCGGGTAAAGACCTGCGCGAGCGCGTCAACAGCGGTGCCGACCGGCCGATTCGCGACTGAATCCCGACCCCCGCAGTCGGTCCGTAGTCCTGGTCCGTATCCTGGAATGGTGACTGGTGCATCGCCAGCGGCGTTGCGCTCGTCTAACATCCGACTCCGGCATGATCATGTTGCGAGGATCGACGGCATGGCAGTGACAGAGGTTCGGACCGCGGTGTTTCCGGTAGCGGGACGTGGCACGCGATTCCTGCCGGCGACCAAGGCCAGTCCGAAGGAGATGTTGCCGATCGTCGACAAGCCGCTGATCCAGTACGCGGTCGACGAGGCGCTGGCGGCCGGCGCCCGCCGGCTGGTGTTCATCACCGGGTCGTCCAAACGCGCGATCGAGGATCATTTCGATACCGACGATGCGCTCGAGAAACTGCTCGAATCGCAAGGCAAGCACGAGCTGGCCGAACAGGTGCGCAGCGTGCTGCCCAGTTATGCCTCGTGCATCTATATCCGCCAGCCAGCGCCGCTGGGCCTGGGCCACGCCGTGCTGTGCGCGCGTCCGGCGGTGGGCGATGTACCGTTCTTCGTGCATCTGGCGGACGATCTGATCGACGCCGAGGTGCCGTGCCTGAAACAGATGGCGGCGACCTACCAGGAGCGCGGCGGCAGCGTTCTGGGCGTCGAGGAAGTGCCCAAGCGCGACACCGACAAATACGGCATCGTCGAGGTCGAGCCCGGTGATGGCATCGTCAGCCGCATCCGCAGCATCGTCGAGAAGCCCAAGCCGGCGGTGGCGCCATCGACGCTGGCGGTGGTTGGCCGCTACGTGCTCACGCCGGCGATCTTCGATGAACTCGAGCGCGTGGGACAGGGCGCCGGCGGGGAGATCCAGTTGACCGATGGCATCGCGCGCCTGTTGCTGCGCGAGCCGGTGTTTGCTCACCGTTTCACCGGCCGGCGCTTCGACTGCGGCAGCAAGCTCGGCTACCTGCAGGCCACCGTGGAGCTGTCGCTGGCCCATCCGGCACTGGGCAAGGACTTTCGCCGCTACCTCAAGCACCTGGCCGCCACGCTCGACGACATATCCTGAAATGCCGTTCCCGTGAGTTGAGAATTCAAAGGGTATGCTGATGGGCACGGATTCGATGGCCGGCTACGTGTGCCCGATCACGCGCCGCCCACTCGTGCCGGTACCGCTCGGGGCGGCACGGGCGCGCATCGCCGGCGGCGAGCCGCTCGCCACGCGTGTGCACAGCGGGCCCGGCCGCGCCCCGATCGGCGAGACTCCCGAGGTGCTGCTACGCGAGGATGATCAGGCGGCCTACCCGATCGTGGATCGAATACCGATCCTGCTTGCGCCCGAGGTCCTCACCGATCCGGCCGCGCCGCTTCGATTCGATCTGCAATCGAGTCACTACGCCGAAGCCTACAATGAGATGCAGTTCTACGATGCAACCAGCACCGACGTAGCCGGGCAGATTCACAGCATCGCCTCCCTGGGGGAGTCCCCCGAAGAGGACCTGCAGGCACTGTTCCGCCAGCAGCGCGCATCGGATGCGCAACGGGCTGATTTCCCGCACCCACCCGAGCGCTGGCTGGTGGCGCGCATGGATCTCGGCAGCGAATGGGACTGCTACACCCACCTCGCACCTCTGCACGACAAGCACATTGTGCAGCTCGGCGGCCGCGGCTCGGGCGCGATGAGGATGCTGCTGGGCGGGGCCGCGCGCGCCACGCTGCTCACACCGATGCTCGAGGAGGCCCAGATGGCTCTCAAGCTCGCCCTGGTGCTCGGCGTGGCGGAGCGCTTCGCGTGCTTCATTGGAATCGCCGAGGAGATCCCGCTGCCCGACGCGAGCGTCGATGGCGCGTTTTCCGGCGGCTGCGTGCATCACATGACCACCACGCTGGCATTTCCGGAGATCGCCCGCATTCTCCGGCCCGGTGGCCGATTTGCCGCCGTCGAGCCATGGCGCGCTCCGATGTATGCACTTGGCACCTGGGTGTTCGGCAAGCGCGAGGCCAATCCATTCTGCCGGCCGCTGACACGCGAGCGCGTAGCACCCCTGTTCAATGCCTTTCCCCATGCACAATGCGTTCAGCACGGCACGCTCACGCGCTATCCGATGCTGGGGCTGGAGAAGCTTGGCGCGCGCTTCGCGCTCACGACCGCCTGGAACGTGGGGCGCTTCGACGATCGGCTATGCTCGCTTATCCCGGGGATGCGCCGCCTTGGCAGCGGTGTGGCGCTGCTCGCAACCCGGTAAGCCGGTAGCCACCGGCACCCCGGCCGCCGGTCGGCGCCATGAACTGAGTCACATTTCCGGCGCGATCGGGCCATAAGAACCGCCGTCGCATCAGGGACATAGCCTCGCCTGGGGGCTTCAAGAAAGGCCGCGCGCGGCCGATAGCTTTAGCGGGACCGCTTCGGGCTACCGGTAGTTGCATCGCGCATGTTTACGCTCATCGGCTCGGTCGTCGTTCTGTTGTGCGTTTGCGGCAGCTTTCTGATGGAAGGCGGCAGCCTGCTGCTGCTCTGGCATCCGGGCGAAGTGATCATCATCGTCGGTTCCGCGTTCGGCGCGTTCGTCACCAGTAATCCGATCAAGGTGGTCAAAGGATCGTTCGCCGCCGCCCTGGGATTGGTCAAGGGCCCGCGCTACAAGCGCGAGGATTACGTCGACCTGCTGAAGCTGCTCTACGACATCCTGGTGAAGATCCGCAAATCCGGCATGCTCGCCATCGAAGCGGACATCGAGCAGCCTGCGAAGAGCAAGATGTTCACCGACTATCCGCGCATCCTCGCGGATCATCACATGATCGAGTTCATCACCGACTGTCTGCGCCTGATCGTGGGTGGCAATCTCGATCCGCATGAGCTGGAGAGCCTGCTCGAGTACGAACTGGAGACCCACCACCAGGAAGCGCAGCAGCCGGCGCACGCGGTGCAGCGCGTGGCCGATGCGCTGCCCGGTTTCGGCATCGTCGCCGCGGTGCTGGGTATCGTGGACACCATGGCCTCGATCGACGGCGCCGACACCGGCACCATCGGCCGCAAGGTCGGCGCGGCGCTGGTGGGCACCTTTCTCGGTATCCTCATCGCCTACGGGTTCATCGGTCCGATCGCGGCGGCGATCGAGCATCGCGTGCACGAGGAAGGCAAGGCGTTCGAGGTGGTGAAGATGGCGCTGGTGGCGAGCGTGCGCGGGTATGCGCCGCCGGTGGCGGTGGAATTCGCGCGCAAGCTGCTGTGGTCGGACGTGCGTCCGACCTTCGCCGATCTGGAGAATCATCTCAAGGGCAAGAAGAAAGAGCCGCAGAAGGAAGGCGCGCCGGCATGAGTGCGCCCGAAGGCCAACGCCCGATCCTGATCGTCAAGCGGCCCAAGAAGGCCGGCAGCGCGCATCATGGCGGCGCCTGGAAAGTCGCGTATGCCGACTTCGTGACCGCGATGATGGCGTTCTTCATGGTCATGTGGCTGATTGCCGCCGTGTCCAAGGAGCAGCGCGCAGCGATATTTGATTACTTCAAGAATCCAAGCATGCAGCAGGGCAAATCGCCACGCGCCTCGATGGGCCAGATGGGCCCCGGAGGAGCGAGCACCAGCGTCATCAATCTGCGCGGCGCACTCGATGCGCGCAAGTCCGCCAGCGCGCTGTCCACCGGACTGGGCACGCCGCGCGATACGCCGACGATGATCGACCGGGCGGCGCCGGATGTGGACACGGCGAAGAAGATCGCCGCGGAGGCCGACCGGAAAAAACTCGAGTCGCTGATGGCGCAGCTGCGCGAGGCGATCGACCACAGCCAGGCCCTCAGACCCTTCAAGGATCAGCTGCTGCTCGATATCACGCCCGAGGGCCTGCGCATCCAGATCGTCGATGCACAGAACCGGCCGATGTTCGACCTCGGCAGCGCCAAGCTCAAGGACTATACCGGCACCATCCTGCATGAGCTGGCCCCCTACCTCAATTCGGTGCCTAATCGCATCAGCCTGTCCGGCCACACCGACACCACGGCGTATATGTCGCTGGCGGGCTACACCAATTGGGATCTGTCGGCCGATCGGGCCAACGCGGCACGCCGGGCGCTCGAGGGCGGCGGGCTCGCGATCGACAAGGTATCGCGCGTCGTGGGTCTATCCTCCTCGGTGCTGTTCGACAAGGAGAATTCGCGCAATCCGATCAACCGGCGCATCAGCATCATCGTAATGACCAAGGAAGCCGACGAGAGCGCGCTCAAGACCGACGCGATGCCCGAGAGCGCGGCCGTAACGGCGCCGAGCGACACCCAGGAGCACGCGCCGAGTGGCCCCAGCCCGGCCAGCGCATCGATCGCTGCGCCCGCAGCGCCCAACACGCCGCCGAGCGCAGCCGCTGGCGGCGCGCTCGCCGCGCCTGCCCCGCCATAGGTCTGCGGCGCGGCTCGGCCCACCCCGCCCGTCAACCACGGCCCGGGACGGCGCGCTAGTATGAGGTCAGGAGGAGATCATGTCTGATCGATGGACTGCTCGCGCTGCGTGGCTGCTGCTCGCCTGCGCAGCACTGGCGGCCGCTGGCTGCGCCATCACGGCGGCGCCGTCCCAGCGGGCCGCCGCCCCATTGCCCGGCACGGACGCCTGCGTATTCATCCGCAACGTGTACGACTGGGACGTGATCGATTCGAGCACGCTGATCGTGTATGCGCCGATGCGCAAGGATCCCTATCTGGTCAAACTGTTCGCGCCGGTGTTCGATCTGGATTTCAAGCAGCGCGTGGGTTTCGAAGATGGCGATCACAGCGGCATGCTGTGTGGTAACGGGGCGGCCAATCTGGTGGTTGGCGACGAGATCGGTCCACAGCGGGTACCGATCGTCGCCTTCCGCAAATTGACCGTCGAGCAGGCCAAGCAGCTGTTGACCCGGGCCAAGCGCCCGGCGAGCGCACCCGCGGGCCACGCCGCGGCCAGTCAGCCGGCTGCGGGCCAGGCGCCGGCGCCTGCGCCCGAGGCGGGCAAGAACTGAGCGCGCCGGCCGGGCGGATGCGCTCGCGCTCCATGGCTGGCACCGCGTGCTAGGCTTCCGCGGCTTGATCCACAAGCCGGAGGACGTATGCCGCGGGAAGGCTCGGTGCTCGGCACCATCGGCAACACGCCGCTGCTGGAACTGCGCAATCTGGATACGGGCTGCTGCCGCCTGTTCGTCAAGCTCGAGAATCAGAATCCGACCGGCTCGATCAAGGATCGCATCGGTCTGTCGATGATCGAGGCGGCGGAACGCGACGGCCACATCCGCCCCGGGGCCGAGCCGCCGAGCACCATCATCGAGGCCACCGCCGGCAACACCGGCCTGGGCCTGGCGCTGGTGGCCTCGCAGAAGGGCTACCGGCTGCTGCTGGTGATCCCGGACAAGATGGCGCAGGAGAAGATCCTGCATCTGCGAGCGCTGGGCGCGCAGATCCACCTGACGCGCAGCGATGTCGGCAAAGGACATCCGGAGCATTATCAGGATCTGGCCGCGCGCCTGGCGCGCGAGACGCCCAACAGTTTCTACGTCAATCAGTTCGCCAACCCCGCCAATCCGCTGGCGCACGAGGCGACCACGGGACCGGAGATCTGGGCGCAGACCGGCCAGATGCTCGATGCGGTGGTAGTGGGCGTTGGCAGCGGCGGCACCTTGACCGGCCTGTCGCGCTATTTCGCGCGGGTCGCGCCGCACGTGGAGATGGTGCTGGCAGACCCGAAGGGCTCGGTGCTGCTCGACGTGGTGAATACCGGCAAGATCCAGAAGGCCGCGGGTGCATGGCTGGTCGAGGGCATCGGCGATGATTTCGTGCCGCCGATCTGCGATCTGTCCAGGGTACGCCGGGCTTACGAAATCCCCGACGCCGAGAGTTTCTACACCGCGCGCAGCGTGCTGGCCCGGGAAGGCATTCTCGGGGGCTCGAGTACCGGGACTCTGGTCGCCGCGGCGCTGCGCTATTGCCGCGAGCAGACGGCGCCCAAGCGCGTGGTTACGTTCGTGCCCGACAGCGGCAACAAGTACCTGAGCAAGATGTACAACGATTTCTGGATGTTCGATCAGGGCCTGCTGGAGCGGCCGCGCCTCGGCAACCTGCTCGATCTGATCGTGCGTCGCTATCAGGAGGGCGGCGCCGTGACGCTGTCGCCGCAGGACACGCTGCTGCTGGCGTACCGGCGCATGCGGTTGTTCGACGTGTCGCAGATTCCGGTGATGCAGGGCGGGCGGGTGATCGGTATCGTCGATGAGTCGGATCTGGTGATGCATCTGCATACCGATCCGTCGCGCTTTCAGGATCCGGTCGCCACTGCGATGGTGACCGAGCTGGAGACGATCGCACACGATGCGCCGATCAGCGATCTGATGCCGATCTTTCAGCGCGACCACGTGGCGATCGTCGCCGAGCGCGGCCATTTCGTCGGCGTGATAACCCGCATCGACCTGCTCAATTATCTGCGCAAGCAGCTCGGCTAATTCGAATCTGAAGTGGGGCATATGAGCAAGCATCCATCGACCGGACAATCACGAACGGCATTTGCCACGCGCACCATCCACGCCGGCCAGGCGCCCGATCCGAGCACCGGCGCGGTCATGCCGCCGATCTACGCCACTTCCACCTACGTGCAGAGCAGTCCCGGCGTGCATCAGGGTTTTGAGTACTCACGCAGCCAGAATCCGACGCGCTTCGCCTACGAGCGCTGCGTGGCCGATCTGGAGGACGGTACGCGCGCCTTCGCCTTCGCATCGGGGCTGGCGGCGACCGCCACCCTGCTCGAGCTGCTCTGCCCGGGCGACCATGTGATCGCTTCCGATGATATGTACGGTGGCAGCCGGCGCCTGTTCAGCCGCGTGCGCGAGTCGTCCGCCGGGCTGAAATTCTCGTTCGTGGACATGCGCGACAGTGCGCAGGTGCAGGCGGCAATCCGGCCCGAGACGCGCTTGATCTGGGTCGAGACGCCCAGCAATCCGATGCTCAAGCTCGCCGATCTCGGCGCGATCGCGACCATCGCCGGCCGGCACCATATCCTGGCCGCGGCCGACAACACCTTCGCCACGCCCTACCTGCAGCGGCCACTGACCGCAGGCTTCGACGTGGTGATGCATTCGGGTACCAAATATCTCAGCGGCCATTCGGATGTCGTCAATGGCGTGCTGGTGGTTGGTGAGAATGCCGAGCTGGCCGAGCGGCTGGCGTTCCTGCAGAATTCCGTCGGTGCGGTGGCCGGACCGTTCGATTCGTTCCTGGCATTGCGCGGCCTCAAGACGCTGGCGCTGCGCATGCAGCGGCACTGCGAGAACGCGCTGGAACTCGGAGTCTTTCTGGAGCGCCACGGCAAGGTGGGGCGGGTGCACTATCCGGGGCTCGCCTCACACCCGCAGCACGCGCTGGCGCGCTCGCAGATGCGCGATCCAGGCGGCCAGAGCGCCTTCGGCGGCATGATATCGATCGAGCTCAATGGCGGGCTCGAGGATGCCAAGCGATTTCTGGAACGCTGCCAGGTATTTGCCCTGGCGGAGT
>Ga0302314_10013328_pt1 | contig 14146 bp, 11 predicted proteins | sample III_Palsa_N2_3_FD_200533 | JGI IMG/M metagenome (GOLD analysis project Ga0302314, IMG submission 200533) | Peat permafrost microbial communities from Stordalen Mire near Abisko, Sweden - III_Palsa_N2_3 | ecosystem: Environmental > Terrestrial > Soil > Palsa > Peat permafrost | place: Sweden... | reverse complement strand
GATGACCTTCGAACTGTGGGAAATGGCGGGGCCGAAGATATTCGGTCTCCTGGACTCGTTCGCCTGGTGCATCGGCGACTGGCTGATATACGGGCAGGACCGCTATGCGGACCGCTACCGCCGGGCCGTCCAGGACGCCGGACTCGACTACCAGACGCTGCGGAACTACGCCTGGATCGCCCGCAAGTTCACCATGGCCAGAAGGCGGGCCGGGCTCAGCTTCCAGCACCACGCGGAGGTGGCGTCCCTGCCGGGCGCGGAGCAGGACGCCTGGCTGGACCGGGCGGAGCAGGCGGGCTGGTCGCGGAACATGCTCAGGCGGCAGCTCAAGGAGAGCCGTTCGGCCGGCACGGAATCAGGCAACGGAGAAGAGAGCGTGGAAGGCACCTCGACGGTCCCGGCGATCCGGGTCGCGAAGAGCACCCTGGACAGATGGCGTGAGGCGGCGCTCCGCTCGTCCATCGGCTTCGAGGAGTGGATGGTGGCGGTGCTCGACGCGGCGGCGGCCGGAGCGTCCGTCCCCGGTCCGGAGGACGAGCGGGCCGGGGGCCGGGGCGAGTGAGCCGCCGGAGTGCCTTCCGGGCCGGGCCTGCGGGCGGGCCCGGCCCGGAAGGCGCCCGTCACCGCTAGCGCGTCGCCCGCAGTTCGTGGGGGAGCGGCAGCGGATCGCCGCCCGCTTCGAGGAGCGAGGCGCGCCGGACGCCGCGGCTCTCGAACCGGGCCAGTGCGGTGTAGAGCACCGCGGAGAGGAGCAGCCCCACGATCCAGGAGATGTCGGCGCCGCCGAGCCGGGCGACCAGCGGACCGGTGTACAGCGCGCTGGACATGAAGGGGAGTTGCAGCAGGATGCCGAGCGCGTAGGTCACCAGCGCGGGCCAGCGCCAGGCCCCGTAGCGGCCCCTGGGATCGGTGAGCGCCGGCAGGTCGTAGCGCTCCTTGGCGAGCAGGTAGTAGTCGACCAGGTTGATCGCGCTCCACGGGGTGAAGAAAGTCAGCAGGAAAAGCAGGAAAGTCGAGAAGGACTCCAGGAAGTGGCCCCGGCCGAGCAGGGCGACAGCGGTGCCGACCGCCATGATGCCCAGGGTGAAGGCGATCCGGGTGACCGGCCGGACCGGGCGCGGTTCCCGGAACGCACTGATTCCGGTGGCCAGGGACATGAATCCGCCGTAGGTGTTGAGGACGTTCACCGTCAGCTTTCCCATGGCGACGGTGAAATAGAGCAGGGCGGCGGCCAGGCCGGTGCCGCCGAGACCGACCACATAGCCGACCTCGTCATTGGTGAAGGAGGCGGCGGAGGCGGCGGCGGCCAGGGCGCCGAAGGCCATCGACCACTGCGAGCCCAGCACCGTGCCCCCGAGGGTCGCCCAGAAGACCGAACGCGCCGAGGTGTCCCGGGGCAGGTAGCGCGAGGAGTCCGCGACATAGGGCCCGAACCCCAGCTGCCAGGACGCCGACAGCGACATGGCGAGCAGGAAGAGGGGGAGCTGGAAGTGATGGTGGCTCAGCACCGCGCCGATCGAGATCCGGTCCGCCAGCCGGACGCCGAGGTAGAGGAAGGCGAGGGCGCCGACCAGACTGGCGACCCGGCCCAGGAGGTGGATCAACCGGTAGCCGACGGCCGCCATCACCCCGGTGAACAGGGCGAACACGATGATCCCGGCCGAGTCGCCGAGGTGGGTGAGATGGCCGACGGCCTGCCCGGCGAGGACGCTGCCGCTGGCGAAGAAGCCGATGCAGCTCACGATGACGGCCACGAGCGGCACGATGGCGCCGCGGACCCCGAACTGCGCCCGGGTGGAGATCATCTGGGGCAGGCCCAGCCGCGGCCCCTGGGCCGCGTGCAGGGCCATCACGGCCCCGCCGAGCAGGTTGCCGGCCAGCAGCGCGATGATCGACCAGAAGGCGTCCGCCCCGAAGACCACCGCCAGGGCGCCGGTGACGACCGCGGAGATCTGCAGGTTCGCGCCGAACCAGAGGGTGAACAGACTGAATGGCTTTCCATGGCGCTCTGCATCGGGAATGACGTCGATCGACCGGCGCTCGAACAGGTTGGTGCCAGGATTGGTGACCATGTTGTCCTCTCGGGAGTGGAGTGACGATCACCGGAATGGCGTCCGCGCGTCGGGCCCGGGATATCAGCGAACGCGTCACCGGAAGGCATCACGGTTTTCCGGGAATCGGCGGGCGATTCGTTCCCGGGGCTTTTCGCAGTTCGCCCGGCCGACCCGTCGGGTCAGCATGCCCGGCGCCGAGCCGCGCGGTCAATGGCTCCTCGGCCGGGCGGGGGATTTCCGTTTGGGTGGGGGGGTGTTGTGCGGGGGCGGGCCGGAGGACGGCGGCCGGCCCGCCGGCGGGGTGCGCCGGCGGGCCGTCGGGACCGGTGCGCGGTCAGGGGGCGATGTTCCACTGCTGGCAGGTGTTGCCGAGGCCGATCCACTGGTCGACCCTGGTGCCGTCGGCCGTCCCGCAGTCGATGTCGTCGAGCGACAGCGAGTTGCCCCGGTTGACGATCGCGTAGTGTCCGCTGCTGATCGGCACCACGCTCCACTCCTGGCAGTAGTTGCCAAGTGCGGCCCACAGGTCGACCTTGGTGCCGTTGGCCGTCCCGCAGTCGACGGAGTCCAGTACCGTGCCGCTGTTGACGTTGGTGATGGTGTAGTAGCCGCTGCCGGCGTTGGCGAACTTCCACTGCTGGCAGGTGTTGCCGAGGGAGGCCCACAGGTCGACCGCGGTGCCGTCGGCGGTCTCGCAGTCGACCGCGTCCAGCACCGTCCCGCTGTTCCGGTTGGTCAGCCGGTAGGCGGTGCCGGTCACCGGGAAGCTGCTCGCGGCGCCGTAGCCGACCGAGACGACATCGGCCTGGACGGCGTTGTCGGCGGCGTCGGTCGGGTAGCCGGAGGTCATCACGCCCTCGAAGAAGGAACCGATGGACGACTTGCTGTTGTCGCCGCCGGTGCCCAGGACGATGGCGCCCTCCTGGTGCATCGGGGCGTAGCCGCCGAGATCGGGCAGGGCGCCGTTGTACCAGGTGGTGAGCGAGCCGGACTGGGCGTTGCCGCCCTTGATCGCGTAGCTGCTGGTTCCGTTGTTCTTGACCAGGGCGGTGACGAACGCGCTGGAGTTGCCGGTGTTGGCGGTGTCCGAGCCGTTGGCCCCGGCGAAGAGCCCGTTCTCCAGGTCCGCCTGGACCCAGGGGCCGGAGCCGGAGCAGGGCGAGAACCAGCACTCGGTGCCGAAGTTGATGGCGTCCATGTGGCCGTTGCCGGTGTCGTCGTTGGAGGTCTCGGCGTTGCCGTAGTCGAAGCAGCAGCCGCTGTTCACATGGCTTCCGGCGGCCACCATGTACTCGCCCTGGGCCTCACTGCCGGTGGCGATCCCGGTGGTGGAGTCGTCGCGGTAGCCGACCCCGGCGGTGACGTCCAGGCCGTAGACCTGGTGCCCGCCGGCCACGATCGGCAGCGCGGTCGCGTCGGCGCCGACGTCGGCGGAGCCGTTGCCGCCGGCCCCCTCGACGGCGAGGTTGTTGTGTTCGGCGGACTGGTCGAAGATCTCGGTGATGGTGCAGGAGGTACCGGCGCAGAAGCTGTTCTGCGCCGCCGCGTCGGCGTAGCCGCCGGCGGCGAGGGTGTCGATGTCCAGGGTGGTCGAGTCGGAGGCCCGCCTCACCTGGTAGAGCGGGCCGTCGTAGGCGGCGTAGAGCGCGCGGACGGTGCTGTGCGCGGCGACGCAGGGCGTGCCGGCGGCGGCGTAGATGTCGCAGGGCAGGGAGGTGGCGGCCTGCGAGGGGGCGGCGCTGCCGAGCAGCAGGCCGCCCACCAGCGCCAGCGTGGCGCCGGCGGAGAGCAGCAGCTTACGCAGCCTGCGTGCGCCGTTCAGGCGCCGGAGTCGCGGGTGGACGATCACTGGGAACCTTGCCTTTCCGGTGGGCCCCGGGGCATGGGTGGGAAGCCCGGCGGGGCGGGTTGGGGTGTGGTGCGGGTGCGGGCACGCAGAGATGGGGTCGAGGGTCTGCGCGGGCCGGCGGGACGGGCCGCTGCCTGGGCCAGGAGAATGTGAGCGCTAACAATTTTGCTGCCGATGGTGTGGTGCAGGCATGCGGGTGGTGGGTGCGCCTGTCTGCGCGATGGCCATCACTATGGCTCTGGTGTCATGTCTCGTCAAGGTCGCGGACCGAGAGACTTGTGAGCGCGAACAAGCAGTGGCCGGACGCTGACGACCTGTCATGCCGGAAGGGCCGGCGCCCTGCTGCCCCCCGGCAGCAGCGCACCGGCCCTTCGGCCGTGCTGGTGTCCCGTCGGCGCGGGACGCGGCTCAGTCGCTGGCGATGGCCGCCAGGACGTTCATCCGCGCGGCCCGGAACGCCGGGGCGAGGGCGGCGAGCATCCCGACCACCGCCGAGCCGACGAAGACCCCCGCGATCGTCGGCCACGGAATGCTGAGCGAGGTCATCCCCTCCAGCGCCAGCAGCCGCTGGGCCACCACGCCCCAGCCCAGGCCGAGGCCGAGGCCGAGCACCGCGCCGAAGAGCGCGATCACCACCGACTCCAGCCGGATCATCCGGCGCAGCTGGCGCCGGGACAGGCCGATCGCCCGGATCAGGCCGATCTCCCGGGTGCGCTCCACCACCGACAGCGCCAGGGTGTTGACCACCCCGAGCACGGCGACCACGATCGCCAGCGCCAGCAGCCCGTAGACCAGGTTGAGGATCCCGCTGATCTGGCTCTGGACCTGCGCCTTGTAGTCGGCCTGGTTCTTCACCATGAGCTGGGGGTACGGGCGCAGCTCCCGCTTGAGCGCCGAGTACGCGGTGTCGGCGGAGGCGCCCTGCGCGGTGGAGGCGTAGAGCATCACGTCGCCCGGCATCTCGGCGGCCGGCGTGTACTGCCGCACGGTGTCCAGGCCGATGAAGAACGCCCCGTTGAACAGCGAGCCGGTGTTCTTGGTGATCGCCTCCACCGGGACCGGGGCGGTCCGTCCGCCGGGGAAGGTCACCGTGATGTCCTGACCTACCGTCAGGTGGTGGTCGGTGGCGTAGGACTGGGTGACGCTGATGCCGTGGCCGGTGTAGATGGCGGTGGCGCTGCCGGCGACCGCGTCCATCCGGTAGTCCTGGGTGAAGCTCGCGTCGCTGGCCTCGACGGTCTGGCCGGTGGTCTTCCCGTCCGGGGTGGTCAGCTTGAGCCCGACCTCCTTCTGCTCGGTGACATGGCTGAGGCCCGGGGTCCGCTGTACGGCCTGGAGGGCCGGTCCGGTGACCGGCAGCCCGCCGTCGGCTATCACCACGAAGTCGGCCCCGACCGAGGAGCTGACCTCCGAGTCGACCGAGGAGACGATCGAGGAGCCGACCACCGACAGCCCGGCCACCAGGGCCAGCCCGATCATCAGCGCGGCGGCGGTCGCCCCGGTGCGCCGGGGGTTGCGCAGCGCGTTGCGCTGGGCCAGTCGGCCGACCGGACCGAAGAACAGCGGCAGCGCCGAGCCGAGGACCCGCACCACCAGTGCCGCCAGCAGCGGGCCGAGCACCACTGCGGCGAGCAGCGTCAGCAGCACGCCGCCGGCCAGGTAGACGCCGGCGGTGCCGGCCGCGTGGGTGGTGGCGGCGGCGACCAGGGCGCCGATGCCGCCGGCCGCCAGCAGCAGGCCCACGGCCGAGCGCACGATCGAGGCCCGGCGCTCGCTCGGGGTGCCGGCGTCCCGCATCGCCGCCATCGGCGAGACCCGGGAGGCCCGGCGGGCCGGCAGGTAGCCGGAGACCAGGGTGACCAGGATGCCGACGGTGTAGCCGACGACCGGTGTGGACCAGGCGAAGTCCAGCTGCGACAGGTCCAGTTGCATCCCGGTCAGCGCCATCAGCTTCACCAGCCCGACGGCCAGCCCGACGCCGGCCGCGATCCCGAGGGTGGAGCCGACCACCCCGAGCAGCAGCGCCTCGGTCAGCACCGAGCGGTTGACCTGGCGCCGGCTCGCGCCGATCGCCCGCAGCAGCCCCAGCTGCCGGGTGCGCTGGGCCACCAGCATCGAGAAGGTGTTGAAGATCAGGAAGATGCCGACCAGCACCGCGATGGCGGCGAAGCCCAGCATGGCGTCCTTCATCACGCCGAGGAAGGAGCCCAGGTCGCTCTGGTCCGCGGCGGCGGCCTGCGCCTTGGTCTGCACCGTGTAGACGGCGCTGCTACTGCTGGTGCTGCTGGTGGCGCTGGTGCCGCTCGCGTCGAGCAGCTGCTCGACGGAGTGCTGCACCTGGGCGTCGGTGTAGCCGGGGGCGGTGTCGATCGCGACGTCGCTGAAGGCGGTGGTGCTGCCGAGCAGCAACCGCTGGGCGGTCGCGGTGTCGAAGTAGAACAGTCCGGCACCCGGGTTGGTGGTGGTGAAGGTCGCGATGCCGGAGATGGTGGCGTGGTAGTCGCCGGTCTCGGTCACCAGCGACAGCTGGTCCCCGATGACCAGGTGGGCCTTGCTCGCAGTGCTGGAGTCGACCACCACCTGCCCGGCGCCCTCGGGGGCCTGACCGGACGTCAGCTGGACCACGGAGTGCGAGGTCGGGTACCAGTTCGCGCCGATGGTGGGTGCGCCGCCGCTCGGCCCCACCTGGTTGCCGGCGGCGTCGGTCACCGCCAGCGACTCGCTGTCGACCTCGCCGTAGGCGTCCTTGACGCCGGGCAGTGAGGAGACCCGGGCGACCATGGAGCCGGGTACGCTCTCCGGCTTGGTGTAGACGCTCTGCCCCGAGCCGGAGGACGGCGTGTTCGGACTGATCGTCACATCGGCGGAGGTGGCGGCGAAGAGTCTGGAGAAGGTCCGGTCCACCGTGTCGGTGAACACCAGGGTCCCGGAGACGAAGGCGACGCTGAGCATCACCGCGACCAGGGAAAGGGCCATTCGGCCCTTGTGTGCGAAGAAACTGCGCAGGGAGGTCTTCAGCATGGTGTCCAGCCCCCGTCAGCTGCTGCGGCGGCCGTCGAAGCGGCGCATCCGGTCGAGTACGGCGTCGGCCGTGGGGTCGGTCATCTCGTCTACCAGCGCACCGTCCGCGAGGAACAGGGCCCGGTCCGCGTAGCCGGCCGCGACCGGGTCGTGGGTGACCATGACGATGGTCTGGCCGAGCTCGTCCACGCTGCGCCGGAGGAAGCCGAGCACCTCGGCGCCGGCCCGCGAGTCCAGGTTGCCGGTCGGCTCGTCCCCGAAGATGATCTCGGGCCGGGAGGCCAGCGCCCGTGCCACGGCGACCCGCTGCTGCTGGCCGCCGGAGAGCTGCCCGGGGCGGTGCTTGAGCCGGTCGGCCAGGCCCACGGTCTCGACCACGGAGTCGAGCCAGGCGCGGTCGGGCTTCCGGCCGGCGATGTCCATCGGCAGGGTGATGTTCTCCAGCGCGTTCAGGGTCGGCAGGAGGTTGAACGCCTGGAAGATGAAGCCGACGCTGTCCCGGCGCAACCGGGTCAGCTGCTTGTCCTTCAGCCCGGTCACCTCCGTCTCGCCGATCCAGATCCGGCCCGAGGTGACCGTGTCCAGCCCGGCCAGGCAGTGCATCAGGGTGGACTTGCCGGATCCGGAGGGGCCGAGGATCGCGGTGAAGCGCCCCCGGGCGATGTCGACGTCCACGGCGTCGAGCGCGGTCACCCGGGTCTCGCCGGACCCGTACGCCTTGGTCACCTGGCGGGCTCGGGCGGCGACGGCGGTCCGCTCCGGGCTGCCGTCGGTCTGGTACAGGGCTGCTGCCGAGGTCACGGCGGGCTCCTTGGTCGGATGCTGGGAGGGGGTCCAAGCGCCTTTCCCGAAGCGGGAATTACGCTGCATCTGACGCTAGGGCCGAGGGGGGTGGCCGGGGGTCGGCCACCGGGAGGAGCGCGCCCGGGAAGCTCCTTCGGGGGAAACCCTGAGACGGTCTGAGGGCTACTCGGGGGTCGGTCTCAGGGCTGCCGCTCGGCCCAGGGGTGGAGCAATCGGCCCCGGGGTTGAGCCGACCGCCGCCGGACGCCGGCGTGCGGTGCTGCGGTGCTGCGGTGCGGGGCGGTCAGCCGTCCGCCCGGTGGGTCAGCAGGGACCGTCGCTGGTCCAGGCCCCGGACGAGCCGCCGGGCACCTCGTCGTCGTTCCACTGGTTGGCGGTCCAGTTGTCCCCGTTGTAGGAGACCTCCTGGCCCGAGGTGTAGGCGGCGGAGGAGCTCCAGGCCGTCGCGCACGAGCCGCCGGAACCCGAGGTCGGGCTCGCACTGGTGGAGTTGCTGGGCGAGGCGGTGATCGTCGACGTCGGCATCGTCACCGGCGGTGTCGCGCCGGCGAACTCCGTCGTGTACTTGGTGAAGTCGTAGGCGTTCTGGGTCACGCTGCTGCACTCGCCGGACAGGACGCCGTTGTTGTCCGGAGGGTTGCACTCGCGGTCGCGGTTGACATCCCAGAAGGTGTACCGCGCCATCCCGACCGACTCGGCGAAGCTCAGCACGGTCTGGAAGTCCGACTGGTAGAAGTACTCGGCGGAGTCCGTACGGCCGTTCATCATCGAGACGCCCTCATGGGCGTATGCCTTGGCCGAGCTCCAGCCGAAGGTGCTCACCAGCTGGGCGTTGAAGTCCTGCAACGCGGTGACCTGGCTGGACCCGCCGGAGAAGCCGCCGTCGAAGGGCATGATCGAGTAGTTGTCGGGGGTGAATCCGAGGGACTTGGCGTTGTCGAGCAGCAGTCCGCCGAAGTAGTTCGCGCCCGTGGTCGTCGAGGGGATGGTCACCGAGACGTAGAGCCCCGGGTTGTCCGCCTGGAGGATCTGGGCCGCGCCCAACTCGTTGTTGATGGCCGTGGAGTTCTCGATCTCCGGCTCTTCGAGGTCGAAGTCGATCGCGTGCAGGCCGTAGGCGGTGATGACCTGCTGGTAGGCGGCCGCGGTGGCGGCCGGGGTGCCGCACTCCTGGCCGAGCTTGGTGCCGCCGTAGCCGCCGGCCGACACCGAGACGTCGCCGCCGTCGGCGCGCACCTCGTTGATGACCGCAGCGACCTGGGTGTCGCTGGACACCGGGTCGGTGCCGTCCCAGGTCGGGGTGCAGCCACCGCCGTTGGGCGCCAGGATGAAGGCCAACTCGAAGGCCTTCTGCCCGGTCGCGCTCATCACCTGGCCGAGGTCCGGGGCGTCGGAGTCCAGGGTGTAGTAGTACGGCGCGGAGCCGTACCAGTTGCTGCCGAGGGCCGGGGTGCCCGTGGTCGCCGCGTGGCCGGCTCCCGCGGTCACCAGCATGGCGCCGGCCGCGAGGATCGTGCCGGCCATCGCTGCGGGGAAGAACGCCGTAATTCTTCGCATCTGTCCACCTCGTCGAGCGTTGATGCGGTTCTGTGGGGGATGGCAGGCCGGCGCCGACTCTGCGTGTACCCGGTCAATTTGGCCTAGGCCAAGTTGGCTGTCAAGGTCTGGACCAATTCCCCTACCCGGCTGATGGGAGCGTGGCCGCGCCGGCCGAACGGCGATTTGCGCCGCGTCGGCCCCCGATGACGTGGCGTCAGCGGGTGATGTGAGGAGGTGGACTGATGAGACGTCAATCAGTGCCCGATGAAGGGGGGGACGGTCGGCGTGGAGGCGGCCGCAGTTGGCGCCGGCGTCGAGACCGTCAGAGCGGGTTGAGGCGGGCCCTGAGCAGACAGAACTCATTGCCTTCGGGGTCTCCGGACGTGTCTGAGACACGGTTCTGGAGGTCTTGGGTATGGTGGCATCGCCGCAAGCCTCGCCGGGACGAGTCGGTGATCTACGAGACCGTCGCGAAGTTGCTGCGCCGCTGGAGTATGGGGGACGGGTCGAGCGATGCGGATACGCCGCCGATGCTGCCGGAGTTTCCCGACGCGGGGCTGCTGCGGAAGGCTCCGCTGGGGGTGGTCCGGCAGATCGTGCGCGTGTTCCGGGAGCTCCAGGACCCTCAGTAGAGCTCGACTCCTCGTACTTCAACGACGTGCTGTGGCCGGCGGAATCCGTGTACGGCGGGACGTGGTCGTCCGGGACGGTGCCGGTTGAGGTGCAGTGGGTCGAGCTCATGCTCGCCTTCCACTGGTCATGGGGCGACCTTCTGGCTACCCCGCCCTATGTCCGCCGGGTGTCCTGGGATCTGCTGGCGGCGCGGCGCGAGGCGCAGCGGGCGGCGGACGAGCGCGCGAACAAGGAGTGAGGCCGCATGGGCGAGTTGGCCGAGGGCGTGGCGCGGGCGGCGCTCGCGCGGATCGCCGAGACCGGTGTCGAGCGCGCCCGGGTCGGCCTGGAGCTCCTGGCCGTGGCAGTGGAGGAGCAGGCCCGGATCACCGCGCACAACGGTGAGCACGCCTACGGCACGCCGACCCCGGCCCGGCCGGGCGAAGGCCCGGCGAAGATCTCCGGGACGCTGCTGGCCTCCATCGGCCACAACGAGATCACGCCGAGTCCCGGGGGCTGGTCCACGAGGGTCGGGCCGCGTACCGGCTACACCCCGCCCTACGGCGGCAGGCGCCGGACCTCGGCGCACCGGTACGGCTACTACTTGGAGACCGGTGACCACGGCATCACCTATCCCTGGCTCAAGCCCGCCGGCGACCGCTCCGCCAAGACCGCGGCGCTGCTGTTCGCGAAAGTCTTCAACGAGACTGGCTGGACGACCGGGGGCTGAGCACAGGGATGCTGGCTGCATTCTTCGCCGTCGGCGGCTCGTGTGAGACCGGACGGCTGGCGGCTCAGGAGGTGACCGCAGCGAAACGGCGGGGTTCTTGGTGTGGGCTGTCAGGAGCCTTGCGTGCTGGTGGCATCGCACGTGCAGCGGAGCCCGGAGAGAGCGTCCGGGCTGGTCTCACCCCTGCGGAGTACCAGCCCCCGATGCCTTCTCCGGGCTCGTTCTAGGAGCCGCTGGGCTCCAGGGCTGCGGTCACTGCAGAGGGGCGACCGTTGTGCTCCACGTCAGCGTCACTGACTGGGTGCCGGTGGGGCGTGCGGAGAAGGAGCGGGGGCCTGGTCCCTCGTGCCAAGTCGTGTCCCCTGGGCATGAGACCGTCCTGTCCGGGTCCCCATGGGATTTCACCACGATGGTGGCGTCGTCGGAGCAGGACAGTGTCACGTTCCCGCCCGTGGCAGGGAACCCTGGGGCGCCGACGGCGAAAGCGGCGGGCTGTGCTGCCGTCGCGGTATCGGTTCCGCCCATGGTCACCGCGCCCGCTGATGCCGACGGGCTGGATTGGGTGGTGGTGTGTACGGCGCTGACGCTGGCGTGCGTGCCGCTGTCGCATGCGGCGAGGGCCAGCAGGGCCGTCGTGGTGGCCAGCGCCAGCAGGACCGTGCGGCGGATCGGCCCGGTCATGACTTGGTCTGCCAGTAGTTCCATTCGAACGCTGCCCCCTTCAGGGGAGCGGTCACGCTTTTGGAGGACACGAGGACAATTCTGCACGGGGCAGCGATTTCGTACGTGTTGAAGGTGACCTTGTAGCCGCTGATGCCCAGTTGCATGTGGCCGACCACCCCGGCGGGGATGGGCTTGGTGACGGTGTAGGCGATCCCGGTCGTCACGCTGGCTGACAGGGTGATACTCAGGGTCCCTTCGGCCTTGGCGAGGAGGGCGCCGACCTCCCACTTCGCGGCCCCGGTGACGCTCGCGCCGACAGTGGTACCGGCGCTGACCGCTCCCTGGATGGTCGCGGGGCCCTTGATCTGGGTGGCCAGGGCAACAGGGAGGAAGGTGGAGCTCTTCGTCTGCGTCGTCCAGACGGAGGAGCCGCCGCGGGTGCAGACCATCGGTGAGGCGCCCTTGGGGGTGCCGGTGGTGGAGCTGTCAGGTCCGGAGTCCGGGCTGGTGCCGGTGGTCGCCGGACCGCCCGATGCTGTTGTGTCGAAGACCGGGGCGTTGGCGCTCGCGGGGGTGCCAGGCGTGGCGTCTGCGTAGGCGGGAAGTGCAGTGGTTGCCAAGGCCAGGGCCGCTACAGCGGGCAGGAATATACGGGAGAGGCGCATTGAACGTCCATGGTCGTCAGGTATGAAGCCCGTGTGGAGGGCTTGTGAAGCCTGGGAATCGTCACACGGATCCGTCGGCACCGACAGCACTCCATTCGACGGGCCACGCCCCCCGCCTGGGGGGTACTCATCCTCTGCATGGCCGCGAACAATCAACTGGGCGGCGAAAATGCACTGGTTTGCGGTGTCTGCTTCCCGCATGTGCCATGACTCACTCCAGGTGTCATTGACAACTTCGGCCAGCTGTCGATCCTGGACCTGAGGTTCTGCGGCGTCGAGTCAGTAGCGCCAGTGGTGTCGGCCAGCTCCCAGCATGCAGGTGATAGTGCGGCCCTGGTCGGTGACGGTGCTGCGGCCTGCGTCGACTGCCGGGCAGTTGCCGCCCGCGTTGTAGTAGCGCCCGGATGGCGCCATGATCTCGCCGATGCCCGTGGTGGCGGCGAACGAACCGTTCCCGGTGCCCTTGGCCGCCGGGGCAACCGAGCAGCCGTAGGACGTCGTCGCGTTGGCAACGTCGGGGACATACAGGACGCCGGAGATGTCGGTGACCGTGTTCAGGGGTGCGTCGGTGGAGAACGGCGTCTGGCCGACCGGTACCTGCACATCGAGGGTGTCGAGACCGAAGCTGGGGGCGACGTGGTCGCCCGGCCAGTTGTTGGTGTCGTCGGTCTTGATCTCCCCGGCGACGGTGGTTGTCGCGGTCCATGTCGTTCCGCCGTTGGCGTCGCTGTTGTAGGTGATGGCGCACTGCGGAGAGCCGGGAGAAGTCCAGGTCGGGTTGGCCGCCGGTTTGGGGGTCGGCTTCGCGGGCGCGTTGGCCGCACTGCTCGGCGAGGGCCTGCTCGACGCGGTCGCCACCGTGCTGCTGGCCGCGGTTGTGATGGCGGTCGGGGTCTGCAACGCCGCAGGGTGGACGAGCCAGACCGCGATAGCGATGCCGCACGCCGCGCCGGTTCCGAGGCCGAACTTCGCGGCCACGCTCATGGGTTGCCTCTGCGCGCCTCTGCGCCCGCTCATCTGATCCACCCCCGTGCCGTGCGCCCCAGCGACCACGGCCGCCTCGCACCGCAGCCCGGCTTGGTGATCATTCGCACGCAATCCACATAGCTGAACAGCAGGGCCGGGGGGCGAGATGTCGAGCGAGGTCGGCGACCTGTACCTGACCCTCCAGGCCGTCACCGACCCATTCACCACCTCCCTGACCGACGCCGCGGGTGTCGGCGAGGACGCCACCAGCACGATCAGCAAAGCGGCCCAGGCGATGGCCGAGCAGCTCGACGCGTCCTCGAAGATCGCCGCCGACAGCTTCAAGATCATCCTTGATGTAGCGGTCGAGCTCGCCGAGGGCATCGTCGAGCCGCTGGCCAGCGTGAAGGCCTCCGTGCGCAGCGTGGCCTCCGCGCTGCGGGCCCTGGCCAAGGCGGCGGGCACCGCGAGCGACGTGGTGACGCCGGCGTTCGGCGCGATCTCCGGTGCGGCCGAGGAGATGGCCGCCACCGTCAAGGAGAGCCTGGCGACGGCGGATGCCTCCCTCGCTGGGCTGGACTCCGGCTTCGGCACAGCGGCGGCAGCGGCCACCACCGCAGCAACGGAGATGAAGACCGCCGGCGCGGAGGGTGCGGCAGCCGCCACCGCCAGCGGAGACGCAGCGGCGGCGTCTGCCTCGCAGTCCTCTGACGCGATGGGCGAGACCGCAAGCGGCCTGTCGAAGTACGCCCTCGGCCTGGCGGCGGCGGGCATCGGGGTGTTCGAGGCGATCAAGGGCGCGACCCAGTTCAACGCGGAGATCACGACGCTCAACACGCAGGCGAACGTGGCCAAGGGGCAGCTTGCCTCTCTGGGCAGCGGAGTCCTGAACCTGGCCGGACAGGTCGGGCAGAACCCCGATTCCCTCGCCGAGGCGCTGTTCCACGTCGAGTCGACGTTCAGCAGTGTGGGCATCAAGGGCCCCGCTGCGCTGAACCTTCTGAGAGTACGGTTCGTGACGATGCGTCCGTTTCGTCGTGGGGCCTGGGTTGAACGTAGTGGTCACGGGGTCAGGCGGGAGCCGGCTACGGCCTGCACGGACGGAACTCTCCCTGTGTGGGCTGGTGCTCTACCCATGGCCGTGTGCCGTAGGCGGCTCCAAGACACCCGCTTCTTTCCGGGGCGGGCGCCAAGATTGAGGAACCGACGGAAGGAGAACGGCAATGCTCCCGAACGTCCGACC
>Ga0302314_10013327_pt1 | contig 14148 bp, 9 predicted proteins | sample III_Palsa_N2_3_FD_200533 | JGI IMG/M metagenome (GOLD analysis project Ga0302314, IMG submission 200533) | Peat permafrost microbial communities from Stordalen Mire near Abisko, Sweden - III_Palsa_N2_3 | ecosystem: Environmental > Terrestrial > Soil > Palsa > Peat permafrost | place: Sweden... | reverse complement strand
AGAGGCCGAACTGGGCCTGCCAGACCGGCAGGAAGGCATAGAGGCCGTCGGTATAGCCGTCGTGCAGCGCATGGGCGAGGCAGGCGGCGATCAGGTTCCGCGACTTGGTGGGCAAACCGGCGGTTTGGGGGACGGACTCCGCCGTCGTGGTCATCTGCATGCGGCCAATTTAGACGCGTGACTTTTCCACGACCAGCTGGTGTCTTGACGCTATATAGGTCAGCTTTTCTCACGAGTTATCGATGCGTCGCCTCCCACCCCTCAATGCCCTGCGCGTCTTCGAGGTCGCGGCTCGGACCGGCAGCTATGCCGAGGCGGCGACGGAGCTTGGCCTCACCCACGGCGCCGTCAGCCGCCAGATCGCCGCGCTTGAGGGCTGGCTCGGCCAGCGCCTTTTTGCGCGCGTGGGCCGACGGATGGTCGCCACCCCCATGGCCCGGCTGTTCGCCGACGAGGTGAGCGCATCCTTCGATCGGGTGACGGCCGCGGCTGAGGCGTGCGGGCGGCCCGGCGCGCGGCGGATCCTGCGCGTGAGCGCGCCGATCAGCTTCGCCATGCGCTGGCTGATCCCCCGGCTGGAGCGCTTCCACGACGAGCATCCGTTTGTGGAGGTTTCGGTGACGACGGTATCGACCGTCCATGAGGAACTACGCGGAGGCTTCGACATCGCCATCCGGCGCGGCGTGGCTGGCGAGGGCGCCTGGCCGCACCACCGGGCCGTCCCGGTGCTGGAAGACATCGACACCCTGATCATGAGGCCGGCGCTATTTGCGCAGCGGCCGATCCACGCCCCTGCGGATGTCGAAGGCCACAGCTTCCTGGCGAGCGAGACGCGCCCCGGTGACTGGATCGACTGGCTGGAGACGGCGGGGCTGTCGCATCTGGCCGGACGCCCGCGACAGGTGTTCGACCATTTCTTCATCACCCGGCAGGCTGTCGAGGACGGCTTGGGCCTCGGCGTCGGACCCCTGCCGATGCTGGACATCGACATCGCATCCGGCCGCCTGATGGCGCCGCTGCCGCACATCCGGGTTCCAAGGACGGGCTATGTGGCCCTGACGCCTGTCGGCGCGGACAACTCGGCGCCGCTCACCCGCTTCGTCGAATGGCTGGCGGCGGAAGGCGCCGCCAAAAGCGGCGAGCCTGGCGGCTGAACCAGCCGGCCTTCAGCCGCCCTTTTCGACCAGCTCCGCCATCGCCGCGTGGCCATCTTCGCGCAGCCCCTCAACCACGCCCAGACGGTTCTGCTCCGGCTGGTTCTGGCTAGCTTTCCACTTGCCCTCAATGCGGTCGATCGGCAGCTCGACGCCGACGATGCCGCGCAGCTGGGTCGCGATGAAGGGCTCGGGCGCGTCCGCCACCGACCAGGGCTCAGCGCGGCCGCCTTCCTGCGAGGTCGTCAGCGCGCCGATCTGCGCCAGCAGCCAGTCGGCCGCCTCGATTACCCGGGGCTGGCCCCAGGCCTGGACGACGATATAGTTCCAGGTCGGGACCACCTTCCCGTGCTCGCGCTTGGTCGGATACCAGGAGGGGGAGATGTAGGCCTGCGGCCCCTGGAAAATCACCAGCGCCTCGCCGCCGCCCCGCAGGTCCGCCAGCTGCTCGTTCCCCCGCGCCAGATGGGCGCGCAGGATGTCCGGCCCGCCGTCACCAGGCACAAGAATGAAAGGCACGAGGTTGGCCGTCAGCCCGTTCGCGCCATGGGTGACCAGGGTCGCCAGCGGCTGCGCGCGGATCAGCCCGTGCAGCACCTCGGGCCGCTCCTCACGGAACATCGGCGGAATATACATGGTGGGCCCCGACGGTCTTGGTTGAAACGGCCGTTATAGGTCCCCGGCGTGGTTCCGGGAACCGGCGGCCGGTCGAGGCTTCGTCCAAACCGTCCGCCACTAAAAGTGATGCCCATCAGGCCAATCGTCGCCTAAAGGTAGATGTCTGTTCGGATCAATGATGCGCTGGGTTGCATGACGTGAAGCAATGGCGCCTATCGACCGCTCTGGCTCTCGTTTGTCTCGCGCCAGCGGTCGACGCGGCGCAGCTCGGCGGCGCGTCGGGATATGCCACGGTCGGCGCTCCTTCCGGCGCCACTCCAAACCTGCCGACAGTCTATGCTCCAGCGTCGAACAGCTTCAGCGCCGACCTCGACCTGCCGGACTTGTCTCGCTACCAGCATGAAATCTTTCGCTTCGTCCGGGGTGGTCTGGTCGTACAATTCGCCGTCGTCGCGCCTGGCAAACCCGTCCAGGTGATGGCCCTGCTGGCGTCTCCAAGACCGCCATGGACACTGCGTTCGCCGCGACGGTTCGGTTGGCTGTCCTGGTCCGATTACCTGGAGCTGAGATCCAAGATTCTGCCGGCTATCCTGACCGCGCCGCCGGCGCCGAGTTCGCATATCGAAGAGGTTTGCCTTGATGGGGGCGGAGGCGAAATCGGGTATTCGGCAGGCCTTCCGAATAGTCCAAATGTCGAGTTTGCGGTCGGATGCCAGGCCGCCGACCCGTCGCAAACGGCTGTCATGGCCATGATAGGTGCGGCGAAACACGCGCTGGGTAGCCAGTTCCCGGCTCACTCGTCCCTTTGAGCATTGCTCGCGCGCTTTGCTCCGGCGCCGCCCCTACCGTTTCAGCTGCCCCGCCAGATACTTGCGGATCGCCGGCCCGTAGGGCGGCCGCATCTGCACCAGCGGACCGATGTCCTTCTTCAGCTGGGTGTAGACCGACTTGCGGTGGCTGAATTCGCGGAAGCCGTCGGCCCCGTGATAGCTGCCCATCCCCGAAGGCCCGACGCCGCCGAAGGGAATGTCCTCCTGGGCGACATGGAAGATGACGTCGTTGACGGTCACCCCGCCGGCGGTGGTGTTATTCAGCACCTTCTCCCGCTCGGCGTCGTCGTCGCCGAAATAGTAGAGCCCCAGCGGCCGGTCGTGCTCGTTGATGTAGTCGATGGCCTGGTCGATGGAGGTGTAGGTCTTCACCGGCAGGACCGGGCCGAAGATTTCCTCCTGCATCACCTTCATGTCATCGGTGGGGTCGATGATCAGGGTCGGCGGGATCTTGCGGTGTTCCTGCTGGCTGAAATCCTCGCCGTCCGGCTTCAGCTCGACGATCCGCGCGCCCTTGGCCCGGGCGTCCTCCACATAGCCCATGATCCGGTCATAGTGCCGCTGGGCGATGATGGCGGTGTAGTCGGGATTGTCCTTGATGGTCGGGAACATCTTCTTCACCGAGGCCTGAGCCTGGCCGACGAAGTCCTCGAGGCTGTCCTTGGGGGTCAGCACATAGTCGGGCGCCAGGCAGATCTGGCCCGCGTTCAGGGTCTTGCCGTTCATCACCCGGGCGGCGGTGACAGCCATGTCGGCCGACTTGCCGATCACCACCGGGCTCTTGCCGCCCAGCTCCAGGGTCAGCGGCACCAGGTTCTCGGCGGCGGCGCGCATGACGTGGCGGGCGATGCCGGTGGCGCCTGTAAAAATCAGATGGTCGAAGGGCAGGCTGGCGAAGGCCTGGCCGACCTCGGGTCCGCCGGTGATCACGGCGATCTCCTCGTCCGAGAAGGCGCCGCCGAACATGGTGGCCATCAGGGCCGAGGTGGCGGGGGTGAATTCCGACGGCTTGATCATCGCCCGATTGCCGGCCGCGAGAATCCCGGCCAGGGGCGCGAAGGTCAGGTTGACCGGGAAGTTCCAGGGGCTGATCACGCCGACAACGCCCTTGGGCTGGTAGCGAACCTCGGCCTTGGCGCCGAACAGGCCGAGGATGGCCGGCGTGGTCTTGCGCTTTTCGGTCTTCATCCATTTGCGCAGGTGCTCGCGCGCATATTTGAGCGGGCCGATGGAGCCGGCCACGTCGGTGAAGGCGGTGGCCTCGCGGGAGCGGGAGCCGAAATCGGTGTTGAGCGCGTCTTCGATCGCCTTGGCGTTGTCGATAATGAGGCCGATGCAGCGGTCCAGCCGCTCGATCCGCTTCTCGGCGCTCGGTTCGCCGTCGCGAATGTGGGCGGCCTTTTGCTTGGCCAGGATCGCCTTCATCGAGGCTTCGTCATGCGCCGCTGGGGCTTTCGCGGCGGCAGCTGGAGTCTTCGCCATGGTCCGTCCCTCCCTGGGACTTCGTCGTCGTTCGAAACCGATGGGGGATATGGGGCTATTGCGGCGAAAGCTTCAAGACTGACGCAAAGGCAGGTTGTACCCCTTGCAGCGTGAGCCGCCCCAACTCCCCCATTGATCCGTCATCGGCGAGGTCTAGTTTCCGTCCATGACCGACTCCAACATGCCGGCGTCGCACGACGCCCTGGCCGATGCGTTCGCGCTGGCCCTGAAACGCCCCAAGGGCGCCATCGACCTCTCCACCGATGAGGCCGCCTTCATCGCCCAGGTCCATGCGGACTACATCCCTGGCGAGCTGGCCGGGACCTCCATCTCGGACCTGGCCGCCAATCTTGCCGACCTCTGGGCCTGGGCCGCCAAGCGCGACGACGGCGGGCCGCAGATCCGCCGAGTGCGGGCGAAGGCGCAGGACAAGACGCCGCTACCCTTCGATCGCCTGGAAATCCTGCAGACCGACTCGCCCTTCCTGGTCGACTCGGTGATGGGCGAGATCGCCGACGCCGGCCTGCCGGTGCGGGCCATGTATCACGCGGTGGTCGAGGCCGCCCGTTCGCCCACCGGCGCCCGGGTCAAGCGTGGCAAGGCCGGACTGGAATCGATGATCCAGATCTTCGTCGACCCGCTGGCGTCCGAGGCGGCCGACAAGGTGATCGCCGCGGTGCTCGCCACCCTGGCTGACGTCCACGCCGCCGTCGCTGACTATCCGGCCATGCTGGGTCTGCTGGAGAAGGCCGCCGATACCCTTGGCGAGGCGTCGGGTCATGTCGACGCCGACACCCTTTCGGAATACCAGACCTTCCTGCGTTGGCTGCGGGACGATCATTTCATCCTGCTGGGCAGCCGCTCCTACGACTACCCCCGCACGGCCGACGGCGGCTATGCGGCCGAGGAAGGGTTGATCGAGCCCGAGCGCAGCCAGGGCATTCTGCGCGACCCCAATCGCGGGGTGCTGCGGCGCGATCACGAGCCGGCGGTGCTGTCCTCGGCCATGCGCGCCTCGCTGGATCGGGCCGAGCCCATCGTGGTGGCCAAATCCAATCTGCGCTCGCGGGTCCATCGCCGGGCCTACATGGATTACGTGGGCGTGCGCCGATATGGCGCCGACGGGCGCGCCAGCGGCGAGATCCGCTTCGTCGGCCTGTTCACGTCAGAGGCCTATGACACCCCCACCCTCGAGGTGCCGCTGATCCGGCGCAAGGTGGAGCAGGTGCTTGCGCGCGCCGACAAGCCCGCCGGCGGCCACAGCGAACGGCAGCTGCGCAACATTCTGGAGAACTATCCCCGCGACGAGCTGTTCCAGAGCGATGTCGAGACCCTGCTGGATATCTCGCTAGGGATTTTGCACCTCTACGACCGGCCCCGTCTGCGCCTGTTCGCGCGGCCCGATCCGTTTGACCGCTTCATCGCCGTCCTGCTGTTCTTTCCGCGCGAGGGCTATTCCTCGGATCTGCGCGCCCTGGCTGGCGACATGTTGGCCAAGGCCTATGGCGGCCGGGTATCGGCCTATTACCCGACCTTCTCGGATACGCCTTTGGCGCGGGTTCACTATGTGATCGGGGTGACGCCGGGCGCCCACGGCGATCCGGACCTGGGCGAGCTGGAAGCGGCCATCGCCGAGGCGACCCGCTCCTGGCCCGACCGGCTGGGCCAGGCCCTGGACGATGCGCCCGCCACCGCGGCTTACGCGGCTGCGCTGAAAGCCCGCTACGCTGGCGCCTTCCCGGCCGGCTACCGCGACCTCTATCCGGCAATGGAGGCGGTCAGCGACATTGTCGCCATCGAGTCGATGACGCCCGAGACCCCCATCGCCGTGCGCGCCTATCGCGAGGCGGATGATCCGCCCACCGCCTTCCGGCTGAAACTCTATCGCGCCGGGACCTCCGTGGCCCTGGCCGACGTCATGCCGATCCTCGACAACATGGGGCTGAAGGGTCTGGCCGAGGAAGGCTTTCCCCTGCACCACCGCGCCCAGGCTGGCGAGGCCGCCATCACCTGGGTGCATGAGTTCATCCTGATGGACGGCGCCGGCGAGGCGCTGGAGTTCGAGGCCGTCCGCGCGGCGTTCGAAGCCACCTTCCTGGCGGTCTGGACCGGCCAGACCGAGAGCGATCCGTTCAACCGGCTGGTGATCGAGCTGGGCGTGTCCTGGCGAGAAGCCGCGCTGATCCGCGCCCTGGCCCGCTATCGCCAGCAGACCGGCCTGGACCCAACGCCCGCCGTGCAGGCGGCGGTGCTCGCCGACCACCCCGACGTGGCGCGCCTGCTGCTGGAGCTGTTCAAAGTCAAGTTCGACCCGGCGCGGCGCGGCGACCTGAAGCTTCGCAAGGCGGAGGCCGAGGCGGTCCGTGGGCGGATTATCGAGGCCCTGCGCGCGGTGGACAGCCTGGACGCCGACCGGGTCCTGCGCCGCGTCACCGCCCTGATCACCGCGCTGACCCGCACCAACTACTATCAGGTCGCCGAGGACGGCGGCCCCAAGCCCTACATCAGCTTCAAGATCAATTCCCGAGAGCTGGCCGACCTGCCGGCGCCCAAGCCGTTCCGCGAAATCTTCGTCTGGGCGACCCATGTAGAGGGCGTGCACCTTCGCTTCGGCCCCGTGGCGCGCGGCGGCCTGCGCTGGAGCGACCGCCGCGACGACTTCCGCACCGAGGTGCTGGGCCTGGTCAAGGCGCAGCAGGTGAAGAACGCCGTCATCGTCCCGGTGGGCTCCAAGGGCGGCTTCTATCCCAAACAGTTGCCGCGCGGCGGGAGTCCGGAGGCGACCCGGCTGGAGGCGGTGCGCGCCTATCGCACCTTCCTGTTCGGTCTGCTGGACCTGACCGATAATCTTTCGCCAGCCGGCGCGGTGATCCACCCGCAGAACGTCATCCGCTATGACGACGACGATCCCTATCTGGTGGTCGCCGCCGACAAGGGTACGGCCACCTTCTCCGACATCGCCAACGCGGTGGCCATCGACTACGGCTTCTGGCTGGGCGACGCCTTCGCCTCGGGCGGCTCGGCCGGCTACGACCACAAGGTGATGGGCATCACCGCCAAGGGCGCCTGGGAGGCGGTCAAGCGCCACTTCCGCGAGCTGGGCAAGGACATCCAGCGCGAGCCCTTCACCGTGGCCGGCGTCGGCGACATGTCCGGCGACGTGTTCGGCAACGGCATGCTGCTGTCGCCGGTGACCAAGCTGGTGGCGGCCTTCGATCACCGCGACATCTTCATCGATCCCGAACCTGATCCGGCCGTGACCCTGGCCGAGCGCCAGCGGCTGTTCGACCTGCCGCGCTCCTCCTGGCAGGACTATGACAAGACCCTGATCTCCAAGGGCGGCGGGGTGTTCTCGCGCGCGCTGAAGTCCATCGAGCCGACGCCTGAAATGAAGGCGCTGCTGGATATCCGCAGCGCCAGCGTCACCCCGGCCGAATTGATCCAGGCGATCCTGAAGGCTCGCGTCGAACTGCTCTATCTCGGCGGCATCGGCACCTATGTGAAGGCGCCCGCCGAGAGCCACCTGGATGTCGGCGACAAGGCCAATGACGCCGTGCGCATCGACGGCGGCCAGCTGCGCTGCAAGGTGGTGGGCGAGGGCGCCAACCTGGGCGTCACCCAGGCCGGCCGCATCACCTATGCCCGCGCGGGCGGACGGATCGACACCGACGCCATCGACAACTCCGCCGGCGTCGACACCTCCGACCATGAGGTGAACATTAAGATCCTGACCGGCATGGCCGAGCGCTCCGGCGCCCTGGCCGTCGCCGACCGGGACCCCTTGCTGCAGTCCATGACCGACGAGGTCGGCGCCCATGTGCTGCGGCACAACTACGACCAGACCCTGAGCCTCAGCCTGCTGGAGATGACCGCGGCGCACGAGCTGGATCAGCACGCCCAGTTCATGCGCGACCTGGAGGCCAAGGGCCGGCTTGATCGCGCGGTGGAAGGCCTGCCCGACAAGGAGGCCATGGAGACCCTGGCCAAGGCGCACCGGGGGCTGACCCGTCCCGAACTGGCGGTGCTGCTGGCCTATGGCAAGATCGACCTGTTCGACGACATGATCGCGGGCCACGCCCCGGACGACGCCGTCTTCCTGCAGACGCTCGAGGCCTACTTCCCGAAAGAGCTCGAGCCTTACGACGACCTGATGAAGCGCCACCGGCTGCGGCGCGAAATCATCGCCACCGTGGTCTGCAACGACATCGTCAACATCTGCGGCCCCACCTATCCCGACCGCCTGCGCGCCGCCGCCGACTGCGACGTCGACGCCCTGGTGATCGGCTATACGGTGGCGAAACAGTCGCTGCGGTTCGACGAGGCCTGGAACGCGGTCGCGGCTCTGGACGACAAGGCGCCCGCCGCCGCTCAGATGGCGCTGTTCGCCGAGCTGGCGGCGGTCCTGCGGGCCCAGACCTATTGGATGGCCCGTCGCGCGGCGGCCAGGAGCGCCGCGCGGGGCGGCGTTTCCATCAGCGCCTTGAGTGCAGTCTACGTCGCGGCCGTCGAGGAACTGCGCCAGGCCGGTCCGGCCATCCTGTCGCCGTTTGAGCAGAAGGCGATCGACCGGGCGGCCAAGGGCTTCGTCAAGCTGGGGGCGCCCGAGGCCCTGGCGCGCGAGATCGCCGCTCTTCGGCCGCTGACCGTCACCGCGGATCTGGCGGACCTGGCCCGCGCCTCGTCCTGGGGCATCGAGGCGGTGGCCAAGCTGCATCACTTGGCTGGCTCGGCGATGGGCTTCGACCGGGTGCGCGCGGCGGCTTCGGCCCTCAGCGAGGGCGACGCCTTCGAGCGGCTGGCCGTGCGCCGGCTGATCGAGGACCTGCTGGCCGAACAGACGGCCCTGACCCGGGCGGTGATGAAGTTCGCCGGCGGCGTCGGCGGCGCGGACGATCCGAAGGGCGCCCTGGCCGGCTGGAGCGCGCTGCACGCGGTCGAGGTGCGCAAGGTCCAGCATACCTTGAATGAAATCGAACGCGCCGGCGGGGGCTGGAGCTTCGCCAAACTCACCATCGCCAACGCCGCGCTTCGAGAGGTGTCCGGGACGGCGGCGTAGCGGAGTTCTTCGGTCGGCGCTGGTGCCCTCCGTCACGTCGTTTCGCTTCGCTGCACGCCGCGCCACCTCCCCCGTTTCGCTGTGCTCACGGGGCAGGAGAAGGTTAGCGCAGGTCTATTCTCCTCCCATGCAAGCGAAGCGCAGCGGGGGAGGTGGCGCGGCGCTGGAGCGTAGCGGAAGCGACGTGACGGAGGGGGCGAGCGCCGGCCGGAGTTTGAGACTCGGCTGCTCGCAAGGCGGCAGCCCCCGCAATTAAGCTTCGCTTTGTAACAAATCCCGTGCAACTTCACCGCAGGACGCCGGGGGATTATCGGCGTTGGGGAGGAATTCATGCATCCGCTAGTCGCGCTCGTGACTCTGTTTTCGCTGCTGGTCTATTTCTGGATGTCGTTTCGCGTGGGCCACGCCCGGGGCAAGTTCGGCATCGAGGCGCCGGCCGTGACCGGCCATCCGGAGTTCGAGCGGCATTTCCGGGTCCATTACAACACCGCCGAATGGATGTGGCTCTACCTGCCATCCCTTTGGCTTTTCGCGATTTTTGTCGGCGACTACCTGGCCGCGGGCCTAGGTGTGGTGTGGATCATCGGGCGTATCCTCTACGCCGTCTCTTATGTGAAAGATCCCAAGACCCGCAGCGCTGGCTTCGGCATCCAGGCCCTGGCCACCGCCGTGCTGCTGTTCGGCGCCATGGGCTTCATCGTCTGGCGCCTTATCCAGCACGGGGTTTGAGCCCACGCCTTATTGAAGCCCCGCTTGCGGCGATAATTCGCCACAAGTTTTATTGCGGACGGTCCTCATGAACAAAGCCCTGTTGGTCGCCCTGGCTGTAACCCTCGGCGGCGGCGCCTTAGCCGCCTGCGAGACCGCCACGCCCTATCAGCCCTTGTCATCCAAGAACGCCGAAGCCGGCGGCTATTCGGAAAACAAGATCGACACCAACCGCTGGCGGGTGACCTTCCAGGGCAACAGCCTGACCTCGCGCGGCACCGTCGAGAACTATCTGCTGTATCACGCGGCCGAACTGACCCTGGCCCAGGGCTTCGACTGGTTCGAGATGGCCGACCGCGCCACCGACAAACAATCCGACACCTATGCCCTGCCGGGTCCCTATGGTTACGGCTGGCGGCCCTATTGGCGCTTCTACGGCGGCGTCTATGGCCGCCCCTATGGCTGGCGCGGCTGGGACCCCTATTTCGGTGATCCCTTCTTCGGCCCCGGCTGGGGCGCGGACTTCCAGACCGTGGAACGCTACCAGGCCACGGCGGAGATCGTCATGGGCCATGGCGAGAAGCCTGCGGGTGACCGCCGCGCGATGGACGCCCACGAAGTGACGACCAACCTGGCCAGCCACATCGTCCGGCCGAAGTAGGACAGGTTTCCTTCTCCCCTTGCGGGAGAAGGTGTCGGCGCCCCCTCATCCGGCCCTTCGGGCCACCTTCTCCCGCAAGGGGAGAAGGTGGCTGAAGCGCTTATCGCGGCGCCATCCGGATCGAGCCGTCCAGGCGGACGTCTTCGCCGTTGAAATAGCCGTTCTTGATCATTTCCAGCGCCAGCGAAGCGTATTCGGTCGGCAGGCCGAGACGCTTGGGGAAGGGCACCGAGGCGGCCAGGGCTTCCTTCACCTGCGGCGGGGCGCCGTTCATCAGCGGGGTCTCGAAGATGCCCGGCAGGATGGTGTTGACGCGGATGCCTTCGCTGGCGAGGTCGCGGGCGATGGGCAGGGTCATGCCGACCACGCCGCCCTTGGAGGCCGAATAGGCCGCCTGGCCCATCTGGCCGTCTTCCGCCGCCACCGACGCGGTGTTGACGATGGCGCCGCGCTCGCCGTCGATCGGCTCCAGCGTCAGCATGCCCGCCGCGCTCTTGGCGATGCAGCGGAAGGTGCCGACCAGGTTGATCTGGATGATCAGGTTGAAGCGATCGAGGGGGAAGTGCTTGATTTCGCCGGTGTTGCGGTCGCGGCCGGCGGTCTTGGCGGCGTTGCCGGTGCCGGCGCAGTTGACCAGGATACGCTCCTGGCCGATGGCCGCGCGAGCCTTGGCGAAGCCGGCGTCGACGTCCTCGTCGGAGGTGACGTTGACCTTGCAGAAGACGCCGCCCAGTTCCTTGGCGATTTCATCGCCCTTGGCCTCGTTCAGGTCGAAGATGGCGACCTTGACGCCGTGGGCGGCCAAGGCGCGGCTGGTGGCTTCGCCGAGGCCGGACGCACCGCCGGTGACGACGGCGGAAATGGAAGAGTCGAGTTTCATGGACGTGGTCCCTATGGGTGTCTAATCCGAATTGGGATGAGGATTTAGCGGGGAAGTTCGTGCACGCCAACGCTGACCCAACGGCGCCCAGGTCGGATAGCCGCCTATGAGGTTCGAAGAGATACTGATCGCGGTCTCGCTTAGCGCCGCCATCGCCTATGGCGCGGTGCTCACGGGGCGCGAGGCGAGCCTTGGCCGCACGGCGCTGAAGATCCTCGCTGTCGCCGCCCTGGCGGTGCTGGCCTTCCTGGTCCACCAGCCCTGGCTGCTGGTCGCGGCCTTAGGACTCAGCGCCCTGGGCGACGCCTTCTTGTCCGGCGACGCCGAACGCTGGCTGCCGGCAGGCCTGGGCGCCTTCCTCCTGGCTCATGTCGGCTACATCTGGCTGTTCCGGACCTATGGCTACGGCCTGGGCGTCTTGGTCGCCGAGCCCTGGCGTGGCGCGGGCGCGGCGGCGGCCGTCTTCGCTGGCGTCGCGATGCTGGTGTGGCTGTGGCGCTCGCTCGGACCCTTGAGGCCCGCCGTCGCCCTCTATGCCGCGGCCTTGGCCTTGATGGTGGTCACGGCGCTGACCCTGCCCCTGCGCGACTGGCCGGCCATGCCGGGCGCCGTGCTGTTCCTGATCTCCGACGCGGTGCTGTCCGCGGAACTGTTCAAGGGCCTGCGCACCCGCTGGTCCGGTAGGGTGGTCTGGGCGACCTACTATGCCGCCCAGGGCCTGATCGCCTACACCTTCCTGCGTTAAGGCCGCAGTGCGCCGGCCCGGGCGCGGGTCATGGTCAGGAAGGCCGCCGCGAGCGGCAGCAGCCAGACCACCCGGGCCTGATAGCGGCCATAGAGGGTCGAGAGGGCGCCGCACTCCACCCCGTTGGCCAGCACGCCCACCAGGATGAGGATGGCCAGGGTCAGGGCTACCGACGGCTCGATCGCGGCCGAGCCTCTCATTGGCCGGGCGGCATAGACGCCGATCAGGGCCAGGGCGGCGATGGCCACGATGGTCTGCAGCAGGGTAAGGCCGCCGATCGGCCAGCCTTCGTTGAAGGCGCGCGTCTGTTGCTGGGCCGCATAGGCGCCGGCCGGCAGGGTTTGGGCGAAGCCGGCGCGCAGGCTGGGCTTGTAGTCGAAGTCCGACAGGTCGATGTCGACGGTCTGCAGCGCCGCGTTGCGCAGCGAGGCCAGCCCCTGGCTGACGGGATAGGCGTCGGCGACGCTGGCGGCGAAGCGCGCGTCCTGGTCGCTGAGCGCGCGGCGCTGGTCGGCGGAGATGGTCTGGAAGACGCCGTCCTTGGCCGTGGTCCCCCACAGGAAGTGATCGACGTCCATCGGGAAGCGACCGGCGTACTGGCAGACCGCGAAGGGCTTGCCCGCGCAGTGTTCATGCAGATAGCGGACGCCGGTCCCATCGGCGATCACCCGGGCGGTGAGGAAGGGCGGGTTCACCGGCGGCTTGCCTACCGTGTGCTTGACCATGGCCGAGAAGGCCATGCCGCCGGCCGCGGCGACGACCAGCGCCAGAACGCCGATGACCAGGCCCGGACTCGGGTCGAAGACGATGCCGCGCTTAACTAGCCAGAGCACGCCGGCGCCGAGCAGCATGGCGGCGATCACCGGAACCACCGAGCTGTGCGCCAGGGCGGCGAAGACGGTCATGACGCCGAGCAGAGCCACGTCGGGCCAGCTCAGGCGGCGGGAGAGGGCGAATACGGTCGCCAGCGCGCCGATGGCGACGCCGGCCCAGATGTCCGGCATGACGAAGGCGACGAAGAAGGGCGCGGCGGTGGCGACGCTGAGCAGCGCCATTACGCCGGCATAGGTCGCCAGGCTGAACAGGTGAAGGCCGCGCAGGGCGATCTCGACCAGCAGGGCCACGGCCAGGCCCTGGACGAACACCGTCAGCCAGAAGCCGCCGACCAGCGCACCGAGATAGGCGAGGACACCGTAATAGATGGAGCGGCCGCCCAGGACTTCCTGGTCCTCGGCGCTGGCCGCATGGCCGGGCGTGGCGACTGCGGCGACGGCCTTGGCGCCTTCCTTCTTCTGCGCCCATTCGGTGGTGAAACGAGGGCCCAGCAGCTTCGCGACGGCGACGTCCGGACCGCGCGTATAGCCGACCGTGTCCGGGTGGATGAAGGCCTGGCCATTGATCGCCGCGGCCCAGCTCAGCGACAGGGCGCCCAGCACAACGACCAGCATGCGGACCAGGGACTTGGCGGGCGACCAGACTTGGGTCTCGAAATCGGAAAGGACGGCCTGGGCCATGATCGCTCCCACCTAAGGACGTCCCACCTCGGGACGCGCACGGGCAAGGCGAGCAATTCGCGCGCCAGGGGAAGCGCGCTCAGTCTCCTAAAACACCACCACCGACCGGATGCTCTCGCCAGAGTGCATCAGCTCGAAGCCCTTGTTGATGTCTTCCAGGGGCAGGACGTGGGTGATCATCGGGTCGATCTGGATCTTGCCGTCCATGTACCAGTCGACGATCTTCGGCACGTCGGTGCGGCCGCGCGCGCCGCCAAAGGCGGAGCCGCGCCAGACCCGGCCGGTGACCAGCTGGAACGGGCGGGTGGTGATCTCGGCGCCGGCGGGCGCCACGCCGATGACCACGCTCTCGCCCCAGCCGCGATGGCAGGCCTCCAGCGCCTGGCGCATCACCGTGACATTGCCGGTGCAGTCGAAGGTGTAGTCGGCGCCGCCGCCAGTCAGCTCGACCAGGTGGGCGACCACGTCCGGGACCTCCTTCGGATTGACGAAGTGGGTCA
>Ga0302314_10013326_pt1 | contig 14149 bp, 8 predicted proteins | sample III_Palsa_N2_3_FD_200533 | JGI IMG/M metagenome (GOLD analysis project Ga0302314, IMG submission 200533) | Peat permafrost microbial communities from Stordalen Mire near Abisko, Sweden - III_Palsa_N2_3 | ecosystem: Environmental > Terrestrial > Soil > Palsa > Peat permafrost | place: Sweden... | reverse complement strand
CCCTGCTTGGCGACCGTAATCGAGCCCGAGGCCGCGAAGCCGCCGTTGCCGCCGCCACCGCCGATGGACTGGGCGATCACGCCGTCGGACTGGGCGCCCGTGGTGCTGACCTGCCCGGTGTTGGCGACGGTGACGTCGCCCGCGGTTCCTCCGTCGCCGGCCGCGCCGCCGAAGGAGAGCGACGGGGCGATATACTTGCCGCCCGCCAGGGAGACCGCGAACCCGCCATCGCCGCCGCCGCCGCCAATCGACTGGGCGAACACGCCGTTCGAGAGGTCGCCGCTGGTGAAGATATTCCCCTGACCCATCACGCTCACGGCGCCGGCAGCCCCGCCGGTCCCCGCGCCGCCGCCGAAGCTCAGCGCCGCGCCGGCGTATTCCCCGCCTGCCGCCGAGATGGTGAAGCCGCCGTCTCCGCCGCCGCCGCCCACCGACTGGGCAAAAATGGCGTTCGACATCGCGCCGGTGGTGACGATCTGGCCCTGGCTGGCCACGGCGACTTCGCCGGACTGGCCGCCGGTCCCGCCGCCGCCGCCAAAGCTCAGGGCCACCGCGCCATATTGCGCCAGAGCGCCGCCCGCAGCGAACCCGCCATTGCCGCCGCCGCCGCCAAGGGACTGCGCGAGGAGGCCGTCAGCCTGGGCGCCATTGGTGCCGATGTCGCCAACTGAGGTCAGCGATGCTCCGCCAGCGATCCCGCCCAAGCCTGCAGCGCCTCCGAAGGTCAAGGTCGCCGCGCCGTATTGCGCGCCGGATACGCCCATGGCGAAGCCGCCGTCGCCGCCGCCGCCGCCGATCGTCTGCGCCACGGCCCCGGCGCTGAAGTCGCCGGTGGTGGTGATGGCGCCGGTCGAGGCGATGGTGGTCGTGAAGGCCTGACCGGTCACAAGCGCCGAACCGCCCACCCCGCCGCCGCCGCCGAAGCTCAGGGTCACCGCGCCATACTCGGCGCCCGCACCCGATACCGCAAAGCCGCCGTTTCCGCCGCCGCCGCCAAGGGACTGGGCGAAGATGCCGTCGGCGTTGGCGCCCGCGGTCGAGATCGCGCCCGTGGAGGCCACGCTCACCAAGTTGGAGCCGCCGCCCGCGCCCGCTGCGCCGCCAAAGCTCAGCGAAACCGCACCGTATTGCGCAGCGCCGACCGAGACCGCAAACCCGCCGTTCCCCCCGCCGCCGCCCACCGATTGCGCGAAGACGCCCTGGGCGCCTGCACCCTCCGTAATGATGTCGCCGTCGCTGTCGACAGCCACCGCGCCGGCGCTCGCGCCCGTCCCGGCCTGACCGCCGAACGCGAGTGTCGCGGAGGCGTATTGCGCGCCCGCTGCCGAAGCCGAGAAACCGCCGTCGCCGCCGCCGCCGCCGACCGACTGGGCGAACAAGCCGGCGGACTGAACGCCGAGGGTCTGCACGTCGCCGGTCGAGTTCAACACCACGTTGCTCGACGTGCCGCCAGCGCCCGCGCCGCCGCCGAAGCCGAGGGACACGGCGCCGTATTGCGCGATGCTGATCGCCGCCGCGAACCCGCCGTCGCCGCCAGCGCCGCCGATGGACTGGGCTTTGGCGCCGGCGCTGAAGTCACCCGTCGTGGAAAGGTCGCCCGTACTGGTCAGGGCGACGTCGCCAAGCGCCGATCCGCCACTGGCGCCCTTGCCGCCGAAGGACAGTGAAACCGACGCATATTGCGCGGCGGACGCAGAGACTGAAAAGCCACCGTTCCCGCCGCCGCCGCCGACCGATTGGGCGAAGAGGGCGTCCGAATTGTTGGCCGCCGGGTCTGAGGCGCCGAGGCCCTTCCCCGTTGATACGGCGCCGACGCTGGTGACGGTCACCGCGCCGGAGTCGCCGCCCGCGCCGCCATCCCCGCCGAAGCCCAGGGACGCCGCGCCGGTCAGGGCCGCCGAGGCCGCAAGCACGAAACCGCCGCTGCCGCCCCCGCCGCCCACCGACTGAGCGAACACCCCGTCCGCGCTGGCACCGCTGGTGGTGATGTCGCCAATGCTGGAGACGGTGACCGTCTCGCCTTGGCCGCCATTGCCGGCACCGCCGCCGAAGGCCAGCGCCACCGCGCCACCGAAGGGTACGCCGGGAAGGCTGGTCGCCGCCGTCAGGGACGCTGCGAAGCCGCCATTGCCGCCGCCGCCGCCGATGGACTGGGCGAGCACGCCATTGGAGAAGGCGCCTTCGGTGACGATGGCGCCGGTCCTGTCGACCGTCACCGCGCCGCCCTTGCCGCCGTCAGCGCCGCCGCCGCCGAAGGCCAGGGACACTGCACCGATACCCGCAGCGGCCCCCGAAATGGCCATGCCGCCGTCGCCGCCCCCGCCGCCGATGGCTTGAGCCAGGATCGCGTTGGCGCTCACGCCGGCGGTGTGAAGAGCGCCGGTGGATGAAACCCCTACGCTGCCTGCGTCGCCGCCGGTTCCGCCTGCGCCGCCGAAGGTGAGCGAGCCCGCGCCGAGCAGTCCACCTGCGAGGGAGACGGCGAAGCCGCCTGAACCACCGCCGCCGCCGATGCTTTCTGCAAAGATAGCGTCGGCGTGGTCGCCCAGCGTCGTGATCGCACCGTCGGATGTCACGGTCACCGGACCGCCGGTGGCGCCAAGACCGCCATCGCCGCCGATGCCTGCGCTGAGGGCGCCAAAGCCAAGGGCCGCTGAAACCGCGAACCCGCCGTTGCCGCCGCCGCCGCCGATGGACTGGGCGAACAGGCCTCGGGCTTCATCGCCGCTGGTGGAGATGTTGGTGGCGCTGTCGATGACGACGACGCCGCCCGAGTTTCCCGCTCCGCCGAGGCCGCCGAAGCTCAGGGCCGCGGCGCCGCCGAACGACCCGGACGCCGCGACCGCGAAGCCGCCTGAGCCGCCGCCGCCGCCGACGGAGCTGGCTTCCACGCCGTTGGATTGAAGACCGCCCGTAACGATCAGGCCGCTGGCGCCCACAGTGACGTCGCCGCCGAGCCCGCCGTCGCCGCCCTTGCCGCCGAAGGTCAGCGAAGCCGAGGCGCCGTCGCCGATCGTGAGAGCTACGGCGAAACCGCCGTTTCCACCGCCGCCGCCCACCGACTGCGCAAAGATGCCATTGGAGCGGTCGCCCGAGGTCTGGATGTCGAGAGCGCCTTGGGTGGTCGTGGCGGTGGTGCAACCGGCGTTGGTATTCACGCAGACCGTGCCGCCGTCGCCGCCCTTGCCGCCGGTCCCTCCGAAGGTGACCGCGGCGCCGAGGCCGACAGAGGCCGCGAAGCCGCCGTTGCCGCCCCCGCCGCCGACCGACTGCGCGAAAAGACCATTAGAGTCAGAACCGGCGGTGGTGACCACGCCCGAAAAGGCGGCGTCCACATCCCCGCCCTTGCCGCCCCCAGCGCCTGTCCCTGCCGCAGCGCCGCCAAAGCCGATGCTACCGCTGACCGCGCCGCCGCCCGACCCGCCGCCGCCGCCGACCGCCTGGGCGAAGATGCCGTTGGAGCTGTCGCCCGTCGTCGCCAGCGAGCCGAAATTCGCCACCATGACGGTTCCGGCCGCGCCGCCGCCGCCGCCCTTGCCGCCGATGGATAGACTGCCGATCGAACCGCCGCCATCGCCGCCGCCGCCGCCGATGGACTGGGCTAGGATGGCGTCGGAGTCCTGGCCGGCGGTCGAGATGGCGCCGCTGTTGCTGACCGAGATGTCTCCGCCGATGCTGGCGGCGCTGCCGCCGCCGCCGATGGACACCAGGCCATAGGCGTTGCCGCCCGAACCGCCGCCGCCGCCCACGCTCTGCGCGAAGATCCCCCGCGAGATATCGCCTGACGTCTGGATCTGACCGGCGTTGGATACGGTGACCGAGCCGCCCTGCCCGCCGTCTGCGCCCACGCCGCCCAAGGCGACCACGCCGCCAGAGCCTGCGCCTGAACCGCCGCCGCCGCCTATGGATTGGGCGAAGATGCCGTCCGAGCCGATCTTGGTGGTGTTGATGGAGCCGGTCGCCGACTGGATGACGTCGACGTCGCCGCCGTTCCCGCCGCCGCCGCCGCTTCCACCGAGGGAGACCACCCCGCCGTCGCCATCCGCCGAGCCGCCGCCGCCGCCGACGCTCTGAGCGAAGACGCCGCGAGAATCCAAGCCGGTGGTGATGATGGAGGCGTCGTTCTCCACGGTGACCTTGCTGCCGAACCCGCCGACCGACCCTGCGCCGCCGAACGCGACGATGCCGGCGGAGACCCCCGCATTGCCGCCGCCCCCGCCGACCGACTGAGCGAAGACGCCGGCCGAACCGACGCCGGACGTGCTGATCGCGCCGCCCATTGCATTGGTGATGTTGACGGTCCCGCCGTCACCGCCGCCGCCGCCCGAGCCGTCGCCGAACGCCACCAGGCCTACGCTGGTGCCCGAACTGCCGCCCGATCCGCCAATGGACTGCCCAAGGATGCCGGCGGAGCCGTCGCCGGTCGTATGGACGACGCCGCTGTTGACGACGACAACGTCGCCGCCGCTGCCGCCGACCGACCCCGAAAGCGTGTCGCCGACCAGGCCGATGCTGTTGCCGCCCGCACCGCCGGACCCGCCCAGACTTTCGGCGAAGATGCCGTTCGAGCCATTGCCCGAGGTGGAGATGCCGCCGGCGTTGGTGAGGGTGACCGTACCGCCCTGACCCGGAGAGCCGCCGCCAGATCCGCCGCCCGAAGCGATATAGCCCGAACCGCCTTCGCCGCCCGCGCCGCTCTGGCTCTGCGCGAAGACCCCGTTGGCGTTGGCGCCGGTGGTGACGATGGTGACGTTCGTATACCCGGTGACGTCGCCGCCGACGCCCGCCTTGCCGCCCGTGGCGCCGGGGATGTTGATGCCGTAGCCATCGCCGCCGCCGCCGCCGCTTCCCCCTACGCTCTGCAGCACGACGCCGGATAACCCATTAGAAACGGTGGAGATTGAGCCGCCCTGCGTGACCGTGGTGATCGTATCGTTGATCGCGGGGCCAACGCTGCCGTCACCGCCGGCGGTCGGGTTCTTGCCGATCGTGACGCATCCGAACGGGCCAAAGCAGATTTTGATGCCGCCGCCGTCTGATCCGCCGCTTCCACTTTGGCCGTACTTGGAATCTGCGAAGTTGCGTGCATCTCCGGCGGCGGTGGGAAAGGTGAAGGTGGCCGAGCCTGCGCCCGAAGTTCCGGCGCCGGACGCGGAGAGGGTGTTGACCGCAGCGAGCGTCACCGGGCTGGGTTCGCCTGAAGCGCCTCCCGTCAGGGTGAGTCCAGTCACGGATGCGCCCGAGGTCGTGATGGCGCTGACGCTGTAGGTGCCGACAATCGTTCCGTCCGCCGTCACGTCCGGGAAGGTCTGCCCGACCGCCGTTGCAAGGAGGATGGCGTTGTTGTGATCGGTGACCACGGCGAACGTGCCGCTGACGCCGTTGGTGTCCGTGGTGTTCTGGACGGCGGTGATGATTTCACTCACCCCGGTGGCAGGGTTCACGATGTGGTCGCCGACAACGTAGACGGGCAGGTCCGGGATCGGCGGCGGCGCGGTCTGCGCGTGGGCGGTCCCGCCGCTCGGCAAGGTCATGGCGAAGGCCATGGCGCCCACGACCACGACAGCGGCGGCGCGTTTCAGAAGCAGGCGGGCGGTGTTGTGCAATTTGTCCGCGGCGCGAACATCGCCTGGGCGATCATCGTCGCTGGTTTCGGAAGGCGCATAGGGCACCGCGACGAGCAAAGCCTGCTCGAGCCGCTTCAGGTGGATCGACAGGGACTGCAACGCCAAGCCCGAGCGGCCTGCTGACCGCAGGAGCCGCGCCCGATCGTCCGCCACTCGATGGGTGAGCGCTATGTCTTCGAGCGAGGGATGGAACCGATCGCGGATCGCAGACCAGGTTTGCGCCGCTCCAGGCGCACCGGACTGCGCGACGGCTAGAGCCGCCTCCACGTTTTCGGCGAGATTTCGGAACGCCCTGGCGAGCCTTCGGACCTGATCGCGTTCCTGAGCCGTTGGAACGTAAGCCGCTGCGCCTCGTGCAGAACAATGTCCGTCTTCAACGCCGCTGGAACGCACCACGATAAGCAACCCCCATCACCCGAAGCTGCATTCGCGCATCGTCCAAATCAGCGCCAGCCCATACGCCTTAAGTGGGAATTACATGACCAAGATGGTTAATTAATCCCTTATGCATAATCTGTAATTTAATTAAATTTATGAAGTCGATAAAATTTATTTTCAAATATGGCGAATAAAATGAGCGGACAAGTATTTATACTTGTGGACACTATTACCTTTCCCGAGATCAAGCCTGTAGATATTAGGATATCACCTCCCCTTATGTTCGGTGGCGCCGATCGTCGAGCGTTGCCTTGCGATACTGCATGTTCAGGCCGGAGCTTGAGAATCGCGCCTCAGTAGTGGATCGCGCCCTTGGCGCCGCCGCCGCAGGCGATGGCGTCGCCGTTGATGGCGCTGCTGCGGGGGGAGACGAGGAAGGCGACGATGTCGGCCACTTCGGCGGCGTCGACGATGCGACCGATCGAATTGCCCGAGGCAAGCCGCGTCTCGACCTCCGCCGGGGTTTTGCCGGATGATGCGGCGGCGGCCTCAACCACCGATGCGGTGCGCTCGGTTCGCGTGAGGCCCGGATGGACCACCGTGACGTTGACGCCCTTGGGTCCGAGCTCGTCGGCGAGGTTCTTGGTGAGCGCGGCGACGGCCACGTTGCGGATCGAGCCGATGATCGACCCCGTCTGGCGGGCCGCGAGGCCGCTGATGTTGATGATCCGGCCCCAGCCGCCCTCGATCATGTGCGGGGCCGCCTCCCTGGCCAGGCGCAGGTAGCCGAGCACCTTGGTGTCCACATCCTCCCAGAAGATGTCGTCGGTGATGTCGGCGAGCTTGGGCGGCGGCGACTGCCCGCCCGGTTTGGCGGCGGCGTTGACCAGAATGTCGAGGCCGCCCAGCGCGCGAACGGCCTCGGCGACCAGCGCCTTGACGGAGGCGTCGCTGCGCGTATCCACCGAAAAACCTATGAGCTCTGCGCCCGTCTCTTCCGAAAGCTCGCGAGCCGCGGCGGCGAGAGGTTCGGGATCGCGCGCCGCGATGACCACCCGCGCCCCTTCCAAGGCGAGCTGGCGGGCGATGGCCCGACCGATCCCCTTGCTGCCGCCGGTGACCAGAGCGCGCTTGCCGTCCAGATCAAGGTTCATCGTCGTGGCCTCCAAATTCAGGGTGCGCCCGGGGCGTCGCGCCGGAGCTAGGATAGTGGACTGGATACGGTCGGGTCCTGCTCCACTACGGCGTTCAGGATCAGATCCGCCAGCCGCGTGATCGCCACCGGCGGCGTCGGCCTTATATGGCGGGCGTAGGCGACGTTTGGCAGGGGCGGCAGGTCGGCTTCGGCCCGGTCGATGACGCAGCCCATGAAGAGATCGGTCCGACAGGTGACGCCGAGCCCCGAGTCCACCGCCGCCCGCAAGGCTGAGAGGCTGGGCGTCTCCAGGGCGACGCGATAGGGGCGGCCTGCCGCCTCCAGCGCCGCCAGCGACGCATCCCTGAACCGGCAGGGCTGCTCCAGGATGGCGATGGGCAGGGGCGTGCGCTTGGCGACCTCGGCCTGCCCCAGCCAGTGCATGGGGGCGATCTGCACCGCCGCCGGATCGTCCTCCGCGCCCATGCAAAGCACGACGTCCATGCGGTCGGTGGAGAGCAGCTCCAGGAGTTCAGCCGATCCGCCCACGCGGACCTGAAGCTGGGTTTCCGGGTTCAGCTCAGCGAAGCGCGCCAGGACGCCCGTGAGAAGCGTCTCGGCGAAATCCTGCACGAAGCCGATGCGCGCCGGCCCGTTCAGCACATCGCGATTGAGCGCCGCGACCGCCCGATCGTTGGTGGCCAGCATCTCCTTGGCGAACACCAGCAGCGCATCGCCCGATCCGGTGAGGCCGAGCCGCCGCCCGTCTCGCCGGAACAGGGGCACCTGCACGATCTCCTCCAGCCGCTTCATCTGCAGGCTGAGGGCCGATTGGGTGACGAAGACCCGTTCCGTCGCCCGCAGCATGGAGCCGGAATCGACGATGGCGGTGAAGCTTCGCAAGAGTTCCGTCGGCAGGTTGACCGCCATCCGCTCGATCCATCTATGAGAAAGTCTAATTAGAAGGGTAAGGAATAGTCCATTGATCGACTGGCCTTTAGACGGCTTCTAGCGCTTGGGAAAGTCGTTCTTTTCCAAAGCCGTGGAGCTATCAGTGACGCTGGTGGACACTATTAGATTTCCTACGACGTTTACCGGCGTTCGCTGGTCGCGCGTCGGGCGTCGCTGGATTTCGCCGCTTCTGCTCCTGGCGTTGTGGGAGATCGGCGCGCGCACGGGCGTGATCCCGACACGGGTCCTGGCGGCGCCGTCCGCCGTGGCGGCGACCTTCTGGGGCATGGCTGCCTCGGGGGAATTGACGACCAATCTTCTCGTGTCGGGCGCGCGGGTCGCGGCGGGGCTGTTGATCGGCGTTCTCGTGGGATCGCTTCTCGCCCTGACCGCGGGCCTGTCGAAGGTCGGTGAAGATGCTGTGGACCCGCCGATCCAGATGCTGCGCACCCTTCCGGTGCTGGCGCTGTCGCCGCTCTTCATCGTCTGGTTCGGCATCGACGAGACGCCCAAGGTGGCGTTGATCGCGCTGGCCGTCACCTTCCCGATCTACCTCAACCTGTTCAACGGCATCCGCGCCGTCGATCCCAAGCTGGTGGAAGCGGCGCGGAGTTTCGGCCTGCGGGGCTGGAGCCTGATCCGCCAGGTGATCCTGCCGGGCGCCTTGCCGAGCTTTCTTCTGGGACTGCGTTTCGCCCTGGCCGTGGCCGTGCTGGTGCTGGTGGTCGCCGAGCAGATCAACGCCCAGGCCGGCCTTGGCTACCTGATCAACAACGCCCGTGACTTCATGCGGACGGACATCATCGTCGTCTGCCTCGTGATCTACGCCCTGCTCGGGCTAGGCGCCGATGGCCTCGTTCGCGCGATCGAGAGCCGGACGCTCGCCTGGCGCCCCACCTTTTTGAAAACCTGAGGATTGGCGATCATGCCCAGACCCTCGATCCGCGACCCATCCCTGTCGGCAGGCGCACGAGCCGGCCAGGCCGCCGTGCGCGTGAAGAATTTCACCCGACGGTTCGGCGACAACGCCGTCCTCGACGGCCTGAACCTGCAGATCGAGCAGGGCGAGTTCGTCGCGCTCCTCGGCCGCAGCGGGTCCGGCAAGACAACGCTGCTGCGCACGCTGGCGGGGCTCGACCCAGCCGGGGATCAGGATGTATCCGTTCCCGCCGCCCGCGCCGTGGTGTTCCAGGAGCCTCGGCTCCTGCCGTGGAAGCGGGTCTGGCACAACGTGGCCCTAGGCCTGCAGGGCAACGACGCGCGACGTAGAGCTGAAGCCGCGCTGGCGGAAGTCGGCCTGGCGCACAGAAGCGACGTGTGGCCGGGCACGCTCTCCGGCGGAGAGGCGCAACGCGCCGCGCTGGCTCGGGCGCTGGTGCGGGAGCCCCGCCTTCTCCTGCTGGACGAGCCGTTCGCTTCGCTGGACGCCCTGACGCGCCTGCGGATGCACGACCTTGTGCTGAACCTCTGGGGCACGCATGCGCCCGCCGTCCTGATCGTGACCCATGACGTGGATGAAGCCATCAGCCTCGCAGACCGGGTTCTGGTGCTGGAGGGCGGTCGCATCGCCGCCGAGGAGCACATCGATTTGCGCCGCCCGCGCGACGTGGGAGCGAGCTTCCAGTCGATCCGCCGCCGCCTCCTGGGTCACCTTGGGGTCGAGCAAGGCGGCGCTCCGCCGCCCCCGCGGACGGCCCAGGACAGTCCGCTCGTCACCTTCCCCGTTCGGGAGATCACGCCATGACCGCCGTCCTTCTTCGCGCTGCACCCGCCGCCCCCGATCCCGAACATGCCGACCTCGACGCCGTGCTGGCGGACCTGACCGCCCGATTCGCGGCGACGGCGGACCAGCATGACCGCGACGCCAGCTTCCCGTTCGAGAATTTCGCCGCCTTGAAGGACGCCGGCCTCCTCACCCTGACTGCGCCCAAGGCCCTTGGCGGCGAGGGCGCCGATCTTCCGACAACCCTGAAGGTGGTGCGTGCCGTCGCTCGGGGCGAGCCGGCGACGGCCCTCGTGCTCGTGATGCAATACCTGTTTCAGGCCTCGCTGGCGGGCAGCCGGGCGGGTTGGCCTGAGCACCTGAAGGCCCGCGTGGTGCAGGATGCGCTGCGGGACGGCGCGCTCATCAACGCCCTGCGCGTAGAGCCCGATCTCGGCACGCCCGCCCGCGGGGGACTGCCGGCCACCGTCGCTCGCCATACGCCCGAAGGGTGGCGACTGTCGGGGCGGAAGATCTACTCCACGGGGTCCGTCGCCTTGACCTGGATGATCGTCTGGGCCCGCACCGACGAAGACGAGCCCCGTGTAGGCGGGTTCCTCGTCCACAAGGATACGCCCGGCTGGCGCATCGAGGAGACCTGGGATCACACCGGCCTGCGCGCCAGCGCCAGCCACGACGTGGTGTTCGAGGACGCTCTCATCCCGCTCGACCACGCCCTGGCGCCGCAGCTCCCCGGCGCGCCGGCGGCGCCCGATCCGGTGATGGCGGTCTGGGCGCCCGTTCTGACCTCGGCCATCTACGATGCGGCGGCGGGCGCCGGGCGCGACTGGTTCGTCGACTGGCTGATCTCGAGGAAGCCCGCCAACCTCGGCGCGTCGCTCTCCACCCTGCCCCGCTTTCAGGAACTCGTGGGCGGCATCGACGGCCTGCTCTTTCAGAACCGCATCCTTCTGGACAGCGCCGCCCGCGGGGACATCGGCGCGGCGGAGGCGAGCCTCGTCAAGCACCTCATCACCGAGAACGCCATCGCCGCTGTCGAGAAGGCGATCGCCGCCTCCGGCAATCCCGGTCTCTCGCGCCACAACGCCCTTCAGCGCCATTACCGGGACGTCCTATGCGGCCGCATCCACACGCCGCAGGGCGACGTGGTGCTGACCGCCGCCGGGAAGGCCGCCGTCGCGTCCCGCACCCCCGCCCCCGCCTCCACCCCCTTTGTCGCCGGAGCCTGACCATGAGCCAGCACCCCCTCGAATTCATCGGCATGATCGGCACGCAGAACGGGTCGGAGACCCGCAAGGCGCCCGGCGGCCCCGGCGCCATCGACAAGTCCTTTGTCTCGGCCTTCGCCCGAGCGCACGAATATGCCGGGTTCGACCGGGTGCTGATCGGCTACTTCAGCGTGGCGCCGGACGGGTTCCAGGTGGCGGCCTACGCGGCGCACCAGACCGACAAGCTGAAATTCCTCCTCGCCCACCGCCCTGGCTTCGTGGCGCCCACCCTGGCTGCCAGGCAGCTGGCCAGCCTCGACCAGTTCAGCAACGGTCGCCTTGCGGTCCACATCATCACCGGCGGCTCGGACCAGGAACAGGCCCGCGACGGCGACTTCCTAACCAAGGTCGAGCGTTACGCCCGCACCGACGACTACCTCGACCTGGTCAAGAAGACCTGGACCAGCGCGGGACCATTCGATCACGACGGCCCCTACTACAAGGTGGTGGACAGCTACGCCGCCGTGCGGCCTGTCCAGTCTCCCCACATCCCGGTGTATTTCGGCGGGTCTTCGCCAGAAGCCATTCAGGTCGCCGGCAAGCACGCCGACGTCTACGCCCTCTGGGGCGAGAGCCTGGCGCAGGTGAAGGAGACGATCACGCAGGTGCGGGCCGCCGCCGCGGTCCATGGCCGCCAGGACCACATCCGCTTCTCCCTGTCGCTCCGACCCATCCTCGGGCGGACGGAGGACGAGGCCTGGGCGCGGGCCGACCGCATCCTGGCGGACGCCACGGCGCTGCGCGATCAGGTTCCCACCGCGCTGCGCCGCCCCGCCGGGCCGCCCCAGAACGCGGGGTCGCAGCGCCTGCTGGCCGCCGCCGCCCAAGGCAAGGTGGTGGACAAGCGCCTCTGGACCGAGCTTGCAGCCCTGACCGGGGCGCAGGGCAACTCCACCAGCCTCGTGGGCACGCCCGAGCAGGTGACTGAGAGCCTCCTGGAATACTGGGATCTCGGCGTCTCCACCTTCTTGATCCGCGGCTTCGACCCCTTGGAGGACGCCATCGAATACGGACGCGACCTGATCCCGCTGGTGCGCCAGGATGTGGCGAAGCGGCAGTCCTATGCGGTGGCGGCGGAATAGAAAGCATGAGCCGCCTGACCGTCCTCAGCCAGCTGAACGAGACGTTCAACGCCTCGCTGGCGCATCATGCCGCCGACGTGGACATCGTCACGGTGCCGCCCGGGCCGCCCATCACCTTGCCGCGAGCTGCCGAGGTGTTCATCGCCGCGCCGTTCCGCCGGGCCAGCGGCGCTCTGCCGCCGACCGCGCCTTCCGGCTGGCCCTACGACCTGCGCTGGGTGCAGCTCGTGTCGGTGGGGATCGACTTCTATCCGGAATGGCTGTTCTCGGGACCAGTGGTCACCTCCGCCAAGGGGTCGTCCGCCGTCGCGCTGGCCGAGTTCGCACTGGCCTCGATCCTGGGCGCCGCCAAGCGTTTTCCCGACATCTGGATCGATCGGGCCGAGCGCTGGGAGGCGACGCAGCTCTCCTTGATCTCGGGCACGACCCTGGGCCTCGTGGGCTTCGGGGCCATTGGCGAGGCGCTGGCGCCCAGAGCCCAGGCGCTGGGCCTCGACGTCCTGGCGGTGCGCCGCTCGGATGCGCCGATCGGCACGCCGGGCGTGCAGCGCGTCTCCGGGCTGGCGGAGCTGTTCGAGCGCAGCGACCACGTGGTGCTGGCGGCGCCCGCGACGGCGGACACCTTCCAGGTCATCAACCGCGCTGTGCTGGCCCGCGCCAAGCCGGGCCTGCACCTGATCAATGTGGCGCGGGGCGCGCTGATCGACGATGAGGCCCTGCTGGAGGCGCTCGACGATGGCCGCGTCTCTCTGGCGAGCCTCGACGTCACCCATCCCGAGCCCCTGCCCCCCGGCCACCGCTTCTACTCGCACCCCAGGGTCAGGCTCTCGCCCCACACTTCGGTCCACACCCCCGACACCCGCAACAACTTGGCCGCCCGCTTCGCCGAGAACCTCAACCGCTTCCGCCAGGGCGAGCCCCTGGCGGACGTGATCGATCTCGCCCGCGGCTATTGAGAAGGACATAAGCCCATGACCGTCGCCCTCGCAGAGCGCCCGCGCGCCGCCGAGCCCTACCCGCACCCCGGCAAGATCGAGTCCGTCCTGCCGGAATTCCGCGGCGGCGTGGCGCCGACCCAGCCTACCGTCGAGGCCGAGCGCCTCTATCGCAAGCAGCGTCTGGCGGCGGCCTATCGCCTGTTCGGGCGTTGGGGCTTCGACATGGGGGGCGCCGGCCACATCACCGCTCGCGATCCTGAGCATACGGACAGCTTCTGGGTCAATCCGTTCGGCATCCACTTCAGCCGCATCAAGGTCTCCGACCTCATGCTGGTGAACCACGCGGGCGAGATCGTGATCCCCCCGATAAAGGCCAAGCCCAGGCTGAACCAAGCCGCTTTCGCCATCCATTCCGAGCTGCACAAGGCGCGGCCTGACGTGGTCGCCGCCGCCCACTCCCACTCCCTCTATGGCAAGGCGTGGTCGGGGCTGGGCCAGCTGCTGGAGCCGTTGACGCAGGATTCGGCGGCCTTCTATGACGATCACGCCCTGTTCGAGGAATTCTCGGGCGTGGTGCTCGACAGCTCCGAAGGGGAGAAGATTGCTCACGCGCTCGGCCCGAAGAAGGCGGTGATCCTGCAGAACCACGGCATCCTCACCGTCGGCGCCTCGGTGGAAGCCGCGGTCTGGCGCTACTATGCGCTGGAGAACGCCTGTCAGGTCCAGCTTCTGGCGCAAGCCGCCGGCCCGACCAAGCCCATGCCCGAGGCGGTCGCACGCCACACCGCCGGGCAGGTGGGATCTGAGATTGGCGGCCTCTACGCCTTCCAGCCCTATTGGGACGTGATCACCGAAGAAGAGCCGGATCTGTTCGACTGATGACCTCTTCCCTCGTCACCAGCCGCCGCGCGCTGATCGGCGGGGCGCTCGCGCTCGCGTCGTGCGGTCCGCAACCTGCAGGCCCCTCGAACCTGACGGGCGTCACCTTGCGGGGCGCCACCTATCGCGGCAACGCGGACGGCTTCTTCAAGGAGGCGGGCGTCGCGG
>Ga0302314_10013325_pt1 | contig 14150 bp, 10 predicted proteins | sample III_Palsa_N2_3_FD_200533 | JGI IMG/M metagenome (GOLD analysis project Ga0302314, IMG submission 200533) | Peat permafrost microbial communities from Stordalen Mire near Abisko, Sweden - III_Palsa_N2_3 | ecosystem: Environmental > Terrestrial > Soil > Palsa > Peat permafrost | place: Sweden... | reverse complement strand
TGATCCTGCCGCTGATGAGCATCGCCGCCGAGTCGGCCACCTTGAGCACCTCCGCGGCGAACTGCTCGACGACGACGATCGTCAGGCCCTGCTTGGCGATCTGCCCGAGCACCGCGTACAGCTCTTCAACCACCCGGGGTGCGAGGCCCATGGACAGCTCGTCGACAAGCAGGATCGCCGGGTTCACCGACAGCGCGCGGGCCATCGCGACCATCTGCTGTTCGCCGCCGGAGAGTTTGCCCGCGAGCTGGCCGCGCCGCTCCGCCAGGCGCGGGAAGAACTCGAAGGACTTGTCGATGATGTCGGTGTAGCTGGTTCCCGCGAAGCTCGCCATCTTGAGGTTCTCCGTCACCGTGAGGTTGGGGAAAATACCCCGGCCCTCGGGCACCACGCAGAGCCCGCCGCGGATGAGGCGCTCCGTCGGTATGCCGGCGATCGGCTGGCCGTTGAGGTGCGCCGCCCCCTCGGTGGCCTGCAGCTGACCGGAAATGACCTTGAGTGCCGTCGACTTGCCCGCACCGTTCGGTCCGAGCACCGCGCACACCTCGCCGCGGCGCACCGTCAGGCTGACGTCATGCAGGGCATTGATGCCGCCGTAGCCGGCCGATACGTGGTCGAGCCGCACCGCGATGGGGGCTTCCGCCGCGCCGTCCGGCGACGCGGCGACCGTGCCGGGCTCCCTGACGAGGGCGACGGGGCGGGCCGGCCGGGCCGTGGCATCCACGGTGCCCTCGGTACCCACGGTACCCTCGGGCGTCTCCCCGGCGGCGGTTCCGGCTCCCTCGGTACCCTCGGCGGCAGAGCCGAGATAGGCCTCGATGACCTTGGGGTCGGCCTGGACTTCCTGCGGCGTGCCCGAGGCGATCACCGAGCCCGCGTCCATCACCACGATGTGATGGCACAGGCTCATGATGAAGCTCATGTCGTGCTCGACGACAAGGATCGCGGTACCCGTCGCGGCGAGCCCGCGCAGCAGCACGGCGAACGTTTCCGTTTCCGCCGCGGACAGGCCGGAGGACGGCTCGTCGAGCAGCAGCACCCGGGGCTGCGTGGCGAGGGCGCGGCCGACCTCGACGAGCCGGGCGGTGCCGGTGGGCAGCAGCTCGGCGCGGGTCGAGGCGACGGCCTGCAGTCCCAGGTGCTCGATGAGCGTGTCCGCGATTGCGTCCGGGCCGCTCGCACCGGTCCGCGCCCACCGCCTGCGGTGCAGCTCCGCGGCCACCCGGATGTTGTCGCGCACCGTGAGCGAACCGAAGACCTCGAGGCGCTGGAAGGTGCGGGCGAGGCCAAGCTTGGCGAACTGGTGCGGCCTGGCGCCTGTCACGTCGCGGCCGTCGACGAAGATGCGCCCCTCGTTCGGCTCCTGCATGCCGGTGGCGACGTTGAACAGGGTGGTCTTGCCGGCGCCGTTCGGTCCGATCAGGCCGATGATCATGCCGTCCGTGAGGTCGAGGCTGACCTCCCTAACCGCCCGGAGCCCGCCGAACCGCACGCTCACGTCGCGCAGTTCCAGGGCCGGCTGACCCGTCGCGGTACGCGGCGCGGGCGACGGCAGCCTGTCGAACTCCCGCATCTCGGTGAGCACCGCGTGCGCCGCGGGCTTGGCAGGCTCGGGCCTGGCACCACTGAACCGGTCGCGGAGCTTCAGCACGGCCTTGACGTTCTGCTCCCAGGCGCCCTCGGGATTGCGTCCGATAGCTATGCCGATGAGGCCAGGGCCGAGGTTGTTGAACCAGGTCAGGAAGGTGTTGTCGGGGAAGGCCTGGTTGAGCCAGCCGAACTGGACGAGGGCGAGGCCGCCGATCACCGTGCCGCCGACGGTGGACAGGCCGCCCACGACGAGCAGCAGCAGGTACGGCAGGCCCACGGCGAGCTGGAAGTCCGTGGTGCCGACGGAGGTGTAGTAGATCGCGAACAGGCCGCCCGACAGGCCGGCGATGGCGGCGGAGAACATGAACACGCTGAGCTTGGTGAGCGTCAGGCTCATGCCGAGCATGGCGGCCGCGTCGGGACTGTCGCGCATGGCGACGAGCCGCCGCCCGAACGCGCGCCGCTGCGCCACGATCACGATCATGCCGACGATGGCGAACAGGATGGCCACGAAGATCAGGTAGCCCGCGTCCTGCGCGAACGAGATCCCGATGAACCGGAACGGGTTCTCCACCTGGAGCCCGAACACGCTCAGCGGCGCGATCTGGCGGTTGCCGTTGCCGTACACGTTCGGCTGGTCGAAGAACAGGAACTCGGCCATCCGGGCGAACGCCATGGTGGCGAGCGCCAGGTAGATGCCCTGCAGCCGGAGCGCGGGACCGGCCATCACGATGCCGACAGGCACCGCGATCGCCGCGGCGATGAGCAGGCTGAGCACGTTGCCGTTGAAGCCCCACTCCACGAGCGCGAACGCGCCGACCCCCACCAGGGTGATCTGCGCGAGGCTGATCTGGTTGGCCCAGCCGGTCAGCGGCACGAGGGACAGCATCACGAACGCGGTAAGCAGGACGAGCGTGACCTCGCGGACGTTCGGGCGGCTGAGGGTCGCCGCGCAGATCGCCGCGATGACGATCAGGGCCAGGAAGCCGAGCAGCGCGTTGCGGATCGAGGGGATCCGCTCGCTCGTCTGCCGCGGCTTGGACCTGCCCTGAACGCGGGCGTCCTTCACGAACAGGACCGCGATGAACAGCACGACCGCGGGGATGGCCTGCGGCGCCGAGGTCCACCGCCCCGTCCAGCTGAGGAAGCTCTCCTGGAAGGACAGCGAGAGCCCGATGACAAGACCGCCGACGTAGGCCATGGGCAGCGAGCGCAGCCGGGCGATGATGGCGGCGGCGAACGCGTCGACGATGAAGAGCGTCAGGGTCGACGCGTCGAGCGCGCTCAGCTCCTCGGCGAGGAAGATGCCGGCCAGCGCGGCCATGGCGGAGCCGAGGGCCCAGGCCGTCATGGTCGCCGATGCCGGGCGCGCGCCGTTGAGGACGGTCAGGTCCCGGTTGTCGACGACGGCGCGCATGGTGATGCCCAGGCGCGTGTGGTAGAGCAGGAAGCGGAGCAGCAGGCCGACGCCGATGCCCGTGGCGATGTCGACGATCCGGAAGTACGGTAGGAACGTGCTGCCGAGGTTCACGCCGCTGTCGCCGAAGAAGGTCGGGATGACGCGCTGCGTGTTCGAGTTCGGGTTCCACAACGACGACGCGAGGCCCATCAGGCCGAGCATCAGGCCGATCGTCACGACAAGCTGGGCGACGATCGATGCGTTGGTGAGGTGGCGCATGATCAGGCGCTCAATGAGGATGCCCATGACCGGGGCGGCCACGCCGACCGTCAGCAGGATGCCGACGATGGTGGGCAGCCCGATGTCGACCCTGAACTCCCAGTACACGTAGGCAAGGAACATGCCGATGGCGCCCTGCGCGAAGTTGAACACGCCCGACGTGGCGTACGTGACGACCAGGCCCTGCGCGGCGACACCGTAGATGGAGCCGAGCGCGATACCAGTGATCACGAACCCGACGATGCCGCTCCCCGTGACGGGGAGCCCGGCCCACGATTGCCGAATGACGAAGACGACAAGCGCCGTGACGACGGCCGCCCCGGCCACGTTGCGCGTGCCCCGACGGGACAGCGCCTGCCTGATATCAGTCACCTATGACCAGCTCCTCACCTGCCGGGCCCGCGTGATCTCTGTACCGACCGGTAGGTCTTATAGAGAATGCTCTCGCCGCTCGCACCCGGAGTCAAGGAACGGCGGTAACATGATTGAAATCCACGTATCGGGTGTTCGCGCCGTCGCTTCGCGTGACAAGGCTAAGCCAGCCGGATATCGGCGGGCATCCGTTGCCATGCGGCTAGGCGAAATTCAGACTGACCGATCAGTACATTAATTGATGTACGCGAATTTCCCCTCGAGAGTCGTCATCGGGTCAGCCGAGGAAACCTTCGAAACCGCTGTCTGCGGCCTGTTGCGTGAACTCGTCGAACTTCGGCCTGCCGCCCGGGTTGAGCAGGTAGGCCTTGGGCTTGCCCGGCGTGTTGCCGCCGTAGTACTGGCCGCGCTTCTCGAACGGCGAGTATGCCTCAAGCTGCGCGATCATGTCCATCCAGGCCTGCTCGGCCGCCTTGGGGACCTCGACCCGCCGACGGCCCGCCGCACGGGCGTGGTCGATCAGCCGCTGCACGAAGTCGATCTGCAGCTCGCCGTAGCGCGGGTTGTTGCCCGACGCCCCGTGCGGGCCACCGGGGAAGAAGAGGTTCGGGAAGCCGTGGGCCATGACGCCGGCGTACGTCCGCGGGCCATCCGTCCAGTACTCGCCGAGCTTGCGGCCGTCGGCGCCGATGATCCCCATGCGCAGCATCGCGCCGGTGCCGAAGTCGAAGCCGGTCGCCCAGATGATGATGTCGAACTCGCGCAGGCCGTCCGAGGTCTCGATGCCGGTCTCGGTGACCTTGACGATGGGCGTCTCGCGCAGCGACACGAGCGACACGTTCGGCTTGTTGTACATCTCGTAGTAATCGGTGACATACGGCGGCCGCAGCCCGACATACCCGTGGTCGGTGGGAATAAGCTTCTCCGCGGTCACCGGGTCGCTGACGATGGCGCGGATCTTCTCCGCCATGAACGCGCACCACTCGGCGTTGGCCGCCGGGTTGAACAGCATGTCGTCGTAGTTCGTGCTGATCTTGGAGAAGCCCGGGCTCTGCCAGACCTGCTCGAAGAACGCCAGACGCTCTTCCTCCGAGTCATCGAAGGCCTTCTTACCAGCCGGCTTGTGCAGGAAGCCGGAGACCGAGGCGTCGAGCGTGGCCTTGATGGGAGCGAAGTTCGCCTTGAGGTGGGTCCGCTGCTCCGCGGAGATCGGGTGATTGTTCAGCGGCGTGGCCCAGGTCGCCGAGCGCTGGTACATCACAAGCGACTCGACCTCGTCCGCGATCAGGGGGGCGATCTGGACGCCGCTGCTGCCGGTGCCGATAATGGCGACGCGCTTACCGGTAAAGTCCACCGGCTCCCTCGGCCACCGGGCCGGGTGGTAGGACTCGCCGCGGAAGTCCGCGCGCCCCGGCACGTCGGGGTACTGCGGCACCGACAGCACGCCGGTCGCGCTGATGAGGTACTGCGACCGGATCTCGAAGCCGCCGGAGGTGCGAACCGTCCAGGACGTGGTTTCCCCGTCCCAGACTGCGGACGTGACGTCGCTGTCGAGCCTGATGTGCTCGCGCAGGCCGAACCTGTCCACCACGTAGTTCAGGTAGCGCTCGGTCTCCGGCTGCGGCGCGAACTCCTCCGACCAGTCCCACTCCTGCCACAGCTCCTCGGAGAAGAGGTAGCCGTAGGTGTAGCTCTCCGAGTCGAACCGGCAGCCGGGGTAGCGATTCCAGTACCAGGTGCCGCCGACGCCGCCGCCCTTCTCGAGCAGCGTGACCGAGTAACCCGCCTTGAGCGCGACGTACAGCTGGTGGATGCCGAGGATGCCCGCCCCGACGACCACGATGTCGGAGTAGGAGCCTGACTGGCCATGGCCGTCTTCGGGTGATGCCATCGTCGCTCCCGGGGCTGGCGGCGCGGACGGCTATACCGTCGCGATCGGGTTCAGCGGGCCGCCGGCGGTGCCTGGCAGCCGCAGCGGCGGCGCGGTCAGCAGGAAACTGCTGCGGTCGTTGGCCCGCAGCCAGGTCGCGAGTTCCTGCGTGTACCACATCTCGCCGAGCGGGATGCCCAGCTTGAACAGGCACAGGTTGTGCACGGGGATCAGGGTGTGCGGCTCGGGGCTCGGCGCGGGCCACCCCTCGACCGCGTAGTTGTCCGCGATCAGCGCCGACATCTGGGAGTTGGTGATCCACTCGAGCACCTCGGGGTCCTCGCCGTCGAGGTACGGGTACATGGCCTGGATCCGCGACGCGTCGGGGTGCTTGTCCCAGTCGAGGATCTTCTGGGTGAAGCCCGTGTGGAGGATGACCATGTCGCCCGGCCTGACCTCGACCTTGTCGGCCGCCATGATCTCCCGCACGGTCTTCATCGGGACCGCGGTCCACTCCTGCGTGTGGTTCAGGTGGTGCGCCACGTCGATCAGCACCGCCCGGCCCTGGACGCCGTGCGCGGCCATGTGCTCGAGCCCGAGGTGACGGGCGAAGGCGACGCTGCCGCTGCCGTCGCCCTTGGCGTCGTCCTGCGGCCCGATGATGTCCACGTGCGGCTTGAAGCCGTTGTAGTAAAGCGGCTCGTCGACCCCGTCACCGTCGGCGTCGAACAGCGCGCCCTGGTGCACGAGCGCGTCCCACTGCGTCGAGTACTGCGTCCAGAGGGTCACCATGTCGTCGGACCAGACGTCGATGTACTCCGGGGCGATCGAGTCCTTGGCGACCACGTTGTAGAAGGTGTCCGGCTTGTGCGCCAGGTCCTCTGTCGGCCTGATGATCGGGGGGTAACGCCGCTGGTTCAGCGAGGAACCGCCGGGGAAGTCGAGCGGCAGGCTGAGGCAGAAGCTCTTGCCCGCCTGTACCTCCCTGACTCCCTCGAGCACCTTCTCCGAGGTGATGAGGTTGATCCGGCCGAGCTCGTCGTCCTCGCCCCAGTCGCCCCACGTCGAACCCTCGGGCCGCTGTACCCACCGCTTAGCCACTGGTGACCCTCCCTACCACTTTGTACCGTCCGGTCAGAACAACAACGCTAACAGGCTCGTGCGCTGCGACGCCACCCTGCGCGGCCCAGAATTCGGTGACGCCCGCGTTACATCCAGCCCAGGTCAAGCTCGATCACGACCGGCATAAGGTCCGCGTGGCCAGCGCCGACATGCCCGACGGGAGCAAGACCTCGGCCGCGGTCGTCTGCGGACCTGTCGTCACCGATCGCGAGCGAGTGGAACTTGCGGCGGAAGTAGACGAACGGCATCTCCTCCCCCATGGCCACCTCCTCGACCCGGCCGAGCATGACGAGGTGGTCTCCGCCGTCGACCTTCGAGTACGCGGCACAGCGCAGGGAGATGCTGACGTCCCGCAGGAGCGGCAGGCCGTCCGCGTCGGGCTCGAAGCCGGCCTCGTCGAACTTGGCCGCGCCGCGCGTGGCGAAGCGCATCGCGAGGTCGGCGTGCCGGTGCTGCAATACGTGGATGTTCCACCGCTCCGACTGGGCGAACGCGGGGAAACACTGGGCGCTGTTGGCCAGGCAGGTCAGCACGAGCGGCGGATCCATCGACACCGAGCAGAACGAGCTCGCCGTGAAGCCCCACCAGCGGCCGTCGGCGTCGCTCGTGGTGACGATCGTCGCCCCGCTCGGGAACGACGCCATGGCGTCCCTGAAGGAGTTAGAAGAGGCTTCCACCGGCATACCACCGCTCGAAACGTTCCTTGGAGCCGTGCAATCCCGACTCGGGCTCGAAGAGGACCCCACCGGGTGAGCGCACGTAGCTGAACCCTCCGTAGCCCTCCTCAGGTGACTGCCCCGCGAGCTCGACGGTGAACCCCTTGCCGACCAGCTCCTTGTTGACCCCAGCGACGTCATCCACCCACACGCCGATGTGGTGCAGGCCCGCTCCGCCGATGCTTGTATCCCAGTAACTGCCGGGCGAGCCGTACAGCAGCTCGATGTGCACCGGTCCCTCGACGGAGAACGAGATGGTGAGCTCGGAGTTCCGGTAGCCCTCGCCGGGGACCCATGCCTTCATGGGGATGTGCGCGGGCGTGGTCCAGCGCACCCCGATGGAGTCGGTGAGCTCTTGCTGTGCCACCTCCAGGTCCGCCACCCGGATGCCCACGTGGAACACCTCGCCCCACTCGAGGCTGGGCAGCCCGACACCGCTGAGGTCGGTCATCGCCACTCCCCCGGCGTCACGCGGCGGGCGGGGCGGGCGGGGTGGGCGCGCCGGGCGGCGGGAAAAACTTATGTCCCCAGTACGCGCCTGCCGTGATCTCGTACGTTGCCTGCTCGCCCTGGACGGCGAGCCCGCCGTAGCCGAACTCGATCGCGTACATCTCAGGCGAGTACACGTAGAACGACGTCATCTCGTCGTTGGTGTGCTTGCCCAGGCTCATCATCATCGAGATGCCGTACTTCTCGACCCGGTCAAGCGCAAGACCGACGTCATCGAAGGATTCCGCCTCCAGCATCAGGTGAATCAGCCGGCCTCGTCCCGGCGCGGAGGTAACGCCGAGCGTGTGGTGCCTGTCGTTGGAGCTGAGGAACCAGACCGTGCGCTCCCGGCCGCCCATCGTGTTGCGCTCGTAGAAGCCGAGCACGTTGGTGTAGAAGTCAAGCAGGGCCTTGCCGTCCTCGCCGGTGACGATGACGTGGCCCATGCCCAGGTCGCCGGTCACGAAGGAGCTCACCGTGGGCAGCACGACCGGCTTGTGGTCGAGGATCGGGCCGTAGAACAGCTCGATCGGGTTGCCACCCGGATCGTCGAAGCGGACGAAGCCCGTCACCCGCCGCTCGTCGCACTCGGCGACGGTCCCCTCGATCACCTTGATGCCAGCATCCTCGACGGCCGCGACGGTGCGCTTGAGGTCCCGCGCGTTCAGCACCTCGAAGCCGATGGCGGCCGCCCTGTTCTCCTCGCCCGGCGAGACGACGAGGCGCGGCGGGTAGTGGTCCATTCGGTAGCGGAGCGACTCCTCGCCCCCGGTACCTACGGCGGCCACGGGCATCAGCCCGAGGAAGTCGCCGGCGAACGTCTGCCACGCCTCGAGGTCGGTCGACTCCAGCCTGAGGTAACCGAGGGAAAGAACTGGCACTTGTGAATCCTCCTAGCGACTGCCTGTCAAGGCTTGCTGTTAAGGCTGGGGGAACGTCTTGGACGCGCTCTCGCGGCGCTTCCAGTGGCCGTCGTCGTGCCAGGTCGTCTCGATCAGGGAGAGCGGCTCGTCCCAGCATTCGAGATAGGTGGCGCCTTGGGGTCCGGAGGTGGTCACGAAGGGCACATCGGCGTCGGCGGTCCAGAACTCGCCAGCGCCGAGCTGCCTGGTTTCCTCGCCGCTGGCGCCGCAGGAGACGGTGAGCTGGCCGCCGACGACGATCATCAGCTGCGGGCGGTTCACGTGCCGCTTCGGCACGGTGAAGTCCGGCCGAATTTTCCTGCCCTGCCATTTGAAGGCGGGCTCGACCTTCGTCGAGCGCCACATCGCTCCGTCGAGGGTCGCGGCGATGTCCACCGGCGCATTGGCGATGAAACCGCCGTCATTCCAGTAGAACGTCGGATCGCCCTGAAAGAACGTGAGCGGCTCCCAGCCATCGTCGGCGAGGAGATCGAAAAAGGAAATAGGCACGTCCCTATGCTTGTCTCGCCGCTGGTCGCGGTCAACACATACGTTCCGCTGATCGGGACGGGGTTGACCTGCATCTTTCCGCGTCCCGGCTAGCGAGACGGCGCTGGTGACAGAAACAAGAAAGGCTCCCTATATTGACCGTATGCCATTTTCTGTAGACAGCCTGGTCACCGACGACGGATGGGTACCCATGTCGTTGAAGGGCCAGCAGGAGAGCCCGACCTACTACTGGGAAGACGGCGGCCTCCTGAAGGACGCGCCGGTGGACTTCGACGCGACCTTCGCCGAGAACATGTTCGTCTCCACCAAGCCGATCCACTTCATGACGTTCTACCGCAACCCGCTGAAGGTCGTGCCCAACTTCACGGTGCCGCGCCACCTGCACAACATCGACGAGACGATCATCGTCTTCAAGGGCGAGTACAAGATCGAGTTCGGCGACCCCGCCAAGGGCGAGTTCGTGACCGTGAAGCCGGGCTGCTTCTTCACCAGCCGGGCGGGCACGCCGTATACGATGACGGCCGGGCCCGAGGGCGTCACCTACATCGAGACCTGGGGCGTGCCGGTCAGCAAGCTGAAGACTGTCTGGTACGACTTCGGCTGGGTGCGCCGCTGAGCTCGCGTTGAGAACGACCCGAACGACGGCGTGCCGTCGTTCGGGTCGTTGTCGTTCGGGTAGTCGCGGCTACTGCTTCTCGTCGCGCAGCAGGAAGGCGAGCACGGTGCTCTCGAACTCGTCCTTGCGCTCGATCATCGCCCAGTGGCCGCAGTCGTAGAAGACGTGCAGCTCGCACTTGGCGATGAACCGCATGGCGGCAAGCGAGCTGTCCAGCGGCGTGACCCGATCGTCACGGCCGAACATGACGAGCGTCGGCGCCTTGATCCGCGTAAGCATGGCGACCTGGTCGGCGGCGCCGAAGGCGCGGCCGGTGCGCATCCCCTCGAGCATCTTCCTGTTGTACAGCTTCTTGAGGTCGGCCGCCGTCCGCGGGTCGGTCGCCGCCTCCCAGCGCAGCTGCACGAACTCGTCCGTGAGGATGCCGGTGTCGTAGACCATCGACTCCATCCACTGCACCAGCCGCTCGCGGGTGGGGTCCTCGACGAACTCCACCAGCAGCTTGATGCCCTCGGGGGGGCTCGCGGACAGCAGCGCGACGCCCACGCCGCCGAGCGTCACGAGCCGGCTCACCCGCTCGGGGTGGTCGGCCGCGATCCGTGCCGCGATCGCGCCGCCCATCGAGTTGCCGACGATGGGCAGCGGCCCGAGCCCGAGCCCGTCAAGGAAGTCGAGCACGGCACCGCCCGCCGCCATCATCGGGTTGCCGTCGGGCGAGTAGCTCTTGCCGAACCCCGGCATGTCGAGCAGGTACGTGGTGAAGTGCTCGGCGAATACCGGCAGGTTGCCGCGGAAGTTCGCCCAGCTGCTCACGCCGGGCCCCGACCCGTGCAGCAGCAGCACCAGGGGCCCGTCGCCGGCCACGTGGTAGTGCAGCTTCCCCTTGGGGGTGTCGAGGAAGTTGCTCGTTGAGTCGTACGAAAGCTCGCTCACGGGGGCTCCTCAGCTCCTGTCCTGCCCTCGGTACCTAAATGTCCCTGGCGGCCTTGCTTGCGAGGTGCTTGCCTGCCCGGTAGCCCATGGTCACGCTCGGGCCGATGCAGCTGCCACCGCCCGGGTAGACCGCCCCGAGCACGGACGCGGAGGTGTTGCCCGCCGCGTAGAGCCCGTCGATGATCGGCTCACGGTAGCCGAGGACCCGCGCGTCCTTGTCGATGCGCAGGCCGCCGTTGGTGCCGAGGGTGCCAGGCCACTGCTGTATGGCGCCGTAGGGCGGCCCGGAGATCGGCTTGCGGTTCACGGTGTCGGGACCGGTCAGCACGTAGGTCTGCCCGGGGTCGCCCCAGTCGGGGTCGTCGCCCTTCTCGGCGTACTGGTTGTACCGCTCGATGGTCGCCTCAAGCGTGTCGGCGTCGATCCCTGTCTTCTCCGCCAGTTCGCTTATCGAGCCAGCCACCTGGATCCAGTCGGGCGCCTCCTGGTCGTCCGGGCCGGTCAGGCTCATCGAGATGCCGGGCTTGCTGCCCATGATGCCGCGGGCGAGGTGCGCGGCGCCGAAGATGTTCCACGCCGGTGGCTTGTTGGTGTATCCCGGATTGCGCTGGTCGAAGAACCCGAAGGGGTGCGGGAAGTCGTTGTAGGTGTAACCGCCGTGCATGAACCGGTTGCCATGCTGGTTGACGATGATCGACCCCGGGCCGAGGCCCATCATCATCTGCGGCAGCGGGTTACCGTCGCGGCCCTTCTCCCACAGCTCATAGACGGCGCCGTAGCCGAAGAAGGTTGTCATCGAGCCGAGCTTGGCGCCGACTTCCATCGCCATCTGGTGACCGTCGCCCGTGTTCGTCCACGGCGTTATGGGCTTGACCTCGTACCCGATGAACGTCTTGACCATCTCGGCGTTCCACTCGAAGCCGCCACAGGCAAGCACCACGCCGCGGCGGGCGCCGATCCTGCGGGTGCCGCCGGGGCCCCCGACGACCGCGCCCACGACCGCGCCGGCGCCGTCGTCGACAAGCCGCACGGCCGGGGTGGAGGTGCGCACCTCGACGCCGCGGTCGACAAGACCCTTGAGCAACGGGGCGATCAGGCCGCCGCCCTTGGCCCGCCACACCTCGCGCTGCCGCGTGGCCAGTTCCTCGGGGCCGACCTCGCCGCGCCGCTGCTCGGGGAAGCTGACCTCTTGCGGCGGGACCCACGGGCCCGAGTTGATCTTCCTGGCGAGCTCGAGGCCGAGTTCGGCGCCCGCCGGGTACGGCTTGACCGCGCAGGTGCGCGGGAAGTGCCTGACGCCACCGATCCTGTCGCCGATCACCGAGTAGTAGTCGTTCAGCTGGATGTGCGGCTCGGAATCGTACCCGGTGGTCTCGAGCAGGTACTCGTGCGCCTCGGGCGCTGTGTCGACGTAGACCTCGATCAGCGAGGGGTCGGCGGCGCGCCCGTCGGACAGGCGGGTGATGTACGCGATCGCGTCCTCGCGGCTGTCGCGGTCGGCAACGAACCGGTTGTTCGGTATCCACATGTCACCGCCGGAGACGGCGGTCGTGCCCCCGATGAATTCGGACTTCTCGACGACCACCGTGCTCGCGCCGCCCCTGGCGGCGAGCAGTGCGGCGGTCAGCGCTCCGCCGCCGCTGCCGACCACGATCACGTCGAAGATCTCGTCCCACTGGTCATTCGCAATTCCGGGTGCGGAATTTCCAGGCACAGAACTTCCAGGCGCAGGGTTTTCTGGCACCGGAGGCCTCCAAGCAGTCGGTAAGTTCTGCCAGCCTAGCGACGATGGCGGCGGCATCAAGGGGAGCGTTCCAATGATCGGGACGTCCCGCTCAGCGGGAAATGACTATTCCGGGACCGGGTTACCCGGCGTTAAATTGGCAGGGCCGAGACTGCGACGAACGGGACACACACATGCCCATAGAGCTGAGCCACTATCCAACCGCGCGGAGCGCATGATGCTCGATACAGCACAGCGTTCGTCGGCGGCGGAGCTGCTCTGGGCGGCCGAGCGGGACCGGGCGCCGATCGGCCCGCTCACCGAGACGTTTCCCGGTATCGACGTGGTGGACGCCTACGAGATCCAGCTGGTCAACATCCGCCGCAGGCTGGCCGAAGGCGCCCGGGTGCGCGGCCACAAGGTCGGCCTCTCCTCGCCGGTCATGCAGCAGATGATGGGCGTGGACGAGCCCGACTACGGGCACCTGCTCGACGCCATGGTGCTCGCGCAGGACGCGCCGATCCCGGCCGCCGCGTACTGCTACCCCAGGATCGAGGTCGAGATCGGGTACGTCCTCGGGTCACCGCTGCCCGGTGCCGGCTGCACCGAGTCCGACGTGCTCGCGGCGACCGAGTACATCACGGCGAGCCTTGAGCTGATCGACAGCAGGATCACCGACTGGCGCATCAAGCTGGCCGACACGATCGCGGACAACGCCTCGTCCGCGGGGGTGATCCTCGGCGAGGCCCGCCTGACGCCCGCCGAGCTCGCGGCGGCGGGCGTCGACCTCGCCAACATCGACGCCGTGCTCTACCGGGGAAGGGCGGGCGAGGCGGGCGAGACAGAGGTCGCCCGCGGCAATACCAGCGCGGTGCTCGGCAACCCGACCGCCTGCGTCGCCTGGCTGGCCAGGAAGGTGGCCGACTTCGGGGTCAAGCTCGAGGCCGGGCACCTCATTATCCCTGGCTCCTGCACCAGGGCGATCGACGCGCGCCCGGGCGACACCTTCCGCGCCGAGTTCGCCGGGCTCGGCACCGTGACCGCCTCCTTTGAGTAGGGATGACACCGTGACCAAGGCCACCGCCGCCATCGTCGGTTCTGGCAACATCGGCACCGACCTCATGTACAAGCTGCTCCGCTCCGACATCATCGAGCCCCGCTGGATGATCGGCGTCGACCCGGACAGCCCCGGGCTGAAGCGGGCGGCCGATCACGGGCTGACCGCCTCGGCGGAAGGCGTGGACTGGCTGCTGTCCAACGGGAAGCCTGACCTGGTGTTCGAGGCCACCTCCGCCTACGTACACCGGGAGAACGCCCCGCGCTATAAGGAGCTCGGCATCCAGGCGGTCGACCTCACCCCGGCGGCGATCGGTCCGGCCGTGGTGCCCGCCGTCAACCTCGGCCAGCACGCCGCCGCGCTCAACGTCAGCCTGATCACCTGCGGCGGCCAGGCCACCATCCCGATGGTCTACGCGGTCTCCCGGGTCGTGCCGGTGGAGTACGCGGAGATCGTGGCGAGCGTCGCGTCCCCGTCGGCGGGCCCGGGCACCCGGGCCAACATCGACGAGTTCACCAACACCACCGCCCGCGGCGTGGAGACGATCGGCGGCGCGCAGCGGGGCAAGGCCA
>Ga0302314_10013324_pt1 | contig 14150 bp, 9 predicted proteins | sample III_Palsa_N2_3_FD_200533 | JGI IMG/M metagenome (GOLD analysis project Ga0302314, IMG submission 200533) | Peat permafrost microbial communities from Stordalen Mire near Abisko, Sweden - III_Palsa_N2_3 | ecosystem: Environmental > Terrestrial > Soil > Palsa > Peat permafrost | place: Sweden... | reverse complement strand
GGCCCTGGGTTCCGGCCCAACGCGACGATCCCGCGCGCGATCGGACTCATCGTCCGCAACGCCTTCGGCATTCACCCGCACGTCCTCGAGCAGGCCACCCAGGGCCTGCCTGGCCGGTGGCAGGTGTGCATCGCGGAGAACGAGGAAGAGTCCCCGTGGGAGCCCCTGGCCGAGAACGGCGGCGTGACCGGCGGTCTTTCCGCCGTCTCCGTCACCCTCACCCGCACCATGGAGTTCGTCGACAACCGCCATACTCCCCACCACGAGGACGTGCTGCGCGACTTCCAGGACACGATCTCGCGGATCGGCTCGCAGATCTTCCCGCTCTCGTCCGTGGCTCTCGTCCTGTGCCCCGAGCACGCCCAGATGTTCGCCAACGCGGGCCTGTCCAAGGGCGACGTGCGGAACTGGCTCATCGAGCGGTGCGGCCGCACCGGCGCCGAGCTCACGAGCATGGGCAAGGCTGAGGTCGCCCGCAAGAGCTTCCGCGGCGAGTACGAGGGCGACGCGGCATTCCACAAGTTCCTGGCCGGCCCCACGTCGGCCCCGGTCATCGTCGCCGGCGCGAAGAACGCCGCCATCTCCATGGTCGTCCGCATCTTCGGCGAGTGGTCAGGCACATCCGTCCCGGTGGGAGAGAAGAAATGAGTTACACCGAGCGCATGGCGGACATCGTCACCATGCTCGCGGCGGACGGCTACGACCTCGCCGTCGAAGAGAACGGGGCGCGCGTCGCCCTCACCGTGTCACCGGGTCCGGACGCGTGCGAGGACTGCCTGGTGCCCAAGGACGTATTCCGGGGCATCGCGTCGCACCAGCTCGGCATCGACGGCGATTTGATCGACATCACCTATCCGGTGGACCGGCCCGGATACGGCGGGACAGCCGTCTTACCGCAGCTGTCCGTCGAAGTGACGGGCGTACTCGGCCCGCAGCTTGTACTTCAAGACCTTGCCGCCGACCGTCTCCGGCAGCGAGTCGACGAAGAGCACGTCCTTGGGCGTCTCGTAGCCGGCCAGGACCGCGCGGCAGAACGCGATGATCTCCTCCCGCGTCGGCTCCGCACCCGGGCTGCGCACGACCAGGGCGGTCACGGCCTCGCTCCACCGGGCATGCGGCAGGCCGATGACCACCGCCTTGTCGACGCCGGGGTGCTGGTTGAGCACCGCCTCGACCCGCAGGCTGGAGACGTTCTCGCCGCCGGACTTGATGATGTCCTTGTAGCGGTCGAGCATGATCCGCAGGCCGTCGTCGTCGTAGGCGCAGCTGTCGCCCGAGTGGAACCAGCCGTAGCGGAACGCCTCCCGGGTCGCGGCCTCGTCGCGGTAGTAGCCGGACATCATCGACGGTGAACGGTAGACCGCCTCCCCGGCGACCCCCGGTTCCGCCGCCAGGTCGTTGCCGCCGGGATCCATGACGATCGAGGCGAGCAGCGGGCTCGGTACCCCGACGTAGTTCTGCTGGGGAGCGGTTCGTGCGTAGAGCTCGGCCCATTTGTCCGGCCAGAAGCGGTGGCAGGAGATCGACTCGGTCTGCCCGAAGATCTCGAACACCAGCAGGTCCTCGCCGCAGTGCCGTTTCATCGACGCGAGCGTGGCCGGCGGCAGCGCCGCCCAGCCGTAGACGATGACCTTCAGGCAGGTGACGTCGAGGCCGGCGTCGGCGTTCAGCGCCGCGTCCACCGCCTGCACCATCGCCGGCGAGCCGATCCAGAGCGCGGTCACCCGTTCGGCCGCGATCGACCGCGCGATCGCCGCGGCGACTGGTCGGCGGCCGATCACCAGCGTGCCCGCCGAGAGGAAGGTCGAATACAGGAACGGCTGGTCGCCGACGTGGTAAAGCATCGGCAGGTAGGTGCACAGGCGCAGGTCGTTCTCGATCCGCAGACCGCGGGTCAGCGACTGGGCGAATCCGAGTGCGGCCATGTAGGAGCACGTGTGGGAGATCATCACGCCCTTGGGCAAGGCGGTCGTCCCCGAGGTGAACAGGATCTCCCAGATGTCGTCGCCGTGGATTTCCACGTCCGGTTCGGTGGTGGCCTGGCTCGCGGTGAAGTCGGTGAAACTGACACTGCCGGGGACCGGATCGCCGCCGATGGTGACGGTGACCGCCACCGCGAGGCCCTTTTCGGCGAAGGACTTCTCCGCCCGCGGCCACAGCTCGGCGTCCACCACGGCGAGCTTGGGCGTGACCAGGTCGATCATGGCCGAGATCATGTCCGGGGCCATCATCGGGTTGATCGGCGCGACCACCAGCCCCGCCTTGGCGCAGCCGAGCTTGAGCAGGATGCCCTCGACGGAGTTCTCGCAGAACAGCATCACAATGTCACCGCGCTGCAGCCCGCGCGCGAGCAGTCCGTGGGCGACCTGGTTGGCCAGCCGGTCGGCCTGCCGGTAGGTCAGCCGGCCCAGCCGCGGATCGGCGAAGGCCCCCTCGGCGCCGATCAGCGCCTCCTTGTCCGGGAAGCTCCAGGTGACCCGCTCGAGCAAGTCGCCCACGCTGGTGCGCTCCCAGCGGTTCACCGCCCGCCGGTTGTACAGGCTGGTCACGTCGAGCGAAGGTTCCATGGCGGTCAGCCTCTCTGCAGATCCGCGGACGCGGGATTCGTGGTTCCCGCTGTGCAGCACTAGTGATTAGCTATTCACTCCAAGCAGCGTAGGGCTATCACCTCACGATTGCCTAGAGTCAAGTTGGCCTCGCTCGGTCCCGTCTTAGCAAAACCCGCTGGTGTTTGCGAAAGACGGGCTGCGGACGGCGGGGTTGGCGATGAGCGCGGCGGCCTCGGTTGACCGTGGGCGCGGCCATCAGCCATAGTGGCATAGAAGTTAACGGTGATTCACTGTTGGGCGGGGACTTCGTGAGTCCCAGCGTGACACCTGATGACGCGGTGGACCAGCCCTCGCGACGCGACGGCAGAGACGGAGTCGAGCATGGCGGTGCTGAGCTCCCGAGTCGACCCGACGAGCGAGAGCTACCGCGACAACCGGGCCGGCCAGCTGGCCGCCATCGCGGCGCTGAACGAGCAGCTCGAACTCGCCCGGGCCGGCGGCGGACCGAAGTACGCCCAGCGGCACCGCGACCGCGGCCGGCTGCTGGCCCGCGAGCGCATCGAGCTGCTCGTCGACCGGGACTCGCCGCTGCTCGAGCTGTCCTCGCTGGCCGCCTGGGGCACCGACTTCCCGGTGGGCGCGAGCATCGTCACCGCTCTCGGGGTGGTGTCCGGCGTCGAGTGCGTGCTGATCGCCCACGATCCCACCGTGCGCGGCGGTGCGATGAACCCGTACACGCTGCGCAAGAACCTGCGGGCGCTCGAGATCGCGCGGCGTAACCGGCTGCCGGTGATCAACCTGGTGGAATCGGGCGGAGCGGACCTGCCGACCCAGTCGGATCTGTTCGTCGGGGCAGGCAAGATCTTCCATGACCTGACCGAGCTGTCCGCCCACGGCATCGCCACGATCGCGCTGGTCTTCGGCAACTCCACGGCCGGCGGCGCGTATGTCCCGGGCATGTGCGACTACGCCGTGCTCGTCGACAAGCAGGCCAAGGTCTTCCTGGGCGGCCCTCCGCTGGTGAAGATGGCCACCGGTGAGAACGCCGACGACGAGTCGCTCGGCGGCGCCGACATGCACTCGCGGGTCTCCGGGGTGGCCGACTACTTCGCGGTCGACGAGCTGGACTGCATCCGTCTCGGCCGCCAGATCGTCGCCGATCTCAACTGGCACAAGCTCGGGCCGGGGCCGCGGAGCCCGGCCGAGGAGCCGCGTTACGATCCGGAGGAACTGCTCGGCATCGTCTCGACCGACTTCCGGGTGCCGTTCGACCCGCGCGTGGTGATCGCGCGGGTCGTCGACGGCTCCCGCTTCAGCGAGTACAAGTCCCGTTACGGCACCAGCCTGGTGACCGGCTGGACGTCGGTGCACGGCTATCCGGTCGGCATCCTCGCCAACGAGCGCGGGGTGCTGTTCAGCGAGGAGGCCAAGAAGGCGAGCGAGTTCATCCTGCTCGCCAACCAGAGCGACACCCCGCTGATCTTCCTGCAGAACACCACCGGGTACATGGTCGGCACCCAGTACGAGCAGGGCGGGATCATCAAGGACGGCGCCAAGATGATCAACGCGGTGACGAACTCGACGGTCCCGCATATCACCGTCAACGTGGCCGCCTCCTTCGGCGCGGGCAACTACGGCATGTCCGGGCGCGCCTACGACCCGCGGCTGATGTTCGCCTGGGCGAACGCCAAGCTCGCGGTGATGGGGGCCCAGCAGCTGGCCGGGGTGCTGTCGATCGTCGGCAAGGCCTCCGCCGAAGCCTCGGGGCGGGAGTTCGACGCCGCGGCCGACGACAAGCGCCGCCAGGCGATCGAGGCGCAGATCGAACGGGAGTCGCACGCGTTCTTCGTCAGCGCGCGGCTCTACGACGACGGCGTGATCGACCCGCGCGACACCCGCTCCGTGCTCGGCATGGCACTGTCCGCGGCCCACTCGGGGCCAGTCGAGGGGCGCCGGGGCTTCGGCGTCTTCCGGATGTGAAGGCAGGATGACAGTGACGATCAAGAAGCTGCTGGTCGCCAACCGCGGCGAGATCGCGTCGCGGGTGTTCCGCACCTGCCGGGCCATGGACATCGCCACCGTCGCGGTGTACTCCGACGCCGACAGCGGGCTGCCCTTCGTGTCCGACGCCGACGAGGCCGTGCACCTGCCGGGCAACGCCCCGGGCGAGACGTACCTGCGGGCCGACCTGCTGATCGAGGCCGCCCGCCGGACCGGGGCCGACGCGGTCCACCCGGGCTACGGCTTCCTGTCCGAGAACGCTGATTTCGCGCGGCAGTGCGCGGCGGCCGGCCTCACCTTCGTCGGACCCACCCCCGAGGCGATCGACGCGATGGGGTCGAAGATCGCGGCCAAAGAGCTGATGCGCGAGGCCGGCGTCCCGGTGCTGCCGGGCGCGGTCTTCGACAGCCGCAGCGAGCCCGACGCGGGCCAGCTGCACGCCGCCGCCGCCGAGATCGGCACCCCGGTGCTGGTCAAGGCGGCCTTCGGCGGCGGCGGCCGGGGCATGCGGATCGTGCACGAGATCGGCGACGTCGTCGAAGCGGTGGCCAGTGCCCGGCGCGAGGCGGCCTCGGCCTTCGGCAACGGCACCGTGTTCCTCGAGCGCTTCGTGGAGTCCCCGCGGCATATCGAGGTACAGATCGTCGGCGACCAGGCGGGCACCGTGGTCCACCTGTTCGAGCGCGAGTGCTCGATCCAGCGCCGGTACCAGAAGATCATCGAGGAGGCGCCCTCGCCGGTGGTCGACGACACGCTGCGGGCGCAGCTGTGCCAGGCCGCCGTCACCGCCGGCAAGGCGATCGGTTACGTCGGCGCCGGTACCGTCGAGTTCGTCCTGGACGCCTCCGGGCGCTTCTACTTCCTCGAGGTCAACACCCGCCTGCAGGTCGAGCACCCGGTGACCGAGCTGATCACCGGCCTCGACCTGGTCAAGCTGCAGCTCGACATCGCGGCCGGCGCGCCGATCCCGGACGAGGTCAGCCAGGCGCAGATCAGCGGGCACGCCATCGAGGCCCGCCTCTACGCCGAGGACGCCGCCGCCGGCTACCTGCCGACCAGCGGCGACGTGCACACGTTCGAGATCGCCGCCGTCGACGGCCTGCGTATCGACGCCGGCTTCGCCTCCGGTACGCGGGTTTCCACGTTCTACGACTCGATGCTGGCCAAGGTCATCGCCTTCGGGGCCACCCGCGACGACGCCCGGCGGCTGCTGGCCGGCTCGCTGGCGCGCGCCCGGCTGCACGGAGTCACCACCAACCGCGACCTGCTGGTCGCGATCTTGCGCTCCGGCGAGTTCGGCGCCGGGGCCATCGACACCGGCTACCTCGAGCGGCATCCCTACGGTGAACTCGTCCCGGTCCGGGCCGACGACGCCCGGGCGGTGCATGCGCTCGCGGCGGCGCTGGCCGGCCAGGCCGGCCGTCGCCGCCAGGCGGCGGTGCTGGCCGGCCTGCCGTCCGGGTTCCGTAACAACCCGAGCGCGCCGCAGACCGCCAGCTACGAGCTGAACGGGACAGCGGTCGAGGTGACCTACCGCTTCGACCGGGACGGGCTCACCGCCGCCGTCGCCGGGCAACCGGTCCCCGGAGCGAGGCTGCTGTCGGCCACCCCGGACCGGGTCGACCTGGTCTGTGCGGGGATCCGCCGCATCGTCGCGGTCACCCGTATCGGAACCACCGCGTACGTCGACAGCCCGCTCGGGCACGACGTGCTGGCCGAGGTCGAACGGTTCCCCGACCCGTCGGCTGCCGCGCACGCGGGCTCCCTGCTGGCGCCCATGCCGGGCACGGTGGTGCGGGTAACAGCCGCCGTCGGGGACAGCGTCGAGGCCGGCACCGCGATCATCACGATCGAGGCGATGAAAATGGAGCACACCATCCGCACGCCCGCCCCCGGCGTCGTCACCGCCCTGCCGGTGAGCGTCGGTACACAGGTCGACAGCGGCACCGTACTGGCCGTGGTCGAGGATTCCGGCGCCGCGGAACAGGACCTGGCCGTGGGGGACAGCAAGGAGGACAAGGATGACTGAGCCGGTCCGCTACGAAGTTGTGAACGGTGTCGCCTGGCTGACCATCGACCGGCCCCAGGCCCGCAACGCGCTCAGCCAGGCGGTCCGCGACGGACTGTTCAGCGGCGTGCGCCGGTTCAACGACGACGAGTCGGCCAAGGTCCTCGTGCTGACCGGCGCCGGCGACCGCGCGTTCTGCGCCGGCGGGGATCTCAAGGAGATGGCCGATACCGCGCTGACCGTCCCCCCGCTGGACTTCGTGCCCCAGTTCGGCCGCAACATTCAGGTCGACAAGCCCACCATCGCCGCCGTCAACGGCGTCGCCTACGCCGGCGGCTTCATGCTGGCCCAGAACTGCGACCTGTGCATCGCCGCCGAGTCGGCCCGGTTCGCGATCACCGAGGTCAAGGTCGGCCGCGGATCACCCTGGGCCGCCCCGCTGTCCTGGCTCGTCCCGCCGCGGGTGGCGATGGAGATCCTGCTCACCGGCGACCCGCTCACCGCGGCCCGGGCCTACCAGGTCGGGCTCGTCAACCGGGTCGTCCCCGACGCTGACCTGCACGCCGAGGCCCAGGCCCTCGCCGAGCGCATCGCCGGCAACGCGCCGCTGTCGGTGCGGGCGGCGAAGCAGACCGCCTACCTCTCGGCCCGGGTCGGGATCACCGAGGCGTTCGACGAAGCCGACCGGATCTGGGAATCCGTCTACACCAGCGACGACGCCCAGGAAGGCCCCGCCGCGTTCCGCGACAAGCGCACCCCGGTCTGGACCGGCCGGTGATGGCCGCCAGCGAACCCGGCTCCGGTCGCCCGCTCATCGCCGCCCTGGTCGACGACCTGCTGGCCGAGACGGCCGAGCTGCGCCGGGTGCTCGAACCCCGGCCGGACCGCGACTGGGCCCGGCCCACCCCGGCCGCCGGCTGGACGGTCGTCGACCAGGTCACCCACCTGGCCTACTTCGACGACGTCACCCGGATTTCCATCACCGACCCCGAGCGGTTCCAGGCCGATGCCGAGCGGCTGACAGCCGGCGGCCAGGACTTCCCCGACCGCATCGCCGCGCAGTTCCACGACACCCCGCCGCGCGAACTGCTGGCCTGGTTCGACCGCTCGCGGGCGCAGCTGATCCAGGCCTTCCGCGCGGTCGACCCGGCGGCCCGGCTCCCGTGGTTCGGACCCGCGATGAAGCCCGCCTCCTCGGTCACGGCCCGGTTGATGGAGACGTGGGCCCACGGCCAGGACATCCTGGACACGTTCGGGATCGCCCGGGTGCCGACGGCCCGCCTGCGGCCCGTCGCTGACATCGGCATCCGGGCCCTGCGCTACAGCTACGCGGTCAACGGCCTCGAGCCCCCGGCTGATCCGATCCGGGTGGAACTCGCCGCCCCCGGCGGGCGGTGCTGGACCTGGGGCCCGGCCGAGGCCCCCGACCGGGTCACCGGCGACGCCCTGGACTTCTGCCTCGTCGTCACCCAGCGCCGCCACCGGGACGACACCGGCCTCGAAGTCCGCGGCCGCACCGCCACCCAGTGGATCGCGATCGCGCAGGCTTTCGCCGGCCCGGCCGGCCCCGGCCGGGAACCCGGACCGGTCAAGACCCAGCCCGCGGCATCCCCCGGAGGACGCTGAGATGCAGCCCGACAGAGCCTCCGACCGCGACCCCGCCCCCGCCCTCGCTCGCCGCCCCGTCCGGATCGGGAACTCGTCCGGCTTCTTCGGCGACCGCATGGAGGCCGCGCGGGAAATGGTCGAAGGCGGCCCCATCGACGTGCTCACCGGTGACTACCTGGCCGAGCTGACCATGCTGATCCTGTGGAAGGCACGGCAGAAGGATCCCGACGCCGGCTACGCGCGGACCGTGCTCGGCCAGCTCGAGCAGGTACTCGGCACCTGCCTCGACCGCGGCATCAAGATCGTGAACAACGCCGGCGGACTCAACCCGGCGGGCCTGGCCGGCCAGTTCGCCGCGCTCGCCGAGCGGCTCGGCCTGCACCCGCGGATCGCCTACGTCACCGGCGACGACCTGCTGCCCCGGCTGGACGAGCTGATGGCGGCCGGCCACCAGCTGAGCAACCTCGACACCGGGCAGTCCCTGGCCGATGCGGGCGACAAGCCGGTCACCGCCAACGCCTACCTCGGCGGCTGGGGAATCAGCGCCGCGCTGGACGCCGGGGCCGACATCGTGATCTGCCCCCGCGTCACCGACGCCTCGCTGGTCACCGGCCCGGCCGCGTGGTGGCACGGCTGGGGGCGCGGGGATTTCGACCAGCTCGCCGGGGCGGTCGCGGCCGGCCACATCATCGAGTGCGGTCCGCAGGCCACCGGCGGCAACTACTCCTACCTGCACGAGATCACCGACCGGCGGTACCCCGGCTTCCCCATCGCGGAGGTCGCCGGCGACGGCAGCAGCGTGATCACCAAGCACGAGGACACCGGCGGCCTGGTGTCGGTCGGCACCGTTACCGCCCAGCTGCTCTACGAGATCGCCGAGCCTGCTTACCTGAACCCGGACGTGGTGGCGCACTTCGACACGATCGTCCTGGAGCAGCAGGCGCCGCACCGGGTCCGGCTCTCGGGTACCCGGGGCACCCCGCCGCCGCCCACCCTCAAGGTCTGCATGAACTTCCTCGGCGGCTACCGCAACACCATGACGCTGGTGCTCACCGGGCTGGACATCGACGAGAAGGCAGCCTGGGCGCAGGACGAACTGTTCGCCATTCTCGGCGGCCGGGACCGGTTTTCCGACGTCGACGTGCGGCTGCTGCGCTTCGATCACCCCGACGCGCCGAGCAACGAGCAGGCGACCGCGCACCTGCGCATCACCGTGAAGGACCGTGATCCGCGCACGGTCGGCCGGCGCTTCTCCAACGCCACGATGGAGCTTGCCCTCGGCGGGTACGCGGGCTTCCACACCACCACCCCGCCGTCGGCGGAGAGCGCCTACGGCGTCTACTGGCCGACGACGGTTCCCGCCCGCGAGGTCGCGCACGTCGTCGTGCTGCCCGACGGCACCCGGCTCGACGTGCCCCCCGCCTCCGCCGCCTCCGCCGCCTCCGCCGCCAGCGCCGGGGCCGGCGCCGCGGCGGACCCGCCGCCGCCCGCCGGGGACCGGACGGTGCGGGCACCGCTGGGACGGGTGTGCGCGGCCCGCTCCGGCGACAAGGGAGGCAACGCCAACGTCGGACTGTGGACCCGCGATGCGGCGGGCTACGGCTGGCTGCGCGCCTACCTCACGGTCGAGCGGCTGCGCGAGCTGCTGCCCGAGGCGCGCGACCTGGAGATCCGCCGCTTCGAGCTGCCCAACCTGCGCGCGCTCAACTTCGTGATCGTCGGCCTGCTGGGGGAGGGGGTCGCATCCTCGACCCGGCCCGATCCGCAGGCCAAGGGGCTGGGCGAGTACCTGCGTTCCCGGCTGGTGCCGCTGCCGCTAGCTCTGCTCGACGGAGAAACGCCATGACCGATGCCCCCGCCAGCACCGCGCCGCGCCGCCGCGATCCCGAACGGCGTCAGCGCATCCTCGCCGCGGCGGCGGAACTGGTCGCCGAACGCGGCTACCACGAGGTCGGCATGTCGGACATCGGTGCGGCCGCGGGCATCGTCGGCTCGGGCATCTACCGCCACTTCGACGGCAAGTCGGCGGTCCTCGTCGCGCTGTTCGACCGGGTCATCGACGATCTGACCCGCGGCGCGGCCCAGATCCTGTCCCGCGGCCTGGAGCCGGAGCAGACCCTCAGGGAGCTCATCGCCGCACACGTGCGCATCACCCTCGATGACCGCATGCTCATGCGCGTCTACCACAACGAGATCGCCAGTCTGCCGGCCGAGGACAACCGGCGGCTGCGCCGCAAGCAGCGGATCTACATCGAGGAGTGGGTCCACATCCTCGACGTGCTCCGTCCGGAGGTGGACGACGCCGCCGCGCGGGCGCTGGTGCACGCGGGGATCGGCGCCGTGCACTCCACGCTGTTCTATTCCAGCGGCCTGCCCGCCGGCCGGCTGGCCAAGCTGATGGCGGCCGCGGCCGAGGCCACCCTGTTCATCCCCGACGTCGGGCCCTGACGCCGTGACGCCCCGACCCCGATGGGAGCCCTGAGCGACCGTGGAATTCGACGAGAACCCGGACCACCGCGCGATCCGGGAGGCCGTAGCCAAGATCGCTGCCCCGTACGGGGGGCGGTATTACACCGAGCACGCCGAGGGGCACGTGCCCACCGACGAGCTGTGGCGTGCCCTCGGGCGCCAGGGATTCATCGGGATCAACATGCCCGAGCAGTTCGGCGGCGGCGGCGCCGGGCTGGCCGAGCTCGCCCTGGTGTGCGAGGAGACGGCGGCGCAGGGCGCGCCCCTGCTCCTGCTGCTGGTCTCGAGCGCGATCTCCGGCGAGATCCTGGCCCGGTACGGCAGCCCGCGCCAGCAGCAGGACTGGCTGCCGGGGATGGCCGCGGGCGAGCGCAAGGTGGTCTTCGCGATCACCGAGCCCGACGCCGGCTCGAATACGCACCAGCTCTCGACCAGCGCGGAACGCGACGGCGACGGCTGGGTGCTGCGCGGCACCAAGTACTACATCTCCGGCGTCGACGAGGCCGACGCTCTCGTGGTCGTCGCCCGCACCGGGACCGATCCGGTGACCGGCAAGGGCCTGATGTCGCTGTTCCTCGTCCCCACCGGCAGAGCCGGCCTGGTCGCGAACGAGCTGCCGGTGTCGGCGTCGCTGCCGGAAAAGCAGTACACCCTCTTCTTCGACCAGGTGCGCCTGGACGCCGGGGCGCTGATCGGCGCGGAGAACGCGGGTTTCCAGCAGGTGTTCCACGGGCTCAACCCGGAGCGGATCACCGGCGCCGCGATCTGCGTCGGAGTCGGGCGCCGGGCGCTGGCCCTGGCGTCGGAGTACGCGCGCAACCGGCAGGTATGGGGGCAGCCGATCGGCACCCACCAGGGCGTCTCGCACGCACTGGCGAAGGCCAAGATCGAGGTCGACCTGGCCGCGCTGATGACGGCCAAGGCGGCCTGGTTGCACGACCACGGCCTGCCCGCCGGGGAGGCCGCGAACGAAGCCAAGTACGCGGCGGCCGAGGCCGGCATCGCCGCCGTCGACGCGGCCATCCAGACACACGGCGGCAACGGCATGAGCACCGAGTTCGGCCTGCTGCCGCTGTGGGGCATCACCCGGCTGCTGCGCATCGCCCCGGTCAGCGCCGAGATGGTGCTCAACTACGTAGCCCAGCACTCGCTCGGCCTGCCGCGGTCGTACTGAGCCATGACCGGGAACTCGCCGCTGGTTGACTACCGCCGCCGGGGCGCGGGCGGCTGGCTCACCCTGAACCGGCCGCGCCGGCGCAACGCGCTCACGCCGCGGCTGCTGGGGGACTTCCACCGCGCGCTGGACGCCTGCGACGGCGACCCGCGGGTCCGGGCCGTCGTGATCACCGGGGCGGGCGACGCGTTCTGCGCCGGAGCCGATCTCGACTACTTCCGGGGCCGCCTCGACGAACCGGACGGCTGCGCCGCGTTCACCGCGGAACTGCTGGAACCGCTGCGGTCAGTCCTGCGCCGCCTGCGCGACTCGGGCCGGCCGACGATCGCCGCGGTCAACGGAGCGTGCTTCGCCGGCGGCATCGAGCTGCTCGTCACCTGCGACCTGGTGATCGCCGCGGAGACGGCCGCGTTCTGCGACGCGCACTCCCTGCGCGGTCTGGCTCCCGCCGTCGGCGGTGCGGCCGGGCTGGTCGCCGCCCTGGGTGCCCCGCGCGCCCGGCGCATGCTGATGCTGGCCGAGACCTTCGACCCGCACCAGCTGGCCGAGGCCGGACTGGTGAGCGAGGTGGTCCCGGCCGAGCGGCTCGCCGGCCGCGTCGAGGACCTGGTGGCGCAGCCCGGCCAGCCTCGCCGCGGCCAAGCGCGCGGTGCAGCGCTGCGAGCCACGGCCCTGGGAGGAGGTGGTCGGCGAGGACCTCGAGGTGTTCCGCCGGAACTGGAACGGACCGGACATGCGCGAGGGGATCGCGGCCTTCGTCGAGCGGCGCGACCCGCGTTACGCCGAGCTATGAGCGGCGAGGCGGTCGCGATCGACCTCTACCCCGGGACCGGCCTGCGGCTGGCCGACGCGCGCGAAGTCGCGGTCGACTGCGAGCAGGCCGGATTCGGGGCGCTGTGGACGCTGGAGGCCGGCACCGAGCCGTTCCTGCCGCTGGCTCTGGCCGCCGAACACACCACGCGACTGCGTTTGGGCACGGCCGTCGCGGTCGCGCTGGTGCGTAACCCCATGGTCGTGGCGCACCTGGCCCACGAGCTCAACCGCTACGCGGCGGGCCGGCTCACGCTGGGCTTGGGCACCCAGGTGGGCGCGCACGTCGCCAGCCGGTTCGGGGAGCCGTTCGACCGTCCGGCCGAGCGGATGCGCGAGTACGTCGCGGCGCTGCGCGCGATCTGGGCGTGCTGGAACGACGGCGCCGCACTGAACTTCCGCGGCCAGTTCTACCGCCACACCCTCATGACGCCGGCCTTCCACCCGGGCCGCTGCGAATACGGGCCGCCGCGTATCCACCTGGCCGCGGTGGGGCCGCTCATGTGCCGGGTCGCGGCCGAGACCGCCGACGGGCTCATCGCCCACCCGCTCTCCTCCGCGCGCGTGCTGCGCGAGGTTCTCCGGCCGCGGGTCCGCTCTCCCGCGGCCGCGCACTTCGAGGTGTCCTGCCCGGTCATGGTGATCACCGGGGGCGACGACGAGTCAACCGACGCTGCCCGCGCGGCCGTCCGGCGCCAGATCGCCTTCTACGCGTCCACCCCCGCGTACCGCGACGTCCTCGGCCTGTACGGGCTCGGTGACCTGGCCGACCGGCTGCGGCTGATGTCCCGCGCCGGGCAGTGGGATGAGATGGGCGAGCTGATCGACGACGACATCCTCGCCGAGTTCGCCGTCGAGGCGCCCCCGCAGGCCGTGGCGGCCGAGATCCGCCGCCGCTACGACGGCGTCCTCGATCGTGCGCTGATCTACCAGCCCTACCCGAGCCCGCCCGGGCAGTGGCGCGAGGCGCGTATCGGCGCCTTACTCACCTTGTCGCCGCCGCCCGGGTGATGATGATGGATCTTTGGTCCGCTATAGGGGGCCTGCGCCAAAGCCCCAACGCGCAAGCTCACCATCGAAGCTACCTACAACATCTGACCTCAAGGTCCAGACGACCCTGTCGTCACACGGCGTCCGGTACACCAAGACCACATCACCGGCCAAGCGCCGAGCCACGGCATCCGCGCAAGCCGCCGTCCGCACACCTCCGGCCGCTAGGACCAAGTCAGCACCCGCAGCGAAACCACAGCGCGCTGCCAGGGCACCCCGGCCAGCCAAGCCCGCCCCGGCGCCCAAGCCTGCGCGCCCGCCCAAACCAGCAGCCGAACCCAAGCCGGCACGCTCGCCCAAACCCCTGAAGTTGCGTGGCCGTAGGTTCACCGCCCCGCCCCGCGTCCCCGCCCCCTGGGTAATGCCCTACACCGTCAAGGGCAAGCTCGCCACCGTCACTCTCCACCATGGCGGCATCCACATCGAGCGCACGCGCGCCGGCAAGATCGGCGGAAACCATTCCACCGACATCCCCTGGCAG
>Ga0302314_10013323_pt1 | contig 14151 bp, 11 predicted proteins | sample III_Palsa_N2_3_FD_200533 | JGI IMG/M metagenome (GOLD analysis project Ga0302314, IMG submission 200533) | Peat permafrost microbial communities from Stordalen Mire near Abisko, Sweden - III_Palsa_N2_3 | ecosystem: Environmental > Terrestrial > Soil > Palsa > Peat permafrost | place: Sweden... | reverse complement strand
GCCGATGTCGCCCGTGCTCACGGCGCCGAGGTCTACTCGGAGAATGAGCTCATGCGGGGCTATGGCCCCGCGCAGGGCAAGGGCGACGCGATGTGGCGTGCCCTGTCGGTAGCCACCGGCGACATCGTGATGTTCGCCGACGCGGATACCGACGACTTCGAGGAGCATTTCGTCTACGGCACGCTCGGACCGCTGCTCGCGGATCCCCAGCTGCAGTTCGTCAAGGCCGCCTTCCGGCGGCCTTTCAAGCAGGGGGAGGAAAAGATCCTTGACGGCGGCGGCCGGGTTACCGAACTAATGGCCAAGCCGCTCATCAACCTCTTCTACCCGGAGCTCGCGGGCTTTGTGCAGCCGCTGGCGGGTGAGTTCGCGGGCCGCCGCGAGGTGCTGAGCACCGTGCCGTTCTTCACCGGCTACGGGGTGGAGATCGGCATGCTTGTCGACGTGTTCGAGCGGGTGGGCCTGCAAGCCATGGCCCAGGTCGACCTGGGCACCAGGCAGAACCGGCATCAGTCGCTGGCGAACCTGAGCCGGATGTCCTCTGTCGTGCTGCGCACCGTGGCGGCGCGCGAAGGGCTCGGACAGCGCCTCAACGACGACCTCGACGAAACCATGTCGAACCTGTGGGAAGCGCACCAGCAGGACACCTACCTGCACGCCGTCGCGACCGAGGGCGGGCTGCGGATGGACGAGCACCTGAACGAGCTCGTCGAGCGCCCGCCGCTGGCCAGCCTCAGCGACGGAACAGCCCTCACCGCCACGGCCTAGCGAAGCACCGGCCAGTGCCGCGGCGTAACTAACTGTCCATTGATCTCCCGGGGGGACGGCCATCCCCCCGGGAGATCCGCGTCTGGGCCCCGCATCCGGTCCCGTCCGGCCGGGGATTGTGCCCGATTCCGTGCCTGGTGCCGTTCCCCCGCCTGTGAAAGGGTGGGGCGAGATCCGGCCGGGCACCCGGGACGCCTGCCGGGTCCAGCTGGCTGTTACCGCGACGCTGAGCCGTCGCGGGCCGGAAGCGTGATGGGAGTCGATCATGAGCCTCGCTTACCTGGCACAGGCCGGCCAGCAGCAGCAGCTGGAGTGGCTCGGTGGCGGAACGATGTCGATCGTGCTCGACAGCGCGGCCACCAATGGCCAGCTGTCCGTGGCCCGGTCCCGCACCTTCGAGGGCGTCGCGTCGCCCTACCACCTGCACACCCAGGACGACGAGGTGTTCCTGATGATCAGCGGCACCGCGCGATTCTGGTGCGGTGAGGAGGAGTCCGAGCTGGGCGAGGGCGGCGTCATCTTCCTGCCCAGGAATGTGCCGCACGCCTACCGGGTCACCTCGGCGCAGGCCGAGATGCTGATCATCTGCACGCCCGGAGGGACCGAGGGCCTGTACCGCTCCGTCGGCCGCGACCGCACGACGCCGCGACCTGACGGATGGGTGATCACGCCCGAGCGCCTCGCCGAAGGGGCCGAGATGGTCGGCAACGTCGTCCTCGGGCCGCCCCGCGGGGCGCCCCCCGCCTAGCGACGTCAGGCCTGGACCGCGCGCACCGGCTTGATCGCAAAAGTTGACCTGGTCAACGGGTGATGCGCGGGCCACAATGTTCGCCATGACCTCCAGTGACTGGTCCGGTGCCCCCGAGGACGTGGCCGCCGTGCGATCCGCCATCGAGACCGCGATCGCCGGCTCAACCCTGCTCACCGCCTACGCCGAGACGGCGGCGCAGGCCCCCGATGTCGTAGCGCACCGCTGGCTGAGCGATGGCGAGTGGCACACGCTGACCTACCGCCAGGTGCGCGAGCAGGTCAGGGATGCCACCCTGGGCCTGGCCGCCGTCGGCCTGCGGCCGGGAGAGTTCGCCGCTGTCTGGTCCCGCAACCGGTCAGAGGCGACCATTGCCGACTACGCGGTGATGCACGCCCGCGGCGTTCCGGTCTTCATCTACCCCACCATCTCCCCGGAACAGGCGGCCGACCTGATCGGCCACTGCGAAGCGACCATCGTGCTTATCGAACGGGAGTTCCTTCCCGTGCTCGACTCCATCCAGGCCGCCTTGCCGCAGCTGCGGGCGGTCGTGCTGCTCGACGACGGCGCCGACGGCCCGCTGACCGGGGCGGCCGAACCGACCGAGGCGGCCGGCAGCCAGGTGCTGAGCTGGGCTGCCCTGCTCGAGCTGGGCCACGCCGCGGCGGAGCGCGATCCTGACGCATTCGAGCGCGGCTGGCGCCAGGTGACCCCGGACACCCTGGCCACGCTGATCTACACCTCGGGTACCACCGGCCGTCCCAAGGGTGTCATGATCACCCACCAGAATGTCCGCTACGCCCAGCAGGCCACCCAGCAGGTGGTGCCCACGGATGAGCAGGTAGCCGACGACGGCACCGGGACGCTGGTCTCCTATCTCCCGATGGCACACGTCACCGGGCGGTCGGTGGATCACTGGGCGCCGATGGCGCACCCGGTCACGCTGGCCTACTGTCCGGACCAGCTGCGGCTGTTCGAGATCGCCGCGCAAGTGCACCCGACCGTGCTCGTCGGCATCCCCCGGGTATGGGAGAAGCTGCACGCGGCGCTGCGCGGCGTGCTCCCCGACGTCACGCCGGCCGCCGTCAGCGCGCTGCCCGAAGAGGTCAAGGCGGCGGTGCGCACCCGGATCGGCCTCGACCGGTGCCGGCTGGCGACGAGCGGCGCGGCGCCGATCGACCCGGAGATCGTCGCGTTCTTCCGCGCCCTCGGGGTGCCGTTGACCGAGGGCTGGGGGATGAGCGAGCTGTCCAACGCGGCCACGCTGGCCGCACCGGGCGACGTGCGCAGCGGCGCCGTCGGCCGGGCGCTGCCCGGCATGGAGGTGCGGCTCGCCGACGATCATGAGGTCCTCGTCCGCGGTCCGCTGGTCATGGGCGGCTACTACAAGGACCCGGAACTCACCATGGCGACGGTCGACGCCGACGGCTGGATGCACACCGGCGACATCGGCGAGCTCGACGGTGAGGGCTTCCTGAAGATCGTCGACCGGAAGAAGGAGCTGATCATCACCTCGGGCGGTAAGAACATCTCGCCCGCCCTGGTGGAGTACGAGCTGCAGCGGCACCCGCTGGTCGGCCAGGCGTGCGCGATCGGTGACCGGCGCAACTACGTGACCGCGCTGCTGGTGCTCGACCCGGAGACGGCCCCGGCCTGGGCGCGGGCGCATGATGTCCCGTTCGAGTCGCTGGCCGATCTGGCCGTCAGCCCCGAGGTGCTGGCCGAGGTCGAGCGGGGCGTCGCCACTGCCAACTCGCACCTGGCCCGGCCGGAGCAGGTCCGCCGGTTCACCCTGCTGCCGGCCGAGTGGACGGCCCAGTCGGGCGAGCTCACCCCGTCGATGAAGCGCCGCCGCGCGGTCATCGTCGACCGCTACGCCAAGGAAATCGAGGAACTCTACTCTTAGCCGGCCTCTATCATGGCTTGGGTGACTGGACAACAGCTGAGGCTCTACAACTCGCTCGGACGGCAGATCGAGGATTTCACGCCGTCCGCCGATGTCGTGGGCATCTACAGCTGCGGTCCGACCGTGTACTCCTACCCGCACCTCGGGAACATGCGTCCCTACGTGTTCGCGGACACGCTGCTGCGGGCGCTGCGCTGGAAGGGCATCCCGTTCCGGCAGGTCGTCAACATCACCGACGTCGGCCACGCCGTCGCGGACTCGGACACCGGCGAGGACAAGCTCGAGGTCGCGGCGGCCCGGGAGCGGCGCTCGGTCGAGGACATCGCCGCCCTCTACACGCAGGCGTTCTTTGACGACATGGCCGCGCTCAACGTGCGGCGGGCCGACGAGTACCCGCGGGCCAGTGAGTACGTCGAGCAGATGATCGCGTTCGCGGTCCGGCTCGAGGAGCTCGGCTACACCTACCAGCTGCCGTCCGGCCTCTACTTTGACACGTCGAAGTCCCCCGGGTACGGCACGCTGGCCCTGCTCGACCTGGCGGGCCAGCGGGAGACCGGGCGGGTCGAGCACGTGGAGGGCCGCAAGCACGGCAGTGACTTCGCCCTCTGGCGGGCCGAGGAGCCCGGCGTGCGGCGCGTCATGCGCTGGAACTCGCCCTGGGGCTGGGGCGCACCCGGCTGGCACCTGGAATGCTCGGTCATGTCGATGGCGCTGCTCGGCGAGCACTTCGACATCCACACTGGCGGGGTGGACCACCGCGAACTGCACCACGTCAACGAGATCGCCCAGTCAGAGGCGTACCTGGACGACGACCGCTCGTGGGTGCGGTACTGGCTGCACAACGAGTGGCTGCTGATCGACAACAGCAAGATCTCCAAGTCGGCCGGCCCGGTGCCCCGGCTGGCCGACCTCATCGAGGCGGGCTACCACCCGATGGCCTACCGGCTGTTCCTGCTCGGCGGCCACTACCGAAGCCAGCTCGACTTCACCGCCGCCGGGGTGGACGGCGCCCAGGCGACGCTGCGCCGCCTGGTCTCCCGCATCGCGCCGCTGCGACCGCTGCCCGTGGCGGAGACCTATGAGGCGGCCCGCGCGCTGGTCGACGACACCGACAAGGCCGCGCTCGGTTACCTGGAGGCAATCGACGCGGCGGTCGCGAGCGACCTCGCCACCCCGCGGCTGCTGGCCGCCTTGCAGGAGGCGCTGCGCGAGCCGGACATCACCACCCCGGGACTGCGGGTGGTAGTCGCGGCCGCGGACGCCCTGCTCGGGCTGCGGCTCGGCGATCTCGAGCTGGACGAGGTAGACCGGCACCGGCCTTCCGCCGACCTTGCCCCGCAGGAGGTGGCGGCGATCGAGCGGCTGGTCGCCGAGCGCACCCAGGCCCGCAAGGAGAAGAACTGGCCGCGCGCCGACGAGATCCGGGCCGAGCTCGACGCGCTCGGCGTGCAGGTAACGGACACCCCGTCCGGCCCCACCTGGCAGCTCCGCTAGCCTCGTCGGGCCCAGTCCGTCAACTACCTGACCAAGGGCTCGATTGGTTAGTTTGGTTAGTTGGTTGGCGCGTTTAAGTGGGCCGCTCGCCCTCGAGGGGGCACGGAAGCCGGGCCTTGATCTGGGCGTTGCCCAGCCCCGACTCGAGCTGCTGCGCCGGCGGTTCAGCGGCCATGCTGGCGCGCGGCCGGGCTCACCGGTCAGGCCCTACTATCGGGCCCATGGCTATTGACTGGAACGAGGAGATAGTTGACCAACTTGAGTCGCACTGGCAGCAGCAGCTCCGGCCCCGGCTGGACGGCCTGACCGACGACGAGTACTTCACGGAGCCGAGGTATGCCTGCTCCGCGACCTCTACCGCGCAAAGTTCCGCTGGCTGCAAACCGCTCAGGCGGACAGCTCGCGCTCAAGGGGGGCACGGAAGCGGGCCTTGATCCGGGCGGCACCCAGCCATGACTCGAGCCGCTGCGCCTGCTGCTTGACGACGGCGGTGCCGGCTGACCCGATGTCTTCGAGCAGCCGGTACGCGATCTCCCCTGAGGACCGCTGCGCCCAGCCGCCGACCACCCGCCCGGCCCACCACACGGTCGGGCCGATGTTCCCGGTTCGGTCGAACAACGGCGGCGCGTGCGGGCCCAGGTACCACGACCGCGCCTGCCACCCCATCGGCGTCGGGTCGAGCCCCGGCAGCAGCGCGGCCACCGGCGGAACCTCGGCCGGGAAGTCGAGATCGTCCGCCAGCACGACACCGGCCTGCCCGTCCAGGTCAACCTCGGTGACCGGGAGCGCCGCCAGCGCCGCCTTGGTCTGCGCGCCAGTCCAGCCCGCCCACCACTGCAGGTCCGCGGCCGGTGCGGGCCCGAACGTGCGCAGCCACCGCCGGGCGAGCTCGGCCCGCGCCGCGCCCGGCTCGAGGCCGGCATCCCGGATGCCGCCGTCGAGCAGGCCGCGCATCTCCGCACCGTGATCGGCCCCCGCGCCGTCCGGGGCCGGCTGTCCGCCGGCCCGCAGCCAGGTCTGCGGCAGGAACCACTCGAACTGCCCGGACGACCAGCCGCCGCGCCGGTGCCCGCGGATCATCTGCCCGTCGGCCGCCATCAGCACCAGCACCCGTGAGGTGATGTAGGCGGTCCCGCCGTACGACTTGTCCAGCGAGTAGGTGAGCTGCGTCCGCAGCCGGGGCTCGTCGGCCGACAGCTGCGTTCCGGTCGCCCCGCCATCTCGCGCGGCCAGCGCCCGCAGCACCCCGGCCTCAGCCTGCCGCAGCCAGCCGGCCGGGTCACCGTCGCCGATCCCGCCGCCCGCGAGGTCCTTCTCCAGCTGCCGCCGCAGCCGCCGGGCGACGTCATCCGTACAGGCCGCCTGCACCACGCGGGCCAGCCCAGCGGGCAGCACGAACACCGTCCGCCGCATGCCCAGCATCCGGACCAGGGTCCGCTCTTCGTACAGCGCCGCGTCCACCTGCTCGACCGTGCAGGCCGGGGTGCGTGCCCAGGCCGACAGGTACACGGTCACCGGGTCGGTGGCGTGCAGGGCCACCAGGCAATCGGTGGCCTGCACGACCGTGGCGGCCGGCACGCTGAGCCGGTGCCGCTCCACCAGCCGCGCCCGCCGCTGCTCGGCGGTGATCTTGAGCGTCATGCCGAGAAACCTACCAACCGCGTCACCGGCTATCGGCCGAGCGGCCGGGTGGACAGCGGGTTGTGCCGCCCCCGGCTGGGGGCAGAATTATCCGCTTCCCGGCCCCGCCCTGTGTGGCGGGCGCAAACCCCGGCTGGTCAGCGCTCATCGCGGCCGCTGCCCGGTGACCACGACAGCCCCGGACTCGTCATCCTGGTGAATCTGTGCTGCGAGCCCGGCGGACGACATCGCGGCGGCCATCACCGGCGCCTGCCGCTCGCTCGTCTCCACCAGCAGCACCCCGCCGGGCGCGAGCCAGGTGCCCGCGCCGTCGGCGGCCCGGCGCAGCACCGCCAGCCCGTCCGCGCCGCCGTCCAGGGCCAGCAGCGCCTCATGATCGCGTGCCTCGGCTGGCATAAAGGCGATCTCGGCGCTCGGTACGTAGGGTGCGTTGCAGATCAGCAGGTTGATCCGGCCGCGCAGCGAATCAGGCAGGGCCGTGAACAGGTCGCCCGTGTAGACCAGGCCGCCGGCCGGCTCGAGGTTCCGCCGCGCACACGCGACGGCGGCCGGGTCCAGGTCGGCGGCGTGCAGCCGAACCGGCTCCTCGGCGTCAGCGGGCTCGCCGCCGTCAGCGGGCCACCCGGTGGCCACGGCGCCGGTTTCCACCGCGACCGCGAGCCCGAGCGCCCCGGTGCCGCAGCACAGGTCGACGATCACCGGCGGCGCGGACGTGCGCTGGTCTGCCGCCATCCGGACCGCGACGGTGACGAGGTACTCGCTGCGCCGGCGCGGTACGAACACCCCGGGGTCAACGTAAATCCGCAGGCAGCAGAAGTCCGCCCAGCCCAGCACCTGCTCGAGCGGCTCACCGCCGGCCCTGCGCTCGACCATGACGTCGAGCTCTGCGCGGGAGTTCGCCGCGGACGCGAGCAGCGCGGCCTCGTCCTCCGCCCAGACGCAGCCCGCCGCCCTCAACCGCGTCACGACACCCACGTCAGCTTCCACGACTGACCACGCTACCGGGTGGCCGCCGGTGAGAAAACGCAATACCGCACGGGTGGCAGCACACCCGCGCCGGTCCGACTTATCTCTGATTGCGTCCACTAGGGAGTCCACGGATGCGGCACCTGGGTCGTCCGGGCGAGGCTTTCCCGGTAGCTGTCAGCCGAAAGGAGTCGCAGAATGTCCCCGACCGATCGTGATGCCCCGCCCGAGCCCGGGGGCTGCCATGTTGCCGCTGGATGCGGGGAACCCGCCTGCTTCCAGGTGTGGTTTGAAGCGCTGATGGCCCACCGGCTGGTGGGCCACTGGGCCAACGCGTGCGCCGAGCACATCGGCGTACTGGTTCTCGACTTGCGGACGTCGGCGCGCGCTTGCGGTCTCGGCGACGGCCAGCTAACCGTGTTCGCCATCGACCCCGTCGCACAGTGCCGGGTAGCCGGCGGCGACGAACCTGGTCCGCTCTGGCCAGGGTTCGCCTTCAGCGCTTTTCCGGTGACCGGGGCGCAGGAAAGGTGACTGGCTGGCCGGAACCCGCGGCCAGCCAGTGGCCGCGGCGGCATCCCGCGACGGGCCTGCTGACAGCGAAGTTCGCCCGCCGGGTGCAGTATTGGTACTGAGTGGCGGACCCGCCCGCGTGGCGGCGCGGAAGCCCTTACCCTGCGCGGACGTCAGCGCGAGGGAGCGCGACGGTGTGCCTAGTCGGGATGGCCGGATGACACTGGTAGGCAGGGACGCGGAGTGCGGCGCCGCGGACCAGTTGCTCCGGCAGGCGCGCGAGGGCACCAGCGCGTCGCTGGTGCTGCGCGGCGAGCCCGGCATCGGCAAGTCCGCCATCCTCGATTACGCCGTGCACGCGAGCTCGCCGCGACCGGGGAGCGCATTCGCAAGCGGGATGTCCAGCCGGTCGCGGAGCTGACTCCGCAGGAGGCCCAGATCGCGCGGCTCGCCAGCGAAGGTCAGTCGAACCCGGCGATCGCCGCCCAGTTGTTCATCAGCCCGCGCACCGTCGAGTATCACCTGCACAAGATCTTCGCCAAGCTTGGCATCACCGCGCGAGGTCATCTCCCTGGCAGGAGACTTCGCCGACCGTGCATTCGGCAATGCCCTGATCAAGCACGACCTGGCCGGAGGCACAGCGCAAGCGCATGAGTTCGGCCGCGATGCCACCGCCGGCGAGGCGGTCTTCGTGCCGTCCGCGCCGGACGCCGCCGAGGACGATGGTTACGTCATGGCCTTCGTGCACAACCCCGACCGCGCCGCCGCCGACCTGGTGATCCTCGCGGCACAGGACTTCGGCGGCGAACCAGTCGCCCGGGTTCACCTGCCGGCCCGCGTCCCGCTCGGCTTCCACGGCAGCTGGATCCCCGACCAGTAGGCGCTGGCGGGCGGTTCCCGGGTCCGGGAACCGCCGGGGGAACCGGCGGTTTTGGCCGAAGAACGCTCGGGGGAGGGGCATTGACAGCTTCGGAACAAGCCGCAGCCATGGTGGCTGCCGTCAGAGACGATCCCGGTCGGCGCTTGGACTTGGCGGCCGCCTTTTACGACCATCGGCCCGGTCGGCCCAGCATTCGGTCTTACCGCCGGGCCGAGCTTGCCTTTATGCGCTGGCAGCTAAGGCGGGGGGTCCTTGCGCCACCGGATGCGGACCGTCCGGGCAGCCGGTGGTGGCGAGCGGTCAACGAAGGCCTGCTGTGCGATGCCTGGCAGGCCCGGCTGCTCGGTGACCGCGAAGCCGGCCCGGCCAGCCGGCCGAGTGTCAGCGGCTGGGTCCAGTTCCTCCGGCAGCCGTCGCCCAGGTCGTGGTACCTGGCGCATAACGCCAGCATTGTCGCGGGGTACCTGGCCCACCGTGACCTTGCCGAGCGGGAGCAGCCGCTGGAGCGGTTCTTCATGGACGTCGCCCTGATCCGGGTGCTGTACGCGCACAGCCTGCTCGCAGCACCGCGACTGGCCCTGGGGCACCTGGCTCCGGCCGGCCGGCTGCTCGCCGATCCCCGCGGTGCGTCCGGCCGACGCGGGCGGGGCCTCCGGCCTCGGCAACGCCGTGGGCGGCATCAGCGGCGCGGTGGCCAGCGCGGTGATCACCCCGGTACTAGCGGCCAGACTGATCAGGGCCGGGCACGAGTCGCTGCCCGCGGCCGGCGGCTACGCCCGCGCCTGGCTGGGCGGCGCCGTCCTCGCCGCCGCCGGAGCAGCACTGGTAGCCGTACTGAACGCTTCCCGCAAATCCACCGCAAGAGGCACCGGAACGGACGCGGCTAGCCCGCTCAACGCCCGGCCGCCCCAGGACGCGGGGCAGGGCCAGGCGGAGCCACGCCTCCGTTCGGAGTGATTGCCGGCGCTTTACAGCTGGCCGACGTCGGTGACATGGACGACGGCGGTGCCCTCTTCATCGGAGGCGGCCAGGTCGACGGTGGCGGAGATGCCCCAGTCGTGGTCGCTGGCCGGGTCGTCGAAGATCTGCCGGACGGTCCAGGCCGTCTTGCCTTCCTCGATCAGCAGCATCGCCGGGCCGCGCGCGTCCGGTCCGGTGCCGATCTCGTCGTGCACGTCGAAGTAGTCCTCCACCGCCTCTTCCCAGGCGGCCGCGTTCCAGCCGTCGGCCGCGTCGAGCTCGCCGAGCTCGGTGTAGTGGCCAAGCGCGGCGAGGGTGACCCGGCGGAACAGGGCGTTGCGGACCAGCACCCGGAAGGCGCGGGTGTTGCTGGTCAGCGTCCTCGGCTGGGCCTTGACGGCGCCCTCTTCGAGGTCGGGGTTGGTGAGCTTCTCCCACTCATCGACGAGCGAGGAGTCAACCTGGCGGATGAGCTCACCGAGCCATTCGATCAGGTCGGTGACCTCCTCGGTCTTCGCCTCGTCGGGGACGGTCTGCCGCAGCGCCTTGTACGCGTCGGCCAGGTAGCGCAGCACGACGCCTTCGGACCGGGCCAGACTGTAGAACTGGACGTACTCGCCGAACGTCATCGCCCGCTCGAACATGTCACGGACCACGGACTTGGGGGAGACCTCGTAATCGCCGACCCAGGGGTGACCCCGGCGGTAGATCTCGTAGCCGGCCTCAAGGACGTCTTCCAGCGGCTTGGGCCAGGTCACGCTGTCGAGCAGCTCCATCCGCTCCTCGTACTCGATACCGTCGGCCTTCATCGCGGCGACGGCCTCACCGCGGGCGCGGAACAGCTGGGCGGACAGGATCTGCCGGGGGTTGTCGAGGGTGGACTCGATGACGGAGAGCACGTCGAGCGCGTAGCTGTCGCTCTCCTTGTCGAGCAGCTCGATGGCGGCAAGCGCGAACGGCGACAGCGGCTGGTTGAGCGCGAAGTCGTACTGCAGGTCGACGGTGAGCCGCACGTACCGGCCGTTGGCGTCGGGCTCCTCGAGTCGCTCGACAACGCCGCCGGCCAGCAGCGCCCGGTAGATCTCGATCGCGTGGTGGATGTGCTTGCGCTGCTTCGCCCGGTCCTCGTGGTTGTCCCTGAGCAGGTGCTTCATGGCCGCATAGGCATTGCCCGGCCGGTCGATGACGTTGAGCACCATCGCGTGGGTGACGGTGAAGCTGGAGGTCAGCGGCTCGGGCTCGGAGGCGACGAGCCGCTCGAAGGTCGGCTGGCCCCAGGAGACCATCCCCTCGGGCGGCTTCTTCTTGACCACCCGCCGCCGCGCCAGGGCCGGGTCGCCGGCCTTGGCCAGCGCCTTGGCGTAGGACTTCTCGTTCTCGATGACGTGCTCGGGCGCCTGGACGACAACCCCGCCGGCGGTGTCGAAGCCCGCCCGCCCGGCCCGCCCGGCGATCTGGTGGAACTCCCGCGCCTGGAGCAGCCGGGTCTTCTTCCCGTCGTACTTGGACAAGGCGGTGAACACCACGGTGCGGATCGGCACGTTGATGCCGACGCCGAGCGTGTCGGTGCCGCAGATGACCTTGAGCAGGCCGGCCTGGGCGAGCGTCTCCACCAGCCTGCGGTACTTGGGCAGCATCCCGGCGTGGTGCACGCCGATGCCGTGCCGGACCAGCCTGGACAGGGTCTTGCCGAAGCCGGAGGCGAACCGGAAGTTGCCGATCAGCTCGGCGATCGCGTCCTTTTCCGCCCGGGAGCACATGTTGGTGGACATCAGCGCCTGGGCTTGCTCAAGCGCGGCCGCCTGGGTGAAGTGCACCACGTAGACGGGCGCCTGGTTGGTGCTCAGCAGCTCGCCCAGCTTCTCGTGCAGCGGCTCGATGCTGAACGAGAAGACCAGCGGGACCGGGCGCTCGGCGTTCTTAACGACGGCCGTCGGCCAGCCGGTCCGCCGGGTCAGGTCCTCCTGAAACCGGGTCACGTCGCCAAGGGTGGCCGACATCAGCACGAACTGCGCCTTGGGCAGCTCGATGATCGGCACCTGCCACGCCCAGCCGCGGTCCGGGTCGGCGTAGTAGTGGAACTCGTCCATGATGACCTGGCCGACATCGGCGTCGGCGCCGTCCCGCAGCGCGATCGAGGCCAGCACCTCGGCCGTGCAGCAGATGATCGGGGCCTTGGCGTTGACGGAGGCGTCGCCGGTCATCATCCCGACGTTGGCCGGTCCGAAGACCTCGCACAGCGCGAAGAACTTCTCGCTCACCAGGGCCTTGATCGGCGCGGTGTAAAAGCTGCGCTGGCCGTTGGCCAGGGCGGCGAAGTGCGCGCCGGTCGCGACCAGCGACTTGCCCGAGCCGGTGGGGGTGGACAGGATCACGTTCGACCCCATGACGACCTCGATCAGCGCCTCTTCCTGGTGCGGGTAGAGGACGAGACCGCGGTCCTTCGCCCAGTCACCGAACGCGCTGAAGATGGCATCCGGGTCGGGCGGAGCGTCCGGCTGGTTGCCGAGCACCGAGGGGAGCAGGTCGGTAAGCGTCGTCATGGTGTTATCTATCGTGCCTTGTCATTAGGACTGTCTGGGCCGCCTGCGGCCGCCGGGTTACCCGGATCGCCCGGCGGACACGGGGGATACGCCATGCGGCCGTCCGGCGCGGGCGGCTCGCAAATGGGCGGTAATCCGGTTTGCGACTTCCCAGGGGATTGGAGCTCGCCCGGCACCTGACGCAACAAATCAAAGATGCCGGTTATTCCCCTTTCCGGCTGTTCGGCAATCTCGCAGAATTTACCGGCAACCGAGACCGGTTCCGCTGGGACGAGCACGTGACCATGCCGGCTCTCCGTATCGGCTCATAGTTGCTGGTCACAGGCTATGACGCCACGGTCCGTAAAGTCCGGATTTTCGTAATGTGGCTTATTGAGTCGTCATTGAGGCGTGACTGTGCAAAACGGTGATTTCCGCTTAGCTAGTGATATCCGGCGCATACTTTAATCCGAAACTCGGCTGAAATATGCGCGGCGAGTAAATGTTGATCGATACGCTGTCACCGCATTCACAACATTGCATGGCAGGGACGAAGGGGGATTCTCCATGCGCATATTCAGTAAGACAGCGGTCGCGGTAGCGGCGGCTGGGCTGGCGGTGTTCGGTACCGTGGCGGCCGGCGGGGGCGTGGCCCACGCGGCCACCGACCAGTCGGTCACCGGCTGCCAGATCGGCAGCAACACGCTTGCCGGGCTGGGCGGCGGCCTGCTCAGCCTCGGCGTGGCGCCCGCCTGCAGCGGGCCGGACAGCACCGTCGTCAACCCGACCTCGATCACGGTCACCGCCGACCCGGATTTCTTCACCGTGCTCGGGAACACAGGGGTGGCGAACCTGCTCGCCCGCCTCGGCTTGCTGCAGGAGCACATTACGTACACGCTGGAATGCAGCGTGAACGGCACCACGGCGACCGCGAACGAGTCGTTCACGGCGGCCCCCGGGTCCGAGTCGCAGACCGTCAACCTGCAGGACGCGGTCGGCTCGCCGGTCCCGAACTCCTGCACGGTCCACGACCTGACGGCCACCTCGCTGCTGTCGTTGAGCTCGGCCCTCATCACCGCGCTCAGGGGCCTCAACCTACTCACCAACCTTACGTTCGGGGTGACAGCGACCGCGAACACCGCGGTCTCCGGTGCGATCTACTCGGTGGGCGGGCACACCAGCACCGAGCTGACCGCGAACATCTGCGCGGACGACACCGGCAACGCCAACGCCGTGTCGGCTATCCAGGTCTACCAGTGCAACAGCGACCTGGCCCAGTCCTGGGTGCAGGCCAGCACCGGGCAGCTGGTGCGTAACGGCGACTGCATGACCCAGGACGGCTCGGACATCAATCTGGACCTGTGCACCGCTAGCACCGCTGACCAGGTCTGGGATGTCAAGGGGACGGGGGGCACCTTCGACGAGATCGTCAACTCGGCGACCGGGGACTGCCTGACCTGGCCCTCGTCCGCGATGCACACCCAGCTCACCGCCGTCGCCTGCGTCAGCGGCCAAGCTGACCAGCAGTGGACCGGCCCGGCCCCGTCGGCAATGTGACCCGACCGGTCGCCAGTGCCGTGGTCGCTGACAACTGAATAGCCTTTCCCGCTCTGCCCCGGCCGCCGGCCGGGGCAGAGCCTTTTTCCGGCGGTGGTGCGGCGTCGCCGGCCGGGTGCTCAGCCGAGGGCGCCGACCCGGCGCAGCACTTCGGGCCGGCCGAGCACGCCCGCCACCTGGGCCAGGTCGGGCGACT
>Ga0302314_10013321_pt1 | contig 14151 bp, 13 predicted proteins | sample III_Palsa_N2_3_FD_200533 | JGI IMG/M metagenome (GOLD analysis project Ga0302314, IMG submission 200533) | Peat permafrost microbial communities from Stordalen Mire near Abisko, Sweden - III_Palsa_N2_3 | ecosystem: Environmental > Terrestrial > Soil > Palsa > Peat permafrost | place: Sweden... | reverse complement strand
CTCAACGCGATCACCTGGATCTGCCCGCCGACGCGCATGGACGAGGCGGTGCTGGTCGCCGAAGGCCAGTACAGCCTGTTCGGCAAGATCGGCGCGCGCCGCGAGATCCCCGGCTGCTCGCTGTGCATGGGCAACCAGGCGCGCGTCCGCCCCGCGGCCGCCGTCTTCTCGACCTCGACCCGCAACTTCGACGGCCGCATGGGCCGTGACGCGCAGGTCTACCTCGGCTCGGCCGAGCTGGCGGCGGTGGCCTCGATCCTCGGGCGCCTGCCGACCCGCGACGAGTACCTCGAGTACATGAAGAAGTGCATCGACCCCTTCGAGAAATCGATCTACAAGTACCTCGACTTCACCCAGGTCTCGGCGCGCATCCCCGACTATGCGGTGGCAGCGCCGGCGGTCGGCAGCGTCGCCTGAGGGAGTGCCCGCTCCTGCCGTCCGCCCCAGGGCTGGCGGCAGGACCATGGCAATGGTATGGCACCCAGGCCCTGACGGGATAGCCTGCGATCATGTCCCGGCTGTTCAACACCGCCTCCTGGTCGATGCAGGTCCCCGATGGTTGGGAGATCCGCGAAGGCGAGGACGGCCCGACTCTCAGCCACGCCCAGGCACGACTCGGCGTCACCATCCAGGCCAGTCGCCTGCAGCCGGGCGTCTCGCAGCCGGCGCGCGGCGCGACCGTGGAGGCGTGGCGGCGCTTCGCCGAGGACCGCAATTGGCCCTACCCGGAGGCGACCTACATCATGCTCGGCGGCCTGGATGGCCTGCGCAGCGCCCCGGACCCGGCCGGCGCCCGGCAGCAGGCCTACTTCCTCGCCGCACAGGTGCCGGCCGCGAGCCGCGGGATCGTGCTGCAGGCCTACTGCTCCGGGGCGCAGCGCGCCGGCGGACCGGCCACCGGCGCAACCGGCCAGCAGATGATCGAGCAGATGCTCGCCACCGTCCAGGCCTACCCCAACCGCCGCTAGCCGCCTTGCGGCCCAGGCCGCGACAGGGTGGCCCAGGCGCGGCTGGCCGCTAGGCTCCCGGCCGCAGAGGGAGTCAGCATGCAGGCCACCGCATTCGTCGTCACCGCCAAGGAAACGCTCGAGCTGCGGGCTTTCGAGCTGCGCGACCCGGAGCCGCATGAGGTGCTGCTCGAGGCGCTCTACACCTGCATCAGCCCCGGCACCGAACTGCGCTGCTTCCGCGGCCTGCAGGCCGGCACCGTCTATCCGTTCATCCCGGGCTACTCATTCATCGGCCGGGTGCTCAAAAGCGGCGCCACCTCCGGCGTGCCGGTCGGCAGCCTGGTCCTGACCGGCGGCACGCGCGTCGCCCCGGGTCTCAACCTGATGTGGGGCGGCCACTGCAGCCATGCGGTAGTTCCCGGTGCGAATCTCTATGTGCTGCCCGCGGGTGTGGATCCCCTGGAGGCGTCGCTCGCCAAGCTCGGAGCGATCGCCTACCACGGCATGCGCCTGAGCCGGCCGCGGCCGAACGAGCGCGTCGCGGTCCTCGGTCTGGGGCCGATCGGCCAGATGGCCGCGCTGATGCATGGGCTGTGCGGCGCGCACGTGGTCGGCTACGACCGCTCGGTCGAGCGCCAGCAGGCGGCCGCCGCACTGGGCATCACCATCGCCAGCGGCGGCGCGGATGCTGCCGCGGCCTTCAAAGACATCTTCCCGGGCGGGGCCGACATCGTCGTCGACGCCACCGGCGCGCCGCAGGCGATCGCTGGCGGCATCGCGCTGGCACGCGACCTGCCGTGGGGGGTCGAGAACCTGACCGGGGCGCGCTACCTGGTGCAGGGCAGCTACGCCGAGGGCTTCACCATCCCCTACGAGCCGGCCTTCTTCCGCGAATTGAACTTCCTCATCCCGCGTGACACCGTGCCCTCCGATGGCGCCTCGGTGCTCGAGCTGCTCAGCCGCAAGCAGCTGTCCTTCCGGCCGATGATCAGCGCGGTGCGCAGGCCCGAGGAGGGTGGCGACACCTACCGCCAGCTGATGAGCGATCCCAAGCTGGTCACGGTCGCCTTCCGCTGGAATGCCTGAGCGGGCTTGATGGCCGCTCAGGGCGCCTGAACAGCGCTGCGCCGCTCGAGCAGCTGCCCGAGGGTCGTGCGGTTGACCCAGATGTATTCGACAATCGAGATGATGCTCGCGCCCGCGCACAGCCAGGTCGCCCAGAAGGCGTAGACCAGCATCCATGGGTGACGATGGAAGGCGAAGGCCGGCAGACCCAGGCAGGAGATCAGGACCGTACCCTGCAGCCAGGCCTTGATCTTGCCGGAGGTGCGCGCGGCCAGCACCAGCCCGCGCGTCGCGGTCATGGCGCGCAGCGCCCCGGCGATGATCTCGCGCAGCACCATCAGGAATACCGGCAGCCACGGCACGGTGCCGCAGCCGAAGGCGCCATGCGGCAGGCAGTAGACGAGCTGCGCGCCGGTCAGCTGTGCAAGCGCGATCGGATCGGCGCCGGCGTCAGGCACCAGCGCCGCTCCCGGGACCGCGACCTGCCAGCCGATGCCGGCGGCCGGCAGGACCATCGCCATGAACATCGACTGGCGGTAGATGACGTCGCAGAAGGGATCGGCGAGCTTGCCGAAATCCGAGACTTCCCCGCGCTGGCGGGCGATGCGCCCGTCCGCCAGGTCAGTGTACTCGGCCAGGGCGCAGAGCAGGCCCGCGACCCAGAAGCACAGGCTGTAGGAGATCGGCAGCAGCAGGTAGGCGCAGACCGCCAGCGGCGTGATGACCAGGCGCGCCAGCGTCACCTTGTCGGCGAGGGTCATCACCATGCGTGGGCCCGGTTCAGGCGCTTGGCCGTGGGGTGGGCGCGCACCGTACCGCTCAGAGCAGCTGGTGGCTGCGCATCGCGGCCAGCAGCAGTTCCTTCTTGGCGGGAGTCATCGGCACGATCGGCAGGCGGTACTCCTCGTGGCAGCGGCCCTGGGCCGCCACCGCGGCCTTGACCGGGATCGGGTTCGATTCGAGGAAGGCAACCTTCTGCAGGGCGCAGACCTGCGCGTGCAGGCGGCGCGCCTCGGGCAGGTTGCCGGCCGCGCAGGCGTCGACGTAGCGGCGCATGAGGCGCGGCGCGAAGTTGGCGACCACGCTGATCACGCCGACCGCGCCCAGCATCATGAAGGGGAATGTGTAGTGGTCGTCGCCGGAGATCACCGGGATGCCGAGGTCGATCATCTCCTGCACCTGCTCGCAGTTGCCGGTCGACTCCTTGACCCCGGCGAGCTTGCCCAGCGCCATGACGCGCGCGGTGGTCTCCGGCAGCAGGTTGACACCGGTGCGGCCCGGGACGTTGTAGAGCACCATCGGCAGGTCGGTGTTGGAGCGCACCGCCTTGAAGTGCTGGTACAGGCCTTCCTGGGTCGGCTTGTTGTAATAGGGGGTGATGGTCAGGATGCCGTTGGCGCCGAGGCGCTGCGCGGCTTGGCCGAGCGAGACCGCCTCGCGCGTCGAATTCGAACCGGCGCCGGCGATGATCGGGATGCGGCCGGCCGCGGCCTGCACGACCTCGGCTATGACCTGATGCTGCTCATCGTGGCTGAAGGTCGCGCTCTCGCCGGTGGTGCCGCACGGGATGATGCCCTGGGTGCCCTCCTGGATGTGCCACTCGACCAGCTTCTTCAGCGCCGGGAAATCGACCTTGTCACCGTGAAACGGCGTGATGATGGCGACGAGCGAACCGGTGAAGGGGGGGGTGGCGGTCATGGGTGAGGTCCAGGAGTTGAGGCTTAAGCGCGGGTGCGTTCGTACCAGTGAAAACAGCCGCCTGCGGGCCTGGCGGGGCTATGGTGCGCCGCGGTCGATGGCCTGGCGCATGTCGCGCACCGCGCGCTCCATGCCCAGCAGCACCGCGCGGCTGACGATCGCATGGCCGATGTTGAGTTCGCGCAGTCCCGGCAGCCCCAGCAGCATGGCGACGTTGCGGTAGGTGATGCCGTGCCCGGCGTGCAGGCGCAGCCCGGCCGCGGCCGCCGCTTCGGCCGCGCCCTGCAGGCGGGATTGCTGATGCGCCAGGCCGGTGTCCTGGGGCTTGTTCTGGGCCGCGCTCCAGGCCAGGGCCCAGGAGCCGGTGTGCAGCTCGACCGCGTCCGCGCCGAGCTCGCGCGCCAGGCGCACCGTGGCCGGTTCGGGCTCGATGAAGAGGCTGACCAGGATGCCGGCGTCCTTCAGGCTGCGGATGCACGCGCGCAGCGCGTCCTGCCCGCTGGTCAGGCTCAAGCCGCCCTCGGTGGTCAGCTCCTGGCGGTGCTCGGGGACCAGGCAGACCTGGTCGGGACGAACCTCCAAGGCCAGGGCGAGGATGCCCTCGCCGACCGCCATCTCGAGGTTCAGCGTGGTCTGGACACTGCTGCGCAGCAGGCGCACGTCGCGCTCCTGGATGTGGCGGCGGTCCTGGCGCAGGTGCACGGTGATGCCATCGGCGCCGGCCAGCTCGGCGAGCTGGGCCGCGGCCAGCGGATCGGGCTCCTGGGCGCGGCGCGCCTGGCGCACGGTGGCGACGTGGTCGATGTTCACACCGAGATGGATGGGCATGGCCCGGCTCCTGGGCCGGGGATGGTCATCCTGGAGTGGCTCGGGCAAGGGCCAGGGAACTCGCCTTGCGTCGGCGCGGTGCGCTCCGACCCTGCCCCGCATGGGTCATGAACCGCCTCCGAGCCATGCGCAGATGCGCCAGTCGCTGCGCGAGGAATTGGCGGCGCTCGGCGAGGCGCAGCGCCTGCGTGTCCGGCCGGTGATCGATTCGACCAATGGCCGGGTGATCCTGCTGCGCGACGGCGGCGCGCGCCGCAAGCTGATCAACTGGGCTTCGAACGACTACCTCGCGGCGGCGACGCGCCGGCCGGTGCGCAACGCCGCGACCCGCGCGGTGCGCCAGTTCGGGGCCGGGGCCGGCGCCGCGCGGCTGCTCGCGGGCGGCCTGCGCCTGCACCGCCAGCTCGAGATCCGCCTCAGCCACTGGCTGGGCACCCAGGACGCGCTGTTGACCACTACGGGCTTTCAGGCCAACCTCGCGGTGCTGGTAGCACTCGCGCCCCATCCCGAGGATGTGATCATCCTCGACCGCCTGTGCCACGCCTCGACCTATGACGGGGCGCGCCTGGCCGGCGGCACGCTGCTGCGCTTCACCCACAACGACCTCGCCGACCTCGAGCGCCAGCTGGCGCGCTCGGCCGGGGCGCCGCTGCGCCTGGTGTGCGTCGAAAGCGTCTACTCGATGGATGGCGACGAGGCGCCGCTGGTCGCGATCCAGGCGCTGTGCCGCGCGCATGGCGCGCTCCTGGTGGTCGATGAGGCGCACGCCATCGGCGTGCTCGGGCCGGGCGGGCGCGGGCTGTGCGCGGAACTCGGCGTCGATGCCGACATCCGCATCGGCACGTGCTCGAAGAGCCTTGGCTCGCAGGGCGGCTTCATCGCCGGCGACAGCGAGCTGATCGAGCTGTGCGTCAACCGCGGCCGCAGCTTCATCTTCTCGACCGCCCCGGTGCCGGCCGCGGTCGGGGCTGCTTTGGGCACTCTCGATGTGCTGCGCGCCGATCCGACGCTGCCGGGATTGCTGCTCGCGGCGGCGGCCGAGCTGCGCGCCGGCCTCATCGCCCAGGGCTGGGATATCCCGCCCGGGCGCGCGGCGATCATCCCGGTGACGGTCGGCGACGAGGCAGCGGCCCTGGGCCTGGCCACACGGCTGCGCGAGGCCGGGCATTACGCGCCGGCGATCCGTCCGCCGACCGTGGCGGCGGGGTCGTGCCGGCTGCGCCTGACCGTGACGTTGGCGCACCGTGCGGCCGATCGGCGCCGGTTGCTGGCGGCGATGGCGCGACTGCGTCCATCGTAGCAGACCGGCGCCCAGCGCCGGCGTCCCGAACTGGCCCCGGCGGGCCTCGCCTGAAGTGCCATGTTGCCAGGCGAGCGGCACTCCTTACTGATAACACCAGGTCCGTCCCGCACCGCCCCTGATGCCCTGAGGATGCCCATGTTCATCGAAGCCCCCGGCCATGGCTATTTCAACACCCACGACATCTACTTCGTCAGCGTCATCGATCATGCGGTGATCACGCCACCGCTGGGACAGACCGAGACGGTCCACTACTATAGTTTCGAAATCTCGTTTCGCACGGTGGCCAAGCCGCTGCGCATCAGCACCCACCGCGAGATCGGCGGCAACAGCTATGGCGCGGCCATGTCGCAGAAGGATCTCGAGGTCCTGCACGCCCATATCGTGGCGCATCTCAAGGCTGATACCTGAGCACCGCGGCAGCGTCCATAGCATCAGCCGAAGTATTGGGCGCATCGGTCAGTGAAGCAGACGGGCGGAGGAACTTCGTCGGAACACGCAGCCAGCCCTCGCTGGGCTTGCTGCTCTCGCCGGCGTTCCTGGATTGCCTGGCGATCATGCGGCTCAATGACCATGTCCTGAAGCGGGCCTATCCAGACTTCATTACCGGAAAGCTGTCGGACGTCACGGGCATTTTCAACTTTTATCTTTGTCTTCCTTTCATGTCTCCGACGGCTGCGTCTGACCACGGGCGTCCTGATCGTCGTGGCATCCACCGTCTATAAGACAGCGCTATCCAGTGCCTTCCTGTAGTGGTTCAATGCTCACAGTCCGATCGGCTTCCACCGTACAGTCGACACGACCGACCTATGCGCGCTAGGGATGCTGCCAGTCGCATGGTGGTACTCCGCTCGGTTCACGCCGCCGCGGCCACGTGTGATCGGTGAAAGGCCGATGCTGATCCTGTGCCCCGTTGTTTTCATGGGACAAAGCCTGCCTCGCCCCGCCTACTTGGAGAGAACTGGTACATACTGGGTTGACTTGACTGCAGACGAACCTTCCTCGCGTCTCAAGGCCGACGCCGGAGCCCGAGAAGAAAATTCTGGAAGCAATGCATTCCGCCTCTGGCTGCCCAATCCGCGACATCCGGACTTCGGCGGCACCCGCCTGTCTATCGTGATCCTACCGTTCGGCAGCAGGCTTATTGTTCAATAACTCGATCCTATGGACCCCTGCTACCCCTTCAGAGTTTCGATACTTCCAACTCTGCATCGCACATTCAAAATGACCGGTCAGGTCCGAGTCTCGCATCCCGGACCTGAATAGGTAGCGATCTGCCGTCTATTTTCGGTCGAGTTACTGGGTAGGAAAGCTCCCGCGTCGGCAAATGCTGATCTCAGTCGTGTATCGGATCGCGACCCGGCCATCCACTTCATGCCGCGCGAAAACCCGCTCCAACTCCTCCATCATCGGCGCGTGGGAAGGATGGCCGGTCGGCGGGGCATATGACGACGAGTTAAGCCTTCCCGAGAGCCCTTCGAAATCGAACATCTGCTCGTTGGGCAGGTGCACGGTGCGGATCGGGAACGGTGCGCAGAACGCTGCAAGCTGCGCCAAGTCGACGCGGCGGTGGTCGACGAGATGGTAGTCGGTGGCGAAACGCTTGAGCAGCTCCTCGTAGGCGACCAGGAAGGGCGTGGTGGTGGTCTGGCGGTCATTGAACAGGATCGCGATCGAGCCTGTGAGCTTGAGGATGCGCAGCATCTCGCGGCGCGCCGCGTCCTGGTCGAACCAGTGGAAGGCCTGTGCCGCAGTGTAGAGGTCGATCGATCCGGTGGCGATGCCGGTGGCTTCCGCGCGCCCCGGGCTGCTGGTCATGCGCGGCTCGCCCGCGAGCATCTGCTCCGCGGCGTATCGCATCTCGGCATTCGGTTCCACCGCGATCACTGTGGCGCCCGTCTCCAGCAGCAGCCGGGTGAAGATGCCGGTCCCGGAGCCGATGTCGGCGGCCACCATCTCGGGACCGAGAGCGCACTCCCGGCGCAGCAGGTCGATGACCTCCGTCGGATAGCTGGGCCGATAGCGCTGGTAGAGGGCGACGCGGTCGGAGAAGCGGGCAGTGGGATCCATGGCGATTACCGTAGCAGGCCTGACCCTCGCGACCATGGACGCGTGGATGTATGCCAACCGCGTCAGGCGCTAGCGCGCGGATGGGCCTGCTTGTAGACCGCGCGCAGCGCTTCGATCGAGAGGTGGGTGTAGATCTGCGTGGTATTCAGGCTCGCATGGCCGAGCAGCTCCTGGACCGCGCGGATATCGGCGCCGGCGTTCAGCAGATGGGTGGCGAAGGAATGGCGCAGGGTGTGCGGGCTGGTCTTGCCGGAAAGGCCGCACAGCGCGATGTGGTGCGCGAGGATGCGGTTGATGTCGCGGGTGTGCAGGCGCTTGCCGCCGGTGCGGTTGTGGGTGCGCACGCTCAGCCAGGTGCCGCGCGCGGGCGCGCCTCGGCCGTGGGCCAGGTCGCGCTTGACGATATACGCTTCCAAGGCGCGGATCGCCGGCGCACCCAGCGGTGCCAGGCGCTGCTTGCGGCCCTTGCCGGAGACCACCGCGACCCCGCCGATCAGGTCGCAGTTGCGGTCATCAAGCGCGACCAGCTCGGCGACGCGCATCCCGGTCGAGTACAGGACTTCAAACAGGGCGCGGTCGCGGCAGGCACGCTCGTCGGTGCCCTCGGGGCTGGCGAGCAGGCGCTCGACCTCAGCGACCTCGAGCCAGTGGGGGAGCTTGCGGCCCTGGCGTGGTGCCCGCAGGAGGCCCGCGGGATTCCCCGGCAGGCGCTCGGAGGTGGCGAGGAAGCGTCCGAAGGAGCGCAGGGTCGCGACCAGGCGCGCCAGGCTGCTCGGCGCCAGGCCCTGCTCAGCACGGTGCGCCAGGTAGCCGCGCAGCACCGCGGCGCTGAGTCCTTCCAGCTCGATGGACAGGCCGGCGCTGGCCAGGTAGGCCGCGAACACCGCCATCTCGCGGCCATAGGCGCGCAGCGTGTGCGGGCTGGCCGCGCGCGCATCGCGCAGCTGGGCCAGGAAGGCGTCGGATGCGCTGATCACGCTCTCGCTCATGGCGCGAGCCTAGCGTTGAAGAATGCCCATGCAGCGTTCAGGGCGTGCTCCGGCGCAGCGCTCGTGCCCGGCGGGCGGGACGGGTGGGCCGCGCTCAGGAATGCGGCTCGACACGATTGAGCTGGCCGCAGTGCACGCACACCACGCTGTAGGGCTGCTCGCGGTTGATCACCAGGAAGGGCTTGCCGCACACCGCGCAGGCGACCCCGCGCGTCGCCACCTCCGGGGTCGGCTGCTGGTTGGGGCGATCGACGCGCTCGGTGCCGGTCACCGAGCGGCGCAGGCGGGTGGTGACCGGCGCCAGCGGCCGGCCGCCGCTGGCCTCGCCCGGGCGCGGCACGGGGATCGATTCCGGCGCGAGCGGGATCGCCGACGGGGCCGGGGTGCGTGGGCTGCTGTTGGTCCCGGGCTGGCTGACCACACCGGTCGCGCCGCGCACGGTGCGGGTGGTGGGCGGGTGCAGGTCCCGGCGCACGCCCTGGGTGGCGCGGGTGGTGCTGACCAGGGGATCGGCGGAGGGGGCCGGGGTCGGGGAGGCGGCGCGGTCCGCCTCGTCGAAAGGGTGCGCGTCGTCTGCTGCGCCTGGCGCCGGGGTGGGCGAGCGCGGCGGGTTGAAGGAGGCCGGCACCACCGTGGTCTCGCCGCGCGTCACGCGGCCGGTGCCGAAGAAGGGGATCTCCGCAGTCGGCGCGCCCGTGGTGGGGGAGGGGGCGCCGCCCGGGGAGGGGGCGCGGTGCCAGGAGACGTACAACAGCAGCTCGTCGACGCGCGCCAGGTCGCAGGGCTTGTCCAGCACCGCGCGCAGCTCGAGCACCGGCACCGCGTCGCGCAGCTGCGGGTAGAGCACCCGCGAAGAGCTGCAGATGGCGATCTCCAGCGGCTCCTTCTGCGCGCGCAGCTCGCGCGCCAGGGTCAGGCCGTCGCTGCCGCCCGGCAGGCTGAGCTCGGTGATCACCAGGTCGATCGGCGCCGTGGCGCGGCGCCGCTGGATGGTGCCCAGCGCATCGCGCGCGCTGGCGACGATCAGCACCTTGTGGCGGCGGGCGAGCAGGAATTCGGTCAGGAACAGCGCCGAGTCGGGCCGGTCATCGACGATCAGGATATTGAGGATGATGGCCACGGGGCACCGATCAGGGGTCTGGGCGGGAGGGTCGGCACTACTCCAATACTCCATATGTGGCTCTCGCGCCAGTGCCAGTCCGCGCCGCAGCCGCCTTGCGCGTCCCGGGCCAGGTGTGAGCATGGGCCATGCCCGGGCAGCGGAAGATCCTCATCAGCATCGGGATCATCACCCTGCTGCTGGCGGTGACCAATCTCGGCGCCTGGGTGCGTAGCCTGGTGGGTGTGGTGGTGCGGCCCTTCCAGGAGGGTCTGGCGCCTCACGCCGCACCGCTCTCGAGCGAGGAGCTCACCACCCTGCGCGAGGACGTGATCGGCCTCACCAATGAAAACGTAGTCCTGCGTAACCGCCTCGGCGAATACCAGCAGATCAAGGGCGAAGGCGGCATCCCGCCCGCCCAGGTGGTGGTGGTGCGCGGGCGCATCATCAGCCGCACGCAGCGCGCCGGCCGTCGTTACAGCGTGCTCGATGTCGGCGCCATCGACGGCGTGACCAAGGGCATGCCGGCGTGCAGCGGCTGGAGCCTGCTCGGCGTGGTCGAGGGGGTGCAGGGCGGGCGCTGCCTGGTCCAGGAGGTCGGCGATGCCGAGAGCCGCATCCCGGCCGCGATCGTCGATCCGGTCAAGCAGCAGAAGCTCGCCGAGGGCGTGCTGGCCGGCAGCGGCGCGCCCTGGCAGCAGTCCCTGGACTACATCGAGCAGCAGAACGGGGTCGAGATCCAACCCGGGATGCTGGTGGTCAGCGCCGGCGCCGATGGCCGCCTGCCGGCCGGGCTGGTGCTCGGCACGGTGCTCACCGCGATCCGCGGCGGTGCGGGCGACCATTGGCTGATCACCGTCCAGCCGGTGCGCACCACCGACAACCTCGAGTCGCTGCTCATGATCCGCTTCGCCCAGGCGGCGCCGGCCACTACCCCCTGAAGCGCAGCGCCGGGCAACCAAGCGCCGCAGCGCCGATGCAGGTCTTGCCCGAGCTGCGCGCGCCCGCTAGGGTCTGACCGATGCGCAGTCGGTGGCTCCATATCGGCATCGTGTGGTGGTGTGCCTGCGTCTGGCTCGGCGCCGAGACCAGGCCCGAGGCGCCGATCCTCAAGGACGCGCGCGCCATCCTGCGCATCAGCGACGGCCAGACGCTGGAACGCGAGCTCACCCAGCTGGTCTCGGCCTGCGGCAACGACCCGGCCAACCAGCGCACGCAGATGGCCGAGGCCCTGTACCTGTCGTCGAGCCTCGACGCGGTCGATCTGCAGCGTCCCGCGCTGATCGCCTGGCGCGATGGTCCGAGTCCGCTGATGGCGATCATCCCGGTCTCCGACCGGCCGACCTTCATGGACGGCTTCGGCGTGCTGCCCTTCGGCCAGGCGCCGCTGGTGCGCATCGGCGATCGCGAGGGAACCGTGGTCTTCACCCAGAATCTCGCCGATCGGCACGATGAATACCGGCTTTTGATCACCAACAACACCGCCTACCTGGCGCGCACCGCCGCGGAGTGCGCGACCCTCGCCGAGCATCCCCTGACCGAAAGCAGCGACGACGCCAGCCTCTCCTACAGCACCTGGGGACCCTATCCCCAGGGCCTCACCAGCGGCCTGCCGGTGGAGATCCCGGACCTGGGCTGCGCCCTGCCCAAGGGCCTTGCAGGGTTGCTCGCGCTCGGCACCAAGACCCTGCCCGGGCTGCTGAGCGGCCAAATCGTGGCGTGGAGCTGGCAGCTGAAGGTCGACAACAACAACGCCGACTGGAATGCCACCGCGGAACTCGATCCGCAGGGCTCGTTCGCCGAATGGCTGCATGGCCAGACCAGCCAGGCGCTGAGCATGAGCCCGGCGTTGCCGGATACCTGCGTGCTGCGCGCCACCTGCAACCCGAGCTGGACCGGCCAATGGGATTCGATCGGCCACGGCCTGCTCGACCAGGCCAAGGCGGTGGTCGGGGCGCGCTGGAATCCGGCCATGGACGAGGCCTGGGGCACGCTCTTCCCGGCCTGTGACCACAGCGGCGCACTGAGTCTCGGTGTCGCGCCGCACGCCACCGGAGCGGCCTCCTGGCTGGTCGCCGTCGACCATCCCAATGCCGACGTGCTGGCCGCGCAGCTGATCGCGGTGGTCGGCCAGTGGTCGGGCGAGCCGACCAGCGGCGACGCCACGGCCGGCTGGAGCCTGAGCGCAGCGGATGCGACCCTCGCGCTGCAGCATCTCGGGCGCACCTTGCTGGTGGCCGGCGGCGAGAACGATGCCGCCGCCGTGCTGCAGGGCGCGGCCGGCCATCTCGACGGCACCGGCGCGACCGGACCGACCGCGCTGGCCTGGGCCACCTACGATCTGCGCCAGCTGCTGAAGACCCTGTATCCCGACCGCATCGAGCCCGAGGCCGAGCTGCCCGGGGTGCAGATCAGCGGCGAGGCCAAGAGCGGTCATGACCAGGTCCTCCTGCATGCCCGGCTGCCGATCGCCGACACGATCAGCCTGCTCAACAAGGTGAACTGGAAATAACCCTCGCCCACGGGCAGGTGCATCCTCTCCGGCGCAGGCCTTGTCGGCGGCCACGCCGTGCTGATCATGCCCGCCCGCAACCCGCAGGAGCCGTTTCATGCCCACGCCCGGAGCCGTCGTCATCGGACAATCAGGTGGACCCACCGCCGTCATCAACCAGACCCTGGTCGGTGTGGCCAAGGCCTGCCTGGCGCGACCCGAGGTCTTCACCAGCGTGCTCGGCGCGATCCATGGCATCCAGGGCATCATCGACGGCAAATTCTGCGATTTCGCCCAGGAGGACCCCCAGGCCCTCGAGGTCGTCGCGGGCACGCCCTCGGCGGCGCTGAAGTCGGTGCGCCTCAAGCCGACCCCGGAGGTCTGCGCCAAGGTCTTCGCGCGCTTCAAGGACTTCGGCGTGCGCTCGTTCTTCTACATCGGCGGCAACGATACCGCCGAGACCACGCACATCATCTCCGAGATGGCGCATAAGGAGAACTACGACCTCACCTGCTTCCACTGCCCCAAGACCATCGACAACGACCTGCGCGTCACCGACCACTGCCCGGGCTATCCCTCGGCCGCCAAATTCGTGGCCCAGGCCTTCATGGGCGACAACCTCGACAACCGTTCGCTGGCCGGCATCAAGATCAACGTGGTGATGGGCCGCAACGCCGGCTGGCTGACCGCCGCCTCGGCCCTGGCGCGGGTCCTGCCGGATGACGGTCCGCACCTGATCTACTGCCCCGAGGCCGAGTTCTCGCTGCCGCAGTTCGGCGCCGACGTCCTGGCCGTGTACCGTCGTCTCGGGCGCTGCGTGATCGCCGTCTCGGAGGGCATCCATGGCCCGAACGGCAAGGAGATCATCGACCTCGGCGAGGTCGACAGCCACGGCAACAAGCAGCTCTCCGGTTCCGGCGCGCTCGGCGACTACCTGGCGGGCTTCCTCAAGGACTTCCTGGCCAAGGCCTGGCCCGAGAAGAAGCACCGCATCCGCGCCGACACCTTCGGCTACCTGCAGCGCTGCTTCCCGGGCATCGTCTCGGCGGTCGACAGCCAGGAGGCGCGCGAGGCCGGCGCGGCCGCGGTCGCCGCGGCGCTCAGCGGCGTGACCAGCGGCTCGATCGCCCTGCGCCGCCTGCCCGGTGCGACCTACCGAGCCGAGACCTTCGTCACCTCCCTGGCGAGTGTCGCCAAGGAGATCAAGCCGATGCCCCGCGATTGGCTCAATCCGGCCGGCAACGACATCAACGCCGCGGCTGTCCTGCCCTACCTGCAGCCATTGGTCGGCGCCCTGCCGGCAGTCGCTCAGCTGGCGATGAAGCCGCCACGCCAGGCCAGCGCCCGGTAAGCCCGCCCCGGACTGCCCGCGCACCGGCCCCCGTGCGGCCGCGCGCGGCGCTCCGCTCCGGCCAGGTGTCATGTCGCATCAGCAACGTGGAGCCCCGTTGTCGGCCGACCGGGCATTGAATTGGTCGTGCGAATGCCCTAAGCTCGGGTCCAGGGAGCAGGTTCCACACGCGTTTCGTGCGGCCTGGCCGGCAACTTGGGTTGCGGCTGAGAGTGTTTTTGTCCAGTCTTGACACCCCCCTGACCCATCCTATTCTCCGCGTCCCTTATCGCCGGGGGTAAGGGTCTGCCACCTTAGCTCAGCTGGTAGA
>Ga0302314_10013320_pt1 | contig 14151 bp, 10 predicted proteins | sample III_Palsa_N2_3_FD_200533 | JGI IMG/M metagenome (GOLD analysis project Ga0302314, IMG submission 200533) | Peat permafrost microbial communities from Stordalen Mire near Abisko, Sweden - III_Palsa_N2_3 | ecosystem: Environmental > Terrestrial > Soil > Palsa > Peat permafrost | place: Sweden... | reverse complement strand
CTCGGGATCACCAATCAGCGTGAGACGACGGTGGTGTGGAACCGCAAGACCGGCCGCCCCTACTACAACGCCATCGTCTGGCAGGACACCCGCACGGACCGCATCGCCAGCGCGCTGGACCGGGACGAGCGCGGCGACACGATCCGGCGCAAGGCCGGCCTGCCGCCCGCCACGTACTTCTCCGGCGGGAAGATTCAGTGGATCCTGGAGAACGTCGACGGGGTGCGCGCAGCGGCTGAGAACGGCGACGCCATCTTCGGCAACACCGACTCCTGGGTCATCTGGAACCTCACCGGAGGCGTCGATGGCGGCGTCCACGTCACCGACCCGACCAACGCCAGCCGCACCATGCTGATGAACCTGGAGACCCTCGACTGGGACGACGAGCTGCTCGGCTTCTTCAACGTGCCGCGGGCGATGCTGCCCGAGATCCGGCCCTCCTCCGCGCCCGAGGGCTACGGCGAGGTCCGGGGCCTGGCCTCGGTCAGGGGCGTCGCGCTCACCGGCGACCTCGGCGACCAGCAGGCCGCGACGGTCGGCCAGGTGTGCTTCGCGCCCGGCGAGGCCAAGAACACCTACGGCACCGGTAACTTCATGCTGCTGAACACCGGTGAGGAACTGGTGCGCAGCAAGAACGGGCTGCTCACGACGGTGTGCTACCAGTTCGGCAGCCAGAAGCCGATCTACGCCCTCGAGGGTTCGATCGCGGTCACCGGGTCGGCCGTGCAGTGGCTGCGCGACCAGCTGGGGATCATCTCGGGCGCGTCCGAGGTGGAAACGCTGGCTCGCCAGGTCGACGACAACGGCGGTATCTACTTCGTGCCGGCCTTCTCCGGGCTGTTCGCGCCCTACTGGCGCAGCGACGCCCGCGGCGTGATCGTCGGGCTGTCGCGCTTCAACACCAACGCCCACCTGGCCCGGGCCACGCTGGAGGCCATCTGCTATCAGAGCCGTGACGTCAGCGACGCCATGGAGCAGGACTCCGGCGTGCACCTGGAAGTGCTGAAGGTCGACGGCGGCGTCACCGCGAACAACCTCGCCATGCAGCTGCAGGCCGACGTCCTGGGCGTTCCGGTCAGCCGTCCCGTCGTCGCGGAGACCACCGCGCTCGGCGCGGCCTACGCCGCGGGCCTGGCCACCGGATTCTGGGCCAACACTGACGAGCTCAAGGTCAACTGGAACGAGTCCAAGCGCTGGCTGCCTGAATGGAGTGAGCAGCAGCGGGAAGATGGGTATGCAGGCTGGAAGAAAGCCGTGCAGCGCACGCTGGACTGGGTGGAGGTTGACTGATCTCGTGATGGCGGACCTGTCCCCGGCGGCGCGCGAAGACGCGATGGCCAGGATGACCGAGCAGGAACTGGACATCCTAGTCGTGGGTGGCGGCGTCGTCGGGGCAGGTAGCGCGCTCGATGCTGTCACCCGCGGGCTGACGACGGCGATCGTCGAGGGCCGCGACTGGGCGAGCGGCACCTCAAGCCGGTCGAGCAAGCTCATTCACGGCGGCCTGCGGTACCTGGAGATGCTCGATTTCGGGCTGGTCCGGGAGGCCCTCAAAGAGCGGGGCCTGCTGCTCAACACGATTGCCCCGCATCTGGTGCGGCCCGTGAGGTTTCTGTATCCGCTCCAGCACCGCGTCTGGGAACGGCCCTACGTGGGCGCCGGGATCGCGCTCTACGACACGATGGCCTACACCTCGGGCACCGCGCGCGGGCTGGACCGTCACCGGCACCTCACCCGCAAGCACGCCCTGCGCGAGGCTCCCTGCCTGCGCCCCGACTCCCTCACCGGCGCGATCCAGTACTCCGACGCGCAGGTAGACGACGCCAGGCATACCCTCACCGTGGTGCGCACCGCCGCCTCGTTCGGCGCGCTCGCGGCCAACGGGGCGCAGGTCGTCGGCTTCCTGCGGCAGGGCGAGCGGGTGACCGGCGCGACGGTCAAGGACACCGAGACCGGGCGGACGTTCGAGGTGCGCGCGAAGCAGGTCATCAACGCCACCGGCGTGTGGACCGACGACACCCAGGCGCTGGCCGACACGCGCGGCCAGTTCCACGTGCGCGCGTCCAAGGGGATCCACCTGGTCGTGCCCCGCGACCGGCTGCAGTCCAACACCGGGATCATCCTGCGCACCGAGAAGAGCGTGCTGTTCATCATCCCGTGGGGACGGCACTGGATCATCGGCACCACTGACACCGACTGGTCGCTGGAGAAGGCCCACCCGGCCGCCAGCGCCACCGACATCGACTACCTGCTCGAGCACGTCAACGCGGTCATCCAGTCACCGCTGACGCGGGAGGATGTCGAGGGCGTCTATGCGGGGCTGCGACCGCTGCTGACCGGTGAGTCCGAGTCGACGTCGAAGCTGTCGCGCGAGCACATCGTGGGCCACCCGGTCCCGGGCCTGGTCGTGGTCGCCGGCGGCAAGTACACCACCTACCGCGTGATGGCCGCCGACGCCGTGGACGAGGCCGTCCGCAGCCTCGATGCCCGGGTGCCAGACTCCTGCACCGACCAGGTGCCCCTGCTGGGCGCCGACGGATACCGGGCGCTGTGGAATCAGCGTCGCGCTCTGGCCGCTTCCACCGGCATCCACGTCGCCCGGATCGAGCACCTGCTCAACCGTTACGGGTCCGCCGTGCATGATCTGCTGACGCTGCTGCGCCAGAAGCCGTCGCTGGGGACCCCCCTCCCCGGCGCGGACGACTACCTGCAGGTCGAGGCGCTCTACGCGGTGACCCACGAAGGCGCCCGTCATCTGGACGACGTGCTGGCCCGGCGCACCCGGATCTCGATCGAGGCCTGGGACCGCGGCGTGGCCGCCGCCCCCACCGTCGCCGCGCTCATGGCGGACCCGCTGAACTGGGACGAGGAGCAGAAGCAGCGGGAGATCAAGCACTACCTGATCCGGGTAGAGGCCGAACGCGATTCGCAGACCCAGCTCACCGACACGACCGCCGAAGCCGCACGGCTCGGCGCGCCCGACATCGTCCCGATCCCTGAGTGAGGCGTGAACCCTTAAGACTCATCCAGGCTCCGCCGCCACCGCCCGGGCTACCTCCCTGAGCTCGCCGAGCGTGTCACCTGGCCGGCCGGCCAGCACGCGCAGCCCGGGAGCGGCCGTCCTTATCTCCTTCGCCGCCCGGCGGGCGCGGCGGGCGGACTCGGCGGTCGCCGCCGACAGCACGACCAGTCTGGCGCGGGTGTCCAGGGCCGCCTGAGTCACCTCGGCAACCGGGAGGTCGGATGCCAGGTGATGGACCAGCCAGCGATCTTCGCGCAGGCACGCCGTCGCCATCAGGGCCGGAAGCCCGTGCCGGTCTCCCGGCGGCGTAGCCGTCACCGCGGTGCCCCGCGGGCGGCCTTGCGGCTGGCGGGCCCGGGCGGCGATGAGCCGCTCGCAGATGGCGCTGGCCCGGTGCTCGGTCCCGATCGTCAGCTCGCCCGCGGCCCACTCCGCGCCAATCCGGTGCAGGGCCGGCCCGAGGAGGAATTCGCACAGGTCGGTCAGCGGCACGCCGCGCGCGAGCCGCGCGAAAACCTGCCGCGCGCCGGTCTCGTCACCGGTCACGATCGCGTCGTACAGCCGGTCCGCCTGGGCCGTCCAGTCTCGCACCTGGATCTGCGGCCGCGGCGCGGCGCCCAAGGCCCGGTGCTCAGCTAGGGCGGTGACGTCGGTTTCGCTCACCGCATAGCCGTGCGGGGTCTTCCTGGCCGGGAGCGTGCCCTGCCGCACCCACCCGTACGCGGTCTGATAGTGCACCCCGAGGACGTCGGCCGCTTCGCGTAGCTGCATGACGGGCTCCGGGTGGTTCAGGCGCTGAGTGGGTCCAACCGAGGCTGGTCCGGGGGATACTGGTCTAAGGTACTTGGTTTAAGCTCGGGGTATTAGTCCAGTTTAGTATCGATTTATCACGCGGGCGAGCGCGGCATCCGCACGCCGCTGCCGTCCGGCCGGGGCCGAAGGCAGCTGACGCCCCGGGGGAGGGCTGAAGGCAAATGGAATTCACGTACGCCACGGTGGTGAACGCCGGACTGAGCGACGTCTTCGCATGGCACAGCCGGCCGGGAGCGATAACCCGGCTCGCCCCGCCGTGGCAGCCCGTCCGGATCCTGCAAGAGGCCAGCTCGCTACGGGACGGGCAGGCGGTGCTCGGATTGCCCGGCGGTCTGCGCTGGGTAGCCGTGCACCAACCGGCCGGCTATGACCCGCCGAACCTGTTCACTGATGAGCTGGCATCCTGCCCGCTGGCCGCGGTGCTCTCCTGGCGGCACCGGCACCAGTTCGCCCCGGCCGCCGACGCAGGGCAGGACCCGGAACGGGCCACGCTCGTCACCGACACTGTCGACACCACGCTTCCCGACCGGATGCTGCGGCCCATGTTCGCCTACCGGCACCAGCAGCTCGCCGATGACCTGGCCGCTCAGGCCCGCGCCCGTTCCGTATGTCCGGACTCGCTGACGATCGCGGTCACTGGGTCGGGCGGCCTGATCGGCACCGCGCTGACGGCGCTGCTGACCACGGGCGGACACCGGGTCATCCGGCTGGTGCGCCGCCCGCCCAGGAACTCCGGCGAGCGCCAGTGGCGGCCGGAGGAGCCGGCGCCGACGCTGCTGAGCGGAGTCGACGCGCTGATCCACCTGGCCGGCGCCTCGATCGGCGGCCGGTTCACCCCCGACCGCAAACGCGAGATCCGAGATAGCCGGATCGTCCCGACCCGCCGCCTGGCCGAGCTGGCCGCGGCCACGTCCGCGGCCGTCGACCCGCAGAGCCCGAAGAGCCCGGATACTCCGGGTCTGCGGGCGTTCGTGACGGCGTCGGCGATCGGCTTCTACGGCTCCGATCGCGGCGAGGAGATCCTGACCGAGGCCAGCCCCCGGGGTAAGGGATTCCTCGCCGACGTGGTGGCCGACTGGGAGGAGGCCACCAACCCGGCCGCCGCGGCGGGCATCAGGACCGTGCAGGTGCGCACCGGTATCGTGCAGTCTCCGCGTGGCGGCATGCTCCGCCTGCTCACCCCGCTGTTCGAGGCCGGCCTCGGCGGCCGGCTGGGTAGCGGCACGCAGTGGCTGGCCTGGATCGGCCTCGACGACCTGCTGGACATCTACCTGCGGGCCGTGACGGATCCGCACCTGTCCGGGCCGGTCAACGCGGTCGCTCCGGAGCCGGTCCGCAACATCGACTACACCCGGACGCTGGCCCGCGTGCTGCACCGGCCCGCGCTGCTGCCCGTGCCCGCGTTCGGACCGCGGCTGCTGCTCGGCGCAGAAGGGGCCGCCGAACTCGTCCAGGCCAGCCAGCACGTCCGGCCCGAGACGCTGATCGATGCCGGGCACCAGTTCCGTCAGCCCCACCTGGAGCAGGCCTTGCGCCATCTGTTCGGCCGTAGCTAAACCGCCCGGCCGGCCAATCCGGACCGCGAATGGTCCCGAATAAGGGCCATAGAGGGAAGGACAAGCGTGACTGGGCGCAAAATCGCGGTGATCGGCAGCGGTGTGAGCGGGCTGACTGCTGGATACATATTGTCGCACTCTGATCACGTGACGCTCTTCGAAGCCGACGACCGGTTCGGCGGTCACGCCGATACCCACCTCGTCGTGCCGCCGTCCGGGCCGCCGATCAGTGTCGACACGGGTTTCATCGTCTACAACGAGCGCACCTATCCGACGCTCACCAAGCTGTTCGCCGAGCTGGGGGTGGCCACCCGGCCCTCGGAGATGAGTATGTCGGTCCGCTGCGCGGGCTGCGGCCTGCAGTACGCGGGCAAGCGCGGCCTGGGCGGCCTGGCCGCGGGCCTGCGCCGGGGCTCCTGGCCGTACCTGCGCATGCTCGCCGAGGTACCCCGGTTCCACCGCGCCGCCCGCCGCCTGCTGGCCTCCGCCGGTACCGACGGCGCTTCCGGCGCAGGTGAGGACCTTACCCTCGGTAAGTTTCTTGAGGACGGCGGGTATTCCGGTTACTTCACGGCGCACTTCGCCTTGCCGCTGGTCGCCGCGGTGTGGTCGTGCCCGCCGGGCACGGCGCTCAGCTATCCGGCTCGGTACCTGTTCGCGTTCCTGGCCAACCACGGGATGCTGTCGGTGTCCAGCTCGCCGGCCTGGCGGACCGTGGATGGCGGTTCCCGCTGCTACGTCGAGCGGGTGCTTGAGCGGCTCCCCTCGGCCTGCGTCTCGACGCCGGTCCGCGCCGTGCACCGCTACCCGGACGGCGCAGACGTGCACGACGCGGCCGACAAGGTGCACCACTTCGACGCCGTCGTCATCGCCACCCATCCCGATCAGGCGCTGCGCCTGCTGGCCAAGCCCACCCACGCCGAGGAAGACGTGCTCGGGGCGTTCCGGTACACCCAGAACCCGGCGCTGCTGCACACCGACGCGCGTCTGCTCCCGGCCCGACCGGGCGTGCGGGCCTCGTGGAACTACGAGCTCACCCACTGCCGTCCCGATCAGGCCGGCGTGGACCCCAGAACCCCCAGAACCCCCAGAAACCCCGGAACCCCGCGGATCAGCTACGACATGAACCGGCTGCAGAGCCTGTCCGCGGCCGAGAACTACATCGTGACGCTCGGCGGCGAGGGCGTCGTCGACCCGGCCCGGATTATCGACCGGATGGACTACGCGCATCCGGCCTACACCCCGGCCTCGGTCGCCGCCCAGCGGTGGCTGCCCGGACTCAATACCGCAGTCACCGCGTTCGCCGGCGCCTATCACGGCTGGGGCTTCCACGAGGACGGCTGCCGGTCAGGCGCCGAGGCGGCCCGGGCGCTCGGGGGTGCCTGGTGACCACCAGCATCCCGGCGCTCTATGAGTGCACGATCACGCACGTCCGGACCGCGCCGCTGCGCAACGTGTTCACCTACCGCAGCTACCAGTGGCTGGTCGACCTTGACCAGCTGCCCCGGCTGGGCCCGGGACTGCGGCTGCTGGCCCGCTTCGAGGCCCGGGATCATCTCGGTGACCCGGAGCGCAGCATCCGGGAAAACCTCGACCACTTCCTCGCCGAACGCGGCGTCGAGGTCGGCGGCGGCCGGGTCACGATGCTGGCGAACGCGCGGGTGCTCGGCTACGTGTTCAACCCGCTGACGGTCTACTGGTGCCACCGGGCCGACGGCTCGCTGGCCTGCGTGGTGGCCGAGGTGCACAACACCTACGGTCAGCGGCACGCCTACCTGCTGCACACAGACGACCGCGGCCGGGCCCAGCTGCCCAAGGAGTTCTACGTCTCGCCGTTCTATCCGGTCGACGGCCGGTACCGGATGAGCCTGCCCGAACCGGATTCCCGTCTCGCGCTCAGCATCGTGCTCGGCCGTCCGGACGGGCACTCGTTCACCGCCAGCGTCCGCGGCCGCGGCGTCCCGGCCACTGGGCGGGCGCTGCTGGCCAGTGCCGTTCGGCATCCCTGGTCTACGGCGGCGGTGTCCGGCCGGATCCGGTGGCAGGGCATCAAGCTTTACCTTCGCGGGCTACGAGTAGCGCCGCGGCCGGCTCATCTACCCCAGGAGGGGGTTCAGTGACCACCGTAAGCACGCAGCACGCCACGCCCCGCACCATCGACGCGGCCAGATGGCCTGATGTCGCCGCGGCCACCGGTCCTTCGGTGCGCGCGCACATCGCGCGAGCCCTGTTCACCGCCGGGGTGGCCAAGCTGCGGCTGCGGGTCCGGTTTCCGGACGGAAAGCTGATCGGCGGGGGGTCCGCGGCCGCCCCGGTCATGGTCCTGCACCGGCCCAGGGACTTCTTCCGCCGCTTCGGCTCCTCCGGCCTGATCGGCTTCGGCGAGTCGTACATGGCCGGCGACTGGGACTGCGCCGACCTGACCGGGCTGCTCACCGTGTTCGCCGCCAACGTGGGCGACCTCGTGCCACCCTGGCAGCAGCGGCTGCGCCAGCTCGCGGTGCGCAAGCAGCCGGCCGATGATACCCAGACCAGGGAAGGCGCGCGCCGCAACATCGGCCGGCACTATGACCTGTCGAACGACCTGTTCGCGCTGTTCCTCGACGAGACCATGACCTACTCCTCGGCCGTGTTCGACACCGGGCCCGACGGCACTCCGATCGCGTCCGAGGCTCTGCTTGCGCAGGCTCAGCGCCGCAAGATCGACCGCCTGCTCGACCGGGCCGGGGTGGGGCCGGGCTGCCGGCTGCTCGAGATCGGCACCGGCTGGGGGGAACTGGCCATCCGGGCCGCGCGCCGCGGCGCCAGCGTGGTCACGATCACCCTGTCGACCGAACAGCAGGCGCTCGCCGTCCGCCGGGTCGCCGAGGCCGGGCTGGCCGGCCAGGTCAGCGTGGAACTGCGTGACTACCGCGACATCGAGGGAAAGTTCGACGCGATCTGCTCGGTCGAGATGCTCGAGGCGGTCGGCGAGCGCTACTGGGACGCCTATTTCGCCGCGCTCGACCAGCACCTGGCGCCCGGCGGCCGTATCGGGCTCCAGACGATCACGATGGCGCACGACCGGATGCTGGCCACCCGGCACACCTATACCTGGATACACAAGTACATATTTCCCGGCGGCCTGCTCCCCTCCGTCACCGCGATCGAGAACAGCCTCGCCAGCTCCACCCGGCTCCGGATCACCTCCCGCGACGACCTCGGTGCGCACTACGCGGACACGCTGAAGATCTGGCGGGACCGGTTCTGCGCGCACTCCGACGAGGTCGGCCGCCTCGGCTTCGATGAGGTGTTCCACCGGATGTGGACCTTTTACCTGAGCTACTCCGAAGCAGGTTTCCGCGCCGGGTACATCGGCGTCAGTCAGCTCACCCTGGGGCGAGTATGATCCGCGCCACCCGCAAACCAGGCATCGCCAGGGCCGAAGCCAAGGACGAAGCCAAGGACGAAGGCGTCGCCCAGATCATCGCGTCCCTGCTGACCGAACACGCCGGCCTCGACTTGCCGGTCCGCCTGCGCGCCTGGGACGGCAGCGAAGCGGGACCGCCGGGAACCCCGGTGGTCGTGATCCGCTCTCCGCAGGCGCTGCGCCGCATCCTGTGGCGTCCGGGTGAGCTCGGCCTGGCCCGCGCCTACATCAGCGGCGACCTCGACGTGGACGGGGACCTCACCGAGGGCCTGCGCCTGGTCCTGAACGCGACCAGGCAAAAGGCCGCCCCCGCGCCCTCCCGGACGGCGGCAACCCGGCCCGTGCTGACCCAGACCACGGCCGCGCTCGCCCGGATCCCGGCCGCGCAGACCGTCCATAACGCCCTGGCCTGGACGCCCGCCGCCCTGGCCGCGGCCCGCGCGGCGCTGCGACTCAAGGTCCTCGGCCCCCCGCCGGCCCGGCCCATCTCCGAGATCCGGGTCAGCGGCCGCCTGCACAGCCGGGCTCGCGACCAGGCCGTGATCGCCGGCCACTACGACGTGCCCGCGGCCTTCTACCAGCTCATCCTCGATCCGAACATGGCTTACTCCTGCGCCTACTACCCCGACACCAAACGAGGGCTCACCCTCGCCGACGCGCAGCGCGCCAAGCTGGAGATGATCTGCCGCAAGCTCGCCCTGGAACCAGGCCAAAAACTGCTCGACATGGGCTGCGGCTGGGGTTCACTGACGGTCCACGCGGCCCGCGACCATCAGGCCAAGGTGACCGCGGTGACCCTGTCCGGCGAGCAGGGCGGCTACGTCCGGCAGCGCGTCCGCGGCCTGGGCCTGGGTGATCGCGCCGAGGTCAGGATCCAGGACTACCGGGACGCGGCCGGCGGCCCGTATGACGCGATCGCGTCGGTGGAGATGGGCGAGCACGTCGGTGCCGCGAACTACCCGCGGTTCTGCGCGGAACTGCACCGCCTGCTGCGGCCCGGCGGCCGGCTGCTCATCCAGCAGATGTCCCGCGGGTCGCGCGCTCCGGGCGGCGGCCCGTTCATCGAGTCCTACATCGCGGCCGACATGACCATGCGCCCGGTGGGGGAGACGGTGCGGCTGGTCGAGAACGCCGGGTTCGAGGTCATCGGGGTCCAGGCGATGCGCGAACACTACGTCCGCACCATCCGGGCCTGGCTGGACAACTTCGAAGACAACCTGCCAGCCATCAAAGACATCCTCAGCGAAGAGCAGATCCGGGTCTGGCGCCTCTACCTGGCCGGCGGCGCGCTGGCCTTCGAAGAGGGCCGGATGGGCGTCGACCAGATCCTCGCGGTCAGGCGCGACCCAGCCAGGCGCGACCCAGCCGGGCGCGACCCAGCCAGGCGCGACCCAGCCAGGCCCGACCGGTGAGCGGCCTGCCCGCCGGCCCGTTCTTCGTCACGCTGGGCTGCGCGGCGGCCGCGCTGCTTGTGATGATGGCCGTGACGTTCGCGGTGGCGCTGAAGGCCGGCAAGCACAGCGTGGTGGACACCGCGTGGGGCATCGGCATCGCCGTGGTCGCCGTGGTCGCCCTGATCAGCTCGCTCGGGTACGGCCAGCCCGCGCGCCGCGCGCTGCTCACGGCCGCGGCGGTCATCTGGGGGCTGCGGCTGGCCGTCTACATCGGCTCGCGCAACCGCGGCAAACCCGAGGACCCGCGCTACCGCGACCTGCTCAGCAAGGCCAAGGGCGACAAGAACATCTACGCGCTGCGGACCATCTACCTGCTCCAGGCGCTGATCTTGTTGGTGGCCACCCTGCCCATCCAGGCGGGCATGCTCGAGCGGGGCTCGGCCGGCCCGGTCACGATCATCGGCGGCGTCCTCTGGCTGGGCGGCTTCGTCTTCGAGTCCGTCGGCGACTGGCAGCTGGCCCGGTTCAAGGCCGACCCCGCGCACAAGGGCATGATCATGGACCGCGGCCTGTGGCGGTACACCCGCCACCCCAACTACTTCGGCGACTTCTGCATGTGGTGGGGCCTGTTCCTGATCAGCCTCGGCTCCTGGGTGGGGGTGGCGACCATCGTCGGACCGCTGCTGATGACCTTCCTGCTGACCCGCGGGTCAGGCCAGGCCCTCACCGAACGCCGGATGGCCAGCCGCCCGCATTACGCCGATTACATCGCCCGGACCAGCGGCTTCTTCCCGCGACCGCCGAAAAGGAACGCCACCACGGCCCGGTGACCTCAGACAGAATGCCGCAGCCGCAGCGCGCCAGGGAACGGCCGCAGGAACGTCTGGGCGGCCAGCCATCCCAGCTCCCCGCCGCTGGCGTAGTGGGCCAGCAGCGCGACCGGGACGCTGAGCGGCTCCTCGCCCCGCCGGTAGGCGTCGATCCGGCCCACCAGGTCCTCGCGTCGGGCCCAGTCGAGCTCCCGGCCGATCCGGCTGTACGCATGCAGCAGCGCGTTGGCGTTGCGGCCCCTGGTGGCCCGGCCCGCCATCGCCGCCAGGAACACATCGCGGTAAGCCGCGCTCGTCGAAGCACGCGGCGCGCTTCCTGCCGCGGCCACGATCTGGCCCGCGGACCGGTAGCGCCCCGGATCGTGCGCCAGCATCTGCAGCTTGTGCCGGGCATGGAACTCGACCAGCTGCCGCGGTTCCCAGGGCCCGCCGAGCAACGACCGGAGCCGCGCGGCGGCGAAAATCCGCTCGGTGAACGCCTCCCGCAGCCCCGCGTCGTTCAGCCGCCCCTCGTCCTCGGCGGCCAGCAGCGGGAACCGGTCAAGCACCCGCCCCGCGTACAGCCCGCGGCCCCCATGGTCGACGGCAACACTATGGTCGGCGGGAACACTATGGTCGGCGGGCACCGCGTCGTCGCGGTACCGGGGGATAGCGCGGATGCCGCAGCTCGGCGACTTGGCCTTGAACACGTAGCCGTCAAGCTCCGCGGGCATCGGCAACGCCGTCATCGCCGCGGTGTGGTCCAAGGTGCCGCCGCGGTTGACCAGGCGGCCGTCGGCGGTGAGCCGGATCGGCTCGCGCGGGGTGCCGAGCCCGATCTCGACCTCCGGGCAGTACGGCACCCAGTCCACGTAGGGGGCCAGTTCGTCGGTGAGGAACCGGTAGCGCTTGTGCCCGCCGTTGAACCGTACTTCCTCGCCCAGCAGGCAGCTCGACACGCCCACCCGCGGCCGGGCGGCCGCGAGGTCTTCCCCGCCCGCTTCCCCCATAACGTCAGCTTCTCACGGGCAGGCAGTCTCCAGCGAAGGCCCCGTCTCTCGTGAAAGCGCCTAACCAGGAGGTGATGGATGCAAACCGCGATCGTGCTGTTCACGCGTGACCTCCGGCTGCACGACAACCCGGCGCTGCATGCGGCGTGCGCCCGTGCCCGCCAGGTGGTGCCGGCCTTCGTCCTCGACCCGGCCATCGCCGGGCCGCCGAACCGGATCCGCTTCCTGGCCGACGCCCTGGCCGACCTGCGCGAGCAGCTCCGTGAGCGCGGCGCCGACCTGGTGATCCGGGCCGGTGATCCGGCCGCCGAGGTGATCAAGCTGGCGGGCGAGGTGGACGCGAACGCCGTCTACGTCGCCGACGACGTGTCACACTACGCCACCCGCCGCCGCCGCGCCCTGGAACGCGACTGCGCCGCGCACCGGCTGGACCTGATCGTCACCCCGGGCCTGACGGTCGTGCCGCCCGGCGACCTGAGGCCGACCGGCGGCGGCCACTACCGGGTCTTCACCCCGTACTGGCGTGCCTGGCGCGCGGCCAGCTGGCGCAGGCACTACCCGGTGCCGCAGCAGATCCTGCTCCCCGCGATCAAGGCCACCGGCCGGATCCCGTCGCCCGGCCCCGGCGTCTCACCCGATCTGGCGCCGGGCGGCGAGCGGGCCGGCCGGAGGCGCTTCACCGTCTGGCGCCAGCGCCGGCTAGCAGGCTACGACGAGCACCACGACGACCTGGCGGGCGATGGCACCTCCCGGCTGAGCGCGTACCTGCGGTTCGGCTGCGTGTCACCGCTCGAGGTCGCGATCGGCGCCAGGGACCGGGCGGGCGGCGAGGAATTCTGCCGCCAGCTCGCCTGGCGTGATTTCTTCTACCAGGTCACGGCGGCGTTCCCGGACATGGCCAAGAAGAACTACCGGCCCGGCGCGTCCTGGCACGAAGACGATGATGCGCTGCAGGCCTGGCGGACGGGACAAACCGGCATCCCGATCGTGGACGCCGGGATGCGGCAGCTGGCCGCCGAGGGTTTCATGCACAACCGGGCCCGGATGATCACCGCCTCGTTCCTCACTCGCAACCTGGGCATCGACTGGCGGCACGGGTACCGGCATTTCGGGTCCCTGCTGGCGGACGGCGACGTGGCCTGTAACGCTGGCAACTGGCAGTGGGTGGCCGGGACCGGGAACAACACCCGCCCCAACCGGGTGATGAACCCGCTCCGCCAGGCCCAGCGGTTCGACCGGTCCGGCGCGTACGTGCGCCGCTACCTGCCCGAGCTGGCCGGCCTGGACCCCGCCCGCATCCAGACCCCATGGCAGCTCGACGACGCCGAACGCAAGCAGCTCGACTACCCCGATCCCATCGTCGAGCTGTCCTGACCTCACGTTTTTTTGGTCGGAACGGCACTGGTACCACCCCCGCACAACAAACCCGCCCGGCCGCGTCAGCGCGGCCGGGCGGGCTATCAGCCTCAGTGTCTTATGAGGACGGGGGCGTCAAAACGGTGTTGATGATGTAGACGGTGGCGTTGGCGGTCTGGACGTTGCCGCACACCACGCTCGCGCCGTTCACGGTGTAGCTGCCGGCCATCATGGCCGGGGTGACGGTGCCGCCTTCCAGGGTCTTGATCGCCGTGCCGGAAGCCAGCTGGGCCGGGGTGTAACGGCCGGAAGCCACGTGGTAGGTGAGGATCTTGGTGAGCTCGGCCTTGTTGGCCAGGATCCCCTTCAGGGTGGCGGCCGGGATCTTGGCGAACGCGGCGTTGTCCGGCGCGAACACGGTGATGTTGCTGGCCGAGTTGAGCGTGTCCACCAGGCCGGCCGCCTTGACCGCCGCGACCAGGGTAGACAGCAGCGGGTTGGCCGAGGCCGCGGTGGCGACCGGTGCGGTGGCCATGCCGGTGAAGCTGCCGCCGCCCGACTTGGGCACCGAGGCGCAGCCCGAACCGAAGTCCATGGCGGTGGTCGCGCCGGACCCGGCCGCGGCCGAGGAGGAACCCGACGCCATCGGGGCCGAGGAAGACGCCGCCGGGGCGGACGTGCCCGAACCCGAAGCCGCGGTCGAGGAACCGCTTGAGCTGCAGGCGGCCACGCCGAAGGCGCAGCTGAGGGCGAGTCCCGATACGGCGATGAACTTGTGCTTC
>Ga0302314_10013318_pt1 | contig 14152 bp, 13 predicted proteins | sample III_Palsa_N2_3_FD_200533 | JGI IMG/M metagenome (GOLD analysis project Ga0302314, IMG submission 200533) | Peat permafrost microbial communities from Stordalen Mire near Abisko, Sweden - III_Palsa_N2_3 | ecosystem: Environmental > Terrestrial > Soil > Palsa > Peat permafrost | place: Sweden... | reverse complement strand
GTGGCCGCCGGTCTCCAGCGTCCAGCCCTGGGCCGCCGCGTCGGACACCGCCAGCGGCGTGCCGACCTGGTCGCGGGCCATGGCGTTCATGTCCTGGGCTCCGGCGACGCCGGCGGCCAACGCAAGCGCGGCGCCGATGAGGCTTGCCGTTACAGTCTTCGAACCCATGGCGATCGTCCTTGAGCGTGTCTTGAAGCTCACATAACGCCGCAACCCGGGGCTACGATCCCTCGGTCGATCCTTCAGGCGAAGCCTTGGTCCTTCAGCCAGTCTTCCAAGAGGTCGATCCAGCGGTCGACCGGCAGGCCGCGGCGGACCATGCCGAAGCCGTGGCCGCCCTTGGCGAAGATGTGCAACTCGGCCGGGCGGTCGGCGTTGGACCAGTCAGCGTAGAGGCCCTCGACCACCTTGAACAGCATGCGGTCGTCCTGGGCGATGGTGGTGAAGAGCGGCGGCGCATCGGCGGCCACGGGCCGGCCGCTGGTCTCGCCGCCGTAGATGGGCGCAACGAAGGCAAGGTTGGTACCCGGCGTCATGGCCACGTCGACGGTCAGGAAGGCGCCGGCGGAAAAGCCGATCATGCCGATCCGGTCGGGCTTGAGCCCCCAGTCGACGGCACGCTCGCGGATGACCTCGAGCGCCCGCACGCCATCGTCACAGGCGATCTCGCGGGCATAGGCCGTCGACTTGCTGCCCTGGGTCAGCTCTGCCAGGGCGCGCGGCGCGTTGGCGGCCTTTTCGAAAGGCGACGGCCCAGGCGGGACCTTCCGGGTTTCCATGAAGGCGTCCGGATCGAGCGGCGTGCCCATGACCCGGTATTTCAGCAAAAAGGCGGTATAGCCGCGCTCGGCCAGCCAGTTGGCCAGGTCGATCCCCTCGTGCTCCCAGGCCAGGATGCGCCAGCCGCCGCCGGGGGCGACGATGACGCCGATCCCGTTGGCCTTGGCCGGATTGGCCCGGAACACCGTCAGGGTCGGGTCCGAAATATTGCGCAGCATGTTGGTGTCGGAACCGCCCGACGGCGGCGAGCGGAACACGGTCTCCGGTCCAACATCCGGGATAGTGCGGGGCGGGTCCTCCGGCCAGAGCTGGATCGTCTCGCTGGCGGCCTTCAGTTCGGCGCTCACATCATCGGCCATGGCGGTGTCCTCCCATTCGGTTTTCATCACCATCGCGCAAACCCAGGCGCGCGGAAAGGGCGATGCGCCCGGCTATCGTTTCCGCCGATCCGGCCCTAAACCTCCGGCCATGGCCGACGAGACCGCGCACATCTACGAACCCGCCCAGGGCCACGGCCTGAAGCACGATCCGTTCAACGCCATCGTCGGGCCGCGTCCGATCGGCTGGATCTCGACGATCAGCTCGGCCGGCGTCGCCAACCTGGCGCCCTACAGCTTCTTCAACGGCTTCAACTATCGCCCGCCGATCATCGGGTTCTCCTCGATCGGCTGGAAGGACTCGGTAGCTAATATCGAGGCCACGGGCGAGTTCTGCTGGAACCTGGCCACCAAGGCCCTGGGCGAGCAGATGAACCTGACCACCGCGCCGGCCCCGCCGGAGGTCGATGAGTTCGAGGTGGCGGGCCTCACCGCCGCGCCCGGCCGCCTGGTCGCCGCGCCGCGCGTTCTGGAAAGCCCGGTCAATTTCGAGTGCCGCCTGACCCAGCTGATCCAGCTGCAGGGCGCGGACGGCGCCAAGGTCGACACCTGGCTGGTCCTGGGCGAGGTGGTGGTCATCCACATCGATCCGGCCTTTCTCACCGACGGGGTCTATGAGACCGCGACCGCCCGCCCGATCCTGCGCGCCGGGCGGCTGGGCGACTATTTCGAGATCACCCCCGACACCCTGTTTTCTATGCGCCGGCCCGGCTGGCCGATCGACTGATAGGAGTACCTCATGACGCATCCCGCCCTTGAGCCTGGCCGCACCGCGGTGATCACCGGCGCGGCTAGCGGCATCGGCCTGGCCGCCGCCAAGACGCTGGCGGCGCGTGGTCTGAACGTCATGCTGGCCGACCGGCACGAAGGCGCGCTCGCCGAGGCTCATGCCGCTGTCGAGGCGCTGTCGGCCCCGGACAAGGTGCGCAGCCAGGTCACTGACGTCGCCCGCTTCGACGACCTCCAGGCGCTGCAGGACATGGCCGGCGTGCATTTCGGCGCGGTGAATGTCCTGATGAACAATGCCGGGGTCGGCGCCAATCCCGGCAAGCCGTGGGAGGATCTGGACGGCTGGCGGCGGCTGATGGAGGTCAATCTCTGGGGCGCGATCAACGGCGTCCAGGCCTTCGTGCCCTGGATGCTGGCGCAAGGCGGGCCGGGCCTGGTGGTCAATACAGGATCGAAACAGGGCATCACCCTGCCCCCCGGCAACAGCGCCTACAACGTCTCCAAGGCGGGCCTCAAGGCCTATACCGAACTCCTCGCCCACGAACTGCGCGGAGCGGCGGCGGGGCGCGTCACGGCGCACCTGCTGATCCCCGGCGCGACCTGGACCGGCATGACCCGGCGCGGGGTCGAGAAGCCGCCCGGCGCCTGGACCGCCGAGCAGGTGGTCGACTTCATGCTGGAGGGGCTGGAGCGCGGCGACTTCTACCTGCTCTGCCCCGACAACGATGTGCCTCGACGGTTGGACGAGCGGCGCATGCAGTGGATGGCGGACGATGTCATCAAGAACCGCCCGGCTCTGTCGCGCTGGCATCCCGACTATGCTGAGAGCTTCGCCGAGTTCATCAAGGAAGACTGATCAACGGCCTTTCTTTCCCGTCATCGCCCGGCTTGTCCGGGCGACCCATGCACACCGCCTTTTCCGGATGGAATCGAGATCATGGATGGCCCGAACACGTCGGGCCATGACGGTTGGGGTTGGGCTCTGCCCTTAGGTCAGGCTGGTCTTTGCCGCCGTTTTGGGGTGATCATCCCCGGCAATACACGCCGACAGGCCTCGAGGGAGGACGCAATGCGCACCAACGGCATCAACCACCTGGCCCTCGTCTGCCGCGACATGGCGGAGACGGTCGCGTTCTACACCCAGATTCTCGACATGCCCCTGGTCAAGACCGTGGCCCTGCCCGACGGCGGCCAGCACTTCTTCTTCGACTGCGGCGGGGGCAATCTATTGGCCTTCTTCTGGTGGGAGAACGGCCCGCCGGCCGCGCCGGGCATCGCCTCGGTCGCCGACTTCCCGGGCAAGCCGATGAGCGCAGTGGGTTCGATGAACCACGTCGCCTTCACCGTCGACGAGGACGAGCTGGAAGCCAACCTTCAGCGCCTGAAGGACAAGGGCGTGCCGGTCCTGCCCGTGGTAGTCAATCACGATGACTCCAAGGTCGGGGCCTCACGCGAGATGCATGCCGGGGTCTTCGTCCGCTCGGTCTATTTCACCGACCCGAACGGCATCATGCTGGAGTTCGCCGCCTTCACCCGCAAGCTGACCGCCGAAGACGTCCGCCACCAGCCGGCCCACGCCGCCCAGCTGCAGAGCGTCTAGATGGCGCCGCGCCTGCGCCAGGTGCCGCGCGCCGAAGTCACGTCCAAGACCATCTCGCGCACCTACGACCTTTTGTTCGGCGACCGCGATCCGGTGGCCGAGCCCGGCACCGACACCGGCACGACCGGCGACTGGTGGACCGTCTTCGCCAATTCGCCGGATGTGTTCGACCACGCCGTGCGCGGCTTCGGCCTCTATCGCGACCCGGCCCGCAAGCTCGACCCGGTGCTGCGCGAACTCGGCCAGACCCGTGTCGGCTGGGACAAGGCCAGCCAGTTCGTCTTCTCCCAGCACTGCAAATCGCTGCGTGGCCTGGGCGTTTCGGAAGAGAAGATCGCCGCCATCCCGAACTGGCAGGTGGCGACCTGCTATTCGGCCGAGGAGCGGGCGGTGCTGGCCTATACCGACTGCTTGGCGCTGCAGGCCGGCCGCACGCCGGAGCCGGTGTTCCAGGCGCTGAAGGCTTTCCTGAGCGACGAACAGATTCTCGAATTCACCTACATCGTCTGCCTCTACGACATGCACGCGGTGATGAGCCGGGCCTTACGCACCGAATATGACGACCGCGACGACCCCATTGTCGAAATCGCCGCCCCGAAGGACTTCAGCGCCCGGGACTTCCTGGATACGGGGCGGCGGCCGGCCTGAAGAGTAGAAAGAAAGATCGTATCTTGGCGTCCCTTCTCCCCTCGCGGGAGAAGGTGCCCCCGCGAAGGCGGGGGCGGATGAGGGGCCGCGCCGGCGATTGCGGCCGTCACCTTAGGGCGGAATGTGGAAGGCTCAGCGCGGCCCCTCAACCGACGGGTCTCCGACCCGCCACCTTCTCCCGCGAGGGGAGAAGGGAACAGATTCAGTCTGTTCGCCGCCGAAACCGCAGCGCATCTTCCGTCAAAATCGGGGGGCGGTGATGAAACGGATTTTGGCTTTGGCGCTGGGCGCATTGGCTTTCGCCTCGCCGGCCGCCGCGCAGACGCCCTCGTCGGTCACCCACCGCGAGGTCGCCGTTCCCGGGCTCGACAAGCCGGTGGACATCGTCGTCGATCAGTGGGGCATCGCGCACATCTACGCCGCCAGCGTCCACGACGCCTTTTTCGCGCAGGGCTACAACGCCGCGCGCGATCGGCTGTGGCAGATCGACCTTTGGCGCAAGCGGGGCCTTGGCCTGCTCTCGAAGAGCTTCGGCCCGGCCTATGCGGCGCAGGATCGGGCGGCGCGGCTCTTCCTCTATCGCGGCGACATGGACGCCGAATGGGCCTCTTACGGCGCCGATGCCAAGCCCGAGGCGGCCGCTTTCGTGGCCGGGGTCAACGCCTATGTGACCCAGGTTCGCGCCGGCGCCGCGCCCCTGCCGGTCGAGTTCAAGCTGACAGCCAGCCAGCCGGAGCTCTGGAGCGTCGATGACGTGGTGCGGGTGCGCTCGAACGGCCTGACCCGCAATGTCGATTCCGAGGTGGCCCGCGCCCGCGTCGCCTGCGCGGCGGGCCTGGGCGCCGACCTCCTGCGCCGCAAGATCGAGCCGCCGCATCCGCTTTCCGTCCCCGCCGGGCTCGATCCCTGCGACGTGCCGGCCGACGTGCTGGACGACTACAAGCTGGCCACCAAGGACGTCAGTTTCGCGCCGGCGGGGACCACCACGGCCGCCGCCGACGACAGGCTGCACCTGGCCGATCTCGCCGCCGAGGCCGCGGCCGAGGGCTCCAACAACTGGGTGGTGGCGCCGTCGCGCACGGCGACCGGCCGCCCGATCCTGGCCAACGATCCGCACCGGACCCTGGGCGCGCCATCGCTGCGCTATATCGTCGGGCTGAACGCGCCGGGGCTGTCGGTGATCGGCGCCGGCGAGCCGGCCCTGCCAGGCGTCACCATCGGCCACAACGACAAGATCGCGTTCGGCATCACCATCTTCCCGATCGATCAGGAAGACCTCTATGTCTACGACTTGAACCCGGCCAATCCGCGCCAGTATCGCTATGGCGGTGGCTGGGAGGACATGCAGGTGGTCCATCAGAGCCTGGAGGTGAAGGGCGAGACGCCGCGCGACATCGAGATGGACTTCACCCGCCACGGGCCGGTGATGAAGATCGACCCGGCGACCCACCGCGCCTTCGCCGTCCGCACCATCTGGTCCAATCCGGGCACCGCCGCCTATTTCGGCTCCGCCGGTTATCTGACCGCCAGCAATTGGAGCGACTTCCGGAGCGCGCTGTCGCACTGGGGCGCCGCGACGCTCAACTTCGTCTATGCCGATACCGGCGGCAATATCGGCTGGATCGCCGAAGGCCGCGCGCCGATCCGGCCCAACTGGGATGGGCTGATGCCGGTCCCGGGCGACGGCCGCTATGAGTGGAAGGGCTTTTTGAGCCAGGACGAACTGCCCTCGTCCTACAATCCCGCCAAGGGCTGGTTCGCCACCGCCAACGAGCTGAACCTGCCGGCGGGCTATCCGAATGAGCAGCGTAAGGTCAGCTTCGAATGGTCGGACCCGACCCGCGCCAACCGGATCAAACAGGTTCTGGCGGCGAACGACCATGTCAGTCTGGCCGATTCCATGGCGCTGCAGAGCGACGATTACTCGATCACCGACATGCGCGCCGTGGCCTTGCTGAAGGGCCTGACCTCGACCGACCCGCAGGTGTCGAAGGCGCTCGATCTCCTGAAGGCCTGGGATGGCCACGTGGGGACAAACAGCGCCGCCGCCGCCATCGCCGAAGTTTGGGTCAACAAGCATCTGGGTCTGGCGGCGGTTCAGGCTGCGACGCCGGAGGCGGCCAGGGCGATCGTCGGCGCCGGCTCGCCCGACGCGGTCATCAGCGCCATGGAGGCCCAGAACGCCGGCCCAGTCGGCGGCGTGCCGCTCAGCGCGGTCCTCCTGCCCAGCCTGAAGGCCGCGCTGGACGAGCTGAGCCAGCGTCTCGGCCCCGACATGGCGACCTGGACCTGGGGCGACATCCACCACGCGACCTTCGTGCCTGCCGCCGCCTCGCTGGCCGACCCGGCGCTGAGGGCGCAGATGACGCTCGGGCCGCTGGAGCTGCCGGGCTCGGCGACGACGCCGCGCGCGGCGACCTACAGTATGGACAATTTCAACGCCATCGCCGGCGCCTCGGTGCGCATGGTCCTGGATGTCGGCGCCTGGGACAACAGCCGGGTGATCAATACCCCCGGCCAGTCCGCCGATCCGTTCAGCGCCCAGTACCGCGACCTCTTCCCGCTGTGGGCAGGCGGCCAATACGTACCGCTGCTGTTTTCGCGCGAGGCGGTCGACCAGGCGGCGAGGACGGTGATCCGGCTCGATCCCGGGTCGTGAAAAGGTCAGGCGGCTTGGCCGGCGATGTGGTCCAGCACCTGGCCCATGGGCGCGCACCAGACCGGCTGGGAAACCAGCCAGTTCAGCACCGTCTGGTGGGTGGCGATGGAGGTGTCGCCCTGGCCGTTCCGCGTCTTCAAGATCTCGTGGAAGACCAGGATGGCCCAATCGCCGCGCTTCATCGCGTCCTGCACATAGGTGATGGCGAGGTTCGGGTCGTCCTTGTCCGAGGTGATCGCCGAGGCGCGCAGGCGATAGGGATCGGCGCGGGCATAACGGGGGCTGTTGGGGTCGTCCTCATCGCAGGTGCGCGCGCCGCGAAACCCCGAGGCCTTCAGTAGCGCTTCATAGCGGGCAAGTTGCCGGTTGGCGTCGCCAGGACCGAGGTCGGTGATGCTGCACGGATAGGCGAACAGGCGCACCGGGTTGCGGCCGAAATTGTCGTCCAGCCAGTCGTTCATCGGCGCGATCTCCCGCCGCGCGAAGGAGGCGGCGGTATAGCGGCCGAGATCGCAGGGGTGAGTGACCGTGTGGTTGCCGACCTCGTGACCGCCGCTCCTGGCCAACGCCACCCAGTCGGCCAGGCGCGCCTGGGCATTATCGCGGGTCAGGAAGAAGGTCGCCCGCAGCTTCGCCGCCGCCAGGGGGCCGGCGGCGTTGTCGAGCTGGCTGTTCAGCCCATCATCATAGGTCAGGCTGACCGCGGCCTTGGCGCCGCCAGGCCAGGAAGGCCGAGCCACGGCGCGCGCCCGCGCCGCGACCGGACCGCTCAACACCAGGGCCGTCAAACCCGCGCTGATCGACCGGCGTGTGAGCATGCCGTCCCCTCTAGGCGGATTCGCCATGCAAGGCTCAGCTTGATCGCGTCAACTCGTGAAGCACGATGGCCGAGGCGGCGGCGACGTTCAGGGAGTCCCAGCCGGCGGCCATCGGGATGGAGACGGTGCGGACGCGCCGCAATATCGCCTCGCTCAGGCCCGGTCCTTCGGTTCCAAGGAGCACCGCCACGCGGTCTGGCCGCGCCAGGCCGGCCAGCCGCTCGGCGCCGGCGGGGCTGAGCGCCAAGGCGGTGAAGCCGGCGCGGTCCAGCAAGGTCAGCGCGTCGTCGTCGGCCGCCAGCCGCGCGAACGGGACCTTCAAGGCCGCGCCGACCGAAACCCGGATGGCCTTGCGATAGAGCGGGTCGCAGCAGGCGGGGTCGAGCAGCACCGCATCGGCGCCGAAGGCCGCTGCGTTGCGGAAGAGGCCGCCCATATTGTCGTGGTTGGAGATGCCGAACAGCACCAGCACCAGGGCGCGCGGCGGCAGGTCGGCCAGCAGCGCCTCGGCGCCGGGATCGGCCGGCCGCATCCCGTGGGCCATGATGCCGCGATGGATGTGAAAGCCGACGATGGCGTCCATCACCGTCTGGCCAGCGGCATAGACCGGAACCTCGGCCGGCAGCTTTTCGATCAAAGGCTGAAGGCGTTCGACGCGCTTTTCAGCGATCAGCAGGGACGAGGCGAGGCAGCGGCTCTCCGCGCCCAGCAGCACGTTCAGCACCACCTCGCCCTCGGCGATGAACTCACCGCGCCGCCCGACCAGATCGCGCTCGCGCACCTGGCCGTAAGGCGCGATACGCGGGTCGTCGGGATCGTCGATGGGGATGATATGAGGCAAGGTTACGGCGAATTATGTTGGCGCCTGGACCCGGCGGCGCGAAAAGGAGCCTTGGATTGGGGCGGGTTCATCGTGGAGCATAGCACCTGATCGCTCTCATCGCGGCCGCGGCGATTCTCGCGCCGGCCTTCGAGATTCCCAGCCTGCCGCCCATCCGGCGGGACCCTCAGATCACCTATGTCGACCGCTCCGGCGCCGTGCTCGGCGTGCGCGGCGGCCGCTATGCGCCGCCCGTCGACCTGGCCAAGCTGCCTCCTTACGTGCCCGCGGCCTTCGTCGCCATCGAGGACCGGCGCTTCTATTCCCATCCCGGTTTCGACGCCATGGGCATGGCGCGCGCTTTGGTCGCCGACCTGGGTGAAGGCAAGGCGGCGCAGGGCGCGTCCACCATCACCCAGCAACTGGCGCGCAACCTCTTCCTGACCTCCGACCGGACGGTGGAGCGCAAGGGCATCGAGGTGATCTATGCCATCGAGCTGGAGCAGAAATATTCCAAGCAGCAGATCCTTGGCCTCTATCTCAGCCGGGTCTATTTCGGCGCCGGCGCCTATGGGCTGGAGGCGGCTTCGGAGCGCTATTTCGACAAGCCGGCCGCGCGCCTGACCATCCGCGAGGCGGCGATGCTGGCGGCGCTGATGAAGTCGCCGACCGACTATAACCCGATCGAACAGCCGGATCGCTCGGCCGAGCGCACCAACCTGGTGCTCGACGCCATGGTCGAGACCGGCGCGATCACGGCGGCCGAGCGGGCCAAGGCGGAGGCGCAGACGCCGAGGGTCTGGAAGATCGCCGCCAACGCCCCGGCGCAGTATTTCGTCGATTGGCTGCAGCCCTGGACCAGCCAGCAGGTCGCCAATGCCCGCCAGGACGTGGTGGTCGAGACGACGCTGGACCTGCCCATCGAGATGGCGGCCGGCGAGGCGGCCAGCGCCACGGCGGCGCGCTATGCCCGAGACGATGTTAGCCAGGCGGCGCTGGTCTCGCTGGACGGCCAGGGCCGCATCCGCGCCATGATCGGCGGGGTGGATTACGACGCCAGCTCGTATAACCGCGCCATCCTGGCCCACCGCCAAGCCGGCTCGTCGTGGAAGCCCTTCGTCTATCTGGCGGCCATGGAGGCGGGTCAGACGCCGGACACCATGGTGGTCGACGAGCCGGTGACCATCGGCAACTGGTCGCCGCGCAATTTCGAGGCCGGATACCTGGGCCAGATCACCCTGGAACATGCGCTGGCCCAGTCGATCAACACCGTGGCCGCGCGGCTGGCCGACCAGGTGGGACGCCCGATAGTGGCCGCCGATGCGCGGCGGCTCGGCATCCTGTCGCCGATCAATACCGATCCGGCCATGGCGCTGGGCACCAGCCTGGTGACGCCGTTCGAGATGGCCGAGGCTTATGACGCCTTTTCCAACGGCGGCTACCGTGTCGGCGCCTTCGGGGTCGAGCGCATCCGCACCATGGGCGGCCAGACCATCTATCGCGCGCCGCCGCCGGTGACCGTGCCGGCCATCGGCAATCCGGCGCTGAGCGAGCTCGACCGGATGTTGCGCACAGTGGTGACGTCGGGCACCGGCGTGCATGCGGCCATCCCCGGCTATGACATCGCCGGCAAGACCGGGACCACGTCCGACTACAAGGACGCCTGGTTCTGCGGCTTCACCGGCGGGCTGACCACGGTGGTCTGGATGGGCCGCGACGACAATGCGCCGATGCGCGGCATCACCGGCGGCTCGGCCCCGGCGGCCTTCTGGCATGCCTTCATGGTCAGGGCGGTGCATCGCCTGCCAGTGACCGCCATCCCGTATGGACCGGCCGCGCCGGCGCCGGCGGCGGTGATTCCGGCCTCGGTCGGGCCCGCGCCGTTCGGGCCCGCGCCCCAAGGCGCCGCGCCAATGGAGCCGGCGCCCGCCCAGCCGCCGTCCTCGTCGTCGCCGGCCGATATGGGTTTCAGCCCTCCCGCCATCTCAAACTAGGCGGACTTGCCCCGCCCAGGCGTTGCGGGGACAAGGGAGGCATGTCGCTGAAGCGAATTTCGCGCCGCGCCCGGTTTCTCGCCCGGGGCATGCTCGCCCTGGGCGTCGGCGCGCGCGACCGAGGCGATGGCGGGCACGACCCCTATTTCGCGGCACTGAGCGCGGCGCTGAAACGCGCCGGCGTCGCCGAACCGACCCTGGTGATCGACCGCCGCCGCCTTGAGGCCAACATCACGGTGGTGCGCGAGGCGCTGGCGCCCACCGGCCTCGATTTGCGCGTCGTCACCAAGTCGCTGCAGGCGCCGGCCCTGCTGGACGCGGTGCTGGCCGGCTGCGCGACGGACCGGCTGATGGTGTTCAACGGCGTGATGCTGGACGAGATGGTCCGTGTGCATCCCACCTTTGACGTCCTGCTCGGGCGACCCTTGCCGGCAGTCCAGGTCGAGGCCTTTGTGCGCCGCCATGGCGCGGGTCCGGCCGCGGCGGCGCATCCGCAGTGGCTGGTCGATACGCCTGCGCGGCTCGCCCAATACGCCGCGATCGCCCGGGCCCACGCCGCGCCGATGCGGCTCAGCCTGGAGATCGATGTCGGCCTGCATCGCGGCGGTCTCCCGGACGCCGCCGCCATCGCTGAGATGATCGATCTGGCGCTGGCCGAGCCCCTGATCACGGTCACCGGCCTGATGGGCTACGACGCCCACGTGCCCGGCGTCGCGCGACCGCAGATCGAGATGGCGCGGGTTAAGGCGCGCTACGCCGCCGCCCGAGCGGTGCTGATCGCCAAATTGGGCGGCGATCCCGCGCGCTACACCTTCAACGCGGCCGGCAGCCCGACCTGGCGGCTGCACCTGGACGGCACGCCCGCCAACGAGGTCTCGATCGGATCGGCCTTCGTCAAGCCGATGAATTTCGATTACGGGACGCTTCGAGCATTTTCGCCCGCAGCCTTCATCGTCCAACCGGTGCTAAAGGTGATGGATCAGGCCCTGGTCCCAGACATCGAGCGCTTTTCCGGCCTGATCAGCCGTCTGAACCCGAACAGTCGGCGCGGCGTCTTTGTCTACGGCGGCTATGGCGACGCCGAGCCGGTGTCGCCGCCCGGCTTGGCCTTTAGCCCGCTGTATGGCGGCCGGTCCATGTTGATGGCTTCAGACAAGGTCGATCTGTGTCCGGATGATTATGTCTTCTTCCGGCCACGGGAAAGTGAAGGCGTCTTCCTGCAGTTCGGCGAAATCGCCGTCTATGATGGCGACGAGATCGTCGCGCGCTGGCCAGCCTTCCCGGTGGCGGCATGAGCACCGCGACAAGCCTCTATATCGACGCCGACGCCTGTCCGGTGAAGGACGAGGTCTATCGGGTCGCCGACCGCTATGCCCTGCCGGTTTTCGTGGTGTCGAACAGCTGGATCCGCATCCCCATCAGTCCACGGGTCACCTCGGTGGTGGTCGATGACGGGCCGGACGTGGCGGACGACTGGATCGCCGAGCGGGCGGGGCCGGGCGACATCGTCATCACCGCCGACATCCCGCTGGCCGACCGAGCGCTGAAGGCCGGCGCCCAGGCGATCCATCCCGCGGGCCGGGTTTTCACCAGCGACAGCATCGGCTCGGCGCTGGCCTCGCGCAGCATCGGCGAGCATCTGCGCTCGATGGGCGAGATCACCGGCGGCCCGAAACCCTTTGTCCCCGCCGACCGCTCGCGCTTCCTCCAGGCCCTGGATACGGCCGTCGTGAAAGCGCGCAAACGCTGAGTGCGCAACGGTTGCTTGCGCTAGGGTCGACCTCTCGTCTATCACGCGCCCGCGCCGGGCGGCGGCGTGCAACGCGTCGCCATCCAAGCTCGGCGCTGGCTACCCCTCGAAAAGGATGATGGCGTGCAGACCAAGCGGCTAGGCAAGAGCGCGATTTCGGTATCGAAAATCTGCATGGGGACGATGACCTTCGGCTCCCAGGCCGACGAGGCGGCCGCGTTCCGCATCCTCGACAAGTCGCTCGACGCCGGGATCAACTTCTTCGACACCGCCGAGAACTATCCCGTGCCGCCGCGCGAGGAGTGGGCTGGTCGCACCGAAGAGATCGTCGGGCGCTGGCTGAAGACCAAGCGGCGCGACGAGGTGATCCTGGCCACCAAGGTTTCCGGCCCCAGTCACGGCTGGATCAAGAGCTCTCAGCGCGCCGGCATGACCGCGCTCGATCGGCATAATGTGGTGCGGGCGATCGAGGCGAGTCTGACCCGTCTGGGTACGGATTATATCGACCTCTATCAGACCCATTGGCCCGATCATGGCGGGCGCTATGAGGAAGCGCTGGGCGCGCTCGACGACCTGATCCATGAGGGCAAGGTTCGCATCATCGGCTGCAGCAACGAAACCACCTGGGGCCTGATGAACAGTCTGGCGGTGTCCGACCGCGAGGGCTTCGCCCGCTACGACACCATCCAGAACAATTACAGCCTGAACAATCGCCGCTTCGAGGACGAGCTGGCCCAGGCCTGCCGGCAGGAGGGGGTCAGCCTGATTCCCTATTCGCCGCTGGCCGGCGGGGTTCTGTCCGGCAAGTACAACGGCGGCGCGACGCCCGAGGGCGCGCGGTTCTCCAACTATATCAAGCTCGGCGGCCGCCAGGCGGTGATGGCCGGGCGCTTCATCAACGAAAAGTCCATCGCCTCGACCGAACGCTTTCAGGCCATTGCGGCCGAGGCGGGTATGTCGGTGGTCACACTGGCCACGGCCTGGAGCAAGCAGCCGGACTTCGTCGCCTCGACCATCGTCGGCGCGACCAGCGAGGACCAGCTCGACGACATCATCGCCGCCGGCGACGTGACGCTGGACGACGACGTGTTGAAAAAGATCGACGCGGTGTCCAAGGCGTTTCTCTACCCGATGGGGTAGGAGTTTCGGCTTTAGCCGGCCGCGGCCACCCGGTCGTAATATTCGTTCGGATCGCCGACGCGCTTGCGCGTGACCTGGATCAGGCCGTCGAGGATGGTCTGCCGCTGGGCCGCCGACATGGCCACCCCCGCGGCGCGCAGCAGGCGCAGGGCCTCGATATGGACATCGATGGCGTCCCAGGCCTGGATGTCCAGCTCATGGCTCAGATCGACCAGGCCGCAGAAGGAGCGGGCGGCGTCGTCCATACCGCTGCCGGGCACGAACAGGGCCATGTCGATGACGTTGCAGCTCAGCCGGTAGAGCTCTTCCAGCGGCTCGCTCGTGCGATGCACGGCGGCCGGGCCATAGCGGGCGTCGATCTGGGCGAGCGCGGCGTCCAGGGACGCCAGGCCGGGTTCGCGCAAGGTGTCCAGGCCGGCGTCGGCCTGCTTCAGCGCCTGGTTGGCCGTGATGCCGCCGGACTGGAAGGCGATCGCCGCCAGCCGGCTCTTCACGCGGAACTTTCTGACCTTGCTCACAGGGCGACCTTCGGGGCTACGATCGGAGAGATCAAATCGTCGTCGTCCTCTTCGGCGGACGCTTCCTGATCCTCGGCGCGCCGACCCGGCATGCCGGCGGGCGGGCCTTCGGTCTTGAAGCGACGATCCAGCCCGCAATAGTTATCGGTCTCTATGAACATCCGGTTTTCTTTGCCGACCCAGAAGATGCGCTCCAGCACCACCTTCGGCGTAATCGGCTTGGCGATGATGAAGTGGGCGCCGCAGTCGCGCGCGCGGGCCACCTGGGAGATGCGGGTGTGGCCGGTGACGATGATGGCCGGCACGAAGCGGTTGGCCT
>Ga0302314_10013315_pt1 | contig 14155 bp, 14 predicted proteins | sample III_Palsa_N2_3_FD_200533 | JGI IMG/M metagenome (GOLD analysis project Ga0302314, IMG submission 200533) | Peat permafrost microbial communities from Stordalen Mire near Abisko, Sweden - III_Palsa_N2_3 | ecosystem: Environmental > Terrestrial > Soil > Palsa > Peat permafrost | place: Sweden... | reverse complement strand
CCAACGCCGCAGTCGCGGGTTCCGGCGGCGTCTCCGCCTCCGGCTCCCGAACGGGAGCGACGTCCAGGTTGAAGACCTTTCCGCCATTATAGGTGAAATAGATTCGGTGCTGACTGTTGGCGATAAAGATGCGGTGGGACAGGAAGAAGTCCGCGCCGAGCAGCATGTCCGTGTCCGGCAGGGCGATCGCGCCGAACAGCAGCGGGGTGTTCTTGATCTCCTCGCCGCCGATCTTCAGGCTGTCGAAGTGCGCCTTCCAGATGGCCAATTGGGAGTGGTAGCCGACCCCGCCCGAATAACCGACCCGGACGACGCCAGGATCGCCTGGCTTGATCCCCGCCCTGGCGGCAGCCTCGGTCGACAGGGTCGACATGGGCGTGCCGCTGTCGAGCACCACCCTGATCTTCACCCCATTGAGGGTGGCCATGATCTTCGGCGCCTGGAGCATCTTTCCTTCGGTTTCGTCGTCGACCACCGAATCGGTCTGGGTCGTGTCCCAATAGGCAAGATCGTTGTTGCGACACCCGGTCGCCTGGAACAGCCGGATGGCGCCGTTGCCGAGGTCGTACTCGACGTCGGGCGCGCCGAGGATGTTCTCGCCGATGCTTCCGTCCAGGTCTTCGCCCAGCCGCCGATCGAGCACGATGAAGTCGATCCGGTGCAGCGGCACGCCGTCGAAGACGAAGTTCTTCACGGTGGCGACCGACATCTGGGTTTCCCCATGGCCGATGCCGGTGACGTACATGCCGAAGGGCGCCGGCTCCTCTGGCAGGTTGAACCTGGCCACGGCCGCGGCGGTGGCCGAGCTGAAGAAGGCCCCGGTATCGACCATGAAGAGCCCGTCGACGCCATTGATGTTCGCATGCACCAGGGCTCTGGGCCCACGCATGGTCACTTGAAGGTCAGGCAGTTTGCTGAGCTTGCAATCGGCCAGGGCCGGGGGTGCGAAAACCGCGCCGGCCAATACAACAAGAGAGAGCAAAAACGCACGCATCTTCATGTTCAACGCGTATAAAAATTTTCCCGTCTGTGGAAGCTTTGCTTTTGCACGCGACGCGCTTTGGGGGACGCCAGGTCCATGAACAGGCTGATCGCCCTCGCCAGTCTCACCCTGGCTGCCGGAGTTGGCGGCGTCGCCGTCACGGCCGCGCCGGCGCCCTCGTTGCTGGGCGCGCCGCCGGTCTATCTGGAGGTCAAGGACTGGGTCCTGGCCTGCGACAACACCCGCGTCTGCTTCGCCAAGTACGACGTCGCCGACGACGCCAATGCCGGCGGCGGCTATCTCAGCCTGGCGCGCGACCCCGGCCCCGCCGGCGGCCTGGTCGTCTCGCTGGAGGCGACGGCGGACGGCGCCGTGCCCGATCCGCGCACCCTGACCCTCGACGGCCAGCCCCTGCCCGCCAACCCCGCCTGGAAGATCGACGCCAACGCCCAGACCGCGACCCTGGACGGCGCGGCGGCGCCGGCCTTCGTCCACGCCATCGCCAATGGCAAGACCCTGGCCTATTCCGACGGCCAGACCACGACCACCGTCTCGCTGAACGGCATGACCGCCGCTCTGCTGGCCATGGACCAGGACCAGGGCCGGCTGGATGGCGTCACCGCCCTGGCCCGACCCGGCGCCAAGCCCGCCTCGGCCGTGCCCGCCGCCCTCCCCGTGCCGACGCTCCACGCCGCGCCGGCGGCCAAGCCCCTGGCCGGCGCCGCGGCCTTCGCCGCAGAGGTCCGTAAAGTGCAGGCCGTTCTGCTGCGTCAACACGACTGCGAAGCCGACACGACCCAGGACGACAAGGCCGCCGCCCTGAACGACCAGGACGCCATCGTTCTCCTCGGCTGCGTGCAAGGCGCCTATCAGGCCTCGGTGATGACCTTCCGCGCGCCCCGCACCGCGCCGCAAAAGGCGGTCCAACTCATCATGCCCATTCAGCCGACCATGAAGCCGTCTGACTTCCCGCCGGGCTCCAGCGGCGAATATGTCGCCGAGGACGGCTGGGATGCCAAGACCGCGACCTTCGTCGAAAGCGCCAAGGGCCGCGGGATGGCCGATTGCGGCCAGAGCACCGAATGGGTCTTCGACGGCGCCCAGTTCCACGTCGACGGCTTCAGCCGCCTCGACCGCTGCGGCGGCGGCCCGCCCGGGGACTGGCCGACCCTCTACCGAACCACCATCTCCTCCGTGAAATGAACATCAAGAAGCCTTGCAAATTCCGCCAATCGCCGCGAAACCGCAGCCATGGATGATGCGGGCCTCAATCTCGACGCCTTGATGAACGCCATGGGCCGTGACGCCCAGCGCGGCGCCGAGGCCCTGCGCCTGGCCAGCGCCGCCACGCGCACGGCCGCCATCGCCGGCATGGCCCGCGCCATCCGCGCCCACGCGCCGCAGATCCTGGCCGCCAACGCCGAGGACCAGGCCGCCGGCCGCGCCGCCGGCCTGACCAACGCCATGCAGGACAGGCTGACCCTGGACTCCGTGCGCCTGGAAGGCATAGCCCGCAGCCTGGACGAGGTCGCCGCCATCCCCGATCCGGTCGGCGCGGTGATCGCCGAATGGACGCGGCCGAACGGGCTGGACATCAGCCGCGTCCGCACCCCCATCGGCGTCATCGCCATGATCTATGAGAGCCGGCCCAACGTCACCGCCGACGCCGCCGCGCTCTGCGTGCGGTCCGGCAATGCGGTGATCCTGCGCTCCGGCTCCGAATGCCTGCGTTCGGCCCTGGCCATCCACGCGGCCCTGGAACAGGGGCTGGTCGAGGCCGGCCTGCCCGCCTGCTGCGTGCAGATCGTGCCGGTGGCCGATCGCGCGGCGGTCGGGCTGATCCTCACCGGCCTCGACCGGGCCATCAACCTGATCATCCCGCGCGGCGGCAAGGGCCTGGTCGCCCGGGTCCAGGCCGAGGCCAAGGCGCCCGTGCTGGGCCACCTGGAAGGCCTCTGCCACGTCTATGTCGACGCCTCGGCCGATCTGGCCCAGGCCCGCGCCATCGTGCTGAACGGCAAGATGCGCCGGGTCACCGTCTGCCAGACCACCGAGACCCTGCTGGTCGACCGCGCGGCGGCCAAGACCCTGCTGCCGCCCATCGCCGCCGACCTGATCGCCGCCGGCTGCGAGTTGCGCGGCGATGACGCCGCCCGGGCCCTGGTCGCGGGCATGACGCCGGCGACCGAGGACGACTGGATCACCGAATATCTCGCGCCCGTCCTCTCCGTCGCCGTGGTCGACGGGGTCGGCGGCGCCATCGACCACATCCGCAAATACGGCTCCGGCCACACCGACGCCGTCGTCGCCGAGGCCAAGCCGGTTCAGGACGCCTTCACCGCCGGGGTGGATTCCGCCGTGGTGGTGGTCAACGCCTCGCCGCAGTTCTCCGATGGCGGCGAGTTCGGTTTCGGCGCCGAGATCGGCGTCGCCACCGACAAGCTGCATGCCCGCGGCCCCGTCGGCGCCGAACAGCTCACGATCTTCAAATATGTGGTCCACGGGGCCGGCCAGACCCGCGCGTGAAGCCGGGGGACGACACGCGCTCAGGCCAGGTTTCGACCTCAAGCCCGGGATGCGGGTCGGCCTTCTCGGTGGATCGTTCAACCCGGCGCATGAGGGCCATGCCCATATTGCGCAGACGGCGCTGACCCGGCTCGGCCTGGACAAGGTCATCTGGCTGGTCTCGCCGCAGAACCCGTTGAAGAGCGCAGACGGCACGGCCAGCCTGGAGGCGCGCATGGAAAGCGCCCGCGCCCAGGCGAACGGACCGCGCATGATCGTCTCCGATCTCGAAGCCCGCCTGGGCACGCGCTACACGCTGGATCTGATCCGCACCCTTCGCGCCCGCTATCCGACCGTGCGCTTCGTCTGGCTGATGGGGGCCGACAATCTGGCGAGCTTCCATCGCTGGCGCGGCTGGGACGAGATCATGCGCCTGGTCCCGGTCTGCGTCGTGGCCCGGCCCGGCTGGGGCCTGCAGGGCCGCCTCGCCCCCGCCGCCCGCCGCTTCGCCAGGGCGCGGCGTCCGGTCAGCGAAGCCCGCCGCCTGGCCGTGATGCCGCCGCCAGCCTGGATCTACCTGCCCGCGCCGCTGAACTACGAGTCCTCGACGGCGATCCGGGCGCGGCTGAGTTAGCCGGCCCTCACATAGACGAAGGCCTCCAGGCCCGATTTCAGGCGCACGGCGACCCTCGCATAGTCGGAAACCTCGTAGTCATCGGCGGTGGCGAGTTCAGCCTTGGTGATCCGGAACACCGTCCCGGCCACCTCGTCATGCGGATCGACGCTCGACTCGGCGATGGGGTGGAACCGCGCCTCGCTTTTGGCCAGGACCTCCGGATCGGTGATCTCCAGTTGAGACAGCCGATAGCCCGGCAACACGTCCTCGCGGCCCTCCAGCAACCGGCCGAACGAGGCCATCTGCACGCGGGCCTGGCGTAGAGTACCGTAGGAAAAGAGATGTACGTCGGCCACCTCGCTCATCGCAGTCTCCCGGGGTTAGTCACGCGCAGAATGCCGCAGCGCTGGCGGTCAGCCCAGAGCCCGCCGCCTTACCCAAGGACAGAGTCGCCGGCCTTTCGGCTTCGTGCCTATATGCGAGCCAAGGCCGGCGCCGATGTGGACAGGCGCGCCCGGCCAAGGCTTGAACCGTCCACCGCCCGAGGTTCGGGACGCCAGAGAGGACGCCGCAAATGACCCCCTACAAGCTCCTGATCGACGGCCAGATGGTCGATGGCGACGCCGTCATGGACGTGATCAATCCGGCCACCGAAGAGGTGCTGGCCCAGGCGCCGCGCGCCTCCAAGGCCCAGCTCGACAAGGCCGTCGCCGCCGCCAAGGCCGCCTTCCCGAAATGGAGCCGCACCTCCATCGACGAGCGCAAGAAGGTGCTGAACGCCATCGCCGACGTGGTCGAGGCCAACGCCATGGAGCTCGGCCGCATCCTGACACAGGAACAGGGCAAGCCGCTCAAGGACGCCATCGGCGAAGCCTACGGCCTGGCCGCCTTCTGCCGCTACTTCACCTCCATGGAGATGCCCCGCAAGGTCCTGGAGGACAGCGAGGGCCGCAAGGTGGAGACTCTGCGCAAGCCGCTGGGCGTCATCGGCGCCATCGTGCCGTGGAACTTCCCGCTGGTGCTGATCGGCCTGAAGCTGCCGGCCGCGCTCCTGGCCGGCAACACCGTGGTGCTGAAGCCCGCGCCGACCACGCCGCTGGCGACGCTGCGCCTGGCTGAACTCTTAAAGGACGTCTTGCCGGCCGGCGTGCTCAACGTCATCACCGACGCCAACGACCTCGGCGCGGCCCTGACTGCGCACCCGGACGTGCGCAAGATCTCCTTCACTGGCTCCTCGGCGACCGGCAAGAAGGTGATGGCCGGGGCGGCCGAAACCCTGAAGCGCATCACCCTGGAGCTGGGCGGCAACGACGCCGGCATCGTGCTCGACGACGTCGATCCGAAGACTGCGGCGCAAGGCATATTCGACGGCGCCTTCCAGAACAGCGGCCAGGTCTGCATCGCCATGAAGCGGCTCTATGTGCACGAGTCGATCTATGACGAGATGTGCGACGAACTCGCCGCCATCGCCAAGGCCTCGGTGGTTGGCGACGGCCTGGAGCAGGGCACCCAGATCGGGCCGCTGCAGAATAAGATGCAGTTCGAGAAGGTGAAGGAAATCCTCGCCGACGCTCGCAAGCACGGGACCATCCTGGCCGGCGGCGAGGCGCCCGCAAAAGGCTATTTCATCCGCCCGACCATCGTGCGCGACATCACCGATGGCTCGCGGCTGGTCGACGAGGAGCAGTTCGGCCCGATCCTGCCGGTGATCAAATATTCCGACCCGGAAGACGCCCTGGTGCGGGCCAACGCCTCGCCCTACGGCCTTGGCGGCTCGATCTGGTCATCGAATATCGACCGGGCGCTGGACTTCGCCGAACGCATGGACGCCGGTACGGTCTGGGTGAACAAGCACATCGATCTCGCTCCCCACATCCCCTTCGGCGGCGCCAAGCAGTCGGGCATCGGCGTCGAGATGGGCGAGGAGGGCCTGGCCGAATTCACCCAGCTGCAGGTCATCAATATCGCCCGCTAGCGGTCGCACATCGACGGCTTAGACTTGGTTATTTTTCAAAAGGATAGCGCATGAAGTATCGCAAGCTCGGCGCGAGCGACCTGACCGTTTCGGAAATCTCGCTCGGCTCGTGGCTGACCTATGGGGTCGGCGTCGAACAGGACAAGGCGCGCGCCTGCGTCGACCGGGCCTTCGACCTCGGAATCAACTTCATCGACACCGCCAACGCCTATGGGCGCGGGGCGGCCGAAAGCTTCCTCGGCGAGGTCCTCAGCCATCGCGCGCGCGATAGCTACGTGCTGGCCACCAAGGTCTTCTTCCCGATGAGCGCTACCGACAAGGGCCTGTCGGCTGTCCAGATCTTCAAGCAGATCGACGCCTCGCTGAGCCGGTTGAAGGTCGACTATGTCGACCTCTATCAGTGCCATCGCTACGACGCCGAGACGCCGCTGGAGGAGACCATGCAGGCGCTGAGCGAGGTCGTGCGCCAGGGCAAGGCCCGTTATATCGGCTTCAGCGAATGGTCGCCGGAGCACATCGAGGCGGCGTTCGCCTTGCCGGGTGTCGAACGCTTCGTCTCCAGCCAGCCGCAATATTCGCTGCTGTGGCGGCGGCCCGAGGAGAAGGTCATCCCGTTCTGCACCGCCAATGGCGTCTCGCAGATCGTCTGGTCGCCGCTGGCCCAAGGGGTGCTGACCGGCAAGTACCTGCCCGGCGCGCAACGGCCGGCCGATTCCCGCGCCGGCAGCGAGTCGATGGGCGGCATGATGCAGAACTGGCTGGCGCCAAAGATTCTCGAGGCCGTGCAGACGCTGAAGCCCCTGGCCCAGGAGGCCGGCTGCACCCTGACCCAGTTCGCCCTGGCCTGGGTGCTGCGCGAGCCGAACATCGCCTCGGCCATTGTCGGCGCCAGCCGCCCCGAGCAGTTGGACGAGAACGCCGCCGCCTCCGGCATGAGCATAGACCCCGCCCTGTTCGCCAAGGCTGAGGTCCTGGTCGCCGGCGTCGAACGCGCGGCCTGAAGGCCGGCCGTGACGGACACCACCCAGGCCGAGCAGGAAGCCGTCGGGCCGAACTTCGACGTCGCCATGCTGATGGACGTTCGCGCCCGCACCTGGCGGGTCATCCATGAGATAGCCGCCCGGATCGCGCCGGGGATGACGGAGGCGCAAGGCGTCGAGGCGGCCCGCGAGGTCCTGGCCGCGGCGGGAATGCAACGGGGATGGCACGGGATCTATGTGCGGTTCGGCGCCAATACGCTGGCCAATTACGGGCAGACGTCGGACCCGCAGCTGGTGCTCGGCGAGACCGACATCTTCTTCATCGACATCGGCCCGGTCTGGGAGGCGTGGGAAGGCGACGGCGGCGACACCTTCGTGGTCGGCGACGACCCGGACATGCACGCCGCCAAGCGCGACGTGCGGGTCCTGTTCGACAAGGTGCATGACCGCTGGCGCGCCGAGCGTCTGACCGGCGAGGCACTCTACGCCTATGCGGCGGCGGAAGCGGCGGCCATGGGCTGGGTGCTGAATCTGGACATGCCTGGGCACCGGCTTTGCGACTTTCCGCACTCGGCGATTCACAAGGGACCGCTGGCCGGCGCGCCCTATTCGCCCTCGTCCGGCCTCTGGGTTCTGGAGATTCAGATCCGCCATCCGACCCGGCCGATCTCTGCCTTTTACGAAGATTTGATGTTGGACGCCGAGGCCTGAAGACCGGCGTTCTCGATTTCCCCCTGACCGGAGGGCCGGGGCGTGGTAGGGTGGCGCTTGCGATGTGGCTAAAAAGGAGCATCCCCGCTGAATCGCGCGACCGCGCCTAGCGCGCCCGAAGACCCGGCCCCGGTGGTCGAGCCTTCCTCCGACTACCCGTTAAGTCCCGAATTTCAGGGGCTGTTGAGCGACCTGATTCTGGCCCGGCTCGACGACGACCAGGCCCAGGACGTCATCCTGATCGATCTCAAGGACAAGAGCTCGGTGGCGGACGCCATGATCGTCGCGTCCGGCCGTTCGCACCGTCATGTCGGCGCGATCGCCGACCATCTGCTGCGCGCCTTGAAGGAAGCCGGCCACGGCCGCGCCCGCGTCGAGGGCATGCCCCACTGCGACTGGGTGCTGATCGACGCCGGCGACGTCATCGTCCACCTGTTCCGGCCCGAGGTGCGCGCCTTCTACAACCTCGAAAAAATCTGGTCGGTCGAGCCGCCCAAGCGCGCCGACGCCAACTAGAGCATGTCAGGCGAAAGTGTGGGCGGTTTCGCCGCTCGGACATGCTCTGAACTTTTGATTCCAGTTTGAAAATCACCCTCCTGGTGGTCGGCAAGCTCGGCCGCACCGCCGAGCAGGCTTTGGCCTCGGCCTATGCCGAGCGCGCCACCGGGGTCGGGCGATCCTTGGGGCTGGGTCCCGTCGAAATCATTGAGGTCGAGGCGCGCAAGCCCGGCAAGCAGGCCGAGGCCGAGGCGCTCTCGCCCCACTTCGCCGACGCCCACGTCATCGCCTGCGACGAGCACGGCAAGGGCCTGACCTCGCGCGAGATCGCCAATCGCCTGGCCCAGCTGCGCGACCAGGGCAATCGGCACACCGTCTTCGTCATCGGCGGCGCCGACGGACTGGATTCCAGCGTCATCCGCACCGCCCGCGAGCGGCTGGCCTTCGGGCCGCAGACCTGGCCACACGCCCTGGTGCGCCTGATGCTGGCCGAGCAGGTCTATCGCGCCACGACCATCCTGGCCGGCCAACCCTATCATCGGGAGTGAGCGTCCCAATCTGGGCGCAATATCCGCTAGCTTGATCTCCATGATCGGGCGAATCGGCGGCCTCATCCTTGCCCTGACTTTCGTGACCGCCGACGCCCCGCGCGCCGCGCCGGAGCCGCCGGCCGCCCGCGCCCTCGAGACCGAGGCGATCGACCGCGAGCGCGACCGCGCCGGCGCCCTGGCCGACGCCGACGCCGCCCGCGGCGAGATCGCCGGCCTGAACGCCCAACTGGCCGAGCTGGACAGGGCCGTGGCTGGCGGCGAACAGGCGGTCAGCGGCAAGCGGCTGCGCTTGGCCGGCCTCAACGCCCAGGAGAACGATCTGAAGGACCGGCTGGGCGCCCAGCGGGCCGAGACCGCGCGGCTGCTCGCCGCACTTGAGCTTTTCCGCCGCGAGCCGCCGCCGGCCCTGTTCGCCGACCCGCATGAGGTGCGGGACGCGGTAAACGCCGCCATCCTGATCCGCGCCATCACCCCGCAGTTGGTCGCCCGCGCCAATGCGCTAAAGGCCCAGACCGAAGCGCTGCGCCGCGCCCGCCGCCAGGCTGCCATGGCCAGCGAGGACCTGTTCACCACCGAGAGCACCGTCGCCCAGAGCCGGGCGCAGATCCAGAACCTGATCGACCGCAAGACGGCGCTGGAGAGCCGCGCCGAGGCCAGGGCCAAGCAGGCGGACGCCGACATCGCCGCCCTGAACGCCCGCGCCAAGGCCCTGCGCGACCTGGCCCACGGCGTCGCGGCCGCCCCGGCCCCGGCCCGCGGGCCGCAGCCGCCCGATCCCGAACATTCCGGCCTGTTCGGCCATGCCGAGACCTTCGCCCCGCCGGTCGCCGGCCCGCCGGTCCGCGTCTTCGGCGCGCCGGAGCCCACCGGCTCGCGCTCGCAAGGCTGGACCTGGCAGGCCGCGCCGGGCGCGACGGTCATGGCCCCGGCCGAGGGGGTGGTCGACTATGCCGGACCGCTGAAGGGATGGGGCGCGGTGGTGGTGCTGCGCCTGGGCGGCGCCTACCACCTGGTGCTGGCCGGACTGGACCAGGTCGACGTCCAGCCTGGCCATCTGGTCAAGGCCGGCGAGCCGGTCGGCCGCATGGGTCCGGCCGGCCAATCGACCGAGCTCTATTTCGAGGTGCGCAGGAACGGCACGCCCGTCGATCCGGCCCCGTGGCTGAAAGGCGCATTGCGGCCCACGCCTTAGGCCTTTGTAAACGCGCCGCCAGCGTCTATTTGGAGTCTTGGAAAAGACGTATTGGAGCCCTAGGGCCTCGACCATGCGCAAGTCTCTGCTTATCGGCGTTTCGTTTTTCGTGCTCGGCGCCGGCACGGTCGCCCTTGTCGATCATCCGGCCAACGCCTCCGCCCCGGCGGGCAATGCCGAAACCTTTAAAATGCTTGAGCTTTTTGGCGATGTCATGACCGACATCGACAATCAGTACGTCACGCCGGTCGACAACAAGAAGCTCATCGAAGCGGCGATCGACGGCATGGTGACTTCGCTCGACCCGCATTCGGGCTATCTGAACCCCGACGACTATACCGACATGCAGGACCAGACCCGCGGCTCCTATGGCGGGCTCGGCCTGGAAGTGACCTCCGACGAAGGCGCAGTGAAGATCATCTCGCCGATCGACGACACGCCGGCCGCCAAGGCCGGGCTGCAGGCCGGCGACTACATCACCTCCATCGACGGCAAGAGCCTGATTGGCCTGCCGCTGAACGACGCGGTCAAGCAGATGCGCGGCAAGGCGGGCGACCCGATCACCCTCACCATCGTGCGCCAGGGCAAGGACCCGTTCGAAGTGCGCCTGGTGCGCGAAGTGATCGACGTGAAGTCGGCCAAGGGCCATCTGGAAGGCGACTACGGCTACCTGCGCATTTCGGCCTTCGACGAGAAGACCACCGACCAGGCCGTGGAGACCATCAAGGAGCTCCAGGCCAAGAACCCGCACATCAAGGGCTGGGTGCTCGACCTGCGCAACAATCCCGGCGGCCTGCTCGACCAGGCGGTCTCGGTCTCCAGCCTCTTCCTGAACGGCGGCGAGGTGGTCTCCCAGCGCGGCCGCAATCCGAAGGATATCGACCGCTACAACGCCCGCTCCGACGGCGACATGCTGCACGGCCTGCCCATGGTGGTGCTGATCAATTCCGGCACCGCCTCGGCCGCCGAGATCGTCTCCGGCGCCCTGCAGGACCGTCATCGCGCCGCCATCGTCGGCCTGACCAGTTTCGGCAAGGGTTCGGTGCAGACCGTCATCCCGCTGCACAACGGCGAGGACGGGGCGCTGAAGATCACCACGGCGCGCTACTACACCCCGTCCGGCCGTTCGATCCAGAAGACCGGCATCGAGCCGGACCTGGAGGTGGCGGCGACCGCCGAACAGGCCCAGCAGGTGGCCAACGACGCCTTCGAATTTTCCGAGGCCAGCTTCTCCAACGCCCTCAACGCCGACGAGGGCAAGACGCGGCGCCTGGCCCACGTCCCTGCCGAGGCGCCGCCGGCGGGCTTCGATGCGAAGAAGGACTTCCAGCTTGAGCGCGCCCTCGACGTGCTGAAATACGGCTCCGTCGCCGCTACGCCCAAGCTGCCGACGCCGAAGCCGAAACTGGCCGCCCTGGTCCCGATGAAGACGCCGGCCGGCGACACCGCCCCCGACGCCGACAAGCCGCCGAGCGACCCGACCGAGACCACCGCCTCGAAGCCGGACGCCAAGCCGTAAATCTCCCGGCCTTCTCGGTTTCTTAACCATGGCGCCCGACCTTGCAGCCTGGGCGACGGGCGGGTTTTCACGCGCGTCCGTGCTCGGGCATCGAAGGTTCATGTTCGCCAAGAGACCGCCATCACCCGCCGTCCAGCCGGCCAAGGAACCGACGGGCCTCGCCGCCATCGGTGGGACCATCAGGCGCAAGCCGATGCTGGCCGTCGGCGGCGCCGCCTTGCTGTTCACCTGCGCCGCGGCCACCGCCCTCTTGGCCGCGGCCGATCCGCACGCCGGCGCGCCTTCAGTCCGCATTCCGCTCTCCGCGCCCGGCGCGCCGCCGCCGCCGCCCGGCTGGCGCGAGGCCCTGGCGCCCGATCCCGGCGGCCAGACGCCGGTGACCACCGATAGCTTGCAGCTCTATGCCAACGCCCCCGCTGAAGACGCCGGCGCGCCCATGCAGGGCCAGGCGGTCATCAGCTTTCCCGGCGGCGCGGCCGACGCGACCAGCGGCGGTGACGGCGTCCACAACCCGCTGTCCCCCGCCCCGCTCGCCGGCCTGACCGCGCCCGGTCCCGGCGGCTCCTTTCTGCCAATCATCGGCTCGGATGGCCGCGAGCCCGCCCAGGCCTATGCCCGGCCGTTCGTGTCCAACGGCAAGCCCAAGATCGCCCTGGTCATCGGCGGCCTCGGCCTGAACGCCAAGTCGACCCGCCAGGCGATCGAGCAGTTGCCGCCGGAGGTGACCCTCTCCTTCGTGCCCTACGCCGACGGCCTGCAGGCCTGGATCGACCTGGCCCGCGCCAACGGCCACGAGGTGCTCTTGGAAGCGCCGATGGAGCCGGTGGACTACCCGAACAACGATCCCGGCCCCTACACCCTGTTGACCACGTCGAAGCCGGCGGAAACCGTCCAGCATCTGGATTGGTTGTTGTCGCGCGCCACCGGCTATTTCGGCGTGACCAACTATCTGGGCTCCAAGTTCGTGACCTCCGATTCAGCCATGGCCACCTTCTCCGGCGACCTGCACCAGCGCGGCCTGGCCTTTGTCGACGACGGCTCGGCGGCCAGGCGCGGCGGCGGCATACCGCGCGCCTCGGCGGACCTGGTCATCGACGACCAGTTGGCCGGCGACGCCATCGACAAGGGGCTGGCGACCTTGGAAGCCGACGCCCTGCAGCACGGGCAAGCACTCGGTTCCGGATTCGCCTATCCGATCACCCTGGACGAGGTCGGCCGCTGGGCGGCGGGCCTCGGCGCCCGCGGCTATCAGCTGGCGCCCGCCTCGGCGGTCATGGCCAAGCGGTAGGCGTCGCCCTGCCGACCCCCGACCTTTCCCTGCACCGTCCAAACGTCGGCATCGTGCTTTTCAATGCCGATGGCCGGGTCTGGTACGGCCGCCGGACCGGCGCCGCGCCGCCGTATAACTGGCAATTCCCGCAAGGCGGCGTCGATGAAGGCGAGGACCTTGAGGACGCCGCCAGGCGCGAACTGCAAGAGGAGGCCGGCGTCCGCTCGGCAAGCCTGCTCGGCCGCACCGAGGACTGGGTGGCTTACGATTTCCCAGCCGACGCCGCGCCGAACAGGAAGGGGTGGAAAGGTCAAAAACAAATCTGGTTCGCGCTGCGCTTTGATGGCGATGAGCGCGAAATCGACCTTGACGGCCACGGCGTTGCTGAATTCGACGCCTGGCGCTGGGGCTGGCTGGCCGAGGCGCCGGAACTGGTGGTTCCGTTCAAGCGCAGCGCCTATGAACAGGTGGTGCGCGCCTTTTCAAAGTTCAGTTGAGCCCATTGGCCCAGCCCACGGTCATCTTCGCGCACGGCGCCTTCTGTGGCGGCTGGGCGTTCGAGCAGTTTCGCCTTCCGTTCGAGGCGCGCGGCCTGCGCTGCCTCGCTCCCGACATGCGCGGCCATACGCCGGGCAGTCCGCGCGGGGGGCCCGCCAACCTCTCCATGAGCGACTATGCCGCCGATCTGGCCAAGCTGATCGGCGAGCAGGACGAGCCGCCGGTCCTGATCGGCCATTCGCTCGGCGGATTGGTGGCGCAGATGGCCGCGGCGCGGGCGCCCGTCCGGGCGCTGGTGCTGCTCGCGCCCTCGCCACCCTGGGGCGTGGCCGGCGGCAGCATGGGCGAGGCGATCTCGGCCATGAGCCTCTATGCGCTGGGACCTTTCTGGCTGCTGGCGGTCGATCCCGACTACACCTCGGCCAAGGGCTACAGCCTCGACCGGCTGGCCAGCGCCGAGCGCCACGCCATCTTCGAGCGCATGACGCCGGAAAGCGGCCGGGCGCTCTGGGAGACGCTGAACTGGTGGCTGGATCCGATGACCACCACCTCGGTCCCGCCCTCGGCGATCCAGGCCCCAGTGCTGGCCCTCTCCGGCGAGCGCGACCACATCCACCCGCCCGCAACGGTCGTCCAGGTGGCGGAGCGCCTTGGCGGCGAGTTCGAGGTGATGAAGGGTATGAGCCACTGGCTCATCGCCGAACCCGGCTGGGAGGCGGTCGCGGGCGCCTGCCTGGGCTGGCTTGAGCAAAAGGGCTGCTTGGAAAAATGAGGTCAAGCTACGCGAACCTTCTCCCGCGAGGGTGAGAAGGGAAGCGCACCCTCGATCTTCTACGGCGCCTTGATCACCACCTCGGT
>Ga0302314_10013314_pt1 | contig 14155 bp, 19 predicted proteins | sample III_Palsa_N2_3_FD_200533 | JGI IMG/M metagenome (GOLD analysis project Ga0302314, IMG submission 200533) | Peat permafrost microbial communities from Stordalen Mire near Abisko, Sweden - III_Palsa_N2_3 | ecosystem: Environmental > Terrestrial > Soil > Palsa > Peat permafrost | place: Sweden... | reverse complement strand
TCAATCAGGTTACGGCGCACCTGGAGCAGCGTAATGACGCCATTCAAGATGTGCAACTTTGAGACGGCAGGAGTCCATTAAATGAAAGACAAAGTGCACATCAGATTCCCCGTCGGCGATCTATTTTTCGTGGTGGAGGGCGGTAGCGGATATGCAGATGCTCATCCCGACTCAATGACGGTCGCGCTACGCGAGCGCACTGCAAAATCAACGCCCGGTCGACGCGTCGCAGTGAATTTTATTGCTCGACGTGCCGAGCTAATGAACCTCGGCCTGCAGCTGCTCGAGCTGGCCCAAAACATGTCGCCTGAAACGCTCTGGCACGAGAAGCAAGAACGGGGCGGGGTTGGGCTGCCGGCCTTGGCTCCGTCCCGCGGCAGCCAGCTCGTGACTGTCCTGGATCCTGAACAGAAAATTCGAGAGACGCGTGATCGCTATCAAAATCTAAAGCAGCGTATCGCCATTTTGCGTATGGCCCAACAGGTATTGGAGACGTGCGACCCGGAGACCGCCGGGAGTTTTCATATGTTACTCGTCTGTGCGATGCACACCGGTAAGTTGCCGATGCAGGTCGTGGTCGATGCCGTCGAACGGCCCGTCGAAGAGGTGGATGCATCATGATAAGTAATACCGCGTTTGCGATTCGGTGGGTCGGCCGCCGCCTCGGCTTCGGTAAGACCGAGGTGAACCATGCCCCAATTCCCGCCAAGAGACTCGTCGGTAGCCCTGCATGCGACGCTGTGTATCGGATCGCACACAACTGGGCTTACGAGCGGTTCGTCAACCGCATGGCTATAACTACCGGCGATGATGATATTGCTTGCGTAGAGCTGTGCGGCACCTGGCGCATCACCCGCATTCGTCTGCATCCCGGTTATCACTGGGGCTTTCATCGATGGCACCCAGTGAAACAAGACTGGCTTCCCATTGATGGCCGGCAACTGCCTGAGATTCGTTTGCTCGGCCGGGGGCCGCAACGTGCCACCTTGGCCAAAGCGCTCATCGCCGGTGCGTGCAGATGGTATTGCGAGGCCGCGGCTGAAACTTGTCGGCCGGCTCTTGTCGTGCTGACCCAATTGCGGGCGACCCAGTCGGTCGAACAAACGATTGAGTGGGCCCAAGAAATCCTGAACGAGGACCGTCTGAGGCACAAGAGGCGGTTTGAACCTTTGGATAGAGCGGGAGGCGTGGCGGCTGCCGCCATATGGAAGTTGATTGACCCAGACCATTTCCGTGCTGCATGTCAAATTTTCATGGGTGGCGGTCCGACGTTTTCGGAGTACATCACGATTCAAAGCAAGTTCGATGCGATCAAGAAAGTGCGGGCTGAACATCCAAATCTGCTGCCGCTGCTTAAGGCGATCCCAAGCCAGCTTTGGGCGGATCACAACCTGTTCGCGCAGTATCGATGGTGCTCTGTGGACACAACGCCGCTCAAGAAGCAGCCAGCGCATCTTGTCAACGGTCACCTCGCGAGATACACGGCCATCATTCCCGGTAAGAGGGCATGGCGCAAATTCGTCAGCACACCAGCCCCGGTGATCGATAGCTTGGTGCGCACGGCGACCGGGCCCGTGTTCCAGGATTTCTTTGACGTCTTGGCGCTCACGCGCGAGCCAGCCGCGTCAATTTGGCAGGTACGCATGGTCAATGCTTTTTGCTCACGAGCGTTCCCGTTCCAGTTAACGGAGCGGGATGCGGTCTTGTTGGCGCGAGTTTGCGACTGTTTCTTTGTACAGGCGCGTGCGCTGCGCAATGCAAATGGTTGGAATGAGTCATTGCGTGCCTTGACGGCCGGAATGCTCGGCGACGTGTTGGACTGGTGGCACCACGACGGGCGGGGGCGTGGTCTGCCAACGGCACAAGCTACATGGGCCTCGCTGCGACGCCTGAGCCAGGTCTGGGAGCGTGGACAGATCGAACAGGTTCAAGACGCTGCCGACAGGCACTTGAGTTGGGACAGCCTCGTGAGCGCGACCGAAATCGATGGTGTTGAAATCGTTCCTCTCGACACAGCACGGAAGTTGGCCAAGGAAGGCGAAACTCTTCACCACTGCGTCGGCAGCTATGCGCGGATCTGCTACTCCAACACCCAGCGGATATTTTCCCTGCGCTCCGGCGAGCTGCGCTCGACCCTTCGGTTGGCTCTCGAGGGCGATAGGTGGTGCGTCGCCGAGCACCGCAGCTTCTGCAATGATCCGGCGCCTCAGTCGTTCTGCAAGATTGCGGAAAAGGTGGCGATAGCTTATACGGCCGCGGCGCGTGTCGCTGTCGCCCAGGATCAGAAAAATCAGGAATTACTTACCAACGGTGAAATATGACCACACTCATCATTGCAGAAAAGCCGTCCGTCGCCGGCGATATCGCCAAGGCCATCGGCGGTTGCACGAGAAACGCGGACGGTATCTGGGAAGGCCAGGGCATCTTGATTTCCAATGCATTCGGCCACCTGGTCGGCATCGATGCGCCTGAGGCGATCGCAAACAAGACGCCGGTCATTCCCGACGTGTTCGATTACGTCGCGCTACCGAAGACTGAGGATCAACTGAAGAAATTGCTGAAGCTCATCGCCCGCGGTGACGTCGATACGTTGATCAACGCGTGCGACGCGGGCCGTGAAGGTGAGCTGATTTTTCGGCGAATCGTCGGCTATGCGAAAAGCAGTAAGCCGATCAAGCGAATGTGGCTTCAGTCGATGACCCTCCAGTCGTTGCGCGCAGCGTACGGCGCGCTCCGCACCGATTCGCAGATGTTGCCGCTCGCTGCGGCGGCTGTCGCTCGTTCCGAAGCCGACTGGATCGTTGGTATCAATGGCTCGCGCTTATGCAAGCGCCTGGTCGGCGAAAAAACACCGGTCGGCCGTGTGCAAACGCCCACGCTGATGATCATCGTCGATCGAGAGGAGGCGATCAAGAATTTTGTCTCTAAGGGCTATTTCGAGGTTCACCTCGCGGTCGGCTTGGCGTCAGGGCCGTATAAGGCTCGCTGGACAAGGCAAACAGCGGAAGGTACGCCAGGTGACCCGAAGGAGCGCATTTGGCAGAAAGCAGATGCGCAGCAGATCCTGGTGCGGTGTCAGGGCCGGCCACTTGATCGTATCGTTGACGTCAACACACCAGGCCGCAGCAGCGCGCCGACGCTGTTCGATCTCACGACGCTGCAGCGGGAAGCCAACCGTTTGTTCGGTATGTCAGCCGCTCAGACGCTGACGCATGCTCAGAACCTGTATGAGAAGCAGAAAGTCTTAACGTATCCGAGAACCGATGCGAAAGCGCTGCCGGAGGATTACATCCCGACCATTACGCGCACCGTCGAAGCCCTTGGTCAGCAAGGCTACACTGTGCCGGCGGCAAACATCCTAACCAACGGCTGGATTCGGCCAACCAAGAAGGTGTTCGACAACAGCAAGATCTCGGATCACTTCGCGATCGTGCCCACTGGCAAGACCCCGGTCGACCTGTCGCCGGCAGAACAGAAAATCTACGACCTGGTCGCGCGCCGGCTACTTGCGGTTTTTCATCCTGATGCGGAATACGCGATCACCGTGCGGACGGCCTGGATCGGCGCCGATGCTTTCGTTGCTCGCGGCAAGGTGTTGGTGACGCCTGGTTGGACTGCCGTCTACCAGTCTCAAGACGATGAAAAGGATATGGAGTCAACCGCGAAGCTGCCGGCACTCACCGCCGGCGAAGCGGGGCGCAATGACGGCCTTGAGCTCGTCACTGGCAAGACTAAGGCACCCTCGCGATTTAACGAGGCCACGCTGCTGTCGGCGATGGAGCATGCGGGCAAGGACATCGATGACGATGCCGCGCGCGAGGCGATGGCCGAGAAAGGATTGGGCACGCCGGCGACGCGAGCGGCCACGATCGAAGGTTTGATCGAGGATCAATACATCGAGCGTGTCAAAAAGCAGCTCGTCCCGACCGACAGGGCCTTTGCGCTCAAAGCACTGTTGATTCGGATGGATGCCCAAGCGCTACTGTCGGCGGCTTTGACAGGGCAATGGGAAGAACAGTTGAAAGCGATCGAGGCTGGCCAAGCCAAAGCACCCGCATTTATGCAGGAAATAAAAAATTTCACGCTCGGCTTGGTCGATCGCGCCGGCCGTCTGGCGCCGATGTCCCAAACGAACGGCCCGGCCGTTAGCTGCCCCACATGCAGCGCCCCAATGCGACGTATCAAAGGGCCTAAGTCGTTTTTCTGGGGCTGTTCAGGTTATCCGGACTGTAAGACAAACTTGCCGGATATCGACGGCAAGCCGGGCGCACCGCGGTCGGCGGCCGCATCAGCTGGTGGTGAGGCGGTTTTAGCGCCTACCGGTGCGCTTCCGTACCCGTGCCCTGTATGCCATAAGCCGCTACGCATCAGGACTGGCGGAAAAGGGCCATTTTGGGGTTGCTCGGGCTATCCCGGTTGCAATCATACCGCTCCAGACGATGGCGGCAAACCAGGTACACGTGTCCAGGATGTGGCAGGTCGCGCGACCAAGGAAGACCACCAGAAAGCGGTGGTCACGCCGGCACAGGCTCCCGCTACCCTGGCCAAAGTTGGTGATGCCTGCCCGACTTGCAAATCCGGAACCCTGGTCCAACGTTTTGCAAAAGAAAAAGAGCGACATTTTCTGGGGTGTAACAAGTTCCCAGGCTGCCGTTACTTTCAATGGCTCGGATAGAGAGGTCGATCATGGTTGACAAAGTCGAAGTGAGGCTGCTCGTTCATCCGAACGACTATGCGATCGCCACGAACGCGGCGCAGTTGCTCAAAACCACTGTCGAAGATTTTTGCCTCATGGCGATGGTGCGCCGAGCATCTCAAGAAGTACGGATAGCAAAACGACAGTTTGGGATTGATGCAGATATTGAACCTGATGCTAACGATCTTCCCAATTATCTCGTCAAGCTGCTGCAGCCCACACTTCCTGATCAGGATCTGTCTGCAGGGACGGCAGATTTACATCGCTCGCCTATCGTCACCGGCAGTCGGAAATGACGATCCGGAGAAAGCCCGATAGAACAGAGTTGCAAGGTGTCACCAAGAAATCCATTTTTTCACTTGCGCTTGAGGCGCGAACACACTGGGCAATGCACCGTGTCAATGTGGCTGCAGGTGAAAACTCGGCCGCGAATGCGGATTTGCACTTCGCAATCCACTATGCGAAGAGTTGTGGAAGCCTGTCCCTGAGCATGAGCAGTCTGGAAGATGTGGATATACGTTGCCCCGCACTCTTGGTTGATGTTCCGACGCTTCGAGAAGCATTTTCAGCGGTGGTTGAACCCGTCTGCTCGCGCCGAAGGAAGCTGCGTACCCGCGAAGGTATAGAAGCCGAACTAGACATGATAGCGAGTGAAGAGAACAAAGGTTGCGGTCTGTCATTCGAGCTGTTTGTGAAGCGCTTTTCGGATGCCGTAGACGATTTTCTTGACGAAATAGATGAAGCCTGGGTCGCGGTAGCTCTTGAAATTGCTAAGAGCCAAGGCTATGCCACTCCAGCTGAGCGCGACGAAATGCAGGAGGCCATCGAGGCATCTGGTGGATGCCCGCTGACTGGCATTGACCCGTGGTGTTGCCCGTGCGGGCGGCACGAATAGGATATCCGCAGTAGGTACACACCATTATTTTTAATATAAATATTAATACTTCTTTCTGTGTCGTGATAGAGTTCGCCGATATCCATTTAAAAAATGTCGATCTATTAATTAGAAAATACTAGACTCGCAGTTGCTACGTTCCGAATATATCGAAAACAAAACTAAAAATTATGAATAAATTCTTCATTATCCCGCTAATGTTGGCCGCAGTGAGTGTGACTTCAAGCGCCAATCCTTTCCGAACAGGAACGAATAGGAAAAGCGCATATGTCTTTGCAAAGAGAAGCTGTCTTTCGGTCCCAGGATGACGAGCGCACGACAGCGATTGGACCAGGCCGCCGTCACAAATGACTTGCATGTATAGTCATTATTGATACAATACTGACTATAGTCACATGACCATAGGTGAATGATGAACGGCAATCAAGTATCCAAATCCGAGTTCAAGGCAAAAGCTCTTGAATATTTTCGGCAGGTCGAAGCGTCGGGCGAAAGTGTAATCGTCACCGATCACGGCAAGCCAGCGCTCGAAGTTCGGCCTTACCGGAGCGTCCAGCGCAACCCGCTGGACGTGCTGCGGGGTTCGATAGTGCGTTACGACAACCCGATGGATCCAGTAGCCGTGAGCGAGTGGGAGGCAGCGCAGTGATCGTTCTGGATACGCACACGCTCGTGTGGTGGGTGGACGGCGATGCTACGCTGAGCAAGAAGGCAAAGGCCGCTATCGAGCGTGAACTTGAAGGGGGCGAAATCATTGTTTCAGCTATATCAGCATGGGAGATTGCAATGCTCGTTGAGCGCGAGAGACTTGTTCTATCGATGGACGTGGGAAGTTGGCTTGCAGAAGTTTCGGCAATCGAAGCTGTGCGGTTCGCCCCGGTCGATCCTGAAATAGCAGTCAAGTCGGTCGATCTACCAGGCGAGTTTCATAAAGATCCAGCCGACCGAATGATCGTCGCAACCGCGCGCAAGCTTGCAGTCCCTCTTGTGACCAAGGACGAGAAAATTCGGGCTTATGCGCACGTCAAAACCATTTGGTAATCCGGATCGTAAAAACGCCGTGGAGAAATTATTCGATTTGCTGATCTGGCTCAGTGATTTTCACGACGTGCGATCATTTGATCCAGTAATCTCAGCACAAAAGCGTGCTGCGCGCGGCATGCTCTATTCGCTGCTATTTGCTGCAGTGCTGTGCGGGTGCGCGCTAGCAGTCTCGCCAGATGCCGGCGAGACTGACGGGTCGATTTTCGGTCTCACAGCAACAGTTGAACAACGTATTGCGTTTGCCTTCAGCTTGGCCGCATTGGTGACGTCAATTATCGGTGCCTGTTTCATCGTGCGCTACGTGCTCGTGGTGAAGTGGCCGGAACGTTTTGTGGACTTCTCGGAATAGCCGTTCTGGAGACTACTATGCTGGATTCGGACGAATGGAAAGTGCGAGTTGTAGTGGACAGTCAGGTTCTGTGTCCCGCTTGCGAGTCAACGAACGTGACAATGGGTGCTTGTGCTGTAGGAAGTATGAGCGTGCATCAAGAGTATGTGTGCGAAGATTGCCAGCACGAATTCACGGCACTTTTCGCCCTGGTCGGTTGCTACGCTGGTCAACCTAATTTGTGAGCCGGAAAAAATCGTGACTCAAAAGCCTAAGCCTAAAAAGCGGACGGATAAGCAGCCTGCCGTGGGGCCGATACCGATCGGAGACGTTCTACGTGCGTTGGCGCAGGTTGGGGAGTCTAGTCTGGACCGTAACACGGAGTTTGAGCGGTTTAAGAACATGGTCCGGTACGCAGTCAAAAGTGGCGATGACGTGCGGGAGAAGCTGCGCGTGCAATATGATCGACTGAAGGAGTTGGGATTTTCCGTAGAGGAGATCCAGTTCTCAATCGATAGCCAGGGGAAGTTGGCTGGTGGCAGTATCGACTATAAGATGGAATTGCCTAAAGAGCGGTATGCCAGGAGCGAGATTCCGCTGCACGTGCCATTCGCTGAGAAAGACCAAGCGAAAGCGCTTGGAGCGCGCTGGAAGCGGATGCAGAGAATTTGGGTAGCTCCAGCGGGAAGCGATTTGTATCAGTTTAAAAAATGGCTTTATTAAGGAAAATGCGTTTGATAAAAAACAGGTTGACTAGGCCCAAGAGTTCGAGCAATTCGTCCCTTAATGAGACCGGAAAGCGGGTCAAGAGATGACGACAATTAAGGGCGCAATAGTCGGCGTTAATGTCCTCGGGGCGATAACCGCGTTCGTCGCGGCATGGTATTGGTTCAAAGCGTCACGAACAAGTTTGCCGGAGATTGACGCGTCGTCAGGTAAGCCTAAAGCTCCCGTAAGTATGCTGGCCATGGCCAAAGAAATGGGCGATGCGGCGAGACTGAATCGGAGGGCCGCGTCCTGGAGCGGTATTGCGGCTATCCTGGGTGCTGTTTCCCTACTGCTGAACTCTATCTAAGTTCACTCAAGCGAATACAGAAAAAAATGCCATGGCGAGCATAGGAAGAGGCAAGATGATCAAAAGAATTGGGGTCGAAAGCGAAGGGAAAACGCCCGCGATCAACGAGGCGCGTGGCGTCGCTTTTCTCGACATCCTTGGGTTCTCCGACATGATCACGTCCGGCGGTGCCGAACAGGAAACAGCTGCGAGGACCGAGTGATGATCGAAGACGAACTGCGGCAACGCCTGGCCGATCACGAGGACCAACTGGTCGAGCGCAAATCAGACAGCGTCAAGCGAGACGAATTGCGGCAGACACTCAGCGCCTTTGCCAACACACTACAACCGGCTGACGTTGGCGTGCTCTTCGTAGGCATCGCGGACAGAGGCGGCGCAATCACCGGCGTTGCTAACTCCGATAGCATCCAGCAGCGCGTTCGCGAGGCTGCCGATGGATGCTTCCCTCCGATTCGCAACTATGAATCGCATGCGCTCACGGTCGACGAGAAAACGGTAGTGGCCGTCGTGGTCCACGCAAGCGCCGAACGCCCTCATTTCACGGGCCCCGCGTACGTTCGCGTAGGGTCCGAATCCGTCAACGCATCTGCCGCGCAGTACGAGAAGCTAATCGCTAGCCGCAACGGCAAGGCGGAGGCGATTCTTCGTATGATGGATCAAACGATCACGGTGGAAGCCATCGGTCGCCGCTTGGAAAACCCGATCCCCGCGCCGGGAGCTCGATACAGAAGCGAGGCGCGCCTCGAGGATTGCGACGCCCACTACGTACGTCTTACCGTGTCAGCAGGCGGCATGCCGGGCTGGACGATCGCCGAACCGCTCCAGCGCGTTACGATCAGCCGCGATGTGCTGAGTGACCGGCCAATGCTCATACTAAGCACCTAGTTTCGTGAAACTTATGGATGATTGAGCTGGCGTCGTGATCCTGCAGAAATCTGACCGAAGATTGCTTCGTTCGAGACACAGAAAAAATGGACCAGAAAAATATGAAACGGCAAAATGGTGTGATCGTTCCCATTGGCCTGAACTCTCCGCCCAGATTCGAAATTGAACCGGAGTCGTTCTATCAAAATCGGAAGCGATATCGTAACGAACTCGTCTCACTCGTCAATTCGGAACTCTGCAGTTGGCGGATAAAACGTCTCGATCAGGCGGAAGCGAGTTAGGATCATGATGCGTACATCAGAGCGAACCTAGCAGGTTGGCCCGATGGATGCTTGACGGCAGTAGAGGACGATTTAAGCGACTGGGCGCTTTAATTGAGATTAAAAATAGGAAATTTATGCCTGCTTCGAAATTGCCACAAACTATTCCGTCCGATATTTCCCAATATTTTTTTCTTCGATTCGCTAGCGGAAATGCTGATATCGGTGACGAGTGGTACCGGTTCGACAAGATAGAGAGCATACCAACATGCCTCAAGCACGATTTCCCGACGCGCGAACTTGAGTTTCGTGTTCCACCGATATGCTTAGACTTTAAAATCATGACGGTCAATTTGCAGGACGCCTTAAACACGCTGCCGTCTAGCGAGAGGCTCAATTTAAATCCTGCGCGCTGGAGTAATGTGAAGCGCGATCTTAGTCGTGGTTGGTGTTTTACGCCATGGATCGGCATTGAGGATGGACGGGCTAGGCTGACTGATGGCCGCCATCGGATCGTGGCGATGCTCAAATTCCTGCAGTTGGAATATGCGACATTTTCGGTAAATCCCGATGATTTCAAAGCCGTTCAGGATCAGATCAGGACAAGGCAAGAATCATGAGTAAGGTACACTCTCAATGGCGTCGCCATCGCGTCGCTACTCCGGTACTTTGAGATGTTCGTTATTTCCGATGAGGCCGAAATCGCCAACGCTTTTCTCGATGCAATGCGTACTTTCAAGGCGACCTGGTTGTGGCATCACATGCCTCGTCCCTACGAAAGCACCAGAGCGATCCTGCTGCCCAAAAGCGAGCCGCGTTCAATGCGCGTAGCCGAGGTATTGCGGCGAGCGGACGCGCTTGATTTTGGCGCGTATCTTGCCCAAATCGTTGCAGGACAATCGAACGCTACGAGGTGATGAGATCCGTCAGCTATTCGGCGACGTCTCTTTGCCTCGACGCACTAGCAAAGCAATGGGGCGTTCAGGGGCAGAAAATATAAGGACATAGCGATGCCTGCCATCCGCTTGAAGATCCCCATTACGGGCTGGTGCAATCGCGAGCGATACCGCAATGCAGTCGGCGCCCCCGGTAGATAAAACCAAGGTAGGAATTCGCCCAATAGCCTGACGAATAAATTTCCTGGACGTGATTTATATATGATACTGACGCGCTGCAGATTCGAAGGCCTTCGTGGATTCGATGAACTCGATTTGACCGACCTCAACCAGTTGACGACGCTGACCGGACCTAACGGCGCTGGGAAAAGCACTGTGCTCCGAGTTCTCAATCTTGCCTTCCTGATTCTGAATAAGAAGACAGTTAGCGACAAACTACCAGAACACGATCCTTGGGATCGGTTCACCGTCGCGAATCTTCAATTCGCTCGATCGAATCCGGCACCGCTAAACCATGTCTTTGCGGAATACCTTGGGCAAGATTTCAATGAAATTTTTATCCAGATTTCCTGCGATGAAACGAGCTTCGTTATTAGCGAGATACGCTGTCAGCAACATTGCCTGTCTTTCGTCATCCCACAGGTAAAGAACTCAGACATCCAGAGTCAGAAAGCCACCGTCAACTCCATCGTAACCCAACAGGCCGACGCTCAAAGACGACTGTCTACAGTACAAGTTAACACGCCACTGTCCCAACAGATACGCGCGGAGCAGGTTCAATTAAGCACAAACTTGGAACAACAACAGGATGAACTTTCTCGTCTGCACAAACTGACTTTCCAGCGGACTGGTAGCGATGCCCCCGTTGAGGCCAACCGTAACGACGTCGACAGCTTTCTCAACCTCATCAGTTTCCCTATCGTGACGTACGTCGATGCGCGGCGACTGCATGAGGAAGCGATTCCAAAGCTGATATCTGAGCTGATGACCCAAAAAAAAGGTCGCAGATCCTCCATGGATCAGTTTGCCCAAGCCACGGCTCAGCTCGGTCATCTATTGCAGGCAGAAGTTGACCTATCCGATATTGACGGCAAAGAGGAGATGCACATCAATGGCGTACCGTATCAAAGAGCATCTGCCGGTACGCAAATCACTCTTTCATTCTTTGGTCTCACCCAGTTAGGAGAACCCGGATGCATTATTTTGTGGGATGAGCCGGAAAATGGACTGCATCCAACCCGCCGCGTGCGACTACTGGATCTGATGTTTGAGGACGGACGGCAGTTTATTTTGGCAACCCATGCTGCGGAGTTCGCACCGGTGTTTTCCACCAAAGGAAAAGTTTTCCGGTGCATATCCGAATACGATGACGCAGCTACCATCGTAAAACTTAGCGTCAAACACATAGCCGATCGACGCGACGCCTTTCTGGCCCTCGAAGCTCTGGGTGTGCATCCCGCCCGAACTCTGTTTACGGCCAATGTCGTAATCTGGGTTGAAGGCCCAACCGAGCTTCTCTTTTACCGTCATTGGTTGACCCCTCTGCTACGCGATCGGGGGTTTTTCGAAGGCTTCCATTATACCTTTATGCAGTATGGTGGCGCGCTTATCTCCTATCTATCTATTGCCGACGAAGCGCAATTCGAATCGACCTTTGATCTGCTAAGTTTGTGTCGGCATCCTGTGGTAATCGTTGACTCGGACTTTCGGGTGGATCCTGGCAATACACCGCCGCCGGAATTGCTGAAGAAGGGCGCCGCGCGCCTTTTCCGGGAGATTGAGAAGCTGAGGGAGCATCGTCCCAACGCCGCAATGTTCGATTGGACGGCTGGCAGGGAAGTTGAGAACTATCTGCCAGAATCGGCCATATGGCATGCGGTGGCATCGCTCTGGTCCGGATACACTGATTATGCCGAAAAGCTCAAAAGCAAACGGTTGGTAATTGGTCAATATGATTCCTATCATGAATCACTAAATGAACATTTCAAAGAACTGGAGGTCGTCGATATCGACCCAAAGGACAATACTAAAAAACACGCAAAAGGGAGGAGCATCTGGGGACAACCGAACAAGGTTGAGATGATGCGGAGCGCACTCACGACTGAAGGCTTTACGATCGAAAATCTGTGTTGGAACGGTGCCGCTCGCCTGCGAAATATAGAGAATTTCGTGGTAGCACTCTGTCAGAGCTGATTCCACCAGCAGTAATATGTCCTTCACTTTGCAGTCTCGCCTCTCTGGCTTGTGCGCGGAGCGACTTAATATTGGGCCGTCACGAATACTGTTATTTGTCGACGGCTCGCATTAGCGGTACCCCTGCGAGGCGTGCGATCGAAGTGATGCTTTGAGCTTGTATTTTCTCCAGGGCCTGGTCAGCCACGAACCAATTGCTGGCCAGCCCGACCAGCACATCCGGTCGTGTCACCAATAGCCGCCAGTGCGGCCAAATCAACATGTCCTCGTAGCAAATTGAAAATGCGGTCATTTTTCCATCGATATCGACGTACGGTTGTCTCAGCGAACCCAGTAATGTGCTGACAGATGCACCAGGCCGCCAAGAACCCACCGGCATCGGTTGCCGGCTGTCAAACCGCCCTCGGCCGGCGCCAGCGATTACCGCACTGTCGGTGTAGCGCAGCGGCCGATCTGACACCTTCAAATCGACGCCGATCACGACCGTCTTGCCCTCGAGCTGCAGCTGCTCGAGGTAGCCCGTCCACCAATACCGCACAGCGGGACGCCAAGTGCCCAAGGTCTCCTCCGGCAAGATCACCACTGTGGCGCCCGCCGCAAATCCACTGTCCGCTGCAGCCTGCAGCGCTTGAGTACGCTGGTACATCGCGTCAAACCCACCGTCTGGATATTTACCTAATCGCGTCGACAACGCTAGCCAACCTGCCGGCGCCGCCGGGATCGCTAGGTCCGATCGTGCGGTAACTGTGCCGGCGATCAACACCAAGCCGAGCATGAGTGTGGATTTCGACCAGGTCGCCGCAGCGGCGGCCGCAATAGCGAGTATGCCTAGGCCAAGCCCTATGGCTTGCCACCCTGGGTACAGCTCGCTGGCCACGTGTGCGGGGGAGATCCACCCAATGATACCGAGCGGCGGTACCGACACCGCAATGGTGGCCATCACGGCACGGACGCCTCGGGAAAACGGTCCCGTGGCTTGCGAGAACTTCAGGAGGCCCCAGGGCGCAGCCAGTAGGGCCGCTTGACCGATCCAGAAGGCAACCCCCAACCATAGCGCCGTGGCCGCCTGCAGCTCACCATAGCCCGAAAAAAACCGTTCCGTCATGATCGGAATATCGCGAGCGCCGGCGAGATAGTAGCCGCACCACAGCGCAAACGCCGGCAGCCGACCTGGAATGCGCGCCCATAGAAAGGGCAGGGCCAAGAGGGCAATGAGCCAGTGTCCCGGATACCAGGCCGTCAATGCGATTGCACATCCACAGACCAGGCTGGCAAGGATTCGAACGATCAGACTGCGCCGACTCACTGCCACAATGCATGCAATAAGCCGGTTCATTGAGCACCTCCTGGGCGCCGGGCGCGATCGGTGGCCAGCACACGCCGGATCACCTCGTCATCATCGTATTGGTCGAACGTCCGTCGATCGGCATGCCCCATGTTGTCCAGCTTGTGGCGCTCCGAAACATTTGCCTTGACCAGACCTTTTGCATAGGTGTGCCTGAGCCAGTGCGTTGACGCGTGCTCTAGGCGCTGCACGTCGATCGTCCGATCAGAGGTCTTTGCAAATTCACACGCCTCGGCGCAAATCCCGGTGATGATTTTCCAGACGGCGACTCGGGAACGTAAAGGTTTGCGTTCACCGAACTGGGTTCGCCGAACCGATAGGATTAACCAACCCGACTCATCCGGTAACGGCACCGCCGGCAAGCCAAACGCCAGGCGATAGAGCTGCAGGGCAGGGATGATAGCCGCGCACGGCACCACGCGCGGTTTACCGCCTTTGCCGTGGCGAACCTGTAGCAACCAGGTGTATTCAGGAAGGGTGGGGTCTTCGCGCCGCAGCGCGCTTGGGACAGGGACCATCTGGAAGTCGCGCATGTGGG
>Ga0302314_10013313_pt1 | contig 14156 bp, 15 predicted proteins | sample III_Palsa_N2_3_FD_200533 | JGI IMG/M metagenome (GOLD analysis project Ga0302314, IMG submission 200533) | Peat permafrost microbial communities from Stordalen Mire near Abisko, Sweden - III_Palsa_N2_3 | ecosystem: Environmental > Terrestrial > Soil > Palsa > Peat permafrost | place: Sweden... | reverse complement strand
GTTTGTTCACGAGCGCCGATGTGTGGTTGTTGGAAAAATGGTTGCTCTGCCTGCCGGGCAATTTTTTGCTGGAGCTGTTTGCGTTCTGGCTGCCGCGCACGGCCGCTTTCTTCCATGTCCATGCTAGCGGCACAAGCTCGTACGCCAGTTTTTACGGAATCGCGGCCTGGGTGATTTCCGCCGTGATTTGGGTAGGCATCTGGCTCACAATCAGCGCATTCCTGCGTCATCGACTCGAACGGCCGCGGTGAGGGCCACACGCAGGGCCGGACGCAGCGCAACCCGCCCTATTTTCCCCATCGGCTGCGCGGCTTTAATTGACCGCCTAAAATAGACCCCACCTCGATCTCGCTTCAACGATTTCACTTCGACAACCCAGCTCTTTGAATCGGCTCATTCAATCGTCTCCTATGAACCAGATCAACGCGTCACTGTTCCGACTGGCGAGCGCCATCGCACTGGCATTGCCCATGGCCGCTCAGGCCGCAGACGTCAAAGATTTCCAGCTCTCGGAAATGAATTACACACAGCAGGCGATTGAGCAGCGCTGTAACGCGCAAGCCGCCGCCAGCGTCAACGACGCTGCAGCGGACGCGGACCGTGAAGACGAAAACCTGAAGTCCTATCAGGCTTGCATCAAACCGTATTACGACGGCATGCAGGAGTTGATTGCGCTCCAACGGGATCCGTCCGTTTCGGTGTCGCTTTGGAGCGACTGCCGCAGCAGCAGCGATTTCGCTACCACCCAGAATTTTCACGCCTGGGCTGCCTGCATCGTCAGACGTAAAACATCGAAATAAGCACCGAACCCATCGATCTGATGTCTATACCAATGTCTTTACCCACATTTCCCACGCTTTTTATTTCCCACGGCGCACCGACTTTGGCGATCGAACCGGGACGCACTGGCGCGATGCTGGGTGCGCTCGCCGCTCGCTTACCCAAGCCGCGTGCCGTTCTGGTGGTGTCGCCGCATTGGACCAGCGCTCAGGCGCAAGTGAGCCGCGCGCCGCGCCAACATGCGGTGCACGATTTTGGCGGCTTCGCTCCCGCGCTTTACGCGCTTGAATACAATGCACCGGGCGCACCTGAATTGGCCGATCAAGTGGTCAGCCTGCTGGCCAGTGCCGGCGTGCCGGCACAATTGACCGACGAGGCAGGCTTGGATCATGGCGCATGGGTGGTGCTTCGTTATTTGTTTCCCGACGCCGACATTCCGGTCACCCAGTTGTCGCTACAGCAACAGCAAGGCCCGGCGTACCAGTTCAAGATCGGCCAGGCGCTGCGGGCTCTGCAGCGCGACGGCGTGCTGGTGATCGGCTCAGGCAGTTTCACGCATAATTTGCGCGAAATTCGCTTCGGCAATAACGCGGAGCAGATCGAGGCCGAGCCGTATGTCGAAGAATTCGGCAATTGGATGAAGGCCAAGCTGGCGGACCATGATCTCGACGCGTTGCTCGATTATCGAAGCCGGGCGCCGCATGCAGTGCGCGCGCATCCGAGCGAAGAGCATCTGCTGCCGCTGTTTATCGCACTGGGCGCGGCCGACGACTGGACCGCACAACAGCACTTCGACACCGGCACGACTTATGGCGTGCTGCGCATGGACGCGTTCGCGTTCGGCCGCGATGCGCATCTCCTGGCGCCAGGAATTGAGTCGGCCCGTTAGCCGCCCGGCTACTCCGCCTGCTACTTAGCCCGCTACTCAGCCCGTTCGCCAACCCATCGGCCTACCCCCTGCTCGACCCGTCGGACTATCCACGGGCCAACGGCCGCGACGAATCGGCGCGTTCAGTTTTATTTGCTTTTGACGGTGACGCCTTCGTCGATGGTGCCATATGCGGAAATGCTGCCGGAACCGGCGCCGCCATTGCCATAGGCACACGCCGTGAGCGTCAACACCGTCGCGACGATAACAAAAATTTTGAGCACGCTGCACCTACTTGAATGAAAGGACATCTGCCATTTTAGCCAGTGCTGCGTCGCCGCGCAGCGCCACGCAGCGACGGACATCGACGCCTCGGCGCAAACAACCGTCGCATGCCACCAACACGGGCGAAGCAAAGGCACGCCATCGCCTTGATACAATAGCGCCCATTAGCTGAGCTCACACCTTTCGTTCGCCGGAAAACCACCATGAAGCAATACCACGACCTGATCAAAGATATTTTGAGCAATGGAACCCGTAAGGCCGATCGCACCGGCACCGGCACCATCAGCGTGTTCGGGCGGCAAATGCGCTTCGATCTGGCGGCGGGCTTCCCGGTCGTGACCACCAAGCGCATCCACCTGAAAAGCGTGATCCACGAATTACTGTGGTTCCTGAACGGCGACACCAATATCACGTATCTGAATCAGAACGGCGTGACGATCTGGGACGAATGGGCCGACGAAGCCGGCAACCTCGGTCCGGTGTACGGCTATCAATGGCGCTTCTGGCCGCGCCCGGACGGCACTACCGTGGATCAGATCACCGATCTGGTCAAACAGATCCGCACCCGCCCGCATTCGCGCCGCCTGCTGCTCACGGCGCTGAACGTAGCGGATTTTCCCGATGAATCGAAATCGCCGTCGGATAACGCGCGCGACGGCAAAATGGCGCTCGCGCCCTGCCACTGCTTCGCCCAGTTTTACGTCAACGAAGGCAAATTAAGCTGCCTGCTGTACTGCCGCAGCCAGGATGTATTCCTGGGCACGCCGTTCAATATCGCGAGCTATGCGTATCTCACCCATATGCTCGCGCAACAATGCGATCTTGAAGTGGGCGAGCTGGTCTGGTCGGGCGGCGACTGCCATATCTACCTGAACCATCTTGAACAGGTCGATCAATTGCTCAGCCGTAGTTTTTTCGAGCTGCCGACGCTGCATATCCACCGCAAGCCCGACAGTATCCTGGCGTATCAATACGACGATTTCGAACTGCAGAACTATCAGTTCCACCCGGCTATCAAGGCGCCGATCGCGATCTGATTGCGCGGTCTGATTGTGTAAGCAGCGCCGAATCCGGATTTTCTCAACGCGTATCCAGATTCGCGGCACGCGCCCTGACCGTCGCGACAACCCGATCGAGCGCCTGCGTCGACATGGTCACCGCGGTCGCGCCCGGAAAACTATCGTTGACCAGGCCGCTTAGCACCTGCCCAGGCGGTGTCTCAATGAATACACGAGCGCCCAGCTCATACATCAAACGCACCGAGTCGTTCCATCTCACGGGATAACGCAGATTAGTCGCCAGATCGTCGCGGATCGGCTCGGCGGTGTGTGCTGCGCGCGCGGTGCGGTTGGCGAGATAGGGAATGCGCGGCGCGCGAAACGTCACTTGAGCCGTAGCCGCGCTGAGCGTCTCGGACGCCTGCGCGAGCAATTCGCAATGCGATGGCACGCTGACAGCCAGCCGCTCGGCGCGCCGCGCGCCATGCTCGAGGGCTAGGCGAATCAACGCAGCGAGCCCTGCATCGCTGCCCGCGACGACGATCTGTCGCTCTGCGTTGAGGTTGGCGAGATAAACCGGCGCTTCGATCTGTGCGAGCAAGCGCGTAATCTGCAACTCATTCAGCCCCACGATCGCGGCCAACCCATAGCCGCTGGGATAGGCCTGTTCCATCAACTGTGCGCGCAACTCGACTAGACGCAACGCGTCGGCAAAATCAATCGCATCGCAGATGACCGCCGCGGCAAACGCGCCCACCGAGAGCCCCGCTGCAAAGTCAGGCTCTATGCCTTCGGCGGCCAGTGCGCGAGCCGCGGCCACGCTGGCCGTGACCAGGGTCAATTGCACGGCCACGGTCGATTCGAGCGCAGCGGCGCTATCCAGTAGAAAAATGTCTCGGCCCAGCGTTTGCGAAGCTTCGGCAAGCGTAAGCCGAACCGCTTGGTGATCGGGCAGTTGTTGCAGATAGCCGGGCGTTTGCGCGCCCTGCCCCGGGCACAGGATCGCTTTCATGGTATCGGTCCGTCGGTGTGTTGCTTCGGTGTGTTGCGCCGGTGCGTTCGTCAAGCAGCGCGTTCGGGCGGAACGGCTAGTCTTAACGCCCAAGCGTCTTCCACCAGCAACGGCTCGCCACAGGTGCGCAGCAGCACGCGCTTCGCGCCACCGGCATATTCGGCCAGTGCGATGCAACCGGCCGGTGTTTCGAGTTGTGCGTCGATTCGCAGTCCCGCGTTGGCCGCCGGCACCGCCAGCGACTGCAAAAGCTTTTGGGCGCTCTCGCGCGCCAGCCATTCCGGCGTGCGCAGCGTCAGGTCCAGGTCGCTATCCGCGTGCACCACGGGCAGGCCTGTGGCCAGTTCGAAGCCGACGCTGCCGGTCGGTCCCCAAGCCAGCCGAAACGGGCGCAGCACCGCCGTCAGTTCTCGTAGCACCGCAAACGCCGGCAGCGTCGCGTGGCGCTTGGCATCGTGTTCGCACGGCGCCGGCGCTAGCAAGGGCGCTCGCGCGTCGACCAAAGCCTCCGGGCTGGCGACGGCAGCCACGTCGGCAATCGACACCAGCGCACCGAAGCGCTCGCTGCGACCCGCACCCCGTACCCCGACGCTCACAAGACCTTGCGGCGCGCCAGCGCGACGCACCACCACCACCGGCATGCGCTCAAGCGCAGCACCGACCCAATCGGGCGCGGCACTCCAGCGCGGCACCCGTTGCAGAAGCAGTAGATCGTGAGGTGTGGGGGGCCGGCGCATTTTCATCGTGGTGTCTCAGTTGTCCTGCCACTGCGGCGCGAGACGCCGTCGCACTTCGATCGAGGCGGCGCGATTTTTCTGCGCCTGCGGCGAGCTCAGGCGGCTCGATAAATCGGGCGGCCCCTGACGCGCATCGGCCACCGCTGCCGCGAGCACCTCGCGCACCGTTTCGATATTCGCCGCTGTAGGTGCGTCGGCGTCGATATCGTGTATCAACCGATGCAACAAGCCGAGCTGGTCGAACGCCTTCATCGAATAGCTCATCGGGATGATGGTTTCGCCCAGTGCATCGAGTTCCTCAACCGAACGCCGAGTGACTCGCGCGGCGGCTTCCCGGCCCATCGCGTGAACCAGTGTGCCAGGCGCGTCGAGCGCAACAATCCGATTGGCCTGGTAGCCGTGAGCCAGGAATGCACCCGACATGGCCGGCCCGACGATCAGCGCGATCACCGGATGGCCGACGAGTCGCGCACTGGCGTAGGCATCGACGGCGGCGGCGCACGCCAGATGCAGCCCCAGCGTTTCTTCGCGGCGGCCGTAAGCTTGGCTCGCTACGTCGACCACGGCCACGATCGGGCGACGCTCGGCCGCATGGCTATCGGCAATCATCGTCGCGCGCACTGTCTTGGCCAGCAACCAGCCCTGCTCGAGGCCCACGACATTGGTGGTCGCACGCGGGAAGCGCTGATGCGCATCGGGCACGACGGCGATGAACTGCGCGCTCTCGCCGCCCAGCATGCCGCTGCCGCTCAATATGGGCGCGGGTTCGAGCGATTTTCCGGCGAGCGCTTCAAACCAGATCTCGCCACGGCTACGGTTCGCGCTCATACGCCCTCCTGTGTGACATGGCCTGGAGCGGCTGCATGAGCCGGCTGCCAGCTCAGACGCATGCTTGTGCTGTCGATGGTCGCGGGGTCCACGGCGTCCAGCAATTTCAGGTATTTCTCCACCTGTTCGCTGCGTGCCGGCGCCACCGGGCCGTGCGCACAGGCGGCACGCACCGCCTCCGCGATCTGTTGCGCATCGTCTTCGATCAACGCATCCGCCAAGCCCGTGGCCGCGCGCTGCTCGCCGCCGATCAAGCTCCAGATCAGCCGCCGATCGCCCGAATCGAGTTCCTGGATGCCGGCTTCCTGCTCGATCACTTCGGGTCCGTTCATGCCCAGTCGGCCCTGACGCGTCATGATCAAGTAGGAACACAAGGCGGCCGCCAGCGACATGCCGCCGAAGCAGCCCACCATCCCCGCGATCACGCCGACTACCGGCACATGCCGACGCAACGCCACGATCGCCGATTGGATCTCGGCAATCACGGCCAGCCCCAGGTTCGCTTCCTGCAAGCGCACGCCACCGGTCTCGAACAGAATCACGGGCCACACCGGCCGGCCCGCTTCGCATTCGCGCAACGCCAACTCCAGCGTGGCCGCGATCTTGGTACCCGAGACTTCGCCGATACTGCCGCCCTGAAAAGCCGACTCGATGGCGAGTACCACCGCCGCGTGACCCGCCAGCGTTCCCTTGGCGATGATCACGCCGTCATCGGCCTGGCAGACGATGTCCTGCAACGGCAGCCAAGGCGACTCCAGATGATCGAAGGGTCCAAGCAATTCGCGCATGCTGCCTTCGTCGAGAATCGCGCGGGCACGCTCGCGAGCGCCGAGTTCGATAAAGCTGCGGCGCTCCAGAAAAACGTCATAAGCACTCATGATTCGCTTGCCTCCACCGCTTCGGCCAAGCGTAACGCCACCACACCGGGCGTTGCGCCAAAGTCGTTGATTTCAATACGGGCCGCGCCTGCGTAGCGCGTGAAGAAACGGTCCAGTACGCTTTTCCAGATCTGTCCGTAGCCGTCGACGCTGGTTTTGACGACGACTTGCGCACAGCCACCTTCGTGCGGCGAAAGCAGCACTTCCAGATCGCCTGAACCGACCACGCCGACATGCGCGCGCTGTTTGACCGGCTCGTGGGCCGGGTACTCGAAATTTAGACGTTCCATTGCGGCTGCGCCTCCTGGTGAGGATTGCGGGAAGAATTGCAATATGTGTTGTGATCGGACTGGCGATCGCCGCCACGACTGGCGATGCGGTCGATAAAGAGAGTGGCGGCCAGTAGATCGGCAGCGCCCCCGGGGGATGCGTTCAATGCCAGCAACTGTGTGTCCAGCACCAGTAGCGCGGCAAAGCCCGCGGTACTGCCGACGCCACCTAAATCGAGCACCCGGCGGGCGCCGCTTTGCGCAGCATGCAGGGCCGCGAGGCCGCCTCGATGCAACAAGCACGTGTCGGCCAGCGTCGTCATGATCGCCATTAGCGTATCGAGTTGAGCGATATTTTCGGCGTGACCGGCGGCACGTGCGGCGCGCAAGGCGGCCAAGCCGATCTCGCGCACATGCGGGAAACCGGCGCGCGCTTGCTCGCGAGCACCGCCAACCGAGAAACGGCGCGCGACGCGCAGGCCATGGCTTTCGACAGGCGGAGTGAACCGATCAGGGAAAGCGGCAATTTGAGCCGCGCTTGCGCAGATCTGCTCGCCGCTGCCATTGCCCGCCTGCATCGCCGCCGCAGCGGCAAGCAACCCGAGCACCCAGATCGCACCACGATGCGCATTGCTACCGCCAGTGGCGCTGAGCATCGCCACTTCGCCGCGCCGGCCTATCAACGCAAGGCGTTCGCGCAGCGCCTGCGACGCGCGCTCGCCTTGCGCCGCCGTCGCCAACGCGGCAAAGGTGGGTCTTAGCGCATGTGCCGAGCGCGTCATCCTGGTCAGATCGAGGTCGCGATGCGCTCCGCTGCCACGTCGATCGACGAGCGCGGGCTTCGGTGTCAGGCGTGCCTCGGCGAGCAAGGCATCGACGGCGTAGTCGGCCAGCAACGCCGCCGTCAACGTCGATGACTCGTGCGAAACCGAGTGGACTGCAATAAGCGTCATCCGCGGCCCCTACCAACTGCGAAATTGCGGCGGCGGCACGTACAGACCGTCGGACCAAGCCACCAGATCGTCGATGCTGCGCGCAGCCAGCAGCGAGCGTTTGGCTTCACCGCGGCGTATGCCAAGATCTTCGGGGAACGCGACAATGCCGCGCTCACGCAATGCCGTGGTCTTGGCGGGGTCGGCGCGCAAGCCCACGGGTGTCACTCCCGCGACCGCCGCCAGCGCCGCGCGGCGCTCTTCCATGCCCTGCGCGTGGTGCAGGTAGGCGATGCCCTCTTCCGTGACCACATGGCTGACGTCGTCGCCGTAGATCATCACCGGCGCAATCGGCATCCCGCTTTTCTTGCCCACGGCAATCGCATCGAGCGCATCGACTATGGTCGGCTCGCCGCCTTTCTTGAACGTCTCGGCCAGTTGCACCACTAGCTTGTGGCCGCGCGCCACCGGCGCATCGCCTTTGAGCAGCGCGAGCCACGCCGGTGAAGAATGGCGCCGGCCGCGCGGGTCATGGCCCATGTTCGGCGCTCCGCCAAAACCGGCCAAGCGCCCCAATGTCACCGTGGACGAATTCGCATCGGCGTCCATTTGCAAGGTCGAACCGATAAACAGATCGACGCCATATTGCCCGGCGAGTTGGCATAACACGCGATTCGAGCGCAGGCTGCCGTCGCGCCCGGTAAAAAATACGTCGGGGCGCGCACGGATATATTCCTCCATGCCCACTTCGCTACCGAAGCAGTGCATGCTCTGCACCCAGCCGCTTTCAATCGCTGGAATCATGGTCGGGTGAGGGTTGAGCGCCCAATGCGTGCAGATCTTGCCCTTCAGCCCGAGCGACGCGCCGTAGGTCGGCAGCAGCAATTCGATAGCCGCCGTGTCGAAACCGATGCCATGGTTCAACGCCGTGACGCCGTATTTCTCATAGATGCCACGGATCACCATCATCCCAGTGAGCACCTGCAAATCGCCGATATGCCGCGGATCGCGCGTAAATAGCGGCTCGACCGCGAACGGCCGGTCGGCCTTCACCACCACGTCGACCCAGGAGCCTGGAATATCGACGCGTGGCAACTCGTCGACGATTTCGTTGACCTGCACGATCACGATGCCGTGTTTGAACGCAGCGGCTTCGGCGATGGTCGGCGTGTCTTCGGTGTTGGCGCCCGTGTACAAATTGCCATGGCGATCGGCTTTCTCGGCGCACAGCAGCGCAACCTGCGGCGTGAGGTCGATGAACATGCGCGCATACAGCTCGATGTAGGTGTAGATCGAGCCGATCTCAAGCAACCCGTCTTCGAGCAATTGCGCGACCCGCAGGCTTTGCGTCCCGGCAAACGCGAAATCCACTTTGTGAGCGATGCCGCGTTCGAACAGCGTCAGGTGCTCGGGGCGGCTGATGCACGAGATCAATAGATGGACGTCGTGGATCTTGGCGGGATCGACCTCGACCAGCGAGCGCGACAGGAAATCGGCCTGTTTCTGGTTATCGCCCTCGATCACGACGCGGTCGCCGGGCACGATCAGCGCTTCAAGCGCGTCAACGATCCGTGCGGTAGGCAGTACCCCGTCCTGGTCCAGCCAGGGAGCGATTTTGGCCAGTCTCCTCAACTTCTCGTCGCGCAGCGTGGTCCACGATCGAGGGGCGGCGCTGGAGTCTGATTGAGCAATGGCGGCTTGATTCATGGACAAAAACTCCGAGTCGCAGGTAGATGCGGCGGGTGGGTGCAGGCTTAGGCGCGTGGGCGGCGGGGCTTCACCGGCTTGGCCTCGGCGGCTTGTTTATCGGTCAGAAAACGGTATAGCAGTTCTCCACTACTGAGCAAGTGCGCGCTCACCAGCGCCTGCGCCCGCGCGACATCGCGGCGCTCGACCGCTCGCAGCAAGTCGGCGTGCTCGCTATCCGAGAGGGCTTTGTCCGACGGTACATCGAATTTCATGCGCAGATAGCGTTCGCCGCGCCGGTGCAGCGTCTGGATCAGCTCCATCAACCGTGGCCGGCAGGCGGGTGCGTAAAGACTCAGGTGGAAGGCTTGATTGTGAGCCACATAAAGCGTTTCGTCAGCTTCGGCTGTAGCCGCCTTCAGGCGCGCGGCGGCCTCCGCCAAGGTGCCATCAGTATGGTGCGAAATGGCCAGGCCGATCGCGAGACTTTCCAGCGCGGCACGCATTTCGTAGATTTCGCGCGCTTCATCGGCCACCAACGGGCTGACGGTCGCGCCTTTGTGCGTTTCGGATCGGACCCAGCCTTCGCTTTCAAGCTGGCGCAATGCCTCGCGCACCGGAATCGCGCTGACCGAAAATTGGCGCGCGACCGCATCCTGGCGCAACGGCATGCCGGGCTGCAAAGTCCCTTCGACGATGGCCAGGCGCAAAGCGTCGGCAATCATGCGCGAGGTGCTCGGTCGCGGCTCCAGTGCGATGCCGACCGGGAAGGTCTGCACCTTGCTGATGGGGGCCCGACTCGCCGCACCCCCGGGAAAACGAGGCGTTGATTTATCCATAAGATCAAATATTATATATAAAAACGCACAAAAACATCCAGAGTTACGCTAGGTATTTGGCAGATAGCAGCCTGACATTCACCCGAGCGCGACTGCGCAGCTTGACGATGGGCGATTGCGGCTGGTGTTGGAGACCCAAGTCTGGCGGACGAAGTCTTCAAAATTATAGGTTCCCACGGAGGAGACACATGAGTTCATTAGCAGAGCGCAGCGTTGCGACGAAACGCACGCCGTTAAACCGCAACCAGATAGTCGGTTTCTGGGGCGCCTGGACCGGTTGGACACTCGACGGGATGGATTCCTTCATCTACGCCCTGGTGCTCGCCCCGGCTCTCACCGAACTGCTGCCCAAGTCAGGGTATGCGGCGACCCCTGGCAACATCGGGCTCGCAGGCTCGATTTTATTTGCCTTGTTCCTGGTCGGCTGGGGCTTGTCGTTCATATGGGGGCCGCTGGCCGACCGCTTCGGCCGTACCAAGGTGCTGGCCGGCACGATTTTCATGTTCGCTATCTTCACAGGCCTGGCCGCGACTTCACATAACGTCTGGGAGTTAGGCACCTATCGCTTTTTGGCCGGCATCGGCATCGGCGGCGAGTGGGCGCTGGCGGGTACCTATGTCGCGGAGTCTTGGCCCGAAGATCGCCGCAAAATGGGCGCCGGCTATCTGCAGACCGGCTATTACGCCGGCTTCTTTCTCGCGGCCGCGCTGAACTATACGGTAGGCGCGCATTTCGGCTGGCGCGCAATGTTCCTGGTCGGCGCACTGCCTGTCGTAGTGTCGATCATCGTGCTGCTGCGCGTGAAGGAAACCGAAAAGTGGCAAAAGGTGGAGCCCGCCGCAGTACAGCACGGCAGTCCACTCAAGGAAATTTTCAGCCCGAAATATCTGCAGCGAACGTTGGTAGCCGCCGCATTGCTCACGGTCGCGATTATCGGTTTGTGGGCCGGCGCGGTGTACGAGCCGTCCGCGGTGATTCTGATGGCAACCAAGGCCGGCCTGGCTCGCCCGGAAGCCGTCAAGCTCGCTTCGCTCGCCACCGGTTTGCTGTCGATCGGGACGATACTGGGTTGCCTGGCGCTGCCGCCGATGGCGGAACGCATCGGGCGACGTGCGACGCTCGCGGTGTATTTTGTCGGTATGGCTGCGTCTATCGCGCTGACGTTCGGGTGGGCGTTTTACCTGAACGACGGCCTGTATATCTTTATCGCTCTGTTGTTCGTGCTGGGCTTTTTCGGCGGCAATTTTGCGCTGTTCAGCCTGTGGTTGCCCGAGCAGTTCGAAACCCGGGTGCGCGCTACGGCGTTCGCGTTCTGTACATCCTCGGGGCGTTTCCTGGGTGCCGGGGTGAACTTCGCGTTGGGCGCGATGGTGCTGCATTGGGGAACCCTGGGCACGCCGGTGGCGCTGACCGCGATCATCTTTGTGCTGGGTCTGTTGATCATTCCGTTCTCGCCGGAAACCCGAGGCGAAGTATTGCCTAACTGAGTGTTCGCCTGACAAGATCGGTGAGGTGAAGTGAAGTGAGGACCCGCTGGACAAGGAACGCTGCGGCGATGGGTATCGCCGCAGCGGAATTGACGGATATCGCCCCGCCGATAGGTTTTTCGGCTTCAGCCGTTCAGCAGCCCCATCGCCTGTTCCGGATACCGCGAACCCGCGGCGACATCCGGCGGAAATACCTCACCCAGTTCTTCCAACTCGGCAGCACTGAGTGTCACCTCCAGCGCGCCCACATTCTCGTCTAGATATTTGCGGCGCTTGGTGCCAGGGATAGGCACCAGATCGTCACCCTGCGCCAGTACCCAAGCCAATGCAAGCTGAGATGCGGGCACCCCCTTCGCGCGAGCCAGTTGCTGGACTTTCTCGACCAGCACCAGATTTTTCGCGAAGTTTTCGCCTTGAAAGCGCGGATTCTGCTTGCGGTAATCGTCGTCGGTAAAGTCGTCCGGACTCTTGATCGCACCCGTCAGGAAACCGCGGCCAAGCGGGCTATACGGCACGAAGCCGACTCCAAGCTTGCGACAAGCGGCAAGCACATCGGTCTCGGCGTCACGCGTCCACAGCGAATATTCCGTTTGCACCGCGGTGATGGGATGCGTGTTGTGAGCGCGCAGCAGCGTCTGTGGCGATACCTCGCTCAAGCCCACGAAGCGGATCTTGCCCTCGCTTACCAAATCGCCCAGCGTGCCGACTGTATCCTCGATCGGCGTCGCCGGATCGACGCGGTGCAGGTAATACAAATCGATGTGGTCGACGCCCAGACGCGACAAACTGCCGTCAACCGATTTGCGAACATATTCCGGGCGGCCGCTGACGCCGCGCAGTTGCGGATTGGCGGGATCGCGCAGCATGCCAAACTTGCTCGCGATAAACGCCGAGTTGCGCTGACCCTTGAGCGCACGGCCCAGCAGTTGCTCGTTGGTATGCGGGCCGTACATATCGGCCGTGTCGAAAAAGGTAATGCCCAGGTCGAGCGCGCGATGAATGGTCGCGATCGATTCGGCGTCGTCGCGATGCGCATAGAACTCGCTCATACCCATGCAGCCCAGGCCTATTGCGGAAACTTCTGGGCCGTTCAAACCGAGTTTACGTGTCTTCAAGTCTAGCTCCGGAAAGCGACAGCGCCTGCCAAGAAAGCGCGCGCGTCGAGTGGATAATAGTTTAATCGGTCGAGCGGGTTTCTGGCGCAGCCGCCCCGCTCGGGCATCAGAAAGCCGGGCAAGATCGGGTAAACTGCGGCCCATGACTACTCTTACGCTGATCGTTGCGCGTGCACGCAACGGCGTCATTGGACGCGACAACCAACTGCCATGGCGCCTGCCCGAAGACCTTGCATTCTTCAAGCGCACCACCATGGGCGCGCCCATTATCATGGGCCGCAAGACTCACGAATCGATAGGCCGGCCACTGCCGGGGCGCCGTAACCTGGTGGTTACGCGGGACGCTTCGAAAACCTTCGCGGGATGCGAAACCGTCGGCAGCCTGGAAGAAGCGCTGTCGCGCTGCAGCGTTGACGGGATCGCAGAGGCATTCCTGATCGGCGGCGCGCAACTCTACGCCACCGGCATTGAGCTGGCTCAGCGCCTGATCGTGACCGAGATCGATTACGATTTCGCCGGCGACGCGACATTTCCGGCGCCGGATCCGGCGTTATGGGTGGAGGTCTCGCGACAAACGCATCAGGCTAGCGAACCTGAGCCGTTTGCTTATGCGTTTGTCGAGTACGGGCGCAAAGCCGGATAGGCCCTCGAGTCGGTTTCGGGTCGGCGTTGGGTCGGCATCGTTGCGGTCCCGGCGGCCATACGGCACGCCGGGGGGATCTCCGATATCACTGCCCGGCGATCGTCATCCGTTCGATCAGCACGGAACCCGTTTCCTTGGTGCCGCGTATCAAGGTATCGGCGCCTATCGCCACCACTTGCTGGAACATGTCCTGCAGACGGCCAGCAATCGTAATGCCTTCCACCGGATATTGAATCTCGCCATTCTCAACCCAGAAACCGGCCGCGCCACGCGAGTAATCGCCCGTCACGTAGTTCACGCCCTGCCCCATCAATTCGGTCAGCAGCAATCCGGTCCCAAGCTTTTTCAACATCGCGCGGAAGTCGTCATCACGGCGGGTCTTGGTGCTGCGCAGCGCGAGGTTATGCGAGCCGCCGGCGTTACCGGTCGTCTGCATCCCGAGTTTGCGCGCCGAATAGGTCGACAGAAAATAACCCTGCACCACGCCGCCGCTGACCACGCTGCGTTGCCGCGTGCGCACGCCTTCTTCATCGAACGGTGCGCTACCGACCGCGCGCAGCACGTGCGGGTCTTCGACGATTTCGATGTGCGGAGCAAATACCTGCTTGCCCAGGCTGTCGACCAAAAACGAAGTCTTGCGATACAGCGCGCCGCCGCTGGTAGCCTGCACGAACGCGCCGAGCAAGCCTGCCGCCAGGGGCGCCTCGAACAGCACGGGGCATTTGCGCGTGTCCAGACTGCGCGCACCGATGCGTGCGAGCGCACGCTGGGCGGCGTAACGGCCGATCGCCTCGGGGGG
>Ga0302314_10013312_pt1 | contig 14156 bp, 15 predicted proteins | sample III_Palsa_N2_3_FD_200533 | JGI IMG/M metagenome (GOLD analysis project Ga0302314, IMG submission 200533) | Peat permafrost microbial communities from Stordalen Mire near Abisko, Sweden - III_Palsa_N2_3 | ecosystem: Environmental > Terrestrial > Soil > Palsa > Peat permafrost | place: Sweden... | reverse complement strand
GCCATCATGGCCACGATCCAGGGGAAGCTCGCCGACGCGCTGCCGCTCTACGACCAAGGTCTTGCCGTGACCGAGACCGACCCCGCGCTGACCGACCTCGGGCTGCTGCTGTCGATCAACAAGGCCATCACGCTCGGCAACCTCAACCGGTATGACGAGGCGCTGGCCACCGCGGAGCGGGCCAGGCAGCTCGCGGACCAGGTCGGCACGGCGATCAGGCTCGCCCAGGCGCACTGCGTTCTCGGCCAGCTGTTCTTCGAGACCGGACGCTGGGACGACGCGCTGGCCGAGATAGCGATCGTCCCGGGTGACCTGAAGGAGCCCGGGGCGGCCTGCGATGAACTTGGCATCATCGCCGTGATCAGCTTCCACCGAAACGAGTCAGCGGCAGCGCGCATCCACCTGGCCGACTCCGAGCCGCATGCGCGGCGCATCGGACAGCGAACCATCCCGCCGCTGATCCTCGCCCGGTCGCTCGACCGGGAGCAGGCGGGCGACCTGCCCGGCGCGCTCGCCGTGCTCACCGCCGCGCTCGACGGCAACGCCGACGACCTCGGGGACGTCGAGGACCTGCTCGGGGACGGGGTGCGGCTCGCGGTCATGACCGAGGACAAGGCGACGACGCAGGCACTGGCCGACCAGGCAGGCAAGCTGGCCGAGGGATCGCAGATCCCGCACCGCCAGGCGAACGCGCTGTACTGCCAGGGAATGCTCGACCGGGACGCCGCCACCCTGCTCGCCGCCGCGCAGCGGTACGCCGACGCCGGACGGCCGCTCCCCCGGGCCAAGGCCCTGGAGGCCGCGGCCGAGTGCCTCGTCGAGGACGACGACATGGCCCGGGCGCGAGACGCTTTCACCCAGTCCGTCGAGGTGTACGAAGGGCTGCGGGCCGAGGCCGACGTGAACCGGGTGCTGTCCGACTTCCGCAGCTACGGGATCAGGCGCGGGCCGCACGGCAAGCACCGGAAGGCGCAGAGCGGGTGGGACTCGCTCACCGACATGGAGCTCAAGGTCGCGGCGTTCGTCGAGGAGGGGCTCTCCAACCCCGAGATCGCCGCCCGGATGATGCTGTCGCGGCGGACCGTGGGGACGCACGTGTCGCACATACTCAAGAAGCTGGACGTGACCTCCCGGACCGACATCGCGCGGGAGTCCGCTCTGCGCACGATCGGCGCCCGGTAACCCACGATCGGTGCCCGGTAGCGCCCGCTGGTTCCTCGGCCGAGCCGCGCTACCCGCCGGAAGGCCCCGCCACGCGCACCACCCCTGCACGCGGCGGGGCCGCGGGACGGCGCGTCGGGTGAGGGCCGACGCGCCGTCCCGCGGTGGGCGCCCGCGCCGTGGCCCACAGCGCGGGCGCGTTCTGTGGGGGCGCCGAGCCCTTGGCGGCCCAGGGCTCACCGCCCCCACGTTCAATGGCCCCGGCTAGCGCCCGCCCGCCCGCGACAGCGGGGGCGCCCGCCGGGACCCGCGGGGGCAGCGCGCCGAGTTGCGGCTCACCGCGCGCCACCCCCACGTTTTAACCCCGCCGACCGGCCCATCCGGCGGCGCGCGCCATCATCGCGCGCCGTCGTCGCGGTGCCGGTGCCGGCCCGGGTAGGGTCCGCCAGGAGGAATCTGGCGGACCGCACCGCGGGGCCGTCAAGACGGCGCCTGGTGGGCGGCGGGGCAGCGGGGATGAGGCCCGGGTGCGGCTCCCGGGCCATCACCCCCACGTTTTCTCGCGGTCCTTGTGCTCCTGGCTGGACAGCTGGGACCACGGGACCGTTCGGAATCACTGATTGGCTTCTTTACTTTTCTAGGCGCCCGCTTCGGACGGGTCGGTCCCGCGCGAGCCCCGGCCCGGCCGCCGGCCGACGCCGGACCAGAACGCGAGCCGGCAGCGGACGACCCGGTCGCGGACGCCGCGGGTGTCCGCGCCCTCCCAGGCGCCGCCCCGCACTCCCCCGCCATGAAGACGGACGCCGCGGAGATCGGCCGGGCGGCAGCCGCCGGAACCAACGGCGGGGGCGGTGAACCTGCGGGGGCTCATGGCTCACCGTCCCCGCTCGCGGCACCCCGTGCGGCCTGCCCGTCGTCCGCGCTCTCCCGGGGGATACGGGGGTCGGCTCCCCGGGAGAGCGCGGACGCGAACTCGAGCGCGTAGTAAACGGCCCGGCCGGCGGGGGTGCGGTAGTGGCCAGACTCGGCCGCGAGGGCAGCGGCGAGCAGCAGGCCACGTTCGGCGTCGGACTCCCTGGTCTCCCAGGTGTCTCCCTGCACCGAAGCATCATGAACCTCAACACGGAACTGGGTGCTGGTGCACCGGATGGCGAGCATCAGCGTCTCGCCCGCCCCGTTGGTGACCGCGTTGATGATCAGGTCGCTGGCGAGGATTCCGGCCACGCTGCGGTCAACCGGGACGCGCCACTCGGCGATCGCGGCGACGACGTGGGCGGAGGCATGCGCCGCGGCGGCCGAGCCGGTGGTCAGCCGGACGCGGCGGTGCCGCAGTTCGGCCGGCTCACTCGCCCTGGCTGCCCCGGCCGTTCCTGGCGTCGTCGCCGAACGAGCCGCGGGGGCCTGAGCCATCATGGTCATCGATTCCTGTTCCTCAGCTCGTATCCTGCTCCCGGGGAAGGGCGAAGCAGGCGCCGATGTGAAGTTGCGCTACAAATACTGATGAAAGTTGCAGTGCGAGACATCGGTCAGCTGACCGATCTTGAAACGCCGCCGTCAGAGCCATCACTTACGTTCTCGTGAACATCAGGCAGGAACTCAAGAGTGAAGTACACCGCCTTTCCCTTGGGGGTACGGTAAAAGCCCCACTCGGCCGACAGCGACGTCACGAGCAGCAGTCCCCGCCCGGTCTCCGCCTCCGCCAAGGGGCTCTCGAGCAGCGGAAGGTCGCCAGAACCGTCATGGACATCCACCCGCAGCCCGGCCGCGCTGCAGGCGATCGCGAGGGTCACGAACCCGCCCGCGATACCCGCCTCCTCCGCGCCGTGCGTGACGGCGTTGGTCACCAGCTCACTGGTGAGCAGAACCGCCACATCGGGGTCCACGGGAACGCGCCAGGCGCGGAGAGTCTTCTCGACCACGGCGCGGGCCGCCTTCGCGGCGGCGAGTCCCGCCGTCAGCCGGACGCGGCACACGCGCGGGCCGGCCGGCCGCGCCGGGACGGCGGGGCTAGTAATGGGAGTGGGACGGGTCGGCGCCATCGGGGTCATGGGCTTTCCTTAGCGGGCCTTGGTGTTGCTGCTGCACGGTATGTGCCTGTTGCATGACAAATACTCGTGCAAGTTGCATTGACAGACATCGGTCAGCTGACCGATATGCATGCGGCCCAGGCGAAGGGTCGTTAGCGCACGTCACAGCGGTTATCGAGCGCCCAATGCGGCAGTACTGGACCCGGAAACAACAGGCGCCCCACTGGTTTTTCAGAGTCCGTTAAGGCCCGGTTCACGTACTCTACGACCAAGCATTCGGGCAATATGTCAGAAATGCGAATGCCGCTAGTCGGCTAAAGCGAATGGGAGAGGCCAGTGTGACGCGAAGGCGGCCACCTTGGCCGGTTAGGCCTCGTCGAGGCAGAGGTCGGCGGCGCGGTAGCCGACCAGCATGGCGGGCGCGGCGGTGTTGCCCGCCACCTGGACGGGCAGGACCGAGGCGTCGGCGATCCGCAGGCCCTCGGTCCCGCGCACCCGCAGCCGGGCGTCGACCACGTCGTCGTCGTCGGGGCCCATCGCCGCCGAGCCGACCGCGTGGTAGAGGCCGGTGCCGGTCTGGCGGGAGTACTCGACCGTCTGCTCGGCCGTGGCGACCCCCGGGCCGGGGAACTCCTCGCCCGCGATCAGGGCGGCGACCGGGCCGGTGGCGAGCACGTCCCGGGCGATCGCCAGGAGCGGGGCGGCCGCGGCCCGGTCGGCTTCGGCCTCGAGGAAGCGCGCGTCGATGACCGGCGCGTCGTCGGGGCCGGGACCCGAGGCGTGCACGCTGCCGCGGGTCCGCGGGCGGATGGGGTAGGCCATGAACAGGATGCCGGCGTGCCGGGCGAGCTTCATGTCCTTGCTCGCGGTGTCCAGCGCCATCGGGACGAACAGGCCCTGGACGTCGGGGCGTTCCCGGGCCGGATCCGACCGGAACTGGCAGACCAGGTCATACCCGGCCGTGGCCAGCAGGCCCTTGCCGGTCAGCAGGTACCTGAGGCCTTCCCCGGCCTGGCCGGGCAGTCCGCTCAGCCGCCGGGCGGCGCCGTTGTCGTCCTTGAGCGTGACCTGCAGCGCGACGCCCCGCTGCTCGATGACCCGCTCACCGACGTTCGGCGACTCGACCCGGGTCTCGACGCCGATCGCCCGGAGCACGTCGCCGCGGCCGATCCCCGACCGCTCGAGCAGCAGCGGGGTCTCGACCGTGCCCGCGCACACGATCACCTCGTTGCGGGCGCTGACGTCGTGCCGGTTTCCGCGTGTGTCGCGGATGCGCACGCCGATGACCCGGCGGCCGTCGAACAGCAGCAGGCCGACCCGGGTGCGGGTAGCGACGGTGAGGTTGCCTGTGGCGCTTGTGCGGGCCGGGCGGACATAGGCGGTGTAGGAGTTGGTGCGGCGGCCGTTCCTGATCGTGGACGGGGTGAAGCCGATCCGCTCGGCGTCGCTCGCGTTCACGTCTTCGACGTGCTTCCACCCGCGGCCGACCGCCGCGGCCAGGATGGCTTCCGTGACCGGGTCGCCGGTGTCGGTGACCGAGACGCCGAGCGGGCCGCCCGCCCCGCGCAGGTCGGACGGCCCCAGGCTGTGATCCTCCATGGCCCGGTACGCGGGCAGCACGTCCGCCCAGCCCCAGCCGGGATTCCCCCGGGCCGCGAGCCCATCCCAGTCGGCGGCCGCACCCCGCGTCCACATCATCCCGTTGATCGCGGCCGACCCGCCGAGCACCCGCCCGCGCAGCCAGACCTCGGGATCGCCGTCCGGCGTAACCGGCCTGGTCTGGTACCGGTAGAGATACCGGTCGCCGCGGAGCGTGTAGTAGAACCCCTTCGGTATGTACAGCAGCGGGTTCCGTCCCCGGCCCCCGTACTCAATCAGCAGCACGCTCGGCCGATGCCCGGCCGCCGCCAGCCGCCCGGCCACCACGCAGCCGGCCGCGCCCGCGCCCACGACGATGTAATCGAACTCCACCTGGCTATCTTCGCCGGTCCGGCCCGCCCCGACGTCGGCCGCCCCGTCCCAGGCGCCCCGGCGGCCGTGACCCGGCCGGCGTCGATGCCTGGGCCCGGGAAGATTGGGTGTTGGCAGTACCGCTATTTGCGGCTAACGACACCCAATCATGCAGGTCAGCGCCCCAGGCGGCACGGCGGGCGGTTTGTCAGACGCCGGGGCCACGGGGCGGCCAATGCCGGCTTATTCGGCGATGCGGCCTATCGCGTGCTTTCTCTTCGTGATCACGACGTTGACCGCTAATTGATCTTGAATAGGCGAGTGCTATCCACTGACCATATTGTCATAGCCATAACATTCGATTAGACTATTCCCCATATCCCCCTGATTCCCTTGTCCGGAACCAGGCAGGCCGCCGCGGTGCTGCAACACCACGACGGCCCTAGGACCCACTCCCTCGACCAACGAAGGAATGAACCCATGGCCCCCAGTCTGACCCAGCACGCCCCCGACCCGCATCAGATCAGCTCCGTCGAACGCCTGCTCCGCCTCGGCGAATACGCGCCGGAGCAAATCACCGACGGCATGATCTGGCTATCCGGCTACGCCCCGGCCCCGTACTGCGCCACCTGCGGCGCCGACATCGGCATCTTCCTCAAGTTCGGCCTCGACTGGCGTCACTACCGGGGCACGATCCTCGGCCAGGCCGAGCTCTTCGACCCCGGCCGGCGCGCCCGCCCTGACCAGGAACAGCGCGGCGGGGAGCGGGCTCACCCGGCCGGTCGATCGTTCCCGATTACCACCGGCCCACCGTACCCGGCCGCCCCAGTGCGGGCAGGCCGGCGGCGACCGGGTGAAACACGGGACCGTTCGGGAGGAAGGATCTTGACTTCGGTAGCGTGTGCGGGGCGATCGGAAGGGGACGCGAACTCGTGATCGAGCCGGTTGTTCATCGCTACGGGCCGGACCCGGCGCAGTTCGGCGAGCTGTCGCGGCCCGACGGGGCGGTGCCCGGGACCGTGGTGCTTATCCACGGCGGGTTCTGGCACGCGCGCTACGGCCTGTCGCTGATGCGGCCGCTGGCCGCGGACCTGGCCGCGCGCGGGTACGCCGCCTGGAACCTGGAGTACCGGCGGACGGGCAACGGCTGCGGCTGGCCGGCCACGTTCGATGACGTCGCGGCGGGGATCGACCTGCTGGCGACGCTGCCGGTCGACACGTCCGGGGTCGCTGCCGTCGGGCACAGCGCGGGCGGCCACCTGGGGGCGTGGGCCGCTGCCCGGGCCGAACTGCCCGACGGGGCACCGGGCGCGCGGCCGCGGGTCGCGGTGACCGGCGTCGTCGCCCAAGGCGGCGTGCTCGCGCTCGCGGACTGCGCCCGCGACCGCCTCGGGGAGGGCGCGGCGCTCGCCTTCATGGGCGGCGGGCCCGACGAGCGGCCCGAGGCCTACCGGCTGGCCGATCCGATGACCTGGCTGACCGGGCCGGCGACCGTGGTGTGCCTGCACTCGCGCCGCGATCAGCGGGTGCCCTACTCCTACAGCGAGCGGTACGTCGCCGCCTCGGCCGCGGCGGGCGGGCACGCCCGCCTGGTGGAGACGTTCGGCGACCACTTCACGCTGATCGACCCGGCCGCCCCGGACTGGGCGGCCGCGGTCGACGAGCTTCCTGGTCTGCTTACCCGCTGATCGGGCCGCGATCTCCTTGGCCTTGTCCCGGTCGGCGGACCAGACCGAGGCGCCGAGGCCGACGTCGACGGCGTTGGCCCACTCGATCGCCTGCTCGAGGTCGGTGTAGCGGATGATCGGCAGCGCCGGGCCGAACTGCTCCTCCTGGACCAGCGGCGCGTCGTAGCGCGTCGCCGACGTCGCCCGCGCCGGTGACCGGGACGAGCACGCCCTCGGGGAGCACCTCGTTGAGCACCTCGACGAGGGCGAGACCGCTCAGCGTGGTGTACTCGCTCGGCTTCTGCACGACCGTGTCGCCCATCCGCAGCGACGGGGCGATCTGCCAGATGGCGATGATCAGCGGCCAGTTCCACGGGGTGATCGCGCCGACCACGCCGATCGGCCGGTAGCGCATCTCGGCGTAGGTGGAGCCGTCGTCGACGAGGACCTCGACCGGGGGCGGGAGCGCGGCGGTGGCCCGCAGCCAGCCGACGCAGCCCTCGATCTCATACCGCGCGCCGATGCCGTTCATCGTCTTGCCCTGCTCGCGGCTGACCGGCTTTGTCGACGGCGGCCTTGACGTCGGCCGCCGGGCCGAACGTGTGCCTGCCGATGACCTGATGCGTGCCTACCCGGGCACGCCACCGCCCGTCAATGCTCCGGGCACCAGACTCGGACCGCGTATTTTGCGGCCCGGTTCAGGACCCCAGCACGGCGGCGGCCATGAACCGACCGCACGGGCGGAGAGCCCGGTCGGAGAAGAACTCATCCGTCGCCGCCCGGGTGTCCACGCCCATGTCGTGCACGTTCGCGTCGGCCACGCCCGCCGCGCGCAACTGGATGCGGAGCGCGCCGGCCAGGTCAAAGGTGCAGTGCCCGGCCCGGGTGGGCCGGAGCAGCCCGGCCCCGGGGGCGCCGAACGCCGCCGTCACCTCGGCCGCCTGGGCGTCCCCGATCTCGTAGCTCGCGGCGCCGATCGCCGGCCCGATGCCGATGAGGAGGTCCCCCGGCACCGACCCGAACGTGGCCGCCAGCGCCTCGATCGTCTTGGGCAGCACGCCGCGCACCGTCCCCGCGCGCCCGCTGTGGACGACGCCGACCGCCCGCCGGACGGGGTCGAAGAGCACCACGGGAGCGCAGTCGGCCACCAGGATCGTCAGCGCGACGCCGGGCACGTCGCTGATCATCGCGTCGGTCGCCGGGAACGCCCGCACCGAGTCCGCGACCCCTTCGTGCCCGCGGCCGGCGCTGGCGCCGTCGACGACCGCCACCCGGTTGCCGTGCTGCTGGTCGGCGACCGTCAGCCGGTCCACCCCGAGCGCCGCCGACAGCCGCCGCCGGTTCTCGAGGACCGCCTCGTGGTCGTCCCCGACGTGATCGCTCAGGTTAAGGCTGTCGTAGCAGCCGGCCGACACGCCGCCGTGCCTGGTAGTAACCACGGCGGTCACCCCGTCGGCGGGGAAGGGGAAGGGGCGCAGCGGAACACCGGAATTCACGTGGTCACTCTAGCCCGCTGGCCGGAACCGGGCCGAGACGGTGTATTGACCGTCTCGGTGGGCTGTCCTACGATCCGGGCAAACTCCGGCAGTACAGGGAGGGCACCGATGCCCGCGACCGGCTCTTCGGTGGACGCCGATTTCGACTGGTTCAGCCCGGAGGTCATCCGGGACCCGCAGAAGTACGACGGGATGATCCGCGAGGCGGCCCCGGTCGTCTACTCACCCGAATACGACGTGTGGGCGACCGGACGGCACGCCCAGATCGAGCTCATGATGCGGGACTGGCGCACGTTCAGCTCGACCAGGCCGGCGTTCGAGGAAATCGGCCAGCCGATGATCTTGCTCAGTGACGACCCACCGGATCACCAGCGGGTCCGCACGGTGATCGCCAAGGGGATGTCGCCGGCCGTGCTCCGCCGCATGCGGGACGCCTTCGAGCAGGCGGCGGAGGACCTCGTGCTCCGCCTGCTCGACGGTCCGCGGGTAATCGACGGGCACACCGACCTGGCTAAGGAGTACGTGCTCACGGTCTTCCCCGACGCGATCGGCCTCGGCGACCAGAACCGGGAAATGCTGATCAGGTTCGGGCACGCGCAGTTCAACATGTTCGGGCCGAAGAACGAGATCTACCGCCAGTCCATGGAGGAGGCCGGCGAGGTCTTCGAGTGGGTGGGCGTGAACTGCAAGCGGGACGCGGTCCAGCCGGGCGGCATCTGCATGGCGATGTACGAGGCCGCCGACGACGGCCTGGTCTCGACGGAAGAGGCGGAAATCCTGGTCCGCACGCTGTACTCGGCGGGTTCGGACACCACGATCTACTCGCTTGGCAACACGCTGCGGGCGCTGGCCGAGTTCCCCGACCAGTACCAGCTGCTGCGGTCGGACATCGACGAGTTCGCGGTGCGGGCGTTCGAGGAGGGCATCAGGTACGACAACCCGGCCCGCTTTACCCGGCGGCGGGCGGCGATGGAGGTCGAGGTCGACGGGGTGACCCTGCCGGAGGACGCCAAGCTCCTGCTGCTGCACATGCCCGGCGGCCGCGACTGGCGCCGGTGGGAGAACCCGGACGTCTACGACATCAGCCGCGATGTCGTCAACAAGCACCTGGGCCTGGGGTTCGGCGTGCACGCCTGCGTCGGTGCCCGGGTGGCCCGGCTCGAGGGCGTGTCGCTGCTGTCCGCCCTGGCCCGGCACGTGCGGTCGGTCGAGCTGGCGGGCGAGCCCGAGGTCACCACGAACATGGCGGTACACGGCCACGAGCGGCTCCCGCTGCGCATCGTCCCGGCCTGACCGCACTCAGGCGATCGAGGCCATGATCGCCTCGGCCTGGCGGATGAGCGGGGCGTCGATCATCTGGCCGCCGACCGCGATGGCGCCGCCGTCGCGGGCCGCGGCCAGGACCCGCTTGGCCCACTCGACCTGGGCCTCGTCGGCCTGGAAGGCGGTGCGGACGACCGGGACCTGGCTGGGGTGGATGCAGGCCTTCAGCGTGAACCCGGACGCGGCCGCGTCCTGGGCCTCGGCCGCGAGCCCGTCGAGGTCGGCGATGCCGGTGTACACGGCGTCGATCGCGGGCCGCCCGTGGGCCGCGGCGGCGAGCAGGACCGAGGACCGGGCGTGCAGGGCGACGTCACGGTAGCGCCCGTCGGCGTGCCGGCTCGTCCGTCCTCCCATCGCCGCGATCAGGTCCTCCGCGCCCCACATCAGCGCGATCACGTTGGGCGCGGCGGCGAGGTCAGCGGCGGCCAGGACGCCGAGCGGGGTCTCGCACAGCGCGACGACCTTCCAGTCGGCCAGCGCGTCGACCTGCTCGCGGCGCTCCGACTTGGGCAGCATGATCATCCGGTACGGCGTGGCCCGCAGCGCCTTGATGTCCGCGTCGTGCTCGGGCGTGCCCAGGGCGTTGACCCGCACGATCACCCGCGCGGAATCGGCCGGCGTCACGGCCGACATCGCGGCCAGCGTGGCGATGAGCCCCTCGCGGGCCGAGTCCTTGGCGCCCGAGCCGACCCCGTCCTCCAGGTCGAGCACCACCACATCGGCGGCGGCCAGGGCCTTCGCGTACCGGTCGGGCCGGTCGGCCGGGCAGAACAGCAGCGCCGGCCCGGGCAGCGCCAACGGCGTCGACGGCGTCGACGCCGTGGCGGGCTGCGCTGGCTTCTCGGCGGCCATCATCGGGACTCCGCCCCTGACTCGGGTGTGCCCGCGTCCGCCGGCCGGCACAGCATCAGCGTGGTCCGGGTCACGACCGCTACCGCCTCTCCGTGCTGGTTACGCGCCACATGCTCGAAGGTGACAATGCCCTGACCGGGCCGGCTGGACGACAGCCGCTTCTCCGGCACGGTTGTCTCACCATAGATCGTGTCGCCGTGCCGGACGGGCACGGGAAAGCGCGCGTCGCGGAAGCCCAGGTTCGCCACGATCGTGCCCTGGGTCAGGTGGCCAACCGACAGGCCGACGAGCACCGACATGGTCAGCAGGCTGTTGACCAGCCGCTCGCCGAACTCTGTCTGCTCGCTGAAGGCCGCGTCCAGGTGCAGCGACTGCGGGTTCATGGTCATCGTGGAGAACAGGGTATTGTCCGCCTCGCTGATCGTCCGCCCAGGCGAGTGCTTGTAGACGACCCCGGTCTCAAGCTCCTCGAACCACAGCCCGCGCTGCCGGATCACCGGCACGCCCGGCGACTCGCTCATGATGACTCCCCGCTCGCTGATGATCCCGCTCTTCGCTGATCATTCCCTTAATCCGAGGCGGCTCGCAGAGCATCTCGCACCTGCCCGGCAACCAGTTCAAAGGCGCCGACCTGCTCCGGGATCGCCCGGGTGACCATGACCGGCTTCCCGTTATCGGCATCCTGCGCGGCCGAGGCGCTAAAGGGCACGCTGGCAAGCTTCGGTGTACGGGTCCAGATCGCCTTGTCCGCGGGGGCGGCCGTAAACAGCGGCGTGACCTCGCCGCAGCTCGGACAGATCTGGTCGGCCATGTTCTCAACGCCCCCGAGAACGACGGCGCTTCCTCGTTCGAGCTCGCTGAGCAGCCGGTGCGCATCACGATGGGCGACCAGCTGAGGCGTTACCACCAGAAGCGCGAATATCGTGCGCTTTCCCAGCGAGAAAACCAATTGCTGAATATCGGCTGTGCCGGGCGGCAGGTCCACGATGAGACAGTCAATGCCGTCCCAGCTGGTGCTGGAAATCAGCCTGCGCACCAGCAACTGCGCCAGCGATGCCTCAAAGCCAAGTCCCTGGTTCTCGCCGATAAGGAAAGCGGCGGAAGCGATCTGTATGCCGTATCGATTAATGGCCTCTATTCGCGATCCAGCAGCTCCTTGTCTCGCGAACAGGGTGACGTGCGAGGCATCCTTGCTGCGGTGGATTCCCAGCATGTGCGCGGCATCGGGGCCGTACAGGTCAGCGTCGACCAAGCCGACGCGCAGATTGAGCGCGCTCAAGGCTAGCGCGATGTTCACCGCCGCCGTTGTCTTGCCCACGCCCCCCTTGCCGCTCCCCACCGCGACGATCGGCACGTGTCCTGCATTCATAATCATGTGTCTCCGTTTCGCGGAGCGGACCGAAGGCGAGACCACAATAGTAGTATCCATCGCGCGAGTTTCCCTGGCGAGCGAGCGCGGACACCGGGTACCGGCTGGCCTCCCCGGTCGTCGGCGCGGACGATTCATGACAAACGGCCACCTGGCCGTAGGATCGCTCCTCATGGCCAGTTCTACTGAGCTCAAAGCGCTTGAAGTCATCATCGACTCGGTCGAGCGCGGCGAGCCGATCTCCAGCTATGCCGAGCTTGCCTCGGCCGTCGGGCTTTCTGGCCGGTCACGGGTGAGCTCGCTGATCGCCAGCCTGGAGACGGAGGGCTTGATTGAGGTCCGGCGGACCGCGAAGGGGCGAATCAAGACCCCGAGCATCCGGCCAGCGGGAATGCGGCGGAGTCGTTCCGTACCGGTGCTGGGCCGGATCTCGGCCGGGCGGCCCATTCTGGCCAGCGGTGATGATGTCACGGAGTTCCTGTCGCTGCCTGCCGACCGCGCCCGGGGCGCCGAGGTCTACGTGCTTGAGGTCAAGGGCGAGTCGATGATCGGGGACGGAATCCTCGACGGTGACCATGTGGTCGTCGCCACCGACCCCCGGCCGGCCCCGGGTGCCATCGCGGTCGTCCTCATCGGCGAGGAAGCGACCGTGAAGCACATCTACTACGAGGGCGCCTCGATCCGGCTGAAGTCGTCAAACCCGCATTTCCCCGACCAGGTCTATGACGAGAACGATTTCCCCGTCGTCCAGGGAAGGGTCATCGGGGTCTTGCGCTGGCTCGCGAACTGATATTTCGGGCCGCAGGCGGCACTCCCGTGCGGGTTATGGTCGGCAGACGCGTTCCACGAGGTCCTGCCAGGCCTGGCCGATTCGCTGCTCGAGTTCATCGACGGGGTCGGTGAGCTCGTCGACGGACAGGTAGAGCAGGACGGGGCCGTCGAGGGCGGCGGCGAGCTGGACGGTCAGCATGTCCAGGTCGACACCGCCGAGGCTCAGCTGCCCGAGCAGCACGCGGATGTGGATCTGGGACATCGGCGCCCGCTGTCCGACCGGTAGGGGCTGGCTGCAGTCGAGGGCGGCACGGGCGATCTCGCGGCGTCCGACCATGAAGCCAGCCCGGGCGCGGCCGTAAGCGATCAGTCGCTCCAGCGGAGCGGCGCCGGGGCCAAGCGGCGGCGGTCCGGACAGTACGCGCTGCTGGAAGGCCCGCTCGTCGTCGTCGAGCAGCGCCCGAAAGATCCCCGCCCGGGTGCCGAACCGGCGAAACACGGTGCCCTTGCCCAGTCCCGCCCGTTCCGCGAGACCGTCCATGGTCAGCCGGTCCGGATCTTGTTCGGCGAGCATCTGGCGAGCCGTGGTCAGCAGGTGGAGCCGGTTGCGGGCGGCATCGGCGCGCTCGGGCGGCGGCGCCCCCCAGATGACGGGCTGGTTCACTGGTTCACTCTACGGCGGGAATACGAAGCGGGGTATAGTCCGTTTGTGGCCAGGAGCCGCTCGGCCGCACACGGCGGCGACCAACTCAATCAGCCCTGGATTGGATGGTGCAGACATGCCCCTCACCGGAGAGTACGAGCCCAGCGCGTTCGACCACGCCCGCGATCAGGTAGACCTGTACGAGCGCTCCGGCGGCACCGAGGGCACCACGAACCCGGGAGGCGAGCCGGTGATCGTGGTGACGTCGGTCGGCGCCAAGTCCGGGAAGCTGCGCAAGTCGCCGTTGATGCGCGTCGAGCACGACGGCGAGTACGCCGTGGTCGCGTCGATGGGCGGCTCGCCCAAGAACCCGGTCTGGTACCACAACCTGACCGCGAACCCGCACGTGGAACTGCAGGACGGCCCGGTCAAGCAGGACTACCAGGCCAGGGAGGTCCACGGTGACGAGTACGCGACCTGGTTCTCCCGGGCCGTCGCGGCTTGGCCGGACTACGCCGAGTATCAGTGATCAGGAACGGACGCGCCCGTCTCCGTTCCGTCCATTCCTAGAAGACCAGTTCCTGGCGCAGCAGTGGTCGTAGGCCGTGAGTGATCGCCGGGCGGGCTAGCCGACGGTGTCGTTGTGGCAGATGGCGGCGGTGAGGTCGAGGATGCGCCGTCTTCGGCTAGCCCTGGGCGCGGCCGGGCGGTTTCCGTGATGGCGGATCATTTTCCGTGTTCCAGAACGGAAAATGATCCGCCATCTTGGCCCGCCGCCCCATAGGTGCCCGATCTGCCGCAATCGTGCCGGTGAGCGCGAGGACGCGCCGCGGGACTCGGGCCGCGACGCCCACTTACCTCCAAGCTCACCACGACGTCGCTTAAGGTCGCTAATAA
>Ga0302314_10013311_pt1 | contig 14156 bp, 14 predicted proteins | sample III_Palsa_N2_3_FD_200533 | JGI IMG/M metagenome (GOLD analysis project Ga0302314, IMG submission 200533) | Peat permafrost microbial communities from Stordalen Mire near Abisko, Sweden - III_Palsa_N2_3 | ecosystem: Environmental > Terrestrial > Soil > Palsa > Peat permafrost | place: Sweden... | reverse complement strand
CGGCGGCGTCCTTCGTCACGGTCACGCCCTGCGTGGTCGCGAGCACCTTGTATACGGCGGCGCGCAGGTCGGCGCTGAGATCGGGTATCCAGAGCAGGTTGGCGGCCTGCTCGAAGACAAGGGCGGCGGCCGGTGCGTAGTCGAGCTTGTCCTTCTCGCCGCCCTTATCCAGCTTTCCTGTTCCGCTGTTGTCCTGGCTCTGCTGCTGCTTCCCCCAGGCAAGCAGCTTGGCGCGCAGCGCCGTCGGGTCCGTCGGCAGGGCGTCGAGCTGGGCGACCGTCAGCACGCTCCCCGGGCCGTTTCTCAGCACGGCGGGAGGCGTCGTCGTGCCGGAGGACGAGCCTTGCCCGCTGTAGTCCTGATAGGTGATGATGCTGCCGTTGATCGTATCGATGACGCTCGTCTTGGGGGCGTCCGCGCTGCCGTTTCCCCCGCCAACATAGGTGATGAACGTCTTCTCGGCCATCGCCACGTACCGGCCGGCCGGCCGGGGCGCCGCGGCCGCGGCGGCGCTCAGGCTGAGCAGCGTCTGCTTGGCGGTCAGCCGAATCGGCGTCGCCTGGCTCGTGCTGCCGGAACCGCCGCGGGGAGTCGCCTGGCTCATGCCGCCGGAACCGCCTTGGCTGGACGCGATGGTCCCGACGGCAAGCCCGGCGGCCGCGGCGGTCCCCGCGACGCTAAGCACGCGGGTCCGCAGTCGGCGTCGGCGCTGCCGCTTGATTGCCGCGGCCGCGGCGTGCGTCGGCGCGAACAGGTCATCGGTGGAACGCGCCATCAGCTGACGCAGGGTGTCCTCATCGAGATCAGGCATAACGGACCTTTCGCGGTGTGATGTCGGTGTCGGTTCCGGCCTGCGCGACCAACCCGCTGATCTCGGGCTGCTCGCGCAGTTGCGCCATGGCGCGTGAGGCGGTGCTCTTGACGGTTCCCGGGGAGACGCCGAGCAGCTCAGCGACGTCGTTCTCGCTGCGGTCGTCGAAATAGCGCAGCACGACGATCGTTCGCTGGTGCGGGGTAAGCGTGCGGAGCGCGCCAAGCAGCACCGGGCGCAGCTCGACCGCCGAGGCCGAATCGGCTGACCGAGGGTCGCCATCGTCATGCCCCTCGACCAGCCGGATCTGCGGGACCTGGCGCCGCTTGAGCCGCGCGTTGTCGATGACGATGTTGTGCATCACCTGGCGGCAGAATGCCCGTGGGTTCGCCACGCGTGACCAGCGAGCGGCGAGGCGGTGCAACGTCTCCTGATAGACATCCTCGCCAAGACCCTGGTCGGAAGTAAGAAGCGTCGCCAGCCGCAGCAGGGAGTCGCCGGACTCGGCGACGAACCCCTCGAAAGCACGTTCCTGCTTTCTGTCCACTTAGCCTCCTGACTATTGCCGTCACCCCTCTAGACGACGCCTTCGTCAATGACGTTGAGCGAGCACATTGAGCGAGTCGGCGCAGGACGGGCAGCGCGGTCAGCGCGGCGGGCGGAGCCCGGCGAGGGTGACGGTGACGAGCCGTTTGACCGCGGCCAGCACCGTTGCGATTGTGCACCCTCCACGCGCACCGCTGACGCTACGGCTCCACGCCGATGGTGCCCGCGGTTACTCGACCGTCAGCACTTCGCGCAGCCGCAGTACGTCAAGCATGCGGCGAACAGCCCGGCTTGGTGACCGCAGTACCAGGGTTCCGTCCGCGCCGCGGGCCCGGCTCGCGGCGCGGATCAAGACATTGACGCCGCTGGCGTCAATGAAGCGCACGTGGGCAAGGTCTACCACGAGATCGGCCCGACCCGCGTTTCCCGCCTCCATAGCGCGCGCGACGGCCGCGGCGAGGAGCCCGGACGTCGCCACGTCCAGTTCTCCGGCCACATGAATAACGGTCCGTGCCACGCGGTCGCCAGGAGCCTGCCGCTCTACCCTGACGCTAAATGGCTTAAATGATAGAAAATCAGTCACAACCCGACCCTTACGGATAGTCAGGGATTTTAGGCCTGACTGTCCAAGCCGGATCGGTGCCGAGAGTATAAGATCCTGCCAGTGACCGCAAACCGGAATGCCCTGATTCCGGCATATGACGCCAAGGTGGGCAAAGCTGGGCAATCGCGCAATTCGGGCGTAACGCCAGCCGGAATAACGGGGAATGATGGCTTATTCCCAGATCACCGTCCTGTCATGGCTGGTCATCCCGGCGCGCAGGATCGCGAGATTCGGTTGGCCCAGTAGTAGAAGCAGGAGTGAACCATGTCCGCGGACTCGTCTGGCGGCCACCGGGAAGGACCACCAGTTTAAATGACGCTAGAATCCCTTGAAATCGACGAGCTGCTGACGGAAGTCGCGGTGCTTGCGGCTTCCTGGGAAGGGGTTGACGGGCTGTCGTGCAGCATTGTGCTGCTGTCAGACGGGTGTCCGCCGGCCATCGCCTGCAGTGACGCGCTGGCCGCCAGGCTGGAGGAGTTCCAGCACGCGATCGGTGATGGGCCTGGCCTGACCGCCATGCACACCGGGCGAGTCGCTGCCGTCGAAGACACCGCGGAGAGGCACAGGTGGGCCGAGTTCGAGGCCCGCGCCGTCGCTGAGGGGGTCGGGTCGTCGCTGTCCGTGCCGTTGACCGTCGGCGACAGTCAGGTCGGGGCGCTGAGCCTGTACGCGCGGGGCGCTGGCGCATTCCGGGAAACCCAGCTCCGCTGGGCGCATGGTGTCGCGGCGGTGGTGGCCGGCATGCTGGCGCTCGCGGTCGGCCGGGCCGAGCAAGCGCACCTGGTCGGGGGCCTGCGTGCCGCGCTCGCCACGCGTGCGGTCATCGATCAGGCGCTCGGCATTGTCATGGCACGTCGGCAGTGTACCTCCGATGAGGCCTTCGCGATCCTGCGGGAGGCCTCGCAGAACCGCAATATCAAGCTCCGCGATGTGGCCGCGGGCGTCGTGATGGGCGTCAGCGGCCGTCGAGGCTAGCGGCGGATGCGCCTTTCATGATCGACATACTTATGAGAGTATGCTCTCATAAGTATAGAGCGCTTGTGTCGTATCGCGCGGCTTCTTCCGCATGACGGGAGCGGGCCGGCTATCCGACGCGGACGAGAGGCGGACCGATGGCGTCACAGAGCACGGTGGGGCGTGCTAACCAGAAACTGCGCACGCGAATCGCGATTGTGCAGGCGGCGGCGGAGCTTAGCCGCACCGGTCGCGAGGTGACCATGCCCGAGGTCGCCAGGGCGGCCCTGGTCTCCGAGGCCACGGCCTACCGGTATTTCCCCGACCTGGTCAGCTTGCTGCGGGAGGCCATCGCCGGGCAGTTGCCCGGCGCGGACGAAGCGCTTGCGGGAGTGGGGGACAGCGACGATCCGGTCGAGCGCATCGCCGCCGCGACCGAGTTCCTGCTACGCCACGTGCAGGACAGGCAGGGTGTGGTCCGCGCCCTCATCGCGGCCACGGTCACCAGGCCAGCCGAGGCCGGAGCCCGTCCTGGCCTGCGCTTCGGCCTGATCGATCAGGCGCTGTCCCCGCTGACGGAGACGCTCGGGGCGGCCGCCAACCCCGCCGCGCTCGCACAGCTCAAGCGTGATCTCGCGGTCGTCGTCAGCGCCGAGGCGCTGTTCAGCCTGACCGACCTATACGGCCTTGATCCCGATGAGGCCATCGCCAGCATTGTGCATACCGCGACGACCCTGACCCGCGCCGCGCTACGGGACGGACTCGAGGCAAGTAACTAAGGCATACTCTCATTGTGAGAGTCGACTTTCATAAAGCCCGAGATGCGCTACTCTCATGGGAGTCAGCTCCTACGAAGGGAATTTGATCTCATGAGTACGACCCAGATACCGAGCGCGTGTCCGCCCGTCCGTGAGCGTGCCTCCATACTGGTCGGGTGAATGAGTCCAGCCGCCGGCACGTCGGAGCGCAACTTGAGGTCGAGGTGCATGCACAGCTTGAGGCTGTCCTCCAACTGGCGGTGTCGGACATGCCCGGCGCGGGCCTACAGGAATCCCTGACGATCACCCTCGACGGGGAGCCGGTGACGGCGGCGGAGGTGGTCATACCCGGCGAGGGCCGCACGCACGTGCTCACGGTGCGACCCGGCCTGCTTGCCGTCGATTACAGCGCCACCGTTGACGGCCGGAGCGCCCCGGCGGAGGTGACCCCCGCCGATCGCCTGATCTATACCAGGCAAGTCGCTATGCCGAGTCGGACCAGCTGATCGCGGTGGCCCACGCCGAGTTCGCCGGCATCAGCGGGGTGCCGGATCTGCTTGCCGCGGTGTCGTCGTGGGTCGGCACGAAGCTCAGCTACGTGCCGGGCAGCAGCGGGCCGACCGATGGCGCGGTCCAGACGCTGCTGCGCAGGCAGGGAGTGTGCCGTGACTACGCCCACCTCGTTGTCGCGCTGCTGCGGGCGCTCGACGTCCCGGCCAGGACGACGGCTGTGTACGCGCCGGGCCTGCGACCGATGGATTTCCACGCCGTGGCGGAGGTCCTTGTAGACGGCCAATGGCGGGTTGTCGATGCCACACTGCTCGCACCGCGTGCCAGCCTGGTGCGGATCGCCACCGGCCGCGACGCCGCCGACACCGCGTTCCTTTCCACCTATGGCGGTGCCGCGACGCTGGGCCGCATGCAGGTCATGGCCGTGCTCGACGGGGAACTTCCGGGCGATGACGTGACCAAACTGATCAGCATCGGCTGACGGCCCGTCGTTCGTACTGCGCCCGCCTGCGGTCGCGCTGCCTGTTGACGGCGGCCCAGTCCAGTTCGTTCTGGCCTATTACGTAGTCGATCGCGGCCCGAAGGCCGCCGAGCTCGTCCTGCATGCTCTCGCGCAGGCTGGTCTCGTCGTCGTGACCGTCGCTGCCGCCGCTGGCGATCTTGTCGGACACCTCGAGGACGTGCGCGGCTTGCGCGGCGAGCCTGGACAGTCCAGTCCAGGTATCGCGGTCGACGCTGTCCGGGCCGGAAAGGTCGCTGGCCATGAAGAGCTCCAATCCTGGTTGCATGGCGAGGTTCCCGCGATCATCGGGTGCGGGCCCGCGGCGGGGGAGTAACGCCCGGTTCCCTCGCGGATGACGTGGGTCGGCAAGTTGATACGGCTAATGTAAGGCAAATACTGGTGCAATTTGCACGCCGAAACATCCGTCAGTTGACGGATGTCGACCATCTGGCCGTCACTGCGTGAGTACTCTGCGGGACCTTCAGAGAGCCAGGCGAGTCGCTGTGGCGTCGACGATCTCCTGCGCGAGCGTCTCAAGCAACTGCCCGTGCTTGTGCGCCAGGGCACGCAGGTGATCAAACGAGGCAGCCATGTCGAAGCCGGTCTGCGCGGAGATCACGCCCTTGGCCTGTTCGATGACGGTCCTGGCCGCCAGCGCGCGGCGGGTGATACGGACGAGGCCGCCTGTCGGCGGCAGGTCCGCGTTAATGATGGCGATCGTGGCAACGTCGGCAAAAGCCTGCACCACCCGCTGCTCATCGCCACCGATGCCGCTCGCCTGCGGGAAAAAGACGTTGATGGCACCAATGTCTTCTTCGTGCCAGCGCAGCGGACAGGCCACGGCGGCGAGGAATCCCGCGGCTACCGCCCGGGGGCCGAACTGGGGCCAGCGCGTGATGATCTCCTCGGCCGAGGAGACGACGACCACTTTCCCGGTCAGGGACGCATCGATGCACGGCCCCTCGCCAGCCTGGATCTCGTAGAGGTCGATGTCGGTGGGACGGTGGCTCGACGCCGCCATCATTTCCAGCGACCCGCTGCCGTCGGCCAGCATGATCCCGGCCGCCGCTGCCCCCATGACGTCCGCGCAGTCGTCGCACAGCTGGCTCAGCGTGCCGACCGTGTCGTAATCGTGAACGAGCGATGAGATGGCCGCTGCTAGCGCGCTTGCTGCGGTCAGTGCCACGGTGGGCACTCCGGATTAGCCCGGAACCGCCACGCGCGCGTGCTACTGACGTCCACGGGGCTCCCATCGGGATGCTGACCTCGCAGCTGGGCTGCTACTCACCGGAAAGATCAAGTTTGCGCTCCACCACGGCGGCGGCCACCTCGGCGAGTTCAAGCCCCGCCGTGAATGCGTGTGAGCGCAAGAGCGCCAACGCGTCGTCGATACTTATATGGAGCTTACCCGCCAGTAGGCCGCTTGCCTGATGGATCTGCGCCCGTGATGACCAGCCGCCGACGTCGGCTGAGGTGGCATAGGCCGCGAACGCAAGCGGGTCGCGGATCAGCGCGGCCGCCGCGGCGTCGGCGAGGAACTGGGCGCTCTCGATGGGCTCGACGAGCGGCCCTGGCAGCCGCCGATACAGGCTGATCGCCCCGATGGTCTCACCGGCAGCGTGCATGGGTATTGACCACAAAACCCCATCGCGGCCGATGACCACCTCGGCCGCCGGGGCAAACTGCGGCCATCGCCCCGTGGCCGACTGGTCAAGCGCCGACTCCACGGGCTCGTCGAGGTCGTAGGCATCACGGCAGGGTCCCTGGCCAAGCACATCCTGCAGGTTCTCAAGCAGGCCGGCGGGCTTGTCCGTCGCGCACAGCGTGACGCGATTCGGTGTCGAGTTCTCGAGCGTGATGGACGCCCCCTCCGCACCGAGCAGGCTCCGCGTTGCCCGGCACACTCTCATTGTCAGCGGATACATTTCCGGCTCATGGGCCACAGCCAACGCGAGGCGACTCAGCAGTGCTGCGCGACTGCTCGCCACCGTCGGCCACATCCCTCCGGGTCATCCGGACATGCTCATTAGCTCCACTGTATGGCCTTGGTGAACCGAGACTGTATGGCCTTGGTGAACCGAACCGGCGCCATCCGCTTGACCGACGGCACCTACTGCCCTAGATAGTGGCGCCCTGGGAAATCTCAGTCCAGGTTTTCGCCGAGCGCCAGGCGTACGGCGCGGGCCTGCTCGGTCATGGCGTTGAGCTCGGTGATGCCGTGCTCGTCGGCGGCGGTGCGGGCGAGCATGTCCAGGTGCCTGTCGGCGAGCTCGGCGATCGTCGCGTGCTCGCGCCAGTCGCGGTAGGCGGCGTCGGCCTGGCGTACCTCGGCCGCGTAGCGCTCGATCGCGGAAACCCGGCGGGCGATGCTCTGGTCCGCTGCCCGCGCCGCCCGCCTGTGGTCTTCGAGCAGTTCCGCCGCTGGCGAGTGGGGGCGCGATCCGGCCAGTCGGCCGCGTTCGCCGCGGAGCAGGGCCTGCTCGCGCAGGGCGAGCGCTATGTCCCATTCCTGTGCGTCAAGAGCCGCGCTCGTGGCTGGCTCGTCAAGCAGGCCGGCCCGGAAGATCTCGGCCGACCTGACCGCGACGACCGCATCCTGCGCGCGGCGCAGCAGTACCCGTGCCCGGGCATCGAGGTCGGCGCCGGTGAGGTAGCGGCCGCGGTAGGTTCGCGCGGCGTCGGCGGCGGGATCCCCGATGCCAAGCCCACCGGAGCGGACGACCCGCGTGCAGAAAATGACGGCGCTGATCGCCACGATTATCTCGGCGAGCAGCAGCGTGTACCGGCCAGACGCGGACTCCCAGCCCGTCGGCTGCTGGAAGATCAGCACACCGAACGCCCACGGACTCGCGCCCGCGACGCCGACGAACAGGGCGGTGGTGATGCCGGTGACCGCATCGTAGACGGCGGCCTCGCGCCGTTGGGGATGCGTGGGCAGCACGTTCAGGCGCCCGCTCGCGCGCCCGTGGGAGGCGGACGTCAGCAGGTCACGCGCGGCACGAGGGATCGCGGGATCGAGGGCGGGGCGCCGCAGCGTGGCATCCTGCCACGCCGTGCTGTCCTCAGGCATGTTCCCAGGCTAACTCCGCCCGCTGCCGTGCGCACTATCTAACCCGCCGCCTGGTGGGCTAATGAGTCTAATGAAGTGCCGCCGGTGCGAGCGGTGGTGCGGAGCAATACAGTGGCCGCGTGGACGGCGGCCAGCGATCGTGAGCACCGATCAGAGCACGGTCCCCGAGCCCCAGCCGGGCGGGCTCCGCCTGCATCGCTGGAACGACAGGGCCGTGGTCGGCGTGGCCATCGCCGCCTTCGCCTCGGGGTTCGCGCAGTTCGGCGTGGTAGCCGCCCTTGGCGACGTGGCCAAGGGTTTTGGCCAGGTGACGAGTGGCGCGACGTTCGCCGACCAGGCCGGTCTTTCCGGTACCGAGCTTGGCATCGGATTGGCCATCATCCGGCTGGCCTCGCTTGGCGGCCTGCCCATCACCGGACTTGCGGACCGCTTCGGCCGCCGCAGGATGCTGCTCATCACCGTTGGCGCGGGGCTTGGGCTGACCGCGCTCGCCGCGGCAAGCCCGAGCTACTGGTGGTTCGTGGTCATCTTCGCCTGCGGACGCCCGCTGCTCAGCGCCACCAACGGGCTTGCACAGGTGGACGTGACCGAGCAGACCGCCTCATCCGATCGGGCCAAGGCGGTGGCGCTTGTGGCGGCCGGGTACGGCGCAGGCGCCGGGGTCATCGCCATCGTGCACAGCCTGACCTCGGGCACGCTCGGCTTCCGCGGTGTGTTCGCGCTCGCGCTGGTTCCGCTGGCCCTGCTGCCGCTCCTGCGACGCTGGATATCCGAGCCCGACCGGTTCGCCGTGGCCGCGGCCGCGGCCAAGCATCCGATCCCCGTGCTCGGCGCCGTCGCCAAGCCGTACCGGCGTCGTCTGGCCGTGATCGTGGTCCTGGCCTTCGCGGTCTCGGTGATCACCGGCCCGGCCAACAGCTTTGTCTTCCTGTTCGCACAGAACTTCCTGCACCAGCCGGCCGTGGTGACCGTCGCTATGGTGCTAGGCGCCGGCGTCTCCGGGCTCGCCGGGCTGCTGGTCGGACGGTGGCTGGCCGACCGGGTGGGCCGGCGCCTGACCGGCGGCCTCGCCATGACGGCGGTGGCCCTGCTCGCCCTCGTGGCCTACAGCGGCTCCGCTCCGGCGCTTGTGGTGGGCTACATCCTCGGGGTATTCGCCGCCTCGGCCTTCGGGCCGGCCGCCGGAGCCCTGACCAGCGAGCTGTTCCCCACCTCGGTGCGGGCCTCGGTGGTCGGCTGGTCGCTGGCGGCCGGGGTGCTCGGCGCGGCAACCGGCCTTGTCGTCTTTGGCGCGGTGGCCCGCGCCGGTCACCCGTTCGTGGTGGCCGGGCTGCTGACCTTCCTGCCCGCGATCCCGGTCATGGGGCTCTTCTGGCTGCTACCCGAGACCCGAGGACGTGAGCCTGAGGACCTCTGGCCCGACGCGTAACGAGACACCGGGCGTTCGCTCGATCGCGCTCTGCTGGTCGGCCGCGTTCCCATTCGGCCTGGCGATGCACCCAGATAAGACCCCGCCGCTCGCGCAGCTCCGCGACCAGGTGGTGCGCGCCATCCAGCGCCTCACCTCCGGTTGACCGGCCGGCCTCGCGGCCGCGCGGAGCGCGAACCTGCGGCAGTCACCCCGCCGACGCCGCCAGGGCAAGACATTCCTCCTCGACGCGCTCGCCGTCCAGGCGAACGGCTTCATCGGGCGGCGAGCTCGGCCATGGCCTGGGTGGCCTGGTCGAGGCGGTCGGCTTCTACCTGGTAGAGAACTTCCCGCTGCCCGGCAGCCTTCGCCGGCACCTGAAGCGAATCAGGCGCGTCGAGCAATCCATTCCACCGAAACGACCGGAAACCTGCTGGGGCACGGTCGCCTGCTCAGCTGTCCAGCCCCCCCAGTGAACCAGATACAGCACCCGTCCCGCCAGCACAGGATGATCTTCGCCGAGTCGCCACAACGGCCACTCCTGCAACACAATTCGATAGCGCTGAAGCTTTGCCCTAGTGACCGGCCAGATCTTCAGCGCTGGCACGACCGGGACCCCCCCGGCGCATCCGGCCGCCGGGAACGCCGTGCCGGGGCGGCGGTCCTGACCGGTCAGAACGTTTCGGCTGGTCAGGGCCGTGCAGGTACCCGCAGGCCGGGGGCTCATTTCGGCCGGGCCGTCATTGGGTGTACTTACGTTGCCGTTGACGGAAAGTACACCCAATGATGACGGAGCTCCGGCCGAGTGTCCGTCGCAGGCGGTTTGCCATGCTGACGCGAGCCGGTGCTGATGGCTTGCTGCCTCGCCGGGCAGGGCCCCTCCAGTGAGCCAAACGCGCGTTCGGGTCGGCAAGAGCGAGGCCGAACGCGTACTTGGCGCACTGGGGCCGGCCGAATGATTAGCTCCTACCGGGCACTCACCTGGGATGGTCGTCGCGATTGCGGCCGAGAACTGGGGAACGTGCCGACCGATCGTCAAGTAACTGTGTTGCCCTCGTGCGGGGGCAGGGGATCGAGGAACCCGGTTGCGAGCGCTCCGGCGGCGGCGCCGATCCCCAGGGCTGCAGCGGCCTGCGCGGCGCGGCGCTGGCCAGTTCCGCGAAGCACGGCGGCCGCCAGCAGGGCCGCGGTACCGCCCGCCGGTAGATCCGAACGACGGAGCCTGCTGTGCCCGGCCCGCCGATCCCACCACGGCGAAGCCGGGGCACGATGAGCATGACGGGTGACCGCCACTCCAGCGCCCACACCGACCGCGATAAACGCCATGACACTGCCGGGTCTCATGAGATAAGGCTAGTCCTCACTTGAGGAAGCTTGAGAAAGCTTGAGAAAGAGAGCCTGCGGTGGCAGCGGTGCCGTCATCGAGCGCTGTCGGTCGTAGCTTGGGAAGCTTCGTTGACCCGGAACCGGGCCGGGTTCATGATGGGTGGGTGGCGCGGTCCAACGCCCAGGCCGACGGTCCCTTCCCCAACGGGGTATCCGTCAGGCGCGAAGGGGGGAACACTCCCGGATCTCTTGTTCTGGTACCCCGAACACGCGTCTGTCCTCGGGTCGGCTCTGTTATGGGCGTTGGGGCGACCGTCGAGACGGAGGCTGTTCGTCATGCCGCAGAACAAGGATCTCAAGCGGCTGGTCCGTGCCCGGATGGCGGAGACCGGCGAGAACTACACGCAGGCGCTGAGCGCGGTGCTCGGCGCTACCGGGCTCGAGCCGGTACCAGCGCCGTGGCATATGTCGGGCAGTCACCGGGCGGATTACGAGGCAGGACTGCTGCCGGGCACGATCGCCTATGGCGGCAGCCGCGTGGTCCAGTTGCGGCTGCGCGCCGGCATTGCCGAGGCTCCGGGCTTCGCCACGCTGATGCAGAGCATCTCGGCCATCCGCTACACCGGCCGCAGGGTGCGATTCGCGGCGGTGATCCGGACGCATGAGGTCGACGACTGGGCCGGCCTGTGGCTGCGGGTCGACACGTCCGCGGGTAGGCATCAGCTCGACAACATGCAAGACCGGGCGCTCACCCAGACCACCCCGTGGCAGGAGGCCGCCGTCGTGCTGGACGTTATCGAGCGCGCGACGTCGCTGCATTTCGGCGTCCTGCTAGGCGGCACCGGAGCGGTGGACTTCGCCAAGCCTAGTTTCGAGGTGGTCAGCACGGAGGTGCCGGTTACGGCTAAGCCACACCCAGCGCTTCCCGACGAACCCCAGGCACTCAACTTCGACCAGCCCGCTGCCACCTAAAGATCCCGTTCGCTAGCTGCTGGGACTACAGCAGCGCCCGGAGACTCTCGTGGCCGCTATGTCCGTAATATCCCTTATTTTGCGCCCCGGCCGACGGCCGCTTTTCGTCTGAGATGACCATCCTGGTGCTCGGCTCGTTGCCAAATGGGGGTGCGGCATGATGCTGATGGCTTGGTCCTGCCTAAAAATCGATAGTGCTGAAGATTTGACCGGCCAGAGCCGGTCAAATCTTCAGCACTATTTCGATCTTGGTGTATTTATCTGGATAAATCCGATGAGATGACGGTCAGTCGCGAGATGGCGGTCAGTTCTTGGTGTAAGAGCCGTCGACCAGGCGGAGCAGGCCGTCGGGGTTCGACTCGCGGACCGCGGTGGGCAGCAGGGCGTCGGGCACGTCCTGGTAGGCCACGGGCCGCAGGAACCGCTCCATCGCCAGGGTGCCGACGGAGGTGGTGCGGCTGTCGGAGGTGGCGGGGAACGGGCCGCCGTGCACCATGGACGGCACGACCTCGACCCCGGTGGGCCACCCGTTGAAGAGAATCCGCCCGGCCTTGCGCTCGAGCACGGGCAGCAGCGATGACGCCAGCGCAGCATCCCCGTCGGTCGCGTGCACGGTGGCGGTGAGCTGGCCTTCCATCGCGCGAGCCACGTCGATCAGCTCGTCGGAGCTGGCGACGCGGACGATGACCGACGCGGCGCCGAACACCTCGTCGTGCAGGTCGCGTGCGGCGAGGAACTCCTCGGCGGTGGTCGCGACGAGCGCCGCGGAGCCCCAGCAACCGGGCCAGGAGCCGGGCTCTGGGTCGGCCGCGCGGGCGAGTACCTCGGTCGCCGGGTGCGCGGCGAGCCTGGCCACGCCATTGGCGTAGGAGGCGGCGATCCGGCTGGTGAGCATCGGGGCGGGCGCGCTCGCGGTGACGGCGTCGCGGGCGGCCGCGATGAAGCGGTCGAGATCGGGGCCGTCGACGCCCACGACGATCCCTGGGTTCGTGCAGAACTGGCCCGCGCCGAGCGTCAGCGAGCCGACGAACGCCGCGCCAAGGTCAGACGCTGCCTCGGACAGCCGTCCAGGCAGCAGGAACACGGGATTGACCGCGCTCATCTCCGCGTAGACCGGGATCGGCACCGGCCGTGACGCCGCGGCGGCGACGAGCGCGAGCCCGGCGGCGCGAGAGCCGGTGAAGCCCACGGCCGCGATGGCGGGATGCCTGACGAGCTCGACGCCGACGGTCGGCCCGTCGGCGAACACCATGGAGAAGACGCCGGCGGGCAGCCCGCTCGCGGCGACGGCGCGGGTGATCGCGGCCGCGATGATCTCCGAGGTGCCTGGGTGCGCCTCATGGCCCTTGACGACCACCGGGCAGCCGGCGGCGAGCGCGGAGGCGGTGTCGCCTCCGGCGACGGAGAAGGCGAGCGGGAAGTTGCTCGCGGCGAACACCGCGACCGGCCCGAGCGGTATGCGCCGCTGCCGCACGTCGGGCCGCCTGGCGGGGACTCGGTCCGGCAGGGCGTGATCGATGCGGGCACCGTTCCAGGTTCCCTCCCGCAGGGTGGCGGCGAACAGCCGCAGCTGCCCGGTGGTCCGCGCCACCTCCCCGGTAAGCCGAGGCAACGGCAGGCCGGTCTCGAGATGGGCGCGGTCCGCGGCCGCGCCCCCGACCGTCTCGATCTCGTCGGCGGCGAGTTCGAGCAGCCGGGCACGCTGCTCGGTCGGCGCGGCGCGGAAGGCTTCGAACGCGGCCTCGGCGAGTTCGGCGGCCCGTCCGACGAGCGCGCTGCCCGCGCGGTGGAACGTCGGCTCAAGCGTGCCGCCAGCCGCCGGAGCCTCCACAGGGAAGGTCTCGGCATCGCCGAACACGGCGTCTCCGGCGATGTACATGGCGCCGGTGACGACGGGGAGCACTGTCTGGGTTCCGGGTGTCATGTGGTCTCCATCTCGTTGCCGTCTGGCCCCGTCCTGAGCTGGCCCCGCCCTAAACGGACGCTACCGCTCAAGACCGACGCTACCCCTCGCCGGGGACCGGGACCTCCGGCGGGATCAGCCCCTGGGAACGGAGCTGTTCCCAGCAGGGCAAGCACGGCGGCGGGGGAGCGGGCGCCGGGGCGATCACCGGGCGGCCGTCGGCCAACCGGTGAGCAGCGGGTGCGCCGGGTGAGAGTCGCCACGGCCCGTTCCATACTTACCTTGGTTTTTGCGCTCTTTGCGGCGTTCTTCCTCATCCCGGTCAGCTGGCTGCTGCTCGCGCCGACGAAGACCGACAACGCGCTCGTGCAGTCCAACCCGTTCGCGTTCGGCTCGCTGCCCGAGCTCGGCACCACCTGGCACTACCGCGACTCGGCGACGGACGTGAACCAGTGGGACAAAGCCTCACGGCGTTGGCCTTGGCGACGAGCAGCCGGACGGGCGGGGAAGTCCCGTGTGTCACGAGAACCAGTTGGTATGTGAGGCTATCGGCGGGTATAGGTGCCGTGGAAGCCGAACGGGATGTGCTGGGGCACCTGTGCGCGGGCGATCTCGGAGAGGTTGTGCGCGTCGAGCAGCAGTAGGTATGAGGTGTTCTGGCTAGCGTCGAGTACCACGGTTAGCAGCACGCCGTCGTCCTCGGTACTCGCGTCCGGTCGGGGGACGAACACGGGTTCGCCTGGGAAGTGGTTGTCATAGCGCCATTGCTTGACTTCGCCGGATGTGACGTCT
>Ga0302314_10013308_pt1 | contig 14156 bp, 8 predicted proteins | sample III_Palsa_N2_3_FD_200533 | JGI IMG/M metagenome (GOLD analysis project Ga0302314, IMG submission 200533) | Peat permafrost microbial communities from Stordalen Mire near Abisko, Sweden - III_Palsa_N2_3 | ecosystem: Environmental > Terrestrial > Soil > Palsa > Peat permafrost | place: Sweden... | reverse complement strand
TCACTGCCGGCCCGACGCCGCCCGCCACCGCGACATGGTTGTCCTTGATCATCACCGCATCCCACAGCCCCATGCGGTAGTTGGTCGCGCCGCCCATCCGCGTCGCGTATTTTTCAAGCGCGCGCAGGCCGGGGATGGTCTTGCGGGTGTCGAGCAGGGTGGCGTGGCCGTTCATGGCATCGACATAGGCGCGCGTCATTGTCGCGATGCCCGAGAGGTGCTGCACGGTGTTGAGCGCGCTGCGCTCGGAGGTGAGCAGCGCACGGGCGTTGCCGGCGATCCGCATCAACACGGTGCCAGGCGTGACGCTCTGGCCGTCCTGCACGAGCATTTCGATCGTGCACGCCGGATCGAGATGACGGAAGAACGCGGCGGCCAGCGGCAGGCCGGCGACGGTGATCGCCTCGCGGCTATCCATTACCCCGGCAAAGCGCGCATCGGCAGGGATGACGCTCTCGGCAGTGACGTCGTGGCCACCGCTAGGGAGGCCTTCGCCGAGATCTTCAGCGAGCGTAGCGTGGACAAAGGCACTGAGGTTGAAGCCTAGAAGGGTGAATGCATTCATGCCGTGACATCACAGACTAATGAAAAGATTATGCGAGGGCCTTACAGGCCGCCAGCACCGCAAACCTACAGCCGAATGTCCATCCACCATGGCCAACCAACTTTAATGCAGTAAGGCCGCTTCAGAGCCCTGATGTCAGCTTTGAGCCGAAGAATCACCGTAGCTCGATGGTCGCTACGGGCTGATTAGAGTCGGTCAACAGGGCCTAGGCAGATGTTATTTATTTGCACTACGCAGCGCTGCGGCCCAACTCTCGACCCAGTCTCTCAAGGGATCGAACAGTTCCAATAGTTTTCCGCCGCGTTTAGTAAGTTGGTAACCGGTGTCGCAAGTTTCAACAATCAGAGCTTCGCGCAATTCTGCTAGTCGGCCGTTGAGCACTGACGGCGACATGCCGTCGCAGCGCGCCTGTAGTTCGCGGAACACCATTGGGCCCTCGCGCAGTTCCCAGATCACGCGTAGCACCCAGCGGCGGCCGAGCAGGTCGAGCAAAGCCATGATTGGCTTGCCGGTTTTGGAACCACGAACGGGTTTGTCGATGAGCGCCATATTGTGCTACTAAATCAGAAGCTTCATGCTTCGTTTATCGTAGCAACAGGAGCCCGACATGTCGACACCCCGTATACAAGCCCTCAATCCGCCCTACGCTGATGGTGTGCAGCAGGATTTCGATCGCATCATGCCGCCCGGCATTCCGCCGCTGAAGTTGTTCCGCACCGTAGGAAAAAATCCGCGTGTCCTGTCGCGCATGATCGCAGGCAACCTACTCGACAAGGGCAGCATTTCAGTACGCGCCAGAGAGATCATGATTCTACGAACCTGCGCGTTGTGTGGGGCCGAGTACGAATGGGGCGTACATGTTACGGCCTTTAGCACCAAGGCGGGATTCACTCCAACACAGGTTGCTGCCACTGTGCATGAGGATACCCAAGCGTGGCCAGCTCAAGATGCCGTGCTGATCCGGCTTGCGGATGCACTGCATGCGACCAGCAGCGTCGACGAAACTCTGTGGGCCGAACTGAAAACGTTTTACACCGACGAGCAGCTTATCGAGCTAGTAATGCTTACCGGTCTATATCACGCGGTGTCCTACATAGTGAACACGACAAAGCTGGAACTTGAGACCGCCGCGCCTCATTTTGATAGTTATGCCAACAACTAATCGACGGACGTATGTTTATGGTGCGTCGAGCGGCCGCTACCCGTACTGAGGTTGGCGAGCGCGACGCCGGTGAGGATCGCCACCGCGCCGATGAGACCGTTCGCGGGCAGGTGCTCGCCGGCAAGCCAGCTGCCGAGCGCGATCGCGAGGATCGGATTGATATACGCATACGTCGAGACCTTGGTCGGCGACACGTGGTTCATGAGGAACACGAACGCCTGGTACGTGATCAGGTTGCCGAACACGATGAGGTACGCGAGTGCGAGTAGGCCGTCGCCGGTCGGCGCGAGCTGCGCGAGCTCGCCGCGGCCGAGGCCGATCGCGATCAGCGGCAGCGCGCCGAACAGCATCTGATGGCTCGCGATCGTCATCGTGGGCAACGCGCGCAGGCGATGGCGCGCCCACAGGCTGCCCGCGGCCCACGCCAACGCTGAGATCAGCGAGATCGCGATGCCCGACGCGCTCGCGTCGCCGTGCACGGTCGGCACGATCACGATCGCGAGGCCGGCGAAGCCGAGCACGAGGCCGAGCGCGCCGAGGCGCGCCGGCCGCTCGCCGCTGGGGAGCAACGCGGCGCCGATCGTGATCCAGAACGGCACGGTCGCGGTGAGCAACGCGACGAGGCCGGACGCGATGCGGTCGGAGGCGATCATCGACAGCGCGCTGCCGCCGACGAACAGCAGGCTGCCCGAGATCGCGAGATCGAGCCAGGTCCGGCGCGGCGCGAGCCCGCCGCCGCGCACGCGCGACCACGCGAGCAGGATCGCGCCGGCGAACGCCATGCGCACGCCGCTGGTCAGAAACGCAGTGAGCCCGCCGTGCATGGCGACGCGCTGGCCGAGGAACACCGAGCCACCAACGAGGTACATCGCGGCGAACGCGAGGATGATCTGGGCGCGGGACGGCGTCACCGCAATTGGCCGAGCAAGAGGTTGCGGGCGATCACGATGCGCTGGATCTCGCTCGTGCCCTCGAAGATGCGGGTGACGCGCACGTCGCGCAGCGCGCGCTCGACGGGAAAGTCGCGCACGTAGCCGTTGCCGCCGTGGATCTGGAGCGCGGCGTCGCACACCTTCCACGCGTGCTCGGTCGCGAACAGCTTGGCCATCGCCGACGCCTGCGAGTACGGCTTGCGCGCTTGCTTGAGCGCGGCGGCGCGCAACGTCATCAGCGACGCCGCGTCGAGCCAGGTCGCGGAGTCGGCGAGCATCGCGCCGATCGCCTGGTGCTCGATGATCGGCTTACCGAACGTCCGGCGCTCGCCGGCGTAGCGCAGGGCGGCCTCGAACGCGCCACGCGCGATGCCGATCGCCTGCGACGCGATGCCGATCCGGCCGCCGTCGAGGGTGAGCATAGCGAGCGCGAACCCGCCGCCGACCGCACCGAGCACGGCGTCGTCGCCGACCTCGACGCGATCGAAGACGAGCTGTGCGGTCGACGTGGCGCGCAGGCCGAGCTTGTCCTCGAGCCGCGCGACGGTGATCCCGGGCGCATCGCCGGGGACGACGAACGCGGTGATGCCGCGGCCCGGGCCACCGGGCGCGGCGGGCGGCTGCGTGATCGCCCATACGACGAGGCAGCTCGCGCGATCGCCGGCGGTGATCCACTGCTTGGTGCCGGAGATCTGCCAGCCGTGCGCAGTCCGGGTCGCGAATGTCCGCATCGCGGACGCATCGGAGCCGGCGTCGGGCTCGCTGAGCGCGAGCGCGCCGGTCACCGCGTCGCCGGAGACCAGGCGCGGCACCCAACGCGCGGCGAGAGCGGGGCTGCCGCGGGTCGCGATCAGCTCGCCGACCATGTTGGTGAGCGAGCACAGGACCGCGACCGAGGCGTCGCCGCGGGCAAGCTCCTGCATCGCGAGCGAGGACGCGATCGCGCCGGCGTTCGCGCCGCCGAACGCCTCGGGGACGGTGATGCCGAGCAGGCCGAGCGCGCCGAGCGCGCGCAATTCCGTGAACGGAAATTCGCCATTCGCGTCGCGTGCGGCGGCGTGCGGCGCGAGCACGCGATCGGCGAATTCGCGCGCCGTGCGCTGGATCAACTGCTGATCTTCGGTCGGCGTGAAGTCCATGTGTTTATTGTGGTATGGCGCGCAATTGATCTTGCAATACGTACTTCTGGATCTTGCCGGTCGCGGTGAGCGGCATCTCGCCGACGACGTGCACGCGATCAGGCCAGTACTGCGCCGACATCCCGGCCGCGCGCAGGTAATCGCGGACATCGGTGAGCGACGGCGCGTGATCGCGTGCGACGATCACTGCGCACACCCGCTCGCCGATCTGCGGATCCGGATCGGCGACGAGCGCGACCATCGCGACTTGCGGGTGGGCGGCGAGCGCGGCCTCGACCTCGAGCACCGGCACCTTGTAGCCATTGCGCACGATCACGTCCTTGATCCGGCCGACGATGCGGATGCCGCCGCGGCCGTCGTCGCGCACGAGATCGCCGGTGTCGAACCAGCCGTCGGCGTCGACCACCGCCGCATACAGCTCGGGGCGCTGGAAGTAGCCGAGGCACTGGTTCGCGCCGCGCACGCGCAGGCGGCCGCTGCCGTCGTCGGCGCGGTCGGCGATCTGGACCTCCATCCACGCGCACGGCCGGCCATCGCTGTGCGCCGGCCAGTCCGGCGGATCGTCGGGCGCGGTGAATGTGGCGCCGCCGATCTCGGTCATCCCCCACAGCGCCTGGACTTGGACGCCGAGCACGTCGCGCACGGCGCCGATCAGGTGCGGCGGCACGACGGCCGAGCCGGTGACGATCACGCGCAGGCTCGCGAGCGAGCGCGGCTTGCACCGGTACGCGTCGACGAGGCCGCTCACGTAGTTGGGGATCGCGTAGATGAAGTTGATGCGGTGCTTCTCGATCATCGCGAGGCCGCGATCGGGGTCGCCGAGATCGGCGAACACCGCGGTCGCGCCGGCGTGGAGCGGGACGAGGAAGTTGTAGAGAAAGCCGATCATGCCGGTCATGCCCGACGGCGAGTGGACGACGTCGGCGGCGGTGATCTCGGCGCTCTCGCTGACCGCGCGCACGATCGCGTACAGCGTGTTGTACGCGTGGACGACGCCCTTGGGCTCGCCGGTGGTGCCGGAGGTGTACATGACGAGGAAGACGTCGTCGGCGGCGGGGGCGCGGCGATCGAGCTCGGCGGCGGAGAGCGGCGGCGCGGCGGCGAGCCAGGCGGCGAAGTCGAGCTCGCCGGGGTGGCCGCCATCGAGGTCGATGAAGATCCGGTGGCGAAGCGCGGGCAAGCTCGGCGCGAGCTCGCGGAGCAGATCGCGGTGCGAGAACCGCATCCACGTCGCCGGGCCGACGTACACCACGGCCTCGGTGCGCGCGAGGATGAACTCGACCTCGCGCCGGCGGTAATCGGCCGGGATCGGCGCGACCACGGCGCCGATCCGCGCGCACGCGAGCGCGGTCGCGGTGAACTGCCACCACGTCGGCAGCTGGAGCGCGACGATGTCCTCGCGGCCGACGCCGAGCGCGATCAGGGCGGCGGCGATGTGATCGACTTCGTGCGCGAGCTCGCCGTAGGTGATCGCGATCTCGTCCTTGGCGAACGCGCGCGCGGCGATTACAGCCGGCTGATCGGGCGTGCGCGCGGCGGCAGCGCGCAGATCGTCGACGAAGGTGGTGTCGCGCCACCAGCCGTGGGCGCGGTAGCGGGCGCCGTGGTGGTGCGCAGGCGCGTTGAAGAAGCGGGCGGTCATGTCGGAGCGGCTCCTGCGTCGCGCTCGCGGATCAGCTCATCGCAGTGCGCGGTGACTTGCTCGAGCGTGTTGAACATCTCCGCGATCTCGATCTGCACGCCGAGATCGTTGGCGATCCGGTTGGCGGCATAGACCGCACGGATCGAATCACCGCCGAGGCTGAGGAAGTCGTCGCTCGGCTCGATGGTGGGGACGTTGAGGAGCTGCATCCAGTACTTGGCGATCGTGTCCTGCGTGGTCATGGCGCGGTGCTCCGGGTGCGAGTGTCGATGAGGGTCCGGATCCTCGCGCCGAGCGCGCCGGCGTGCGGCGGCGCGATCATCGACAGATGATCTCCGCCAGCGACTTCGACGTGCAAGGTGCCGCGGTCGCGCCACGCGTGATCGAGGTGTGAGGTCGGGCTGCCCGGGAGCGCCTCGGCCGGCGAGAAGAAGTCGATCGCGCCGCCCCATGCCGGCGCGGTGTACGCACGCAGGGCGCGGAGGTTGTTCTCCCACACCGCGACGTGGCGGCGGCCGTGCGCGAGGCTGGTGAACGGCAGGGCGACGCTGGCGGCGTGCGCGGTGTCGAGCGTGATCTGGAGTTGCTCGTCGAGCGGGCAGCCGCGCAAGGCGTCGGCGGTGAGCCAGCGCCGAGCATCGAGGTGGAACACGAGCAGGTCGGCGGGATCGAGCTCGACGACGGAGAGCGCGCCGGGGCCGGGCGAGTCGAGCAGGGCACACAGGGCGACGGCGTCGCCGGCGGCGGTGAGCTGACGCGCCATCTCGTATGCGACCGTGCCGCCGAATGACGCGCCGACGAGGAGGAACGGGCCGCCGGGGTGGACGGTGCGCGCAAGCGCGAGGTAGTGGCTGGCCATCGCTTCGATCGAGGCGTGCGGCGGCTCATCACTGTCGAGGCCGCGCGCGGCGAAGCCGTACATTGCGCGCTCGCCATCGATCGCGCGTGCGAGGTCGCGGTAGGTGAGCGCGCTGCCGCCGCCGCCGTGGATGAAGTAGATGGGTGACTTGGGGCCAGCTTGCAGGCGGATCAGACAGCTCGCGGCGGTGTCGTCGGCGAGCCGGGCGGCGAGCTCGCTCACGCTCGCGGCCTCGGCGAGCGGCTTGAGCGCGACCGGCCGGCCGAGCACGGCTTCGAGCCGCGACCGCACCGCGACCAGGAGGAGCGAGCTGCCGCCGAGCGCGAAGAAGTTGTCGTGCGCGCCGACCCGATCGACGCCGAGCACCTCGGCCCAGATCCGCGCGATCGCCTGCGCGAACTCGCCGTCGGGCGCGACGTAGCCGCCGCCTCGCTCATCGCGGTTCGCCGACGGCGCGGGCAGGGTGGCGCGATCGATCTTGCCGTTCGGCGTCACCGGCATGTGATCGAGGGCGACGATCGCGCTCGGCAGCATGTAGCGCGGGAGGACGGCGGCGAGCCGATCGCGGAGGTGATCGACATCGACGGGCGGGGCGACGTACGCGACGAGGCGCGGATCGCCGGTGTCGTGGCGCACGATCGCGATCGCCGCGGTGACGTCGGGGTGGGCGAGCAGCTCGGCCTCGAGTTCGCCGAGCTCGATCCGGAACCCGCGCAGCTTGACCTGGTGATCGGCGCGGCCGTGAAACTCGATCGCACCGTCGACGCGCCACGCCGCGAGGTCGCCGGTCTTGTACAGGCGCTCACCGGGCGCGAGCGGATCGTCGATGAAGCGCTCGGCGGTGAGCTCGGGGCGGTTCCAGTAGCCGCGCGCGACGCCGGGGCCGCCGATGAAGATCTCGCCGCGCACGCCGATCGGCGCCGGCTGGCGCGCGCGATCGAGGATCCGGATCGTGGTGTTGGCGAGCGGGCGGCCGATCGGGATCGACGTCGCGCCGGGCTCGACGTCGCGCACGGGGTGCCATGTCGCGAACGTTGTGGTCTCGGTCGGCCCGTAGACGTGGAGCAGGCGGCGCGGCCCGACGGCGAGCACGCGGCGCACCGCGGCGACGTCGCATACCTCGCCGCCGAACAAGAGGTGATCGACGGTGCGGAACGCGTCGGGCGCGAGCGCGGCGAGCTGATGAAAGAGGGCGGTGGTGATGAACAGCACGGTGAGCCCGCTCGCAACGATCTCGCGCGTGAACAGCTCGGGCGACAGCACGATGTCGGGCGCGAGGCCGTGCAGGCGCGCGCCGGTCAGCAGAGCGCCCCAGATCTCGAACGTCGCGGCGTCGAACGACGTGTTTGAGGCGTGGCCGACGACGTCGCGCGTGGTGAGCTGGACGTAGTCGGTGGCGAGCACTAGGCGGGCGATCGCGCGCTGCTCGATGCACGTGCCCTTGGGCCGGCCGGTCGATCCCGATGTGTACATCACGTACGCAAGGTCGCGGCTGGTCGTGGTGATCGGCGGGTTGGCGGTGGAATGCGGGGTGAGGTCGGCGGCGGCGAGCCAGTCGCGGTTGATCACGACCTTCGCGCGCACGTCGTCGGTCATGTACGTGAGGCGCTCGGCGGGGTAGACCGGATCGAGCGGCACGTAAGCCGCGCCGGCCTTGATCGTGGCGAGCACGGCGACGATGAAGTCGATCGAGCGGCCGAGGCACACGCCGACGCGATCTTCGCGGGTCACGCCGAGCGCGATCAGGTGGTGGGCGAGCTGGTTGGCGCGCGCGTTGAGCGCGGCGTAGGTAAGCTCGGTATCTGCGAACGTGAGAGCGAGTGCGTCCGGTGTGCGGACGACCTGGGCTTCGAACAGGGCATGGAGGCAGAGATCGTCGGGGAACGGCGAGATCGCCTCGCCGAGCGCGCGCAGGGCGGCGTGCTCGCGGGCGTCGATCATCGGTGTTTGATCAAGGGTGCGATCGGGGTTGGCGATCAGCTGGCCGAGCAAGATCTCGAAGTGCGCGGCCATGTGCTCGATCGTCAGGCGATCGAACAGGTCGGTGTTGTACTCCCACGTGGTCGCGAGGCCGTCGTCGGTGAGATGAGCGAACAAGGTCAGCTCGAACTTCGCCATCCCGGGGTGGACGTCGAGCGGGCGCGCGGTGAGCCCGGGCACGCCGAGGTCGGCGGGCTGCGCGGTCTTGACCGCGAACATGACCTGGAAGATCGGCGTGGTGCGCGGATCGCGATCGGGTTTGAGCGCGTCGACGACGCGATCGAACGGCAGGGCCTGGTGCGCGTACGCGGCGAGGCAGGTCTCGCGCACGCGCGCGACGAGCTGGCGGAACGTGAGCTCGCCAGCGGTGTCGACGCGGAGGGCGAGCGTGTTGACGAACAGGCCGATCACGGGCTCGACTTCGCCGCGATCGCGGCCGGCGATCGGCGAGCCGATCACGACGTCGGGCTGGCCGGCGTGGCGGGCGAGCAGGGCGCCGTACGCGGCGAGCAGGGTCATGAACTCGCTCACCGATTCGCGCTGCGCGAACGCGCGGGTGGCGCGCGCGATCGACGCCGGGAGGACGCGATCGATCGCGGCGCCGCGCACGGTGCGCGCGGCCGGGCGTGGCCGGTCGAGCGGGAGCTCGATCATCGGCGGCGCGCCGGTGAGCTGGGCGCGCCAGTAGGCGAGATCGTCGGCGAGCCGCGCGCCGGTGAGCTGCGCGCGCTGCCAGGCAGCGAAGTCGGCATACTGGATCGCGAGCGGCGCGAGGGCCTCGCCGCGGTACGCCGCGCCGAGCTCGCGGAGGGCGATCCCGATCGACCAGCCGTCGCACACGATGTGGTGCATGGTGAGCAGGAGGACGTGGTCGTTCGCAGAGACGCGGAGCACGCGGGCGCGGATCAGCGGGCCGGTCGCGAGGTCGAACGGCTGCTGCGCCTCGTGGACGGCGCGCGCGGCGATCGTCGACTCGTCGACGGTCTCGACCGTGAGCGTCACGCCGGTCGCGTCGGGCGCGATGATCTGCCGCGGCTCGCCGTCGAGCTCGACGGCGAGCTCGACATACCGGGTGCGCAGGATGTCGTGGCGGTCGATCACGCGGCGGAGCGCGGCGGTGAGCGCGACGAGGTCGAGCGCGCCGGTGAGGCGGAGGAACCACGGCACGTTATACGTGAAGCCGCCGGGCTCGAGCTGCGCGAGGTACCACATGCGCTGCTGCGCGAACGACAGCGGGAGCGAGCCGGCGTGATCGACGCGCGGGATCGCGCGATCCTCGGTCGGCGAGATGGTCGCGATCTTCGCCGCGAGGTCGCGGATCGTCGGCGCCTCGAACAGCGCGCGGACGGGCAGCTCGATCGCGAGCGCCGCGCGCAGCCGCGACACGACCTGGGTGGCGAGCAGAGAGTGGCCGCCGGCTTCGAAGAAGCTCTCGGTCACGCTGATCCGCTCGATTCCAAGCACGGCCGCCCACACCGCGGCGACCTGTGCCTCGAGCGCGGTGGTCGGCGCGACGTATTCGCTGTGCTCATCGTCGGGCCTGGGCAGCGTCTTGCGGTCGACCTTGCGGTTCGGCGACAGCGGGATCGCGGGCAAGACCACGATCGCCGCCGGGATCATGTAGTCGGGCAGGCGGGCGCGCAGGTGATCTTTGATCGCCGCGGTCGTCGGCGCCGCGTCGGTGCACGTCACGTAACCGACGAGGCGCGGCTCGCTGCCGTCGTGGCGGACGATCACCGCTGCCTCGCGGATCGCGGGGTGGCTGCCGAGCGCGGCCTCGATCTCGCCGAGCTCGATGCGGTAGCCGCGCAGCTTGACCTGATCGTCGGCGCGGCCGAGGAACACTAGCTCGCCGGTCGCGAGGTACTTCACGCGATCGCCGGTCTTGTACATGCGTTCGCCGGCGCCGGCGAACGGATCGTCGACGAAGCGCTCGGCGGTGAGCTCGTCGCGATCGAGGTAGCCGCGCGCGACGCCAACGCCGGCGATCCACGCCTCGCCGGGCACGCCGATCGGCACCGGCTGACGATCGGCATCGAGGACGTAGACCCGCACGTTGGCGATCGGCCGGCCGATCGACGGCAGGGTGTCCCACGTCGATGGTGCGCCGGTGAGCGGGAGCTCGCTCGCGAGGTGGGTCTCGGTCGGCCCGTACTGGTTGTACAGCCGGCACGCCGGGAGCTGAGTGAACAGCGCGGCGATCGCCGGCGTGATCCGGAGCTGCTCGCCAGCGGTGATCACCTCGCGGAGCGCGAGACCCGCCGCGGGTCGGCCGTGCGCGGCCTCGGCGAGCTGATGCAAGGCGACGAACGGCAGGAACAGGCGCTCGACGCGCGCGGCGGCGAGCCGGCGGAGCAAGGCGTCGGGATCGCGGCGCTCGTCCTCACTCGCGAGCACGAGGCAACCGCCGTTGGCCCAGGTCGCGAACAGCTCCTGAAACGACACGTCAAAGCTCGGCGACGCGAACTGCAAGGTGCGCATCGGTTCGGGCGAGCGCGCGGCCTGCCACGTGATCAAGTTGACCACCGCGCGGTGCGGCATCGCCACGCCCTTGGGCTTGCCGGTCGATCCGGACGTGTAGATCACGTACGCGAGATCGTCGGCGCTCGGCGTCCGGCGCTCGGGCACGTGATCGATCGGCGGCGGGGCCTCGACGAGCAGGATCTCGGCGGCGCTCGCCGCCAAGCTGGCCGCGACGGCCGATTCGCTGATCAAGACCCGCGCCCCGCAATCGCGGATCATGAAAGCGAGCCGATCAGCGGGGTACGACGGATCGAGCGGCACGTATGCGGCGCCGGCCTTGAGCACGGCGAGCACCATCGTCGGAAACGCCACGCCGCGCGACAGCGCGAGCGCGACCCGCGCGCCAGGCCCGCAGCCGCGCGCGCGCAGGATTGCGGCCCAGCGCTCGGCGCGCTGATCGAGCTCGCGGTACGTGACCGGCTCGTCGCCGGCGAGCACCGCGATCGCGTCCGGCGTACGCCGGGCCTGCTCGTCGAACAGCTCGTCCACGTGCGCGACCCGCGGCGGCGGCGTGTGCGTGCGGTTCCACGCATAGAGCACGCGATCGCGCTCGGCGGCGCCGAGCAAGGGCAGCGCGGCGAGCCGATCGTCGGGCCGCTCGACCGCGGCCTCGAGCAGGACGCGGTAGTGATCGATCATGCGCTCGACGGTCGGCGCGTCGAACAGGTCGGTGTTGTACTCAACCCAGCCGGCGAGCTCGCCGTCCTGCAGCTCCCACGACACCGTGAGATCGAACGTAGCGGTGCCGGCGTCGAGCAGGGTCGGCGCGAGCGTCGACTCGCCGAGCTCGACGTGCGGAAACGGCGTTTGCAGGCCGAACATGACCTCGAAGATCGGGGTGCGGCTGAGGTCGCGCGTCGGCTTGATCGCGTCGACGAGCTGCTCGAACGGCACGTCCTGGTGCGCGTACGCGTCGAGGCACACCGCGCGCACGCGCTGGACGAGGTCGCGAAAGCTGCGCTCGCCGTCGACGCCGACGCGGAGCACAAGGGTGTTGGCGAAGAAGCCGACCAGGCCCTCGAGTTCGTGGCGGTTGCGGCCGGCGATCGGCGCGCCGGTCACAACATCGGACTGGCCGGTGTAGCGCCAGAGCAGGGCGTCGAACGCGGCGAGCAAGGTCATGTACAAGGTCACGCGCTCGCGACGACTGAAGTCGATGAGCGAGGTGACCAGGCCGCGCGGCAGGCGCGGAAACAGCCGGGCGCCGCGCCCCGAGCGGGTGGCGGGCCGCGGGCGATCCGACGGCAGATCGAGGCCGTCGGGGATATCGGCGAGCTGCGCGCGCCAGTACGCGAGCTGCGGCGCGAGCGCGTCGGCTGTCATCCAGCCGCGCTGCCACAACGCGAAGTCCGGATACGACACCGCGAGCGCGTGCAGGCTAGCGCCCTCGCCACGGTAGAACGCCGCCGCCTCGCCGATGAGGATGCCGACCGACCACTGATCGCACACGCTGTGATGCGCGACGACGATCAGGGCGTGATCGCCGCCGTCGATCGCGAGCAGGTGCACGCGGACGAGCGGCCCGGTCGCGAGGTCGAACGCGCGCTGCGCCACGCCGCGCGCCACCGCCGCCACGTCCGCTTCGCGGACCTCGTCGATCGGCATCGCGAGCACGAAGTCGTCGACGACGACCTGCCGCGCCTCGCCGAGCACGTCGGTGAAGCGTGTGCGCAGGGCGGCATGGCGGTTCACCACCGCCTGCAGCGCGTTGTGCAGCGCAGCGTGGTCGAGGCGACCGCGCAGGCGAAACATCACGCTCACGTTGTATGCCGCGCTCCCCGGCTCGAGCTGCTCGATGAACCACAGCCGCTGTTGCATGAACGACAGCGGGACCACCGTGTCCGGCGCGCGGACGACGAGGGCCGGTGGCACGAAGCGCGGCGAGCGGACGCAGCTCACGCCTGGGCGTGCTCCAGGGCGTGCTCGCGGCCATCGAACGCCGCGTCGAGCGCGTCGAAGAACGCGATCCACAGCGACCACATCTCGCGCGCGGCCTCATGGATCTTGTGGATCTCGATCTCCGACAGCTCGGACGTGATCGCCCCCTGCGCGCTCTCGATGTGGCCGGGCTCCTGCTGTGCGTGGATCGTCACCCATGGCAGCTGCTTCTCGCCGGTCACCCGGCGCACCGACACGCCGATGCCCGACACCATCGCGAGGTCGGCGACCTCGGTGCCGTACAGAAAGCCCAGGCCGGTCCAGCAGTCGGTCGCGGCTTCGCTGTAGCGCTGGACTAGGTACTCGGTCGCGGGCAGCGGCGCGGCGGCGTTGACCGCCTCGGCCGGAAAGCCGACCGCGGTCATCGTGTCGACGTACACCCGCTCGTGGGCGCGGTCGGGCGTGCCCTCACCGAGCTCCTCCCACAGGATCTTGGATACGGCGGTCTTCATCTCGATGTCACGCAGGTTCGAGATCAGGCGCGACAGGAAGGTCGGGAAGAAGTGGAGTGGGTGCCACCACTGACCGAGGAAGCGCGCGACCTGGCCACGATCGAGATCGGGGCTCTGCTTCACGCGCGCGAAGAACCGATGGTTGATGAGCTCGGCGCGACGATTGTCTTTCATCAGCGCTTGTCGAATCGTTGGGATCATCGTTGCTTCTCCTTAATCGAAAGCATGAAATGAAAAAAGGTAGTCAGGGCTTGTCTGCGACGACCACGCCCCACGCGAACTCGCCTTGATCGATCGCGATTTCGATCTCCTTGCACGACGCCGCAAAGCCGAGCATCCAGCCGCGTGCGGCCGGATTGGCGGTCTCGGCGGCGCGTGCGGTCGCCACCTTGCCGAGCACTTGGTACGTGCGCGCAAGGTGCGGCGACAGCTCGCGCGCAAGCTGGACCCGGAAGCCGACCTGCTCGAGCGCTTGCTGATAGCCGACAAACGAGTAGCCCGAGGTCCAACGCACGCGGTCATACACATGCTTACGCGCGCGCGGGCTGATCTCGAGCGTGGGCTGCAGAAAGTCGGAGATCGCGAGCCGACCTCCGGGCGCGAGCACGCGGAACATTTCGGCGTGGCTGCGTGGTTTGTCGGGGATCAAAAACAACGCGTCCTGGCTCACCACGTGGGTGAACTGGCCATCTTCGTACGGCAGCTGGGTCGCGCTGCCGTGGCGAAAGCTCACGCGCTGGGCGACCGTCGTCGGCAACTCGCCGCGCTTTTGCGCAGCGAACTTGACCCGCTCGAGGCTGAGGTCGAGGCCCTCGCACTGGCACGCGAACCGGCGGGCGAGCGCGAACACGAAGTTGCCGCAGCCGCAGCCGACGTCGAGCACGCGCGACGCCGCCGTGATCTCGGCGTCGTCGCCGAGCAGGCGCGACGTGGCGTCGGCGGCGGCGTGGTAGTCGGTCGTGTT
>Ga0302314_10013307_pt1 | contig 14158 bp, 12 predicted proteins | sample III_Palsa_N2_3_FD_200533 | JGI IMG/M metagenome (GOLD analysis project Ga0302314, IMG submission 200533) | Peat permafrost microbial communities from Stordalen Mire near Abisko, Sweden - III_Palsa_N2_3 | ecosystem: Environmental > Terrestrial > Soil > Palsa > Peat permafrost | place: Sweden... | reverse complement strand
GGCCGAGCGGATCCGTCACCAGACCAAGTTGTTCACGGTGGTCGGCGCTCCCGCCGACCACATCGACGATCTCGTCGACGCGATCGTGGCGGGCCGCGCCGATCTCGTCGCGCTGGCAGATTGACTTCCAGGCAGTCACCAAGGCAAGGGGGACGAGGAGATGAACTCGCTCCACGGCAGCGAGGCCGCCGGCGGCGTCATCAACGGCACGGCCGGGGGCTCTTGTCCGCCGACCACGGCCCTGCCGGGGGTCGTCCCGCACCCCGCGACGGCGGTGGAGCGGTACCGGGCGAGCGGGGCCTGGGGCGCGCGCTCTCTCCCCACGGCCTTCCGGCAGGCCGCGGCGGCGCACGCCGGGCGTACGGCGCTGATCACGCCGGACACGCGGCTCACCTACGGGGAACTCGACGCCCGCTCCGACGCCGTGGCCGCCGGGCTGCTGAGCTCCGGTTTGCGGCCGGGGGAACGGGTGCTGCTGCAGCTGACCAACTCCGCCCCGGCGGTCGTCGCCTGGTACGGACTGCTCAAGGCGGGCCTGATCCCGGTCTGCACGCTCGCCATCCACCGCCGCCTCGAGATCGAGCAGATCGGCCGGCAGTCCGGCGCCGTCGCTCACCTGGTCCAGGCCGATTTCCCGAGCTTCGACCTGGTCGGGCTGGCGCGGCAGGTGGCCGGCCTGCTGCCCGCGATGCGGCAGCTGGTTACCGTGGGCGCGGCACCGGAACAGGCGGGCCTGCGGATCGAGGACCTGCAGGACCATGAGGTCAGCGAGGCGGAACGGGCCGAGCTGCGCGAGATCGCGGGATCGCTCGACGTCCACGGGCCGGCCGTGCTGCAGTTGTCGGGCGGCACCACCGGTACCCCCAAGGTCATCCCTCGGCTGCACGCCGAGTACCGCTACAACGCCGACCTGACCGCCGGCTGGTGGGGCCACACGGAGCAGAGCGTGCTGGCCTTCGGGCTTCCGCTGGCCCACAACGCGGCACTCGCCAACGGCCTGCACGCCGCCCACGGCGTCGGCGCCGCGCTGCTCCTCGCGACTCCCGCCGCCGACGTCATGCTTCCGCTGATGGCTGAGCACGGTGCCACCTGGACCATGAGCCCGCCGGGACTGGCCCGGGAGTACCTGTCGCACCCGGCGTTCGACGCCGCCGTCGCGCGGCTCGGCACCTGGGTGCTGACCGCCGCGCGCGTCCCCCGTCCGGTCTTCGACGAGCTGACCGGACGAGGCGTCCACGTTTCCCAGGCCTTCGGCATGAGCGAGGGGCTCTTCCTGTTCACCCCGCCCGGTGCGCCCGCCGGCCTGCGGGCCGAGACCGTCGGTGTCCCGATCTCACCCTTGGACGAAGTCCGGGTGCTGCGACCCGGTACCGAGGTCGAGGTCGCCGAGGGCGAAACCGGAGAGCTGGCCGCGCGCGGGCCCTACACCATCCGCGGGTACCTCGCCGCGCCCGACCGCAACCGCGAGGCCTTCACCGCCGAGGGCTTCTACCGGTCCGGTGACCTGGTGCGGGCACGCAGGTACGAGGGGACGCTGGCCTACTCGATCGAGGGCCGCGTCAAGGACCTCATCGACCGCGGCGGTGAGAAGATCAACGCCGAGGAGGTCGAGCTCCTGGTCGTGGCTCACCCCGCCGTGGCCGAGATCGCCCTGGTCGGCATGCCTGACCCCAGACTGGGCGAGCGCGGCTGCGCCTACGTCGTGCCCCTGGACCCGCAGAACGCGCCGACACTGGCCGGCATCTGCGCCTACCTGGAGGCGGCGGGCCTGGCTAAGTACAAGTGGCCCGAACGTCTGGAACTCATCGACGCGCTGCCGCGGACCCAGATCGGGAAGGTCTCCAAGGTGACGCTGCGGGCCGACATCGGCGCGAAGCTCGCACACGAGACCACGGAACCCGACCCGCGCTGACCGTCATCCAGCCACCGCCAGGGTCCTGGTCGCCGGATGTCAGGCGAGCTCGCGCAGTGCGTCCATGAGCTGGCCGGCCAGCTCGCTGGGCGGGGCGCCGCTGCGGGACAGGATGCCGACCGGCTCGGCGCGGCCGGGGACCGGGACGTTGAGCGCGCGCAGCCAGCGCCGGTCGAGGTCGAGCTGGACCGGGTGCCGCGGGGTGATCCACACGGAGTCGGAGACCAGGGTCAGCGCGCGGGCGAGGGACACCGACTGCGTTTCCGTGCGGCCCGGCGGCAGCGCGGCGCCGTGGGCGGCGAAGAACCCCTCGACGTCGTGCCGCGGCGCGGTGCCCGCGCCCGGGACGATCAGCGGGTAGCCGGTCAGTGCCTGCGGGGACAGCGGCTTGTCCCCCGCGATCGCGAGCGGGTGCTGCGGCCGGGTCACCACGGCCAGCGACTCGGCGTAGAGCAGCTCGAACGAGATGCCCTGCATCATCGCGGGCTCGGCCATCCGGCCGACGGCGACGTCGACCTCGCCCGACTTGAGGCCGGAGAGCAGTTCCGGGTTGTCGCCGATGCCCACGCTGATCCCGGCGTGCGGCCGCCGCTCGCGCAGCCGGGCGATCGCCTCCACCAGCAGCCCGCCGGCCACGGTGGGCAGCGCGGCCAGCCGCAGCGCGGGCGCGATCGGCACCGCCGCGCCGGTCAGCACGGCGGCGGCCGATTCCAGTGCCTGCGTCACGGCGACCGCGTAGCGCAGGAACTCCTCGCCCGCCGGGGTGAGCTGGGTGCCGCCCCGTCCCCGCTCGACCAGGCGGCGGCCCGCCAGGTCCTCCAGTTCGGCCAGGGTCTTGGAGACGGCGGGCTGGCTCAGGTGCAGCCGGGCCGCGGCGCGGGCGAGCGTCCGTTCCTGGGCGACCGCGACGAAACAGGTCAGGTGCCGCAGGCGGATCCGCGACAGGGCGGCCGACGCCGGCCCCTCCTCGAGCACGCGGCGTGACGGCGACGACGGCGACGACGGCGACTCACCGCGACCGGTCGGTTGCACGGAGGGTTGCATAACCTCAGGTTAAGAAAACTTGGTCAATAAGTCAATTTACATTACTTGCACGAATCTATAGAGTCACATATAGCGCGACCGGCTCTGTTTGCCCGGAAAGACCCCTCCGTACTGACCGGAAGTGGGTAGCTACAGAACGTGTCGGCTAGACGAGACGCGCGGGCACCACTGGAGGCGCACATGGCCAGGATCATCGGCGGCGTGGCCGCGTCGCACACGCCGACCATCGGCTTCGCCTACGACCAGAACAAGCAGGACGACCCGTCCTGGGGACCGATCTTCCAGGCGTTCGAGCCGGTCGAGGAGTGGTTCAGGGAGAAGAAGCCAGACGCGATCGTCTACATCTTCAACGACCACGTGACCTCGTTCTTCTTCGACCACTACTCGGCCTTCACGCTGGGCATCGGCGACGAGTACGCCGTCGCGGACGAGGGCGGCGGCGCGCGGGACCTGCCCCCGATCAAGGGCGACCCCAGGCTCGCCGCGCACATCGCGACCAGCCTGGTGACCGACGAGTTCGATATGGCCTACTTCCAGGACAAGCCGCTCGACCACGGGTTCTTCTCCCCCATGTCCGTGCTGCTCGACCGGCCCGACGGCCAGTGGCCCACGAAGATCGTCCCGTTGCAGGTCGGCGTCCTGCAGTTCCCGATCCCGACCGCCGCCCGCTGCTTCAAGCTGGGCCAGGCGCTGCGCCGGGCCATCGAGAGCTACCCCGAGGACATCGACGTGGCCATCGTGTCCACCGGCGGCCTGTCCCACCAGGTGCACGGCGAGGGCGCGGGCTTCAACAACCCCGAGTGGGACCACCAGTTCCTCGACGCGATCACCGACGACCCGACCGGGCTCACCCGGATGACCCACGCCGAGTACGCCCGGCTCGGCGGCTTCGAGGGCGCCGAGGTCATCATGTGGCTGGTCATGCGGGGCGCGCTGTCGGACAAGGTCCGCCGGGTGCACAGCTCCTACTACCTGCCCTCGATGACCGGCATCGCCACCCTCGTGCTGGAGAACGAGGCGGCCGACCTGCCCGACGCCGCGGCCGTCAACGACCGGCACCGCGCGCGGATGGCCGAGCAGCTCGGCGGTGTCGAGGAGATGACCGGCACCTACCCGTTCGACATCGCGCGCAGCGTCAAGGGCTACCGGATCAACAAGTTCCTGCACGACCTGGTCATCCCCGAGCGCCGCGGCCGCTTCCTGGACGAGCCGGAGACGGCGTTCAAAGAGGCCGGCCTGTCGGACGAGGAAAAGGACCTCATCCGCAACCGGGACTGGCCGGGCATGATCCACTACGGGGTCATCTTCTTCATGCTGGAGAAGCTCGCCGCCGTGATCGGCGAGTCCAACCTGCACGTCTACGCGGCGATGCGCGGCGAGACGCTCGAGGAGTTCCTGCAGACCCGCAACACGCAGGTCATGTACTCGGTCTCGGGCAAGAAGGTCTAAGCGGGGCGAGGGGCGGAGCCGCCAACGTTCTGGATCAGATCTCCTGTCATTCAAAACGGGGGCGGCAGCCTCCGGTCGCCGCCGCTGGTCCGGCCGCCCGGCCGGCCCCGGCACCGGCCTGAGCCCGGGACCGGCGGTACCCCGTCGCTAGGATGACGTGCGTGGAGCCTGACGACCTGCCTGCCTACGATGACCTGCCGCGTGCTCCCCGTGGCGGCCGGTCGGCCTGGGGCCTGTTCGGCCCGGAGGACTCCGTGGGCCTGCTCGGCCTGCAGACCCCGGACCGGGTCGCGGCGGCGGCCCGGCTGGTCCGCAGCGGCGAGGTCTACAGCCTCAACGCCCCGGTCACCGTGCCGGAGCCGCCGCTGTTCCGGCGGGGCGCGGTCACGCACACGCTGATCACCTGGGAGGGACGCGACTCCTTCGACGACAAGCTGGACAACTTCTACCCGCAGGCGTCGAGCCAGTGGGACTCGCTGGCGCACGTCGGCTACGGCGCCGACCAGTTCTACAACGGGGCCACCGCCGACGACGTCACCGCCGGCTCGCGCAACACGATCGACCGCTGGGCCGCGCGCGGCATCGCCGGGCGCGGGGTGCTCATCGACGTCGACGCCGTCCTCGGCGGCGCGGGCACCGGGTTCGACCCGGCCAGCCCCCGGTCCGTCACCGTCGCCGAGCTCGACGCCGCCCGCGCGGCCGCGGGGGTGGAGTGGCAGCCGGGCGACGTGCTCCTGCTGTACACCGGATTCCTCGGCTGGCACGTGCGGCAGGACGCCGACGTGCGCGCGGCCCTGGCCGGGCGCGGGGCACTGCGCAACGTCGGGCTGGCGCACGACGAGGACATGGCCCGTTACCTGTGGAACGCGCACGTGTCCGCGGTGGTCGCCGACAACCCGTCGGTTGAGGTCTGGCCGGTTGACCCGGGCGAGGCCGCCTTTCCGTTCGGCTTCCTGCACCGGATGCTGATCGGCCAGTTCGGTATGGCCCTGGGCGAGCTGTGGTGGCTGGAGGACCTCGCGCTGTCCTGCCGCCGCGACGGGCGGTACGAGGTGTTCCTCACCGCCGCTCCCCTCAACGTCCCCGGCGGCATCGGATCGCCGGCCAACGCCCTCGCCTTCAAGTAGCGCCTTCAAGTAGGGCTTCAAGTAGGGCTTCAAGTAGCGGAGGGTATCCGCTGGGTAGCAGTGGGTATCTAGCGACGGGCACTCTTTCCGCTGAGCCGTCGCCCGATCCCGCCCAAAAGTGAAGCAAAAGACAAGATTCGCGGGCATGTCGGCGCCTGAGCGGGTAGTTGCCCCTTCCTGTTACCCATGCATCGGCATCGGAGGCGATGGAATGGTTCGCACGGCGGGCCGCGCGGTCGAGGCAGATCCCCGGCAGATACGCAGGCATGTCGCGGTCAGCGCGGCGGTCACGGCGCTCGGTGGTTTGCTCTTCGGCTACGACACGGGCGTGGTTTCCGGGGCCCTGCTCTTCCTGAAGAAGGATTTCGGCGGGCTCTCCTCGTTCCAGCAGGAACTCGTCACGAGCCTGCTGCTCGTCGGCGCCGTGCTCGGGGCGCTCACCGCGGGACGCCTGGCGGACCAGATCGGCCGGCGTCTGACCGTACTGATCACGGCCCTGGTGTTCATCGTGGGCGTGCTGCTGGTGGCGTTCAGTCCCACGTTTCCTGTGCTGCTGGTCGCGCGGATCATCATCGGCCTGGCGGTCGGGTCGGCGTCGACTGTGGTGCCGCTCTACATCGGCGAGGTCGTGCCGCCACGGGTACGCGGCGGCCTGGTCAGCCTCAACCAGCTCGCGATCACCGGGGGCATCCTGGTGTCGTACCTGATCGACTACGGTCTGTCCGACAGCGGCAACTGGCGGCTGATGTTCGGCCTCGCGGTCATCCCGGCCGCGGGACTGTTCATCGGGATGCTCTTCCAGAAGGAAAGCCCGCACTGGCTGATCCGGCAGGGCCGGGAAGACGACGCGCGGGCCGTGCTGCGCCGGGTGCGGGACGAGAGTGATATCGACGCCGAGATCCGCGAGGTCCAGGAGGTCAGCAAGCGGCAGGCGGGCTACCGCGACCTGCTGTCGCCCAAGGTGCGGCCGCTGCTCCTGGTCGGCGTGCTGCTCGCGGTGTTCCAGCAGATCACCGGTATCAACACCGTCATATACTACGCGCCGACCCTGCTCCAGGGGGCCGGGCTCGGCAACAACGCCGCCCTGCTCGCGAACGTGGTCAACGGCGCGGTCAACGTGAGCATGACGATCGTGGCGATCTGGCTGCTGGACAAGGTCGGCCGCCGCCCGCTGCTGCTCAGCGGGACGACCGGCATGGCGGTCGGCCTGGTCATCGTCGCCTGCAGCTTCCTCGGCGGCTCGGACCTGAAGGGCGGGCTCGCGTACGTCGCGATCGTCGGCCTGCTCATTTACACCGGGTCGTTCGCGATCGGCCTCGGGCCGGTGTTCTGGCTGCTGATCGCCGAGATCTACCCGCTGCGGATCCGCGGCGCGGCGATGAGCGTCGCGTCGATGGCCAACTGGGGGGCGAACTTCGTCGTCACGGTCTCGTTCCTGACCCTGCTCAGCGCGATCAGCGGGGTGGGCGTGTTCTTCCTGTTCGGTTTCCTCACCCTGGTGGCGCTGGCCTACTTCTGGCACAAGGTGCCGGAGACCAAGGGCCGCAGCCTGCAGGAAATCGAGCGCGAGCTCGTGCCGGTGCAGCGGACCGGGGCCGACTAGCCCGGAACGAAAGCGGCCCGCGCGTCCTGCCTTGGCGGCCCAGTTCGGCGGGACGCGGGGGCCTTGCGCATTCCGGGACCCGGAGTCGCGCTTGGCTGGTGGTGCGGGCGGACCATGATAACGGACACTTGTTCGACAGCGGAGACTTTTACCCACTATAGTGGGTAAAAGTCTCCGTTATCATGGCCTGGTCAGCGGAAACTGCCGAGCTGGTTAGAACCGCTGACCGCCGACGTCGACCTGGCCGTTGGCGACCAGCCAGGTCAGCGCTTCGTGCAGTGCCTGCAGGGTGCTGTAGCGGGGCGCGTAGCCGAGCACCGCCCGGGCCCGGTCGATGCTCGCGGCGATGCTACGGACCGTGTGCTCGCGGGTGACCGCGGCGTGCTCGGTCCCCGTACGCCGCTCGAACTCCGGCCAGTCCACGAAGTCCAGCTTCGGTTCGCGGCCGAACCACGCCGCCACCCCGGCGGCCAGCCCGCGCAGCGTCATCGCCTGCTCGGCCACTACGTGGAAGCTGGAGCCGATCGCGGCCGGCCGGGTCAGGGCCCGCTCGAAGGCCTGGGCCACGTCATCCGCGTGCACGTGGTTGAGCACGCCCAGCCCGTGATCGGGCAGGGCCAGCGGCTGCCCGGTGGCCAGGGCCGTCCACCCGGCCGGATCCAGGTTGCCGGCCGGCGTGATGACCGGCCAGCCCGGCCCGCTGATGTGCCCGGGATGCAGGATGACCGAGGGCACGCCGCCGGCCAGCGTCTCCCGGTGCAGCAGGGCCTCGATCTCGGCCTTGCCGGTGCCGTACTCGCCGTAGGCGGTGCGCGGCTCGTCCTCGGTGACCGGTACCCGCAGCGCCGGGCCGTGGACCCAGATCGTGCCGCAGTGCAGCAGCAGCGGGCGGGCAGGCCGCAGCGCGTCGGCTAGCTGCCGGGCCGAGTCCGCGGTGAAGCAGATCAGGTCGATGACCGCGTCGGCGCGCAGGTCCGCGATCCGCCCGCCGAACGTCCCCGCCTCGTCTTCCGCTTCCCGGTCCACGATCTCCCGGGTCACGACGTTCCACTCCGGGCTCGGCTGATAGGCCTCCCGCGTGCCGCGGCTCAGCGCGATCACCTCGTGCCCGCCGCGCACCAGCCGCGGCACCAGGTACGTCCCGATGTGCCCGGTAGCTCCGATCACGACAATCCGGCTCATGCCCCCATTCTCACCGTTCCTGGACACTGGGCAATACTGAGCATTGCTCCAGCGGGTGGCCCCGAACGGTTGCTGGGTCAGCTGGTCCGGTGGGATGGCCCGTGAGGCGCGCACGGTCTTCCGCGCTTTACGCAATTGCACGGGGCGTTTCCGCGGAAACGCCCCGTTGGCGGCGGGCGGGCCGGTTACCTGCCGTGCGGGTCGCTGTTGTTGAGGGTCGCCACGACCTGGTCGTAGTCGCCGCGGGCCTCGCCGTAGCGGAGGAACTTCACCTGCTCGACCTGGATCTCCCGCGCGTCGGGCTGCGCCTCGAGCAGGGCCACGACCTCGCTGGTGAAGTCCTCCAGCGGCATCGCGAACTCGCTGTCGCGCTGGCCGGGCACTAGCTCGGTGCGGACCGAGGGCGGCACGAGCTCCACGATCTTGACGCTGGTGTCGGCCAGCTGCAGCCTGATGGACTCGCTCAGCAGGTGGATCGCGGCCTTGGAGGCGTTGTAGCTCGGCGTGACGGCGAGCGGGGTGAACGCCAGGCCGGAGGAGACGGTGACGATCGTGGCGTCCGGGCGCGACTGCAGGTGCTCGATGAACGCCGCGATGAGGCGGACCGGGCCGAGCACGTTGGTCGTGACGACGGCCTCGGCCGAGGCGAGAAACGCCTCGGGCTTGCGCCAGTCCTCGATGCGCATGATGCCGGCCATCGTCACCAGGACGTTGAGGTCGGGGTGCCGGGCGAGCACCTCGCGGGCGGCGGCCGCGATGCTCCCGGCGTCCGTCGTATCGATCGTCACGGTGTCGATTCCCGGGTGCTCGGCGGCGATCTGGTCGAGCAGCTCGGCGCGCCGGCCGCCGACGATCACGGTGTTTCCGCGGGCCCGCAGGGCGAGCGCGAGCGACAGGCCGATGCCGCTCGTGGCACCGGGGATGAAGATGGTGTTCCCTGAAATGTTCATGCCACAAGTCTGCCGAGGCCGCCGTGACCAGGGCAGAGAGCGCTTATCGGGGGACCGGCGGTCCCTGGCTAGCCCGCCGGGCGGGGCGATAATAGAGGGATGGACCGGGCAGCACTAGCAGACTTCCTGCGGCATCGCCGCGAGGCGCTGCAGCCAGCGGACGTCGGGCTCCCCGTGACCGCACGCCGGCGCACCCCCGGCCTGCGGCGCGAGGATGTCGCCGCCCTGGCCGCGATGTCGACCGACTACTACACGCGCCTCGAGCAGCAGCGCGGCCCGCAGCCGAGCGAGCAGATGCTCGGCTCGCTGGCCCGGGCCCTGCGGCTGACCAGCGACGAGCGCGATTACCTGTTCCTGCTCGCCGGGCACACCGCTCCCCCGCCGGCCCCGGCCTCCCCGCACGTGCCGCCCGCGCTGCTGCGGGTGCTCGACCGGCTCGAGGACACCCCGGCGCTGATCTTGTCCAACCTCGGCGAGACGCTGGTGCAGAACAAGATGGCCGCCGCCCTGCTCGGCGACCGGTCCGGCCACACGGGGCTGGCCCGCAGCGAGCCCTACCGCTGGTTCACCGACCCGGCCGAGCGGCTGCGCTACCCCGAGCACGACCGCGACCGGCAGAGCCGCGCCCAGGTCGCCAACCTGCGGGCCGCCTACGGGTCGATGGGCCCGCGGTCCCGGGCGGGCGACATCGTGCGCGCCCTGGCCAAGGAGAGCCAGGAGTTCGCCGAGCTGTGGGAACGGCACGAGGTCGCCCGGCGCTTCGAGGACCACAAGGTACTCATCCATCCCGAGCTGGGCGAGATCGAACTGGACTGCCAGGTGCTGTTCACCGAGGACCAGTCCCAGGCGCTGCTGGTGCTCACCGCACCGCCGCGCAGCGAAGGCTACGAGAAGCTCCGGCTGCTCGCCGTGCTCGGGCAGGAGTCCTTCTCCGGCGCGGACCGCCGCTGAGGGACACGGCCGCGCCCGTCCATCCCCGCTACACGCTCGAAACCGGTGTACCTTGCGGCCTAGCCTGTGTCCCGTTATGCGGCCTGCATCGTCGGCATCTATACGGCCTAGCTCGCCGGCGTCCGGCCGCTACGATCTGAGCGTGACCAACCAACCGCCTTCCGCCGCCGCGGATTCCGCGCTCAGCGGCGCGGCCCTGCTGCGCTCGCTGGCCGGCACGGTGACCGCCGACGGCACGGATCTGCTGGAGACACGCGAGGACGCGGTGCCCTGGCTCCGCGCGGCCGGGCTGCTGCCCGGCGACGCGGCGCTGAGCGGCTCGGAGCACGGTGCGCTGCTGCGGCTGCGCGACGCGCTGAGCGACATCCTGGCCGTGCGCGCCTCGGGCCGCACGGACGCGGACGCCGCCGCCCGGCTGACGCGGGCGCTCGCCGACGGGCGGCTCGTCGTGACCGCCTCACCGGAAGGCGCGGCCGGGCTGGCCAGTTCCGCCCGCGCCAGCTACTCGAACCTCGTCGCCGCCGTCGCCATCGCCGTGGCGCAGGCCTGGTAGGCCGGCCCGGCACCGCCTCCGGTACGGCACGGGAATGTCTCGCGCCGGTTATCCGCTTTACCCGCGAGCGGGCGCCGAACGTCGGCGCGCCCAACCGGGAGGAGCGAGATGAGCACCGTCGCCCTGACAGAGGAAAACTTTGAGCAGACCGTGACCGGGGAAGGAATCACCCTGGTCGACTGGTGGGCCGCGTGGTGCGGACCGTGCCGGATGTTCGGGCCGATCTTCGAGACCGCGAGCGAGCAGCACGCGGACGTCACCTTCGGCAAGATCGACACCGAGGACCAGCAGGGGCTGGCCGCCGCGGCGCAGATCACCTCGATCCCGACGCTGATGGCCTTCCGGGACGGCGTCCTGGTCTTTTCCCAGGCCGGCGCGCTGCCCGCCGCCTCACTGGAGAAGCTCATCCAGGCCGTCCGCGATCTGGACATGGAGCAGGTCCGCAGCGATATCGCCGCCCAGCAGGCCTGACGCGGTTGGGCCGGTACAGCAGGACCGGCGCCGCGGCGCTGACCCGACAGCACTAGTCCGACAGCGCTGGTCCCACGGCGCGGGTCCGACCGTGCCGACCCGAAAGCGCTGGTCCGGCCACGGGCCGCGCGGCCCGCGCGGCCCGCACGAGCTTCCCAACTTCCCTCGACTTGTTTCGGCTAAGCGGAATAATCCGCCGCTGACGGGTAGGCCACAGTACGAGCCTTTAAGGCTACTGAGGCAAGCAGCTCACCCGAAAGGGAAGGGATAAACAGTGGCTGGGTACATGCGGATACGTCGCTCCCGCGGGATGTTCGGCGGGTTCCTCGTCGCCCTCCTCGGGATCTGGGGCGGCATTATCGCGTTCGTCGGACCTTACTTCCAGTACGCGTACACACCGGACAAGGCGTGGACCTACACCACCGGCCGCCTCTACCTGGAGATCCTTCCGGGCGCGGGCGCGCTGCTGGGCGGGCTGATCATGATGGGGGCACGCCACCGGCACGCCGCCCTCTTCGGTTCGCTTCTCGCGATCGCCAGCGGTGCCTGGTTCGCGCTCGGCAACGTCTTCGCCCCGTTGTGGACCGTGGCTAACCCCGCGGGCGGCCCGGTCAGCACCGGCACGACGATGCGCATCCTCGAGCAGATCGGGTTCTTCGGCGGGCTCGGCGTCGTCATCGTGCTGCTCGCCGCCGTGGTCGCCGGACGGGTTACCGCCGTTCCCAGCGTGTCCGTTGTGGATAACCGGCCGACCGTCCCGGTTAGCCGTGAGCCGGTCGACGACAACGAGACCGAGGTCATCGGATAAGCCGGCCGGGGCCTTGTCCCCGCGGCCCCAGTCTGGGCCGTCACCGGAAACCACTGCCCCTGTCGCGCGAGTGCGCGCCGGGGGCAGCGTGTTTGTGACGGGAAAGCGTGTTTTGTCCGGCATTCCGACCCGCCGACAAATTAGCGGTTAGAGATTGACCGCCCCCAGCGGCAAATCTCTAACCGCTAATCGCATTCCCGCTAAGTGCGCCCTTTGCGGGTCTGGCACCACGGTGGGACAGCGCCCCTGTCAGCCGGTGCCGACGTAGTGGAAGCCGGGCTCGGGGTGCATCAGGAAGCCGTGGTGGGAGATGTTCCAGGCGTAGGCGCCGGCCAGGCCGAACGCGACCAGGTCGCCGGCCCGCAGCCCGGGCAGCCGAACGTTCCTGGCCAGGACGTCCTTCGGCGTGCAGAGCTGCCCGACAATCGTTACCGGTCCGGCCGCCGCGGCCGGCCTGGCCCAGTCGTGCGGCCAGGCGGCGACGGGCAGGACGGCGAAGGGCTGGTCATGGCCCTTGGCGGCCGGCGTGCGCAGGTGATGCGTGCCGCCCGCCACCACGGCGAAGGCCTGGCCGTTGCTCGGCTTGACGTCGAGCACCCGGGTCACGTACCAGCCGCAGTACGCGGTCACCGCACGGCCGGGCTCGATCCGCAGGGTCTCGCCGGCGCGGGCGGCCAGGGCCAGCCCGCGCCCGTAGGCCGGCCAGTCGAACCTGGCCCCCGGCCGCAGGTAATCCACGGCCATCCCGCCGCCCAGGTTGATCTCCGGATTCCGCACGCCGTTCCGGGCGCACCATCGTCGGGCGAAGTCGAGGACCCGGCCCGCTGAACCGAGGAGCGCGGCGGCGCCGAGCCCGCTCGCGAGGTGCGCGTGCAGCCCGCGCAGCCGCAGCGCACCGGCCGCACGGCTCCCCCCGGCCAGCCAGTCCGCGCAGTGGTCGAGAAGAACAGGGTCCATCCCGAACGGTTGCGGCCCTCCGCCCATCACCAGCCTCGCCCCCGAGCCGGGAGAGGCGTTTTGCGCGGCCCTGGGTTCCGGGGCGGTGGCCGGCAGGTTCACCCGGAGCAGGACATCGGCCGGGCGTCCCGCGGCCAGCGCCGCCGCGCCCAACTGGCGCAGTTCGTGGGGGCTTTCCACGTGGAACCGGAAGACCCCGGCGCGGACCGCGGCGGCGATCTCGGCGGCCGTCTTGCCCGGTCCGCCGAACGCCAGCCGCGCCCCGGGCACCCCGTCCGCCGCGTGCGCTAGCTCGCCTCCGGAGGCGACCTCAAGGCCGTCGGCCCGCTGGGCGACGACGCGCAGCACCGCCGGGTCGGGGTTGGCCTTGACGGCATAGAACAGCTCCACCGGTGGCGGCAGGGCGGTCCTGACGGCGGCCAGGTGCGCCCCGAGCCCGTCCAGATCGTAGACGTAAGCCGGCAGCGCGCCCTCCGCGCGGCCAAGACGCTCAGCCAGTTCGCGCACCGCCGCTGGCAGGCTGAGCGCGCCGGGGCGGGCGGCCTCAGCGCGCGGGGCGGCGTCAGCGCGCGGAGCGCCATCGGAACGCGGAGCAACATCAGCACCCGGACTCAGCACGACGGCTCTTGCCTGGCGGAAGCCGTCAGCCCGGCCGTCCGGCCAAACGACTGACTGCCCGTCAGGCCGAACGACTGGCCGTCCTGGGCCTGCTCGACGTCGGGACGGGCGCCTCCGCCCACGGGATCGTCCCCGGGGTCCCTGCCGCCAAGCGGGTTGCGGACCGGCAGGTAGCCGGCCTCACGGTCGGCGCCGCGGGCCCAGCGCAGCCGCAGGTTCGCCTTGGCGGGCAGCGGCACGCCGGACAGCACCGCCCGCAGCTGCGGCGGCCAGCCGTGCTCGCGCGCGAATTCGGCCAGCACCTCGCGCGCGCGGTCCCACAAGGCGACGTCGAAACCGTCGCGGCGCGGATGCCGGTCGGCGACCGCGGCGGCGACCTCCGCCAGGTGGTTGACGAACAGGCAGTAGGCGACTCGGTGCCAGCCGCGCTCGGCGTCGTAGCCGAGGGCGCTGGCGACTTCCGGCTTCAGCCCGGCGAGCGTCTCGCCGTGGCGGGCGGCCACCAGCTTGACCCCCTCCAGGTCACGGAAGAG
>Ga0302314_10013306_pt1 | contig 14159 bp, 14 predicted proteins | sample III_Palsa_N2_3_FD_200533 | JGI IMG/M metagenome (GOLD analysis project Ga0302314, IMG submission 200533) | Peat permafrost microbial communities from Stordalen Mire near Abisko, Sweden - III_Palsa_N2_3 | ecosystem: Environmental > Terrestrial > Soil > Palsa > Peat permafrost | place: Sweden... | reverse complement strand
CGCCGATGTAGGCCTGACGCTCGAGCACCAGTACCTTCAGGCCGGAGCGAGCCAGATAGCAGGCCGCGACCAGGCCGTTGTGGCCCGCCCCGACGATGATGGCGTCGAAGTCCTTGGGCGCTCCCGCGGGGGAACTCAAGCCGGCACTTTGTGCGCCGTGCCGCTCGCCTTGAGCGTGGCGTCCACGGCAACTTCGAAGGCTCTGAGAGTGTCGGCCAGGCACGACGCATCGTGCGCGGCGGACACGAACCACGGCTCGCGCGAATCCGGCTCGCACAGCACGCCCTCATCGTGCAGAACCTGCGCCATGGCGTCGTAGAAGGAATAATCGCTGCCCTTCCAGGCTCGATAGTTGCGCGGCGGCTCGTGCGCAAAATACAGTCCGCTCATCGAGGGATGCCCGACGAAGCTGTGCGCAATGCCGCGCGCGCTCAAAACCGCGCGCATGCCGTTGCGCAGGCGCGTGCCGTAATCGGCGATGCGCTCCAGGGCGTCGGTCTCGTCGAGGATCTCGAGCGTCTTCTCGGCCGCGGCAAGCGATACGGAGTGCGCGGTATAGGTGCCGCCATGGGCGACTCCCTTGCCGAGCTTGCGCATGATTTCCTCGCGTCCGGCCAGCACCGAGATCGGATAGCCGTTGGCCACCGCCTTGGCAAAGGTGCACAGATCGGCATTGATGCCATACAGTTCTTGCACGCCGCCGCGCGCCACGCGAAAGCCGGTCTTCACCTCATCGATGAGCATCACGACGCCGTGCTTGTCGCACAGCGCGCGCGCCGCGCGCAAGTATTCAGGCTCGGCGGCAATCCCTAAGCAATTGCCCATGATGGGCTCGATGAGCATGCAGGCAATGCGGCCCGAGTGACGCTTGAACACGTCCTCCAGCTGGTTCGCATCGTTGGCCTGCACGAAATGCGCGAAGCTCTTGGTGCTGATGGGCACCCCTTCGCTGTAGGGCTTGACCTCGGGATCGCCGACTTGCGACCACTTTTCCATGGGTGTGAACCACATGGCCGCGTCGAACAGGCCGTGATAGCCGCCCTCGAGGATCACATAGTCGTCCTTGCCGGTGTAGGCGCGGGCGAGGCGCAAGCCCGCCATGACGGCCTCGGTGCCGGAGTTCGAGAAGCGCACCAGTTCGGCCGCGGGCACCATCTTCGCGATGCGCTCAGCGACGCGGAATTCGCGCTCCGTGGACAGCGCAAATACGCCGCCGACCTCCATGCCCTCGCGCGCCGCCTGATCGACCCGCGCGTCGGCATACCCCAATATTGCCGGCCCATAGCCCATGCGATAGTCGACGTAGCTGTTGTCGTCGATGTCGGTGATGCGCGCGCCGCGGCCGTGCTTCACGTAGATGGTGCGATCCTCGCCCCAGTAACGGAAGTTGGAAGCGACACCGAGTGGCAGGCGTTTCACGGCGCGCTGAAAGTGCGCGTTGCTCTTGGTCAGTTTTCTGGCCATGACGTCCCCTTAGGAATAAATTTGGTTCTACACCGGCGCTGCCATTATATGACCATATAATGAAATAATCATCCGGCATCTGAGCAAATTGCCGAGCGGCCGCTTGAAACACTGATATTCGCCGAAAATTGCTTTGTTGCGCTGCTTCGACTTGCCAATAATGGGCACTTCGGCGTAAATTGAACAACCATATAAACGCGTGGAGAGTGCTATGACCGGTCTGTCCGTTGCCAAGCCGGAAAAGGAAGTGCAGGACAGCCTGCCGCACGCCCTGCCCGCGTGGGTTTATAACAACGCGGACATGACGCGGCTCGAGCTCGAGCGGATTCTGCTGCCGAGCTGGCAAATCGTCTGCCACGTCAATTCCATCCCGAAGCCCGGCGACTTTGAAACCCTGGATTTGGGCCCGGAGAGCATCTTCGTGATGCGCGACCGCGATGGCTCGATCCGCGCATTCCACAATGTGTGCCGGCATCGCGGCGCACGCCTGCTGGACGGCGCGGGCACCTGCTCGGCCACGATTACCTGTCCCTACCACGGCTGGAGCTATCGCCAAGACGGCAGCCTGATCGGCATGCCGGTGCGCGAGAGTTTTCCGGGCCTGGATCGCAGCGAGCACGGCCTGCGGCCGGTGCGCGTGGATACCGCTTTCGGCTTCGTGTTCGTTTGCCTGACGGGCGATCCGCCGCCGGTCGCGAAGATCTGGGGCAAGCTTGCCGAGGATTTTTTGCCCTATCGCTGCGAGGAGATGGTGCCATTGGGGCCGATCAGCTCCGAGGTATGGAATGTCGATTGGAAAATCGCCATGGACAATTACCTGGAGTCCTACCACGTGCCGATCGGGCATCCAGGCTTGTATCGGATGTTCACCCCGGACTACGAGGATCAAGCCTCCGTGCCGGGCATTGCGCGCGGCGTGAGCTGGCTGCGCGAGCAGGAATCGCCGCGCTGGTCGGAAGGACTGTACCAGCGCTTGATCACCAAGGTGGCCACGCATCTGCCCGACGAGCAGCGCCGCTGCTGGCGTTTCTACAGCGCGCTGCCCAATCTCGGCATCGATGTATTCCCGGATCAGATGGACTTCTTCCAGGTGCTGCCGGGCGGGCCGGGCAAGTGCATCATCCGCGGCGCGGTGTTCGGCCTGCCGGATGCGCGTCCCGAAATGCGCGCCGTGCGCTACCTAAGCTCGCGCATCAACACCCAGGTGAACAACGAGGACAAGTGGCTGTGCGGCCGCGTGCAGCGCGGCCTCGCCTCGAGCAGCTACCGGCCCGGTCCCTTGTCGCAGCTCGAGCGCTGGATGCTGGAATTCCACAACCTGCTGCGCCAGAAGATTCCCGAGGTGCGGCTCGCCAGCGCGCCGAAGCAGTTCGCCTGACGGGCGGCAGCCGCTCGGCTCCTAGCCCAGATTGATCCACGCGGATTTCGTCTGGGTGTAGGAGAGCATGCTCTCCACGCACTTGTCGCGGCCCTGGCCTGATTGCTTGTAGCCGCCGAACGGCTGCGTCATGTCGCCGTGATCGAAGCAGTTCACCCAGATCACGCCGGCTTCCAGATCGCGCACCGTCTTGTGCGCGACCGACAGATCGCGCGTCCAGACTGAGGCCGCCAGCCCATAGATCGAGTCATTGGCGACGCGCAGCGCATCGGCAATGCCATCCACCTCGATGGCCGCCGCCACGGGTCCGAATATTTCCTCCTGGGCGATGGTCATGCCATTGTTGACGCCGGTGAACAGTGTGGGGTTGACGAAGGAGCCGGGCATTTCCGGCGAAGTGCCGCCGAATTCCAGCCTGGCGCCTTCGGACTTGCCGCGCGTGATGTAACTCATCACGCGGGCGCGGTGCGAGGCAGTGACCAGCGGGCCTAAGTTGGTGGACGGATCCAAAGGATCGCCGGCGCGGTAGGCATCCTTGCCGCGCTCGATGAACCGCGCCAGGAATTCCTTGGCGATGGGCCGGTCGAGCAGCAGCCGCGAGCCGGCATTGCATACCTCGCCCATGTTGCCGTAAATGCCGTTGATCGCGTAAGTCACGGCAGCGTCGATATCGGGCAGGTCGGCAAGGAAAATCTGCGGAGTCTTGCCGCCGCATTCCAGGCTGACGCGCTTCATATTCGATTGCCCGGCATAGATCAGCATCTGCTTGCCGATTTCGGTGGAGCCGGTAAAGGCGATCTTGGCCACGTCCCTGTGCAGCGCCAGCGCCGCGCCCGCGGTTTCGCCCATGCCGTTCACCACATTGAACACGCCCGGCGGCCCGCCGGCCTCGATGAATAATTCCGCCATCAACAGGCCCGACAACGGCGACTGCTCTGCGGGCTTCAGCACCACGGAATTTCCGGCAGCCAGGGCCGGCGCCACCTTCCACGCGGCCATCAGCAAAGGATAATTCCACGGCACGATGCAGCCGACCACGCCCAAGGGCTCGCGCAAGATGTAGTGAAACGCGTCGAAAGCCGTGGCCGTGACCGTGCCGTCGATCTTGTCCACCAGCTCGCCGAAATAGGCGAAATTCCTGGCCGCCGCCGGCACATCGATGCTGACCATGTCGTTGATCGGCTTGCCCATGCACAGTGTGTCGAGCAGCGAAAAGCGTTCGACGTTTTCCTCGATCAGCCGGGCGAAATTCGCCAGCACCGCCATGCGATCGCGCGGCGCCATGCGGCTCCAGACCCGCGAGTAGAAAGCGCGTTTGCCCGACTCCACCGCAAGATCGATCTCGGTCGCGGTGCCGGCGCTCACCTCGCACAGGGGTGAACCCGTGGCCGGGTTGGTCACCGTGAAGCGGCCCTTGGCGGCCGAATCGACGTGCTTGCCGTCGATGAAGTGGCCGGTTTCGTACCGCAGGCTCTTGGCGCGCGCGTGCCATTCTTGGGTGCCATGGGACAGAGTCGTCATCGCCTTTCTCCGAGTGAGTGTCTGATCGCCGGGCGGCTAGAGTGCCCTAATTCCATGCCAAATTCCTATGATTCGCCGTGCCGGCCATCGAATGCCGGCATCGGTACGAGCTCCGCGAGCCGCCGCCGGAAGGCGGCAATCTCCGGCGAAATGGAGCTGCCCTGCGCGCTCTCGTAGCCGAGCACCGCGATGCCGCTCTGCGCGGACTCCGCCAAGGCCAGCGTCGCGCGCCGCGAGCACAAGGATAGGCGCGCCGCCAGATGCGCCGCGACGCGGCCCGCGCGCTCATCTGCGCACACGCTAAAGTCGAACCTGCGCAGCACAGAGCGGCCGGCTGCCGTCGGCAGCACCTGCAGAATCGAGAGCCCGTCCGCGCGCGATTCCACCCAGTGATTCGGCCAGACGAACTGGCGCTTCCACTGCTGCGTGCCGGAGGCCCCCGCCAGATGCCGATACAGCCGCGCCGCCCAACCCGACGCCGCGGATTCCCGTTGTGCATTCAGCAGGCCGAACCACTGCTCGACGATCAGCTTCCAATCGGCCGCGATCGCGACCTCGCGTGGCATTCCTAGCGGCCGAATATCCTGCGCAGGATGAATTGCCGCCCAGGCGCCGGGACTTGACGCGGCCACGGGCGCAGGCTGCACAGGCCGCACGAATATCAATCCGCCGCGCAGCGACAGATCCAAGCCGACCAGACCCGCGGCACCATGCCGGTCGAGCCGCCTGCCGTCGAGCGCGAATTGCAGCCCATGGAATTCGCAGCCGATCGACTCGGCGAGATGCCCGCTGCCCGCCGCCAGCAGCACGTGCGGCAGTTCGCTGCAGCTATTTCGAAAGGCGCGCACCACGCCCGATGCGTCGCGCACGATCAATGCACGCTCGAGGGCGGTGTCGATGGCGAGGTAATCGCCGGGGCGCTTGATTTGCTGCTCGTGCCCCGCCAGTTGCCATGCGCCCTGAAACACCGCCTCGCGTTCCAAGGCATGCAGCCGCGGGCTGTCGTACACCCCGCTTGCTTGGCGCGCGGCGCCGGCAGGAACCGCATCGGCCGCGTGCAGCGGCGAGGGTGCGAATTGGCCGGGAAAAACCGAGCGCAAGTAAGCCATGCAGCGGCGCTTGGCGGCCTGGCGATCGATGTTTTCCTCGGTTTGGAAGGCGAAGTCCTGCCACAGCATCTCGAGCACGCCGATCAGGCCGAGCGCGACCCCATCCGGGTCCAGCTGCGGTTGGCGGGTCTCGATGATCAGCCGCTCGATGAGATCGCGGACCAGGGCGGCAAAGCTCTCGTCCTTCTGTCCGCAAATGTCGTAGTATTCCTGCCGTGAGCTCGCCTCTCCCCAGAATGAATACCAAACAGAGACCTTGCGGGAGCTGGCAATTTCCGGATCGAGATACAGGTCCACCATCAGGTCGAGCGCCTTGACCGGATTGGACTTGAGCCGCGCAACCGGCACCAACAGGCGTTCCTCGAATTCGGCGGCGAGGAACTGCAGCGAGGCGACCAGCATCGCGGCCTTGGAGTCGAAGTAGAATCTGACGATGCCGGGGGACATTTTGGCGATGGCCACAACTTTTTCCACCGTGGTGCGCGACGGCCCGTACGTATGCAAGGCCGAGATGCAGGCATCGATCAGCCGCTGGCGCTGGCGGCTGGGCGCGCTGCGCGCGCGCGCAGCCTTGGGCGCGTGCCCGGGCTTTTTCCTGCGCGAGCTCAAGCGAGGACGCGGACTGTGAGCACCGGCTGGCTCAAACGCCATGGCAAGTGGCTCATCATCCTTCCCCCGATGCTGTATCTGCTGGTGTTCTTTCTCATTCCGTTCGGCTTTGCCCTGGTTATCAGCTTCGCGGACACCGCGGTGCATGTTCCGCCCTACACCGATATTCTATCCGCGACTGCCGACCGGCACATCCACCTGACGCTGAATCTCGGCAACTTCCTGTATTTGTTCACCGACGAAGTTTATGGCCTTTCGTATCTTTATTCGCTAAAGACAGCGTTTTTTTCAACCGTCATCTGCTTAGGCATAGGCTATCCGATGGCCTATGCCATCGCGCGCACCTCCAAGGCCACGCAAAGCATCCTGCTGCTGATCATCATTCTGCCGTTCTGGACCTCGTTCCTGCTGCGGGTGTATGCGCTCGAGGGGATCATACGGGAAACCGGCTTGTTGAATTCCGCGCTGCTCTGGCTGGGGGTCATCCATCAACCGCTGCAGATCATGCGCACCACGCTGGCGGTGTATCTCGGCATCATTTATTCCTATCTGCCCTTCATGGTGCTGCCGCTGTTCGCAACGCTGGAGAAGCTGGATCACTCGCTGCTCGAGGCGGCGGCGGACCTGGGCAGCCCTCCGTGGCGGACCTTTCTGGACATCACCCTGCCCCTGTCCATCCCGGGAGTGATCGCCGGTTCGATGCTGGTGTTCATTCCGGCGATTGGCGAATTCGTCATTCCCACGCTATTGGGCGGACCTGACAATCTCATGATCGGGCGCGTGTTGTGGGACGAGTTCTTCGGCAATCGCGATTGGCCGGTGGCTTCTGCGGTCGCGATCGCATTTCTGGTGCTTCTGGTCGGGCCCATCGCGCTGTATCAGCACTACAGCACCAAGCAGCTCGAGTCCTAGCGCATGGAGCGTCGCCTCTCGCCGCTGCTGGTCTCGATGCTATGCATCGGCATTGCCATCCTCTACATCCCGATCCTGGTGCTGATCGGCTATTCCTTCAATGCATCGGCGCTGGTGAGCGTGTGGGGCGGCTTTTCCACCGCTTGGTACACGCAGCTGATGCACAATGATCAGATCCTCGACGCGGCGTGGCTGAGCCTGAAAATCGGCGTGGTGGTCTCCACAGGTTCGGTGCTGCTAGGCACGCTTGCCGCCATCTCCCTGGTGCGATTCAAGGTGTTTCGAGGACGACTGCTGCTCACGGGAATGGTCAATGCGCCCCTGGTGATGCCCGAGATCATCACCGGCATCACCCAGCTATTGCTGTTCATCTCCATGCTGCAGCTATTCGCATGGCCGCACCGCGGCTTCACCACGATTGCCATCGCGCATATTGCATTCTGCACCGCCTACGTGACCATCACGGTGCAGTCGCGACTGCAGAGCGCGGACCGATCGCTCGAGGAAGCGGCGATGGATCTTGGCGCCGGTCCGGTGCGTGCCTTCATGGACACCACCCTGCCGAGCCTCGCCCCGGCGCTGGCCTCGAGCTGGCTGCTAAGTTTCACGCTCTCGCTCGACGACCTGGTGATCTCGAGTTTCGTCTCGGGCCCCGGAGCAAGCACCCTGCCGATGGTGATCTTCTCGAAGGTGAAGCTTGGCGTCAGCCCGGACATCAATGCGCTCGCAAGCCTGGTCATCTGCCTGGTCGGCATCTGCGTAGTGTGCGCGGGCTACCTGATGCGGCGCACCGAGCGACAGCGCCTCGCCGACGCGCAAATGGCGGAGCACTAGCCGACGAAGCGCTTGTCGTAGGCGGGCCGGCTGAAGATGCCGCGCACCAGCGGTTCGAACCTGGACAGCGGTTCGGAGACGTAACCGGGGTCGAATGAGCACTGATCCCAGTTGGCGCAGAAGTCCTTGCACGCCTGATACCAGGGGTGGCCGCTGAATTTCTCCCGCGCCTCGCGATTGCCGCCGTAATGGTGCGCGTAGTAATAGCTTTGAAACAGCCCGTGCTGCTCGACCACCCAGGTAACCTCGGCGCGCACATATGGACGCAGGATGCCGGCGGCGACTTCCGCATGATTGTACGGGGCCAGGTCATCGCCGACATCGTGGATGAGCGCCGCCACGATCAGTTCCTGGTCCGCTCCATCCTTGAGCGCGCGGGTGGCCGCCTGCAAGGAATGCCCCAGGCGGCTGACCTGGTAGCCCTGCAAGCTGTTATCGAGCTTGAGCAGCGCGCCTAGAATGCGATCCGGCAGCGACTGCGCGTAGGCGCGTTCGGCCTGTTCCAGCAACGCGTAGTCTTCGTGCGTGCCGTCCTGCATCCGATGGAAGCTGACCGTCTTCGCGTTCATTGGGACTCCGGGCTCATTTCGCGGTCTTGACGCGCGTCCAGGTTCGGGTGCGAATCCGTTCGGTTTCCGCGCTCGGCTCATCGCCCCGATACAGCCTGGCCTCGATCTCCGGCGTCGGATACAGCGTGATGTCGGACAGTATCTGGGGATCGACCAAGGATCGCGCTGCGATATTATCGTTGCCGTAATAAATATCATTGGTGATTTTTGCGATGACATCGGGCCGCAGAATGAAATTGATGAATTGATACGCCGCATTCGGATGCATCGCGCCCACCGGAATCAGCAGGGAGGCGAAGGTCTGGTTGGCCCCCTCCTTCGGCACCGTGAAGGCAAGATTGACGATCACGCCCACCGCGCGCGCGCGCGCCCTGGACTGCGCATAGTCGCTCGACCAGGACATCGCAATGCAGCTCTCCCTGTTCGCCAGCGCATTCAGATACTCGGCCGAATCGAAGGCGCGAATATAGGGGCGCACCTTCATGAGCATGGCTTCCGCCGCCTTGTAGTCCTCGCGCTTGCTGGTGTTCGGGTTCAGACCCAGATAGCGCAGCGCCAGCTGCAACACGTCCGAAGGCGAGTCGAGAAAGGTCACGCCGCAATCGGCAAATTTCGAAATGATCTCAGGTTTGAAGATCATGTCCAGGCTGTCCACCGGCGCATTTGGCATGCGCGCCTTGATCATGTCGACGTTGTAAGCGAAGCCGTTGATGGAGTGCAGGTAAGGCACGGCGTACCGATTTCCGGGATCGTGCGGCGCCTGGATCGCAAGCATTCTCGGATCAAGATTCTTCCAGTTCGACAGCTTGGACTTATCCAAAGGCATGTAGACGCCGGCCTTGATCTCGCGGCCGAAGAACTCCGTGGAAGCAATCACCACATCGTAGCCGGAGCTTCCCGCGAGCAGGCGCGCGTCCATGGTTTCCTCGGCATCGTACATGTCGTAGGTCACCTTGATGCCGGTCTCTCTCTCGAAACTGGGGATCGTGTCGTGGCCGATGAAGTCCGCCCAGTTGTAGATGAACAGCTGCTTGTCGTCGGCAGCGGCCGCGCTCCCGGCCGCGGCGGCACACAGTGCCAACGCCGCCAGCGCGGCAGCACGAATTAAGCTCAGCCTCATGCTCTTAGTTTACCATCCTCCTATATGAACCTTGCTAGCCGCCCGCGTTGCCGATTGCTGTTGGTCCTGTGCTTGAGCGCATGGCATGCGGCGCACGCCGATCCCAGGGCACGCGATTTGGGCGTGCCCTTCGACGGGAATCCCGGGCCGCTCAACGCCATCACCGATGTGGCCGGGGTTCAGGTCGGGCACGCCACGCTGATTTCCGGCTCCGGGCCGCTCAAGGTCGGCCAGGGACCGGTGCGCACGGGCGTGACCGCGGTGCTGCCGCGAGGCCCGAACTCGCTGACCGATCCGGTGTTTGCAGCCTGGTTTGCCCAGAACGGCAACGGCGAAATGACCGGCACCGCCTGGCTCGAGGAATCGGGATTTCTGGACCTGCCGATCATGATCACCAACACCCACAGCGTGGGTGTGGTGCGCGATGCCGTGATCCGCTGGCGCATCGCGCACGGCGCGAGGGACGATGACGGCTATTGGTGGTCGCTTCCCGTGGTCGCCGAAACCTGGGATGGATGGCTGAACGACATCAATGGCTTCCATGTGACCACGGAGGATGCGTATCGCGCCCTCGACGGCGCGCACGGCGGCGCGGTCGAGGAAGGCAGCGTCGGTGGCGGCACCGGCATGATTTGCAACGGCTACAAGGGTGGAATCGGCAGCTCCTCGCGCCGGCTCAAGCCTACGGAGGGCGGCTATACCGTGGGCGTGCTGGTTCAGTGCAATTACGGCACCCGCCAGGAACTGCGCATCGCCGGCATTCCAGTGGGACGCGAAATTCCCGCGCCCGAACCCTATGTGTTCATGCCCTCGGATATTGCCGAGCACGGCTCGATCATCGTGCTGGTTGCCACCGATGCGCCGCTGCTGCCCCATCAATTGAAGCGGCTGGTGCATCGCGTGACCTTAGGGCTAGGCCGCAACGGCAGCATCTCGGGCAATGAATCCGGGGACATATTCCTGGCCTTTTCCACCGCCAATTCGGGAGCGGCGGCCGAGGATCATGTCGTGGATCTGAAGATGCTGCCCAACAACGCCATCGATCCTCTGTTCCGCGCGACCATCGAGGCCACCGAAGAGGCCATCGTGAATGCCATGGTCGCTGCCAAGGACATGACCGGGGCCGACGATCACCGGGTGATCGCCTTGCCTCACGATCAGTTACGCGCCGTGCTCAAGAAATACAACCGGCTAGTGAACCCCGGCAGCCAAGGTCTCCGATAAGCTCAATTCGAGCAACTCCAGGGCCTCGTCCACATCGCCTTCGTCGATCATCAGCGGCGGCATGAAACGAATCGTGCTCTGACCGCAGGCCAGCAGGATGAGACCGTTGTGATAGGCGCGGGTGATGAGCGCATCGCAGAGCTTCTTGGCCGGCGCCTTGCTGGCTCTGTCGGTGACCAGCTCCATGCCGATCATCAGCCCTAAGCCGCGCACCTCCCCGATGACCGGATAGCGTTCCGCCAAGGCTGTCAGCGCCTGCATAAAGTACGGACCGACCTTGGCCGCATTGGCTCGATACTCGCGCTCCACCAAATCCAACGTCGCCAGCGCCGCCGCGCAACAGATGGGATTGCCGCCGAAGGTATTGCCGTGCGCGCCGCGCGACCATTTCTGCATGATGCTGCGCTTGGCCACGACCGCGCCGATTGGCATGCCCGAGCCTAGGCCCTTCGCCAGGGTCATGATGTCGGGCGCCACGTCCCAATGCTCTGCCGCGAACATCTTGCCGGTGCGGCCGACTCCCGACTGCACCTCGTCAAAGATCAGCAGAATGCCATGCCGATCGCATAGGGCGCGCAGGCCTGCCAGAAATCCATCCGGCGGCACCAGGTAACCGCCCTCCCCCTGCACCGGCTCGATCAAGATGGCGGCAACTTCGCCCGCCGGCACGTTGTGGGTAAAGAGCACGTCCTCGATGAAGCGCAGCACCGCCTGGCCCTGGTCCTGGCCCGCGAATATCGGCCGGTAATTGTTGGGATAGGGAACATGCGTGACTCCCGCCATGGTCGGGAAGAAACCCTTCTGCTGGGTGTACTTGCTCGAGGTGAACGACAGCGAACCCATGGTTCGGCCGTGAAAGCCGCCGAGAAATCCGATGAAGCGGCCGCGCCCCGTGGTGTAGCGGGCCAGCTTGAGCGCAGCTTCGACGGCTTCGGTGCCTGACTGCGCGAAGAAACTCATGCTCGGCTCCTTCATGGGCGAGAGCTCGTCGAGACGCTCCGCAAGGCGCACCTGGCCTTCGTGCCAGTAGTCCGACGAAATGTGCAGGAAGCGCTCGGCGGCGTCCTTGATGGCATGCACCACGGCCGGATGGCTGTGGCCGGTACTGCATACCGCGATGCCGGCCGCAAAATCCAGAAAGCGGTTGCCGTCCACATCCCAGATTTCTGCTCCCTTGCCGTGCGACATCACGAAGGGGTAATCGCGCGGATAGGACGGCGATACCACCTGAGCATCCCGGGCAATCAGCGCGCGCGCCTTGGGCCCCGGCAGTTCGGTCTTGATGTTCGGTTTCTTCATGGGTGGATTCTATTTTGATTCGCACGCCTAAGTCGATTAGGATCTGCGCTGTGCGATCTGTCAACGACTACCGCTCCGCAGATCGGCTCGAATGATGCTCTGGCGTTCGTTCGTCGCTGTGGCGGTTGGCGGACTGGTGGGCTGCCTGCTGCGCTGGCTGCTGGCACTGCTGTTCAATCGATATTTTCCGACCATTCCGCCGGGCACGCTCGCGGCGAATCTCATCGGCTGCTATATCATCGGCCTCGCGCTGGCATTCTTCGCCGCGTATCCGGCTATCTCGCCCGAATGGCGGTTGCTCATGACCACGGGATTCTGCGGGGGCTTGACCACATTCTCGACCTTCTCGGCAGAGATCGTCATTCTGCTGCAGTCGGGCCGGCTCGCCTGGGCGATGGGCGGGATCGCGATTCACGTGGTGGGATCATTGCTGATGACCATCGCGGGCATTGCCACGATGACGTGGCTGAAGGGCAGCTAGGCCGCGCGGCGCAACTTGGCGTGATACCGTGTCGCCATGACGGACCTCGATGAGCGCTTTTCCGCTGCCCTGCACAGCACTGCGCGGTCTTGGCGGCTGGCCATGGACCGCCGGCTCAAGGGCCTGGGCGTGAGCCAGGCCAGCTGGATGAGCATTGCGGCCGTGGCCAAAGCGCAGCGGCCACTGTCGCAATCCGATCTTGCCGATCACCTGGGCGTCGAGGGCGCCACGATGGTCAGCATGATCGACCGGCTGGTCAAAGCGGGACTGGTGCTGCGGGAACCGTCCAAAGAGGACCGGCGCGTGAAGCGCGTGGTGCTGACCGAGGCCGGCAATCGGGTGTTTGAAACCGTCAAGACCGAGGCGGCGGCGCTGCGCAAGGAACTCCTCGCCGGCATTCAGCCTGCGAAGCTCGAATCCGCTACCGAGCTACTCGAGCAACTTCAAGGAATGTTCGACGCCGGCCCATGAACGCGCCGGCATCGAACCTCCGGTCGCATCAGCGGCAGTGGATGTCGTCGTATGCACAATCGTGCCAGGCGCGCTCCGCCCAATAGCGATTGTGCACTCGATCCCAATAGCCTTCCCGCGGCGTCTCGACGACGCACGCCGACGCAAATGAAATCAGCGCCAGCAGGAAGGTGCCCCGGATGAAGTTAAGTTTAGTCATGTCGGCTCCCAGCGTGTTATTTGACGCGGTGAGCATAAACGCGGCCGTTGCGATGCACCGTCAGCGCGAGCCAAATGCTTTTGTAAGCCTCGGCCAGGGCCCGTGTCAGCGCCCGCCCGACATCGCTTAAGGGCGCAGCAGGTTCAAACGATCGGTTCCGCCGGCGCCGCGTGCGGCGTGCCGGGTGGCTCCGCCAGCAGCTTGCTGGCTCTCGGCGCCATCCAGCGCTCGATGTCATCGAACACCGTGAACACCGCCGGCACGATGACCAGCGTCAACAGCGTGGAAGTAATCAGCCCGCCGATGACGGCAATCGCCATCGGCGAACGGAAGTCGCTATCGCCGCCCCAGCCGAGCGCCACCGGCAGCATGCCGGCCACCATCGCAACCGTGGTCATGACAATGGGCCGCGCGCGCTTGTGCCCGGCTTGAAGAATCGACTCGAGCCTGCCTTTGCCGGCACGCATTTCCTCGATGGCGAAGTCCACCAATAGAATCGAATTCTTCGACACGATTCCCATCAGCATCAAAATGCCGATCACCACCGGCAGCGATATCGGACGATTGGTCAAGATCAGCGCCAGAAAGGCGCCGCCCAACGACAGCGGCAGTGCCGACAGGATGGTAATGGGCTGGAACACCCGCGCGAACAACAGCACCAGCACCGCGAACACCATGAGGATGCCGGCGCCGATGGCCAGCAGGAAATTCTTGGCCAGTTCGTTCATGAATTCGGCATCGCCCTTTTGCACCAAGTGCACGCCCTCCGGCAGATGCGTCAGTGTCGGCAGCGCGAATATCTTCTTGGTCGCAGTCCCGAGCTCGATCCCCGGGCTCAAGTCAGCCTCGAGAAACATGCGCCGGCTCTGGTTGTAGCGGCGCACCGCGGAGGGTCCCTGGCCGAAGCTCAAATCGGCTACCGTCTTGAGCGGCACGCTTCCTCCGGATGCCGTCGGCACAGGCAAATTC
>Ga0302314_10013304_pt1 | contig 14160 bp, 15 predicted proteins | sample III_Palsa_N2_3_FD_200533 | JGI IMG/M metagenome (GOLD analysis project Ga0302314, IMG submission 200533) | Peat permafrost microbial communities from Stordalen Mire near Abisko, Sweden - III_Palsa_N2_3 | ecosystem: Environmental > Terrestrial > Soil > Palsa > Peat permafrost | place: Sweden... | reverse complement strand
CAGGCACTGCTGACGCTGATCAACCAGCGCCAGATCGACCCGCTGCAATTGCAGCATGTGCTGGACACCGAACATTCATCGTTGGCACCGCTGCCGCGAAAAATCGTCGGCGCCTGGTACCTGGGCGTGGTCGGCAGTGGTGAAGCCGCACGTTGCATCGCTTACGAAACCGCGCTCAACGCGGTGGCCGTTGCAGATGTGCTGAAGCCGCCGACCTATGCCTACGGTACATACGGAAGCTGGGCAAACAAACCCATCTGAGGAGCGGGACTGATGTCTGAACAACTATCGGCTGACATTGTCGTCATCGGCTCGGGCATCGTCGGCTCACTGGCAGCACGCCGGCTCGCGCTGCAAGGTGCCTCCGTACTGATACTCGAAGCCGGGCCGCGTCTGGATCGAGGCCGCATCGTCGCCGCGTTCCGCAATTCGTCGATCAAGGGCAACTGGATGTCGCCGTATCCACCATCACCGTGGGCACCGCATCCGATCTACGCGCCCACGGACAATGGCTACCTGAAGCAGGCCGGGCCGTATCCGTATCCGGCGGAATACATCCGCGCTGTCGGCGGCACCACCTGGCATTGGGCGGCGATGGCGTGGCGGCTGGTGCCGAATGACGTGCGCATCAAGAGTCTGTATGGCGTGGGTGTCGATTGGCCGATGAGCTACGAGGATCTCGACCCCTGGTATCAGCAAGCGGAGGAACTCATCGGCGTTGCCGGTGCGCCGAACACCGGCTCACCGCGCAGCCAGCCGTTCCCGATGGAGCCGGTGGCCGAGCCCTGGTCGATGCGCCGTTGTCGAGAACGGCTCGCACCCAGCTATGCCGTCGTCGCCAATACCGTGGCACGCAACAGCCGCAGTTACGGGGGCCGCCCGGCATGCGTCGGCAATAACAGCTGCCAGCCGATCTGCCCGGTCAACGCGCAATACATCGGAGAAAACGCGGTGACGGCGGCCGAGGCGGCCGGTGTACGGCTGATTGAAAACGCCGTGGTGTACCGAATCGAGCATGATGCGAAGGGCAGCATTGCCGCGGTGCATTACTTCGACCCGAACAAGGGCACGCATCGCGTTACCGGCAAGACCTTCATCCTGGCGGCGAACGGCATCGAGAGCCCGAAACTGTTGCTGCTGTCGGCCAGCGACAAATACCCGAACGGTCTGGCCAACAGTTCTGACATGGTCGGTCGTCATCTGATGGATCATCCCAGCACCTCGCTTACGTTTTATGCCGACGAGGAAGTGTGGCTCGGCCGGGGTCCGCAGAGTCCGAGTTCCATCAACACGCTGCGCGATGGTGCTTTCCGCTCCGAACATGCACCGTACCGGCTGGACTTCACCAATATCTCGCAGGTACTCAGCGTCACCCAGGATCTGATCAAGGAAGGTGTCTACGGCGCGGAGTTCGACAAGCAGTTGCGCTGGCGCGCTGCCCACCAGGTCAGCGTCAAGAATGTGCTGGAAGTGCTGCCCGATCCCGATAATCGCATCACGCTCAGTTCGGAAAAGGATGCCATGGGCATCCCGAAGCCCGAGGCGCATTATTCGATCGGCGACTACACACGCCGTGCTGCGGAAGTATGCAAAGCCGATTTCGCCCGGATTGCGCAGCTGATGGGCGGTACTGGCTTGCGTTACAGCGCGGATGGCAACTTCGCCAACAACCAGCACATCACCGGCACCATGGGCATGGGCAACGATCCGAAAACCTCGGTCGTCGATGGGTTCGGGCGCGCGCATGATCACGAGAACCTGTTTATCTGCAGTACTGGTGTGATGCCCACCGCAGCAACCATGAATTCCACGCTGACCGCCATTGCCCTGGCCCTGCGCACCGCCGAGCACATCCTGCCGCAACAGACGGCCACGCATACCGCCATGTCGAACGCCGAGCGTGAAGCGAGCCTGTCATGAAATCGATGACGGGCCGACCCGTCCCACTCCTCGCACTTCTCTGCATGTTGTTCGCCGGCCTGTACGCGAGCACTGCCATGGCGACTGACAGTGCGAACACGGAACAGCTTCAGCGCGGCCAGTATCTGGCAACTGCTGGCGATTGCGTGGCCTGTCACACCGCGCCCAATGGCAAACCGTTCGCAGGTGGGCTGCCGGTACCGACACCGATCGGCACCATCATCACTACCAACATCACGCCATCGAAGACGGCCGGCATCGGCAACTACACCGAGCAGCAATTCAGTGACGCCCTGCGCCGCGGTATCCGTGCGGATGGCAAGCAGCTGTATCCGGCGATGCCGTACACCGCGTATGCGCAGATCAGCGATGACGATGTGCAGGCGCTGTATGCCTGGTTCATGCACGGCGTGAGCCCCGTCGACACCGCACCCGAGCCAACCCGGCTGCCGTTTCCCTTCAACATCCGCTTGTCGATGGCGGTTTGGAATCTGCTGTTTCTCGACGGTAAACCGTTCACTCCCGATCCGGGCCAGAGCGCCGAGTGGAACCGCGGTGCCTATCTGGTACGCGGGCTGGAACATTGCAGCACCTGCCACACGCCACGCAATCTGCTGATGGCCGAACAGTCGTCGCACGCACTGGCGGGCGGTGATGTCGGCACCTGGCATGCGCCCAACATCACCGCCGATGCCAATAGCGGTATCGGCGGCTGGAGTGAAGCGGAACTGGCCGCGTACTTGAAACTCGGACACGCCACCGGCAAGGCACAGGCCGCTGGCCCGATGGCCGAAGCGGTCGACAACAGCCTGCAACATCTCACGGCGACAGACCTGCAGGCGATTGCCACGTATCTGAAAACCGTGCCCGCGCAACATGATCCAGCCGACACCCGCGCGGTCGATAGCTGGGGCGCCGCATCCGATGAACTCAACAGCCTGCGTGGTGTGGCGTTACCCAGCGATCCGAACCAGATGAGCGGCGCGCAACTCTACGACGGCTACTGCGCGAGCTGTCATCAGGCCCAAGGGCAAGGCAGTTTCGATGGTGGCCTGCCGTCGTTGTTCCACAACACGGCGACCGGTCGCTCAAACACCAACAATCTGTTGATGGTGATACTCGACGGCATCAACTGGCCGGCGGATGGCTCGGGCGTGCACATGCCGGGCTTTGCGCAGGTATTGACCGATCAACAGATCGCCACGCTGGGCTCGTATCTGATCAAGCATTACGGCAACCCCGCCGGCGTCGTCAGTCTCGATCAGGTGACAACCCTGCGCGCCGGTGGTGCGCCGTCGCATCTGGTGCTGCTCGCGCGACTTGCGTTGATCGTGGTCTTGCTGGTGCTCGTCGCCATCATTGTCATGCTCATGCGCCGCAGGCGGCGAAAGGCGCTGCAGCTTAGGCCATAGTTGCCGCTGCGCAGCCCCAATATCGATGCCACATCCGCAACTTCATGGGCGGCGTGAGCAGTAGCGTTCCCGGTGGTCCTCTTGCAGATGGCCGGCCACGCAAGTAAAGAAACGAGCTAACTGTCCTGCCACATCTACGCCGAGAGGATTGCATGAATACGAATAACGCAAATGTTTCCGATCCGTGGCTCGCGAATCTCCCGAGCCTGTTGCCCGATCTCGAAACGCTGTACACCGACATTCATGCCCACCCGGAATTATCGACGCAGGAGACGCGCACGGCCGACATTGCTGCCACGCATCTGCGCAAAGCCGGCTTCGAAGTAACCACCGGCGTCGGCGGCACCGGTGTGGTTGGCCTGCTGCGCAACGGCGACGGCCCGACCGTGATGCTGCGCGCCGACATGGACGCGCTGCCGGTCGCGGAAGCGACTGGCCTGCCATACGCGAGCAAGGTCACGGCAAAGGACAAGGATGGCCATACGGTACCTGTGATGCATGCTTGCGGTCACGACATGCACGTCACCTGGCTGATCGGTGCGACCACCCTGCTTGCACAGGCGCGCGAGCACTGGCGCGGTACCGTGATGGCGGTGTTCCAGCCCGCCGAGGAAACCGGCACCGGCGCACAAGCCATGATCGATGACGGCCTGTTCAAGCGCTTCCCGAAGCCCGATATCGTGCTCGGCCAACACGTGATGGTCGGCCTGGCGGGCACAATCAGCGGCCGCGCTGGCGTGATCACCTCGGCCGGCGACAGCCTGCAGATTCGCCTGTTTGGCCGCGGCGCACACGGCTCGATGCCGCAAGCGAGCATCGACCCGGTGGTGATGGCCGCCGCGACCGTGATGCGCCTGCAGACGATCGTGTCGCGCGAGCTCGCCGCGACCGAAGCTGCCGTGGTCACGATCGGCTCGCTGCAGGCCGGCACCAAGGAAAACGTGATCCCCGACGAGGCGATCATCAAGCTCAACGTGCGCACCTTCGACGAGGGCGTGCGCCAGCGCGTACTGGCCGCGATCACGCGTATCGTCAACGCCGAGGCGGCTGCCTCGGGCGCGCCAAAGCCACCGGAAATCACGCAGCTGGACCATTACGCGCTGGTCGTCAACGATGCCGACGCGAACCAGAAGGTCGGCGACGCATTCCGTCAGTATTTCCCGGAGGAGCGCGTCGAGAAAACCCTGCCGACTTCGGCGAGTGAAGATTTCGGCTGCTTCGGCGCACAGTGGAAAGTGCCTTCGGTGTTCTGGTTCGTCGGCGGTACTGATGCGGATGTCTATACGAAAGCAAAAACCGCCGGCCGGCTCAACGATCTGCCAACCAACCACAATCCGCGGTTCGCGCCAGTCATCCAGCCGACGCTGAGCACCGGCATCGAAACCCTGGTTGTCGCCACGCGTGCATGGCTAGCGGCGAAGTAGCCGTTCTGCAAGAGCGGGCAATCCCGGCGGCATGCACTTCCGACTTGCGTTTGCCGACACGAGACGGATCACTGGCCTGACGCTACAGTGTGCCGCCTGCACTGCGGATATCGATATGCCGACGACGAAAGAGCTGCTGTTGATCGCCGACCTGATCGGCACGTTCGTGTTCGCGCTCAGCGGCGCGACGGCAGCGACGCGACGCCAACTCGATCTGTTCGGCGTACTGGTACTGTCGTTCGCCGCGGCCAATGCCGGCGGCATCACGCGCGACCTGCTGATTGGCGCGGTGCCACCGGCAGCGATCAGCGACTGGCGCTATCTCGCCGTGTCGGTGTGCGCCGGCTTGATTACGTTCTGGTGGGCGCCACTGATCGAGCGGCTGCAGAATCCGGTGCGCATGTTCGATGCAGCTGGCCTTGCACTGTTTGCAGTCGCCGGCGCGCAGAAAGCGCTTACGTTCGGACTGAACCCGGTCATGGCGGCACTGCTCGGCATGCTCACCGGCATCGGTGGCGGCATGGTGCGTGACGTGCTGTTAGCTCATGTTCCGATGGTGTTGCGCGCAGAAGTGTATGCGGTTGCCGCGTTGGCCGGTGCGGCCGTGGTCGTCATCGGCGCCTCGTTGGGGTTGCCGTCCGCAGCAACGATGATCGCCGGAGCCGTCATCTGCTTCAGCCTGCGCATGCTGGCGGTGCGACGCGGCTGGCAGTTGCCGATCGCCGGCGGCCGCCGTGCGGAAAAGCCGGACGACGCCACACCCAAATCCTGAAAGATCTCAATCAGCCGTTGCCTGGTTTTGGCAGTAGCTACTCCGTGCTCAATGCCATCGTCGCACCGGGTATCAATGACCCAACGGCATGATCAGCAGATGAAAGATCGTCGCCACGAGCAGGACCGCACCCACACCCATGGCGTAAAGAAGTACACACCACCCCAGGCGACTGGCCAGCGACGTTTTCGACTTCCCGATCATCAGTGATAGCCCACGTCGTTGTGACGCACTTTTCCGCGAAACACCCAATACGCGAGCGATGTATAGGCCAGCACAATCGGCAGGACGATGAGGACACCGACCAAGGCAAACTTTTGACTGGATGGGGGTGACGATGCGGCCCAGATCGTCAGAGATGGCGGCACGATGTTGGGGAACATGCTGATCAGCAAACCGCTGTAGCCAAGGAAGACGATCGCCTGCAACAGCACAAAGGGAAGTTTCTCGCGCCCGCGTGTGTTGCCGACGATGATCCCCACGACGCAACCCACCACCAGGATCGGCACCGGTGCAAAATAGAGAAAGTTTTGTTGGCTGAACCAACGGTCCGCCACGGTTGGATCCGCCAGCACAGTCCACAAGCTCACGATAACGATGAAGGCGAGCAACGCCAGTGCCAGCGGCTTCACCGTCAGGCGCATGCGACGCTGCAATTCGCCATCCGTTTTCATCACCAGCCATGCACAGCCAAGTGCCGCATAGGTCACCAGCAGGCCGAGACCACACAACAGGCTGAAGGGCGACACCCATGCAAAGGCGTCCCCTGAAAACCGGCCATCCGTGATGGGAATACCTTGCAGCAGCGTGCCCAGGATCACGCCCTGGCAAAACGTCGCCGTGGCCGAGCCCAACATGAAAGCCAGATCCCATAGTGGCTGGGTGCGTCGTGCCTTGGCACGAATTTCGAACGCTACCCCTCGGAAAATCAACCCACAGAGCATCGCCACGAGAGGCAGATACACGGCGGGCAATAGCGTGCTGTAGGCCACCGGAAACGCCGCGTAGAGAGTCGCGCCGCCCAGCACCATCCAGGTCTCGTTGCCATCCCATATCGGCGCGACGGTATTGAGCATCACCTGACGCTCGCCCTCACGATTGAAGAACGCGAACAGCAAGCCGATGCCCAGGTCAAAGCCATCCAGCAACACGTAGAGGAATACGCAAAGGCCAACAATGCCTGCCCATATCAGCGGTAGATCGATGTGCATGGTCGTGGCCTATTCGTCGATGGGATCGTTGGCGCGCGACATCGGGCGATGGTCAAACTGCGCTGCACCTTTTCCGGTGTGCCCGCTGTCCTCGTCCATCCGATCGTTCGGCAGCGACGGTCCATGTGCCATGAGTTTGAGCATGTAGTAAATGCCCGTTCCGAAGACGAGGAAATACACGACAACGAAGATCAGCAGCGACGTCCCCACCTGATGCGCCGACAACGCCGATGACGCATCGGCCGTGCGCTGGACGCCGTAGACTACCCAGGGCTGGCGACCGGCTTCGGTGGTGACCCAGCCGGCCAGCAAGGCGATCAGACCCGAGGGGCCCATCAGCAAGGCAAACCGCTGCAGCAGGCGCGACTCATACAGCTTTCCGCCACGTCGCAAGAGCAAGCCAAGCAGACCCAGCAGCAACATCAACATACCCATGCCGACCATGATGCGGAAGCTCCAGAACACGATCGTTGAGTTGGGACGATCTTCGGGGGCGAACGATTTCAAACCCTGGATCTCGCCGCTCCAGCTATGGGTCAGGATCACGCTGCCCAGGTGCGGAATCTTCACCGTATAGCGTGTCTCTTCGGCCTGCATGTCGGGCCAACCGACCAGGTTGAGCGATGTACCGCCCTTCTCGGTTTCCCACAAGCCCTCGATCGCGGCGATCTTGGCCGGCTGGTATTTGCGCGTGTTGATGCCATGGGCGTCGCCGACCACCATCTGGATCGGCACCACACAAACCAGCATCCACATGGCCATCGAGAAAGACTTCTTGACCGCATCGTCGCGCCGTCCGTGCAGCAGATGCCAGGCGCCGCAGGCGGCAACGATGGATGCCGCCACGATAAACGCAGCAATGCCCATGTGTGCCAGACGATAGGGAAACGATGGGTTGAAGACGATCTTGAACCAGTCCACCGGTACGATCTTGCCGTGCTCGATGGCATAGCCCTGTGGAGTTTGCATCCAGCTATTTGAAGCCAGTATCCAGAACATCGAGATCAAGGTGCCCAGTGCAACCATCAACGTGGCCATGTAGTGCAAGCGCGGACCGACCTTGGTCCAGCCAAACAGCATGATGCCGAGAAAGCCTGCCTCGAGGAAAAAAGCGGTGAGCACTTCATACGAAAGCAGCGGCCCGGTGACGGCGCCGGCAAATTGCGAAAAGCCAGCCCAGTTGGCGCCGAACTCGTAGCTCATCACGACGCCCGAAACCACGCCCATGCCGAAGCCTACGGCAAAGATCTTGGACCAGAAGAAGAACAGATCGCGATAGACGACCTTGGCCGTGCGCAGCCAGAGCCCTTCGAGCACCGCCAGGTAGCTGGCCAAGCCGATGCTGATCGCCGGAAAAATGATATGAAAGGCAATCGTGAAGGCGAATTGCCACCTGGCCAATAGCAGTGCCTGGCTCTGTTCAATCATGCGTCGTGTCTCCTGTCACATCCGACTACAAGACCTGAGTCTTCGAGGCACCGATATGGACGCGCTACCGTTGCCGGGAAGGACGAGGTTGCCACGCCACGGACTGACCAAGCCGGGCAGACCACCAGGAATTCAATGAAGTTTGAGAACGGGTCGCGAGCTGCGGGAAAGCACTCCGGCAAGAGTACGCCATGCCGTGCGCCACGGCCCATACAGTGCCGACTGGTGCATCCGGTAAAGCGACACATAGAAGAATCGCGCGAGCCAGCCTTCGATGACGCGGTTGCCGAAGACCTTGCCGAACGCATTACGAGAGGCCAGCGACACCAGTGTCCCCCGGTCCTCGAACGTAAAATCCAGCAGCGGCTTGCCGGCGAGAAGCCGGCGCATGTTCTTCACCAGCAGTGAGGCCTGCTGATGCGCCGCTTGCGCCAGCGCGGCCACGTTTTTCGATGCCCCTGGCGCCACCGGACACGCCGCGCAGTCACCCAAGGCAAAGATTGCCGGATCGCGTGTGGTCTGGAGATTACTCCGCACCACCAGTTGACCACTCCGGTTACTTTCCAGTCCGTCGATCTCATGAATAAACGCGGGTGCGCGAACACCGGCCGCCCAGACCATCACATCCGCGCCAATGAGGTCTCCGTTCGCGTCAAAGAAACCATCCGCTTCGGCGCGCTTGACCGCGGTATCCGTCCTGACCCTGATGCCCATGGCTTCCAGATCTTTCCTGGCCGCTGACCCGATCCGATCCGGCAGCGCCGGGAGCAGCTTGGGGCCGGCCTCCAGCAAGGTGATGTCGAGGTCCACCAAGCCCTCTTGGCGCGTTTGGTGGTAGTAGGCCATACGCCTGTTGGCATCAAACAGCTCCGCGCTCAACTCGACACCGGTAGCACCGCCACCGACGATAGCGATGCGAAGCGGCTTGGCGATACCCAGCACAAGGTGGGAAATGTGTCGCTCAAGCAGGTTCTGATGAAGCGCATTGGCCTCCGCCGTGGAGTCCAGAAAGATGCAGTTTTCGGCGACCCCGGGGCTGCCGAAATCGTTGCCCACACTGCCGACGGCCATGATCAACGTGTCGTAGTGCAGTTCAATCGGCGGCGTCTCCACACGACTGGCCTTGCCAACCCAGCCGGCGAGCTTTATCACTTTACGGGCTCGGTCCAACCCATCCATGGATCCGCAGACAAAGCGAAAGTGATTCCACTTCGCCTGTGCGGCGTAACTCAGACCTTCCTGCGACGCATCCATCACACCGGCAGCCACCTCATGCAGCAAGGGCTTCCAGATGTGCGTCAGGCTTCGATCGACCAGCACCACCTCGGCGTCCTGGCCGCGCAGCTTTTTGCCAAGCACCGTAGCCAACTCCAACCCGCCGGCGCCACCGCCAACAATGACGATACTGTGGGTCATACAAAATCCTCAGATGGACAAATACGCGGGACGCCACACTGTCTGCAGACAAGCAATCAACGCTTTCACTATCTCCGAATCGGGTAAATCGATCGGCACGTCATGTCATGAATAATCCCTTGACGTCGTTTAGACCAAACCATGCAGCTTGTCGTCTGTGCCTACCGGCCAGAGCAAAGCCTTGCTTCATCCGGCTTTGATGATAGGCCCATACGCATCCATCGATGACAGGGCTTCGAACACCATGACACTTGCCAGAACGCACAGAGTCATCGACACGTTACTGCCATCAAACGGGGCGTCTGGATACGAGGAAGCTTCGCCAACCGATCCAGGCTGATACTGATCTGGAGCCCAGTAACCAACGCATTGGGTATGGCCTTGGGACAGGTAGGACTGTAGCGGGAGTCTGGTGGAGCAGCCATTGCGCATTTCGACGCAGGATCAAGCCTGGTGCCACTGGCCCATACGTTAAGTGGTCACTTGACTCTGGGCCGTATCCTAAGCAAATAAGTGCATTTGTAAGATCGCTGCAAGTTGCAATGAGAGATCCGAAGGCACCCATGCCAGCCGCCCCAGAGCCACAACAAATAGGCGTAAGTACCCTCAAATGAGGCCTAATTCCAGCGCTAAGTGGTTAGGTGCCTTCGGCTATACCGCTGTCCGCCAAGAGTTTCTATCATGCCGCTAGCTAAGCCAAAGCTCGTCACTTTTGAAGCAGAAATCCTGGGCCGCGGTCCCAATGGCGCATGGGCCTACGTTCGTTTCCCTTTCAACGCTCCGGAAATTTTCGGTCGCAAAGGTCAAATTCCCGTTCGCGGCGCCATTAACGGTTTCGCCTACCGCAACTCCCTCATGCCGCACGGCGATGGCAACCACATCCTCGGCGTCAACAAAGTGTTGCAGCAAGGTGCCGACGCCGTTATTGGCGACACCGTGACCATTACTCTTGAGTTCGACGACGCGCCACGCGAAGTCGTAGTCCCCACCGATCTTCAGTCCGCCCTCAAGAAATCCGGCGCCCAAGCAAAAGCTTTTGCAGCCCTCTCCTACTCGCACAGGAAAGAGTTCGTTGACTGGATAGAAAGCGCCAAGAGACCGGAAACCCGCGCGACACGCATCGAAAAGACCATCGTCATGCTTGCTGAGCGCAAAACACCTAAAGGTTAAACTCTGCCGACTCGCTTCGCAGCTCGGCTTAATTCAGGCGTTAGCCCTATCATGGAACATCAGCCGATGGGCAGTCGCCCGCTTCAGAAATACCAAGGCAGCTGCCACTGTGGCGCAGTCAGATTTGAGATCGAGACCGATTTCCCTGAACTCACAACATGCAACTGTTCAATCTGCCGTCGCAAGAACGCCCTGATGGTCAAGGTGCATGAGAGTAGTTTCAAACTGTTGGCTGGTGAAGAGTCGCTCACCGAGTACCAGTTTCACACAAAGACCGCTCGCCACTTCTTCTGCAAGGTTTGCGGCATCTATCCGTTTCATCGCAAGCGTGTCACGCCCGACAATCTCGGAATAAATGTTCTCTGCCTCCAAGACTTTGAGCCATCTGGCATTCCTGTACGCCAGGCCATCGGAGCAGCAATGGAGTGAACCAGAAGCCCACATTGGGTCCTCGCGGAAGAGGCTAAACCTTCCTTCAAGCAGACACCGCAGGCGCCGCTTAGCTCCAGCCTTGGGGCTCACATCAAGATTCTACGCAACCCAGCCATTCTGTTCGGGCATGGCGAAGGCAGAGGCCAAGAACTGCCTATTTACCGAGAAAGGTATCTATCTGCGATCGTGCTTGTTCAAGCAATTCGCGTTCGGCCGGCCCGTGAATATGGACCTTTCCCGGCAACGAGCTGGCCACGGGCATTGAGGAATGACTTTCGTTTTCCAGACTGTTCTGGACATGCCTGTCCGCCGGAAGCTCAAAGTGAGCGTGGTACAAGTCGTCTTGGATCGAGTAGCCATAGCGAATCTCGATCGCTTCATACATGTCGATTTTCGGCGTCATTCTGAGTCCCTTTCCAAAGCCAGGGCGATATTCGCCTGTCGGGCATGCATGCGGCGTGCATGCATCGCGGGCGATCAGAGTGTGGTGATGCCGGCTACACATGGCCATGAAGCGCAAACGCCACTGGGCGCTCCTCGTTCTCGTCGCGGCATCGATCGCGATACTGATCACAGGCTTCTATCTGGGCATAACGCACCAGGAAGCACGGCCGGCTGACAACGGGGCAGCTGGCGTGGGACCGTAACACCCGCAACTGACCAAGCGCGTATGGTAGCAACTGCATATCCTACAAAGCTGCGTGAGCAGGAAAGGCGAGTAATGACGAAAAACCAACACTCAGGTCCGCAGGCAGATACGCCGCCCTCGGCCTTAGTTGTGGAAGACAACTTACTCGTGGCCGAAACGATCGCCGACGGCCTCAGCGCGATCGGGTATGCGCCGGTTGAGACCGTTGGCTCCGTGAAAGCGGCACTCAAGGCAGTGGACGAGGAAAACATCGACCTTGCCGTGCTTGAGACCGACGTCAGGGGTCATTCAACCGAGCCCGTGCTGGACGCGCTGGATGCAAAGGACGTTGCTCACGTCGTGGCTTCGTCCGATGGGTGCAATCCACTTCCGGGGCATGCTCCGTATTTGCAAAAGCCATTTGGCTTTTCCCAATTAAAATCTGCGGTGGACCAAGCTCGCGAACAGGCATCGGTGCGTTCATGGAACCGCCTGCACTGATTCAAAGCTCGGACGAATGCCGACGCCTCAACTAGGCCATCAATTAACAGGCAAGAGATCGGCAGTGAATAATCGCCACTGCTTATCGCCACCCTCGACGCACAGGTAGTTGTTCGTACCCGCTGCTGCAGTCTCTTCCTTGGCCATTTGACGAGCGAACGCCAGGGCGTCGCTGCGCGAAGCGAACTGTCTTTCTCCATCGCGAGGAATTGGTACGGTCCAGCCGTGAGAAGAATCTGGATTGAAAGGAATGTGGAAAATCTCCATCGATAGATCCTCGGGCAGGTGTTTCGAAAGCTAGGCTTGAGACAGTGAATAGCCTGTGCAAGATCAAAGAATGGCCTTCACAACTCCAAATCCCCGGCGCGAAGAATTAAGGCTAGGCTCTCCTAGGGCGCGCTCTATGCCGCCCTTGGGGCTCAAATGAATGATCGGCTTGTGGTTCTCATCGTCGAGGACCATCCTGCGGTGTTGGATTCGCTCAAACTGTTCGTTGAGTCCTTTCTGGACGTTGAAATACATTCCGCTGACAGTTTTAAAGCTGCTGCCGTATGTATAGATGCCCTGGAACGGATCGACTTGCTTCTCTGCGATGTATTGCTACCCGGGGTATTAAGTGGTGTAGACGTCGCAGAGACAGCCGTAGACTCACACCCAGACGTGGCCGTGGTGCTCTTGTCTGCTGATCCGCAAGATGAAATCGAAGGCCTGACCGATCGATATAGCTTCTTGCAAAAGCCATTTGGTCGCGACGCAATGACACTGCACATCGATAACGCGTTTTTGCGTTTGCGAGCATAGAAGGCATCACAGATCCTTGTCTTATCTCCTGACACATTCGCCCGACAAACTCGGCGCAACTCACGGGAGATGACAATGGAAGTGGCAACGTTCGTGGTTTGCGGGTTTCACCAGGGTCGCCGATTGAAGCCGCAATACTTCAGGACCGAAGAGCAAGCCCGCGAGCACGCGGCCTACATGAATCAATCTGTCGACTTCGTGGTGCTCACCACCGGCAACGCGCAGATAGGCCAGGTACACGGAGCGCCCTTGCTCGGCCGTCGTCCTTTGCGCGCGGTGTGACTCAGCCGGCTTACCAGTGCCAGCGCGCCGATCTGAGACAACCGGAATCGGCGGCCAACTTCACCGAAATTCGCAGCCTTTCTCCGCGAGCCTGTTCATAGAATGAACTTCGCAATACAAGCTCTAGTGAGTACATCACTATTTTTTCGCGGCACTTAAGGGTACGTAAGGCTTGTCATCAAGGATGGCATTTATAGCGTCGTCTATGGCATATACATGATCGTTTTGATTGGTCATGAGGATGAGCGTTCGACCCTTCGAGGAGTCCGTCGTCAGCAGCGCTTCGAAATTATGATCGTTACCATCATGCACATGCCGCACCAGATGATTGCCGACCATCTCACCATGTCCAAGGCCGGTCTGCCAGCTGGAGTCCTGAGTGGTCACGATCTGACGCGTGCTATCCGGAGTGATGAGACAGAAACTCGTCATACAGTTTGACCACCGTAGGAAATCGTCCACGGTCAGTGCCGGCCAGCCCGTGATGTCCACTGTCATCGGATCTTGCTTGTAATTCGCATCGAAACTTTTCGCCACGCGTGGCGTCGCATCCGTCGGATCTATCACGGCGTCGCGAATGCCGGCCCTCGGAAACTCCTTTTTCCCGAGGAAGTCATTGAAGCTCATTCCACTGACTTTCTCGATCACTCTTCTGCGCAGGAAGGTGTTGTTGTTGCTGTAGGCGTAATGTGTGCCGGCGGGATAATCGAGCTGCTTGAGCGCGCGAAGATTCCTGTAATTGTCCGCGTCGCTACTCACGGTG
>Ga0302314_10013303_pt1 | contig 14162 bp, 13 predicted proteins | sample III_Palsa_N2_3_FD_200533 | JGI IMG/M metagenome (GOLD analysis project Ga0302314, IMG submission 200533) | Peat permafrost microbial communities from Stordalen Mire near Abisko, Sweden - III_Palsa_N2_3 | ecosystem: Environmental > Terrestrial > Soil > Palsa > Peat permafrost | place: Sweden... | reverse complement strand
AAATCCCTCGCCGACGTCGCCAAGGCCATGCGCCATATCGATATCGCCATTCTCAGCACCGTCGCCGCGGACGGAGCCATCGTCGGAAGACCGATGAGCAACAATAAGGACGTCGATTTCGACGGGAATTCCTACTATTTCACCTCCGAAGACACGGACATGGTGAAGGAACTTGAGGCCAATCCCCAGGTAGGGCTCGGCCTCCAGGGCCATCATCACACCTATATCTCGGTGAGCGGCAAGGCCGAGCTGATCCGCGACAAGGCGGCGTTCGCAGCGCACTGGAATTCCGACCTCGACAAATGGTTCGACGACGGCATCGACACGGCGGGGGTCGTGATGATCCGCGTAAAGGCCAAGAAGGTCGAGTATTGGGACGGACGCGATAGCGGTGAAGTGAAGCTCTAACCGGCCGGCGAACGCCGCGTCGCCCGCGCCATTTGACATAAACCCGAGTGGCGCGGGTCTGGTCGGTGCTTGTCGGACTAGCCAGATCCGCAGCGGAACCGTTCAGCGCTTTGATCAGACCCTGTCGGAAAACCGGTCATAGGCGTCAACCCGACGAACCAGAAGATCGATGTCTACGGTAAATCTCGGCCTTCAAATAGGCCAGCTCAGCATCTCGAGCCGCTTCCTCGACGTCGATGTACCAGGCCCGCGGCGCCCCGGTCACCTCCCCGTTCCATCGATAGCCGCGCGCCCTCAACACATCCTTCAGATCGAAAGGCGAATTCTCCGCCCAGATGCGATGGGTCGGCGCCCGCGCGCGCTGCAACAGCTGCGCCAGGCCGGTCCTGCCGCTACGGGGATGGGTGCGAGCCAGCAGCTCGATCCCCGCCAAACAGTCGTGCGTGGCGCGGTGGCGTTCGTAGAAGAAGCCCGCGCCGCCCGCGAGATAGGCGAGTTTGGCGCCCTCGTAGCCTTCGGCCGCCCAATCGACCTGGCTCATCGAGCAGGCCCAGGGTTTGGTGCTGAAGGTCTCGCAGGACCGCTCGAGAAATTTTCGGTCGAAGGCGGCGTTGTGCGCAACCACCAATGACGCCGGAGCCGCGAAACGGCTGACGGCGTCCGGATCAATCTGGTGGCCGGCGACCATGGCGTCGTCGATGCCGGTGATGGCCGTCACGTCCGGCGGAATCGGCCTCGAGGGTTCTCGCAGCTGCTGAAACGCCTCGCCAACCGCATAAACCTGGCCATCGAGCCCGTAGGTGAACGGGACCATCGCCAACTCGATGATCTCGTCCCGGGCCGGATCCAGACCTGTGGTCTCGGTGTCCACGAAGAGGCCCTGGCGCATCACGACGCCGGCGGGCGGCGCGATCGACGCACGCGGCGGCAGGCGGCGCAGGACACGATAGTCGCCGGACGACTCGAGGCCGGCGGCCATCGCCTCAAGGTCGGCGGCGGCTGTCTGGGATTTGAAGGCGATCAAGAGGAGGCGTCCGACTCAGTCTGCGGGAGATTTCTGAGTGCAGGCTAGCCTGCCGAACGATGAAGTTCGACAACCTCACGCCAGGGGCGCTTAGAGATGTTGCTTGGACGTGCGCTCGAGACCACAAGGCCAGCAAGACGAATGTCCTGGCGGGCCTGACTGGAAGAACCTTTCCGCTACGCGGCCTGTGACAATACATAGCGGCGGCAATGCTCGAGATAGGCCGCCTCGTGTATTCCAAGGAGCTCGACGGTGTTGGACCAGAGCCACGCGGGCGCGTCCAACGTCGAGGTCCCCGCCTTTACCACGGTGTCCCGCCAAGTCGATCGGACGGCTGCGTCCATCTGCCGTCCGTGCGCCCGTCCCACGACACCGCCGAGATAGCTGGCAAGGGCTGTGGCGCGCTTGTCACTCAGATGGTCGGCTTCGATCTTCAGGTCCTGCGGCATGAGTTCACGCACAACGACAGCTTTTCCCAGCAAGCGCGCGGCCATCATGCGTTCTCCGAGGTTCGGCGACAGCGCCCTGGCGCCGGTCACCACCCTCATCGCGTTATCGCGCGGCATCGTCATTTTCGGGGAACGCGGCGCGACCGCAGCGGTCGCCTCCTTAATATCGATCAAACATAGCTTGGACTTCTCACCTTCGCCAATGCGGAGCATCACCGCGTAACGGAGGCGTCCGAGCGAACTGCAGCCCTTCATCCAATAGGCCGCATCGACCAACTCGACCGGTTCGTCGGCACTGGCGCCCTGCAGCACGCTGATGACGTCGCTCAGGCCGCGGTCGGCGAACAGACTCTTGAGCGATCTGCATTCCTCCGCGTCCAGCTTCCAAAATTTCGGTCCGAGCGGCACCTTCGGTTCGACAGTATCCAGACGCTCGGCCGCGAGGTGGCGCCAGCGACGGCGGACCGATCGGTCCAGCAGCGACTGCACCATCGCCGGGCGATGACTCTTGTCGCGCGCGCCTTCGAAGTGGCCGGCCAGAGCGGCTTGGTAGCCGTCGGCGAGGTGCTCGAGAATTCTCGCCGTCGTGACGCCCGGAAGATCGGATCCGCGGGCCGCCGACGCCAACGAAAGCCCGAGCCGGATAAGGTCATGCGCCGGATTGCCTATGACTGTCTGATCAAGATCGCGGATTTGCACGGCGACACGCCCCTTTGCGTCAGCCAGGGGTCCAAGGTTCCCAACATGGCAGTCGCCGCAGATCCAAATCGGCGGGCCTTCGGGAACCTTGCCGGAGCTGTTCTCCAGCCATTCGTAGAATTTGACCGTCGAACCACGCACATAGGCATGGGCGGATCTAGCCATCTTCAAATTGCGTTTGGCGGCGAGCTTAGCTGATCTATGCGAGGTAGCATCAGAGTTCTTGGCGACTTTAGGGGTTCTCGGAGACATAGACGCGCGGTTCCTGATCGATGGAGGGAACGCCGCTGGCTTGCTGCGCTTGGAAGGTAGAGAAGCGGACGGCCAGCCCTCCCGACCTTGGCGAACCCGCAGGGGGATGAAGTCTCCGCCACACCGATCGTTCCCCAAACAACGGTGATCACGAAACGCTGCACGAGCGTATAGAATTGACTGCCGCAGCGCCGGATTTCTCGCCAGATGCGGTGACTGGATTTCAAGATGCTGTAACTTGCGAGCAACGCGACTGGCGTTTCGCGCGTTTGTGGCGCGCTGGCGCTCGAAAGGGGTTCAAAATCTTACGAGACCCTATCAGACCATCGGGCGGCAAACATCGCGCGCCCGATTATTGCGTAACCTCGACGAGCTTTACCCCGCCATCCCGCGAACGGATCCGCGGGTGAGGCTCCTGGGATGCCCCAATTGCGCCGCGTTGCAGTTATTACCGCCGCCAACCAGGGCGTCAGTCAGCAGCTGCCTCGTCTGCCGCTCGCCGCTCGAGAGCGCGACAGGGCGGAGCCTGCCGGCGGCTCTCGCCTGTTCCTCCAGCACCTTGCTTCTTCTAATCCCAGCGAACCTGACGCCGTTTCTGACCACCTCGGTCGTCGGGGTCTCGCGGCATAGCCACCTCGCCTCCAGCGTCACGTCGATGTGGCGCGACGGATGGCCTATTCTCGCGGTGGCCGTTGCTCTGTTTGTCATCATCCTTCCGCTTGTGCGGTTCGCGGCTCTGACCGCGGTTTTGGGGTGTCTACAATTTGGCTTTCGCCCGCCTTGGCTGGGCAGGACCTTCCGCCTGGCGAATGGACTGCAGCAGTGGGCGATGGTCGATGTCTTCCTGTTGGGCCTTTGGGTGGCCTATGCGCGCCTGGCCGCCACCATCAGCGTCGAGATCGGAACGGGCGCCCTCTGCTTCATCGCCGCCGGCTGTCTAGCCCTGCTGACCCGGGCGACCTTGGACAAAAGCGCCATCTGGCGGGCGATCCAGCCTGATGGGGCTGTCCCCCTCCAGGGGCCGGTCGCCTCCTGCACCGCCTGCGACCTGGTCGTGCACGGCTCTCGCGAAGGCGATCCCTGCCCGCGCTGTGCAACGAAGATCACGGCCAGAGAGCCGGACTCGGTGGCCCGCGCCGTCGCCCTGACCGTGGCCGGTCTGATCCTTTACATCCCCGCCAATCTCTTTCCGATCGCCACCCTGCCGATCGGCCTGACGCCAACGAAATACAATGTGCTTCAGGGTGTCATCGATCTGGCACAGGCGCATCTGTTTGGCTTGGCGCTCCTGGTGTTCTGCGCCAGTTTCGCCATCCCGCTGCTCAAGCTGGTCGGCCTGACCTATTGCCTGATCTCGGTCGTAAGACGTTCGCGCCAGCGGCTGGTAATGAAGACCCGCGTTTATCGCATCGTCGAGGAAATCGGCCGCTGGTCGATGGTCGACCCCTTCGTCATCGCCTGCTTCGTCCCGGTCATGCAGTACAACGCGCTGATATACGGCCGCGCGGAGCCCGCCGCCCCGGCCTTCGCCTCCGTCGTCATCCTGACCATGATCGCCGCGCGAGCCTTTGACCCGCGCCTGATGTGGGATGCGGCGATCCAGCCGAATCTGATTCGTGGGAGAGCTGTTTGACCGACCAACAACCGCCGGCCGGCGAACCTCAGTCGTCATGGCGCACCCTGGCCCGGGAAAGCCATAGCCGCTGGCCGGGCTTGGTCTGGGCCCTGCCCCTGGCTGCGCTGATCATCGTCGCATATCTGGGCGTCCAGGCTCTGGCGCGAACCGGCGTTGATGTCGTGGTCACCTTCAACTCCGCGGCGGACGCCAAGGTCGGGGACACCCAGGTGGTCTATAAGGGCCTCTCGGTGGGACATGTAGCCAAGGTGGTGTTGAGCGAAGACCGCAAGCACGTCGACATGACCTTGCGGCTTGACCCGTCGCTCAAGCCCCTCCTGCGCCAGGGCACCAAATTCTGGCTTGTCGGCGCCAAACCGAGCCTGACGGACCTGACCTCGCTCAAGGCGGCCCTGGCGGGCGTAACCATCGGCATGGCGCCCGGGGATGGCGAGCCCGTCCACCGATTTGTCGGCCTGGACGAGCCGCCCCAGGTGCTGCCGGGCACGGCAGGGTCGCCCTATGTCCTGGTGTCCAATCAGGTAGGTTCGACCCGGGAGGGCGCCAGCGTCTATTATCACGGCCTGGAGGTCGGCAAGGTGACCGACGTCGATCTGCTCGGCCGCAACAATTTCAAGACCAAGGTCTTCGTCCAGGCGCCCTACGACCGCTTCGTGCGGCGGGGCACGCTGTTCTTCAACACCAGCGCCGTGCAGATTTCGCTCTCGGGCGGAAGTCTCAGCACCCAGTTCGCGCCGGGCAACGCCGCGCTGAGCGGCGGCATCGAATTCGACACCCCCGCCGATATCATCGATCAGACGACCGCGCCGGCGGGGTCGCTGTTTCCACTGTCCTCCGATCGGGCTCACGCCATCATCGCGCCCAGGGGACCGCAGGTGTTTTACCGCATCCTGTTCACCGACCCGACTGGGGATCTGGAGGTCGGCTCGCCGGTCACCCTGCGCGGGTTTCAGATCGGATCGGTCGCGTCCCGGGATCTTGTGTTCGACGCCGGTCGTGGCGTTCTGACGACGCCCGTGATCATCGCCGTCGAGCCCGAGCGGCTCAATCGGCAGAGCGGTCTCGTCACCTTGACCCCCGCGCAGACCGCAGCCACGGACCGGGCCATGGAGCAGTTGGTGGCGATGGGCTATCGCGCGAGACTGGCGCAGACGCCGCCCGTGGTCGGCAGCCGCGTGGTCGAGCTCGACCTTGTCCCCAACGCGCGCAGGATCGGCCTGACCGGCGTCCGGCAATCGATCGGCGGCGACTTCCCGATCATACCCGACACATCGTCGGGAGACGTGGCGGCCCTGGCGGTCAAGGCCAATGACATTCTGAGCCAGGTCCAGCAGGTGCCGATCGCCCAGATTGGCGCTGACGTGCGCCAGATCACCTCGAAGCTGAGCGCAATCGTCAGTTCGCCCAAGGTCATGGACAGCTTGACCCATCTGGACAGCACGCTAAGCCAGATCGATCAGACCGTCACCGAGACCCGGCCAAAAATCGGTCCGTTGGTAGACCACCTGCGCAGCGCGGCCGATCAGATTGACGCCCTGGCGGCGGCCGGCAAGGGCATCGTCAGCGGTGACGGATCGACCCAGGACGCCAGCCTGCCGGCCACCCTGCGTCAGCTCACCGATGCGGCCCGGGCTGTCCGCGGATTGGCCGACTATCTCAGCCGTCACCCTGAATCGATCATCCGCGGGAAGGCTTCCAAGTGATGCTGAGAACGCTCATCCTGCTGTCATCGGTCGCCATCATCGTGTCCGGCTGCGCGGGCGCGACCACGCGGTTCTACACGCTTGAGCCGGCTCCGGCGGGGGCAGTCACCTATGCCGGCTACGCCGGCGCGGCCTATCGGGTGGACGCGGTGCATATTCCCGCCGACCTGGACCGGCTGGAGCTGGTGCGGCCTGGACCCGGCGGCCGGTTCACCGTGAGCGACAACGACCATTGGGCCGCGCCGCTCGGCGACTTGCTTCAGCGCACATTGACCCAGGATCTGGCGGCCGAGTTTCCCTCCGGCGAGATCGTCTTCCCGCAAGCGCCTAAACCCCCCGGAGCCGGCGGCATTGTGGTCACGATATTGGGCCTGACTTACGGGGACGGATCAGTGGCCATGGACGCCAGTTGGAGCGTGGTCGCGGCACGACCGCCCGTTACGACCACGGCGCCGGCCGATTCCGCCGTGCGCCAGAGGACGCTGCGGGTCACGGCGCCCGTGTCAGGCGGCGGGGTGGCGGACGACGCCGCTCAGCTCAGCACCCTATCGGCGAAGCTGGCTGTGGCAATTGCAGCCGATCTTAACGCGCCGGCGCAATAGCAGCCCTCAATGGGGCTCAATGGTCCACCGCGGCCTTCGTCGCGAAGGCCTGGACCTGACCCAGCAGACGCGGGCAGTCGACCTCCGCCGCTAGCGGCGACCTGGATGCAAGCGCCTTAACAGGGGCGAGGACAGCGCCAACAACCACCTTCAGAGCCGAACCGCCGTCCTTGGGAATATCAAGCTTGGCCTTCGGATGATCAAGCGGGCCGCCGATTGCAATTGGCAGCCCGCGCTGGAACAGCCCCCTGTCGCGCGGCTCGCCCTGCAGGCGCAGGTCGTATGTTTGCGAACGCAAATTGATGCTTCCGCCGCCGAGGGCCTCCCCATCACCCACCGCGAGGACGAGGGTGTTGGCGCCGAAAATTCCGGACGCGCCCGAAAACTCGCCGACCGCGCACCGAAGCGGCGCCTGGCTCGCCTGGTGGTCGAGAAGGGCGCCGATAGCGCTCACCGTGTCGCCGCCGAGCACTGCGGCCTGGGCTCTTGGCAGATGTCCGGCGGCGACTCCGAAGGCCGCGCGACCGTTCGCGGACGCGGCGATTTGCGCCATCGAGTGACCTGATCCCGTGGCGGAGACCCAGAGGTCCAGGACGCCATCAACGGTCGGCGTATGTTTGGAGCGCAGTTGGGCCAGTCGCGCGCCGATAAGACTGGCCTGGAGTTTCAGACGCGGTGTCGAGCGCCGGGCGTCCAGGACCAGGCTTGCGCGCCCCGATCCGGGTCCTGTTTCAAAGGTCACCGGATCGACCGTCAGCAGGCCGTCGGAATTGTCCAAGGTGACGCTAAGGCCCCGCAGCACGGGCTCGTAGCCGGTTAACACGCCCACCTTGAGGACCGCATGGAAATCCGCGGCCTGAAGCCGCGCCACGTCAAACGGAGCCCCCGAAAACAGCCTGCCGCTCGTCCCCTTGGTCGGCGACCCCACCTGCGACCGCGCCGCCTGGTGACTGGGCGCCGCCGCCATCGACGCCTCGACGTCTTCGCGAGCCAGGTGGTTCGAACCTAGCAAGAGTTTTAGTAAGGGCCGCGCACCGGATCGATCCGAAAAAGCCGAGCCCGATAGGTCGCTCGCGCCGACCCGCCCTTGCAGCCGGTCGAAGTAGAGCCGGGGTCCATCCTTACGGACGCGGGTGTCCAAGACATAGGCGCGAGAGTTGGGCGCGAGCAATCCGAACAGATAGTGCAGGTCGGCCAGGTTCGGGCCCTGGGCGTGCGCGTCGAAGTCAAAGTGCAGCAGGTCGAACGGGGTTTTTGTCACACCGATGAAGCTGACCTGGGTCGCGCCGTCCTGGACCTGCACGGACATGGGATAGGGCGAAGCGCCTGGTCGGCCCTGCAGATGGGGTCCGTTTACGGAAAAGATCACTGGCGCGGCCTTGACCGTGCCGGCGCCGCTGATGGTCAGCGCCGCGCCGTCGCTGCGTGCGCCCTGGTGGGCAAGGACCCCTGTGATGGAGATGTCTCTGACCCAGTCGTCATAGGCGAGGCGGCCGCGGCTGACGTCGAGGCTGGATAGGCGTGAGAGCAGTCCAGTGTTGTGGCCTTGAAAGGTCCAGTTGTCCTGACCGCGCTTGACGCGTTTCAGGTTAAGGTCCAGGCCATCCATCGTCAGGGCGACCGGCTCAAATCGACCGATCAGCAAGGGCAAAAGCCGCAGCCGCACCAGACCCTCATCAAGGGTCAGGAAAGGCCCTGGTCCGGCCCAGCTCGGATTGCCGACAACGAGGTGGTCGATCGTCAGGCTCGGGTCGCCGGACAACAGATGCGCCCTCAGTCGGCCAAACTCGACCGTACGGCCGAGCCAGGCGGAGGCCGCCGCCTTCAAGGGTCCGTCCAGCGCCCCGCCGTCGATGGCCATGAGGATGACCGGCGGCAGCGCCAGGGCGATAAGCAGCAGGATCAGGGCGGCGATGCCGACCTGTCGGCGAAAGCGCTTTGACGGCGACAGAAGCGCTTGCGCCCACGTCATCTGGCGATCCCGACGGCGCGGGCAGTTCTCAGCCGCGGCGAGCAGGAGATCGAGGGCTTATCAGTGTGGTGGTCCTGTCGCACGCCGTCCTCAAATCTGCGGTGGACAGGTACAATGTGGCGCTCGGTCCACCGCGCCCCGAGGATCGAACACGGTGGCGCAAATCGCGTTCCCGCTGGCCCCGTCGGCCGCAACGACCCGTGGCGCCGCCGCCTCGGTTTAACCTGGACAGACCGCGACGAGAGGCGCGACCCCGGTCCGCAGGGTCAGCGGGCCGACGACCGGCGCCGGCGGCGCGGGAGGCGGCGCAACAGAGTGGCGCCCGCCGGCGTTAGGCAACGTCATTTGGAGAAACGTTATGAGCAACCTGGCCGACGAGATCCGCGAGCACATGCATGTGCATGGCTCGGACGACAAACATATCGGCCGCGTCGACCGCGTTGTCGGTGAGGAGATCGAACTGGCGAAGCTGGATATTGAGACCGGTCTCAAGCATCGATACATCCCGATCGATTGGGTCGCTTTGATCGAAGGCGACAAGCTGGTCCTGAGCCTGACACACGACGACGCCAAGGCCCGTTGGACCGACGCCCCCAGAGCCCGCTAGACCCGAGGCGGGCGCGGGCGATCGAGATAGCCGCGCCGGTCAGGGCTTCGCCATCAGGCGGCGGCGTCCGGCCCCGGCAGCAGGGGCATCTCGGCGTGCAGTTCTGCCTGTTGAGGGGCCAAATTCGATAGGGTGACGCCCACCAGACGAACACCCTTGGCTGGCGGGAACACCGAGCGGATCAGGCCGAGGCTCGCCTGATGGAGCGTTGCCTGACTTTCCACTGGCCGGGTTAGCGACTGGCTGCGGGTCGACTGTTGGAAGTCGGCCCATTTGATCTTCACCGTTACGGTCCGACCGCGCGCGCCAGTCTTTTCGCACCACGCCCAGACATCATTGGCCATGGCCACGACCCCGGCTTCAATCCGTTCTGCATCGATCAGGTCCTCGTCGAAGGTGGTCTCGGAGCCCGAAGACTTCCGCTCCCGGCTGGTGTTCACTGGCCGCGCATCCTGACCCCGCGAGATGGCGAAGTACCAGGGGCCGAACTTGCCGAAGCGGGTTTGCAGGTCCTGCAGGGACCAAGTCTTCAGGTCCGCCCCGGTCTGAATGCCGAGGGCATGCATCTTCGCGGCGGTCGCGGGTCCCACGCCGTGGAACTTGGCCACCGGCAGGGCTTCGACAAAGGCCTCGCCTTCATGTGGCTGAATCGCGAACTGTCCATCTGGCTTGCGCCGGCTCGACGCTAGCTTGGCCAGAAACTTATTGTAGGAGACGCCAGCAGACGCGGTCAGGCCAGTCTCCTCCAGGATCCGAGCGCGGATCGCCTTGGCCGTCTGCCATGCTGTCTCCAGCCCAGCCCTGTTCGCCGTCACATCGAGGTAGGCCTCATCCAGCGCGAGCAGTTCGATCAGGTCAGTAAACTCGGCGAAGATGGCGTGGATTTGCTGGGACACGGATCGGTAGACGTCGAATCGGGGCGGCACGAAGATCAGCTCCGGACACTGTCGCATCGCCGTGACGGACGGCAGCGCCGAGCGAACGCCAAACTGACGCGCCTCGTAACTGGCGGCCGCGACCACGCCACGGCGGGCGCCGTGGCCCACCGCCACCGGTCTGCCGCGCAGGTCGGGATTATCCCGCTGTTCGACCGACGCATAGAAGGCGTCCATGTCGACGTGGATGATTTTGCGACCCGCTTCGTCAATACCCACTACCCTAGCAGTACACGAACGGAACGAGAACATCAGCGCTCGATTTTGCGGGGAAATGCTCAAACTTGCGGTGGGTCCGCATTGGCTCAGCTTGGGATCCGCGACGTCCCCCCTATCTAGGACGCGGTCCGGGGATCGTTGGAGGAACTATGGCGAATGGATGGGCGCACGACGGCGCGGTGTTGGATCAGATCGAAGACACTGTCTCCGATGGCATCGCCACTGCCCGCGCCCGCTTGCCGGTTGGCGAGGGGACCGACCACTGCGTCGAATGCGGTGACGACATCCCCGAGGCGCGGCGCAGGGCCCTGCCCGGCGTCACGACCTGCGTCAGCTGCCAGTCTGGACGCGATAGCCGCATCGTCCTGGTCGGTATCAATCGTAGAGGCAGCAAGGACAGCCAGCTGCGCTGAGGCGCGGGCTTCGCGCGTCCCTGTGTTGGCCCACATGCTCCGCGGGGTCCCTTTTCAGGTCCCGCAAGGAACGCCGCAGCCGATCTGAGTTTGGCGTCATCAAGTGGACTTCGGCGGCTAGACGCGGTCCGGCGCTCCGCTGCAAACCGCTGAAATGGCGAGGGAACGAGTCCCATCGCCAGCGGTTAGGCCAAGGAACGGCACGCTCAACCTGCTCAAGGGAAACCGACATGACCGACCTATCCACCCTCCAGCCCGGCGCTGACATCATCGGCGCCGACGGCGTGCATGTTGGCACCCTCGACCATGTCGATGACGGCCGGCTGAAGCTGAAGAAGTCGGACTCATCGGACGCCCGTCACCACTTCATCGACGCCGGGCTGATCGCAGCTGTCGAGGACGGTCGCGTGCGCCTCTCGGCGATCGGCGCCGTGGCCGTCACCCTGGAAGATGACGACAAGGAAGACGCGGATGAAAGCGACCGATTAGACGAAGGCCTGGAAGAAACTTTCCCGGCCAGCGACCCGGTCTCGGCCAAGGATATTTCCTAGGAACCTCACCGAACGGGAGAGATTCATGAGAAAGAAAGACGACAACCAGACAGCTGGCCGCAAAGAAAATGGCGCGCAACCCCTCGGCGAAAGGCACGGGCTCGTGTCCGACGCTGGAACCCGCCGCACCGCGGAAAAGGAACGGAAGTCGGCTGGGCCGGACGGTCCGGACGCCAAGGCAAGCAAGCTAACCTAGCCGGCCGTATTCGCGCCTTACGATCGAGCGCCGCCGGGCCTATTGGTCTGGCGGCAGGCTCGACGCCATGGTCAGGTTCTCAGAATGATCGAGTTTGGCAGCTTCGTTGTGAAGGCCCGCCGCGCTCCGACAGGCTTCGACGCAGGCGTCCATCTGACCGATCTTTCTCGCAATCTTCGGCGCAGATTTCGCAGATTTCTGCGCGCAGCGCGCACAGCCGACTGTGAAATTGGCGCTTGTGCGCGAGCAGGTCGCCGGTCTGGGCGCACATAGCCGCGCAGCCCATCATCAGCCGAAGATGCTGAGGCCTGGCGTGCTACCCCGCCCATCTCCAGGCAATGGGTCATCGCCATCGACAGGCGCTCGGTATGCCAGTCCGCGAGCGTCTTCATGCAGTCGGGTCTTATGGTGAAGCTGCCCATAGATCTCTACAGGTCGCTAAGCCCAGGTTGCGGGCCTTCTCTCGTTGCAGGCTCTTGCCAACGCACAGCTGAACGCGTGAAAACCGCTAGCGAGCCTACCGCGCCGCTCAACGCGCGCCGTCTCCGAGTCTGATCACCGCGCCTCCTGCGCCGATGGTCGATCTTGCGACGACGCGTCGTCGCGAAGGGTCCAATACTCCAAGGGACATTTTACTCGTTGGACGGCGACACTGTGCGCCATTGAGGGTGGGCGCAGCCCCGGAACACGCTAGGCTGATGGCGAATTTCACTTCTGGCCGGTTCCTCCGGCTCCCCATGAAGACGAGCCAGGTCCCGCAAGCTTTCGGGGCTACAACGACACGACCGGCGCGCTTGTCTACGAGCAGACCGCCGGCCGAGGTGCTGAGCCTCTAAACGCCCAAGCTCCTCAGCCCCATTGGCGATTCACGGTATCTCAAGCTTCCCCGCACACCGTGAAGCCATGCGCTGGTTGATCGATCTCTTCTTCGCCGATGATGAGCCCCCCGAACGGATGGGGCCGATCGGCTTTGCGATCCTGGCGATCTTCGGCCTCTTTTGCCTGTTCGCCTGGTTTCACCACTCCGCCCGATAGCGCCCCGCACCCGGCGACCTACGCGCGGAATCCCGGTTTGCTACTCCGCCGCCATCAGCTGGGTGGATGGCAGACATTCAGGACGCCCCTCGTCGACCTCGTCCGTAATCACCGTGAAGTTGGTGAGCCAGGCGGTTCCAAAGGTGTGGGTAATGGCGACGTCGGCGGCGTCCCGGCCGCGCGCGATCACGACGCGGCCGATGCGCGGCGCATTGTGCCGGGCGTCGAAGGTATACCAGCCACCCTCGAGATAGACCTCAAACCAGGCGCTGAAATCCATCGGCGCGTCTGACACCGGTACGCCGATATCGCCGAGGTAGCCGGTGCAGTAGCGCGCGGGAATATTCATCGCCCGGCAGAGGGCCACCGCCAAGTGAGCATAGTCGCGGCAGACCCCGACCCGTTCCTCGTGACCTTGCGCGGCGGTGCGGGTTGGACGGGCGTGGTGGTAGCCGAAGGCGATCCGGTCATGCACATAGTCGACGATGGCCTGAACCCGCGCCCAGCCGGCGGGCGTCCCGCCAAACAGCGACCAAGCCAGATTGCTGAGCTGGTCGGTCTCGCAGTAGCGGCTGCCAAGCAGGAAGGGCAGCGCGTGGCCGGGAAGGTCCTCGACCGGGATTTGCCGGGCCGAGGGATTTTGCAAATCCGGCAAGCCGCTGTCTTCGATGACAAAGTCGGACGAGAAGGTGATCGGGCCAGCCGGCGCCTTTACCCGGGTCACCAGATTTCCGAACTCGTCCTCGAGCCGGCTGATATCCGCGGGGACGCTGGTCACCAAGCCATCGGGGGTTATCAGGCCGTGGCGGGCATCAGGATGAACGCTGAGCTTCAGCAGGATCGGCATGGGGGCCATGCAATCAAACGTAATGCGGTATCCGGCGCGAATTTTCATAAGGGTCTCGGTGATGCGGTTTGCGGCGCCGTCGGGCGGTCATGTCCCGACGAATTCGCGCCTCAACTCGATCGGAGCGCTTCCGGTTCCCTCCGCATGCATGATCGCCGACCAGATAGAGGCGTCGCCGCCACCAGGCGGCGCACGTCCGCCGAGCCGAACGGCAGGAGCCGACCGATCACCATGGCCAACTGGGACCGCGGCGCCGGTCATCCGCCTTTAGAGCTCACCTGGCATGGGGCGCGCTCCAGGCCTGTGGCCCGTGCAAGAACAACAAAAGCGTCAGGCCCTTCTCATTCCATTCAGGGGACAAAGAGCCCGCAGCTGCTTTTCGATCATTCCCCGCATGATGGCCCTGCCGTAGCCAGTCGGCGGATCGCGCAAAGGCGCTGGGCCCCCGACTTCTTCCCATCGCAAGGTGATGGCGCCCGGAGTTTGTCCAGCCTCCCAGCATACGTCCAAGGTCATGGGCCTGTTTCCATAGGGTCTGACGCGCGAAGACAGCCTGTTCGTCCTGGCCGGCTACGGGGTTGTGGGCCTTGCCGCCGGCCTTATCGCCCTAGGGG
>Ga0302314_10013301_pt1 | contig 14163 bp, 11 predicted proteins | sample III_Palsa_N2_3_FD_200533 | JGI IMG/M metagenome (GOLD analysis project Ga0302314, IMG submission 200533) | Peat permafrost microbial communities from Stordalen Mire near Abisko, Sweden - III_Palsa_N2_3 | ecosystem: Environmental > Terrestrial > Soil > Palsa > Peat permafrost | place: Sweden... | reverse complement strand
CCTGCTGATCGAATACAACATGTACCAGAACTACGACGATCTCCCCGTGATCCGCCGTGACTACAGTTACATGGCGGCCTACGTGAATGACATGGAAAGCCTGATCGCGCCGACCGGCTACATTTACCAGGGCACAACGTACGGCGACTGGTCGGTCCCCGGCAACGCCAACCCGCCCTCGAGCGAGATGCTGGGCACCATGTTCCTCTACCGGGAGACCGAAGACCTGGCCATCATGGCCGCGGCGATCGGCAACACCTCCGGTGCGAGCACCTACGACAGCCTCGCGGCGACCATTCGCACGGCCGTCAACAACGAGTTCTACGACGCCGCCGACGCCGAGTACCGCGACCCGGTCGGGCTTGACTCCTACGCGTACGGCGGGCCCTACGGCGTCATCACCTCCACCGCCTACGACCAGACGGCCAACGTGTACGGCCTCGCGTTCGGCCTGGCTCCCGACGGGGACCAGCAGGCGATCGCGGACGGCCTGGCCGCCAACGTCACCGCGCAGGGGAACCACCTGGCCACCGGGGCCAACGGATCGAAGTACATCCTCCCGATGCTGACCGATTACGGATACGGCAACCTCGCCTACCTGGTCGCCACCAACCCGACCGCTCCCGGCTGGGGGCAGTGGTTCCTGCAGTGCGGCGCCACCACCATGTGGGAGGCGTGGGAGGACAGCTCGTGCGACACGGCCCGTTCCCATGACCATGCCTTCATGGGAACGGTCGATGACTGGCTGTTCTCTAACGTCGCCGGGATCCAGTCCACCTCGCCCGGCTTCCGCACGGTCGCGATCGACCCGTCCCCGGTTGAGGGCCTGACCTACGCGTCGGGCTACGAGACCAGCCCGCTTGGACGCGTGAGCTCGAGCTGGACCCACTACGGGACCAGCTTCACCCTCACGGCCCAGGTCCCGGTCGGCGCGCGGGCGTCCGTGTGCGTCCCGGCCGTCAGCGCCCAGTCGGTGACGGAGAGCGGAGACCCGATCGCCAGCGCCAACGGTGTCACCGTCATCGGCCTGCAGGGCTCGTGCCTGCAGCTGCAGGTGGGATCGGGGACCTACCGATTCCAGTCGACGATGTCCTAGCCTGGGCCCGGTCCCCCCCGTCCGGTTGACCTCGCCCCTGGGGCAAGCGCCAGCCTGGACGGGCCGGGCCGGACGCCCGGTACGAGGAGGACATCGTGGCCCTGATGAGCAGCGGAGAGTTCGCGCACGCGTCCGGGCTGTCCCGGAAGGCACTGCGCCTCTACGACGAGCTTGGCCTGCTCACCCCGGTCCGGGTGGACCCGCGGTCGGGGTACCGGTTCTATGCGCCGGCCCAGCTTGAGCGGGCGCGGCTGGTGGCCTGGCTTCGTCGGCTGAGCATGCCGCTGGCCGCGATCCGCTCGGTGAGCGCGCTGCCGCCGGCGGCCGCGGCGGCGGAACTGGCCGCCTACTGGGACCGCGTCGAGGCGGAGACGGCCGCCCGCCGGGAACTCGCGTCCTTCCTCGTCGGCTACCTGTCAGGGAAGGACAACGGCATGACCGACGACACACGAGAGACACTCACCATCCGCTACGCGGTCCGGTCCGACATCGGCCTGGAACGCGAGGACAACGAGGACGCCGCCTACGCCGGCAACCAGCTGCTCGCGGTGGCGGACGGGCTGGGCGGCCACGCGGCCGGGGAGGTCGCCAGCGCCGCCGTCATCGAGGCGCTGCGCCCGCTTGACACCCAGGTGCCATCGGGCGAGCTGCTCAACGCTCTCGGGCACGCGGTGCGCCGGGCCGAGGGCGCTCTGCACGACCTGGCCGCGGCCGACCCGTCGCTGGCCGGCCTGGGCACGACCGTGACCGCCCTGCTGCGGTCAGGGTCGCGGCTCGGCCTCGTGCACATCGGCGACACCCGGGCCTACCTGGTCAGGGACGGCGAGGTGTTCCAGATCACCCGGGACCACACGCTCGTGCAGTCGCTGCTGGACGAGGGCAAGATCACCGAGGACGAGGCACCGTCCCATCCGCAGCGGATGCTGCTGCTGCGGGCGATCGACGGGCAGCACCGGTATGAGCCCGACCTTCAGTTCCACGAGGCGCAGGCCGGCGACCGGTACCTGCTGTCATCGGACGGACTGCACGCGACCGTGCCCGCGGACGCGGTAGCCGGGGTCCTGCTCACCGTCGCCGATCCCGAGCAGGCCGCGGCCGACCTCATCGCGCTGGCCATCGACCGCGGCGCCCCGGACAACGTGACCTGCATCGTGGCCGACATCGTGACCGCGACGAAGCCAGCCGAGGCACAGGCAGCCGAGACACGGTGAGCTTGACAAGATCGCGCGCAAATGAGTGAGTATATGAGGATATCGGTGTGATCATGGTTGGTTAAACCGTCAGGAGACGACACATGCGCCGCGTTCTGTATGGGGTCGCCAGGGCGGTACTGGCCGTAGCCGTGCCCGCGGCGCTGCTGGCCGCGGCGGTGCCCGGCGCTGGCGCGTCGGCGCCAGCGCCGGCGCCGGGGCCGTCGGTCGTGGAGCCCCCGCCCGCCTCCGCTTACCCTTCGGTCGGGCCGGGAACGCACTTCCTTGACGACGCCGCGCTGCTCGCGGGGATGTCGCAGCCCGGCTGGTACGAGGCCAATATCCCGTTCCTTGCGGTACCCGACCAGACCCTGCAGAGCGTCTACTACTACCGCTGGCGGGTGTGGAAGGAGCACCTGCAGGAGACCCAGCCGGGCACCGGGCAGATCCTCACCGAGTTCCTGCCCGGCATCGGCTACGCGGCGCCGTTCAACGGCATCTCGGCCGCCTCCGGTCACCAGATCATGGAGGGCCGCTGGGTCAGGGACCAGTCCTACGACGACAGCGACCTGCGTTACTGGCTGACCGGGCCAGGGCTTGAGTCACAGACGGTGGACCCCTACGCGCCTGACTGGGCCGATGAGTACAGCAACTGGCTGGTCTACGCGGCCTGGGAGCAGGCCCTCGTCACCGGCGACCTGTCCTCGCTTGAGGCGATGGAGCCCGCGCTGATCAGCCAGTATGACAGCTGGTCGGGGCACGTCGATCAGGCTACCGGCCTGTACTGGCAGCTCCCGGTGTGGGACGCGATGGAGCAGTCGGCCGCAAGCTACGCCAGCAGCGACAGCTACGCGGGCGTGCAGACGCTGCGCCCCACGATCAACGCTTACCAGTACGGCGCGGCCGAGGTGATCAGCCAGTTGGCGGCGATGCAGCACCAGACCGGTACGGCGCGGGAGTTCGCGGCGAAGGCCGCCGCGCTCAAGGCGGGCGTCCAGCGCTACCTGTGGTCATCAAGCCAGCAGTTCTTCGACGACGTGCTGCTGCCCGGCAACCCGAACCTCAGTCAGCTTGACCAGCGGCAGGAGACCGGGTTCGTTCCGTGGTACTTCGACCTGCCTCAGCCCAGCGACTCGGTCGCCTGGTCGCAGCTGATGAACCCGCAGGGCTTCTACGCTCCGTACGGACCCACCACGCTGGAGCAGCGCAGTCCGCTTTACATGTACGACGCGTACACGCCGGGCGCCCCCGACGGCGGCTGCTGCCACTGGGACGGTCCGAGCTGGCCGTACGCCACGTCGCAGACGCTGACGGGGCTTGCCAACTTGCTCGATGACTACCCGGCGCAGGACTACGTCACCGCGGCCGACTACGACACGCTGCTCGATGACTACGCCGCCACGCAGATGAAGAACGGCGCTCCTTACGTCGCCGAGGCGCACGACCCGAGCAGCCCCACCTGGATCTACGACGCGTCCGACCACAGCGAGGACTACGACCACTCCACGTTCAACGACCTGGTGATCTCCGGGCTGATGGGGCTTCGCCCGCAAGCCGGCAACACGCTGGTGATCAAGCCGCTGGTGCCGGCCTCGTGGAGCTATTTCGTCCTCGAGAACGTGCCTTATCACGGGCACAACGTCACGCTGATGTACGACAAGACCGGCGACCGCTACCAGCAGGGCCCCGGGTTCCACGTGTACGTGGACGGGCAGCAGGTGGCGTGGGCGCCTGACGTGCGCGACCTGACGATCACGATCCCGGCCACCGCCACCGCCACCGCCACCGCCGAGCAGCCGGACAGCGTGTTCGTTGACGACACGGTGAACACGACCGGCAGCGGGTACCCGCTGCCCTCGGCCTCCTACACCTGGCCGGACGACAGCGTGTGGAACGCGGTCGACGGCAAGGTCTGGTACGACGAGATCCCCGAGGTCGACACCCGCTGGACCAACTACCAGTCGCCGAACGCCGCCGACGACCTGGCGGTGGACCTGGGGGCCTCGATCCCGATCGACGAGGTCCGTTACTACTCCTACTGCGACGGCGGCGGGATCCAGGACACGACCGGTTACCAGGTCCAGTACTGGACGGGTTCGTCCTGGGCCGACGTCCCCGGGCAGAGCAGATCCCCGGCCGCCCCGGCCTGCAACGACCTGAACCGGGTGGTGTTTCCCCCGGTCACCACCAGCCAGGTGCGGCTGGTGCTCACCAACCCGCCGGGTGCCTACGTTGGCGTGACCGAACTGGAGGCGGGTGCCTGGTCAAGCACGGCCGCGCGGCTGGCCCTGGGGCCGCCGGCCGGGCAGTCGCTGTCGGTCACGGCCGGCCAGCCGACCGCGGTGACGGCGGCCTTCACCAACGCCACCAGGCGACCGGAGACGCTGCGCTCCGTCGCCCTTGACCTGCCCGCTGGCTGGACCGCGGCTCCCGGCGGCGGCGCGGGCGGGACCGGCGTGCGGGTGCGGCCCGGCGCCACGGTGAACCTGACCTGGACGGTGACGCCGTCGGCGGGCGCGCAGCCCGGCGATTCTTACGCGCTGTGGGCGTACGCCAGCTTCGGGGCCGGCCCGGCCGCCGGGCAGCTTCAGACCCAGGCGGAGGCGAGGGCCCAGGTCGCCTTCTCGCTCGATCCCTTCACCGACGTGGGGGTCAACGACAACTTCACCAGCGACGACCTGGCGGACTACACCCAGGTCCAGCCGGCCGTGACCGCCTCGACCGGTGAGATCGAGCCGGCCTGGACCGTCGGCGGCGGCCAGGCCCAGGCCGCCGCGGGCCAGCCGTGGTTCGGCCTGCTGCAGAGCGGGACCGCGCCGGCGTCGGACGAGTCGGTCGCGGTGGTGGCCCCGGCCAAGCTCCTCGGCGATGCGAAGAGCCAGGACAGCGTGTTCGTCGGGTTGGCCAAGGACGCCGGCGACTACGTGATGGCCTGGTACAACAACGTCTCCCACACCTCCGGCTTCGACCTGGTCCAGAACGGGGTGCTCGAGCCGGCCGGATTCCAGTCGTACTGCTGCGCCGACGTCACGATGAACGCGGGCGACCGGTTCGCCCTTGAGGTGTCAGGCAACGCGATCACCTCCTGGGTCGAGCCCGGCGGCGCCGGCGCGTGGCAGGAGCTGCTGTCGACCACGGTGGCACCGCTGCTTGACCTGACCAGTCCCGCGGTCCTGGCCCAGTACCACTTCACCTTCGGCCTGCGCGGCGACTCGGGCACGATGGCGGCAGCCAGCTTCGAAGGCGCCAGCGACCCCGGCTGAGGCGGCCGGTTCCCGGTCACGCACGGCACCCGACGTCGCCGCGAATGCGAGCAGGCTCACGGCGTCACCGCAGGTACCCTTCCCGCGCCGCGTATGCGACCGCATGCGGCCGATTGCGCAGGTTCAGCCGCAGCATCATTCCCTGCAGCACGCCCTTGACCGTTCGCTCCGAATAGCACAGCTTCGCGGCGATCTCACGCGTCTCCAGCCCCTCCGCGACCAGCTTGACCACGTCGATCTCGCGACTCGACAAACCAGAGACCACCGCACCGCCCGACCCCGCCCGCCGCGCCCGGCCCACATTGCTCAGCAGCCCGCCCAGCAGATCAGGCGGCAGATCACCGCCACCACGATGCGTCGTCGCGATCGCCCGCACGACCCGCTCGGGCGACGCCTCGCGGCGCCGCACCACCGCCACCACCCCGCACTCAAGCGCGTCGAAAAGCTCAGCCTCCCGGATCTGCCCGACCATCAGCAGCGTCTGCGCCCGGCCGTTCCCCCAGAGCTTGCGCAGGACGGCGAGCGCCCCCTCGTCCACCGAGTCCACGCAGAACACGAGCACCCCGTCACCCGGCTGATCCCCGTCCTCGCACAGGACCAGCTCGGGTTGTTCCCGCAACATGCTCACGACGCCGCCGCGGACGACGGGATCATCGGAGTGAACCCTTACAGAGATACGTTGTTGCATTCTTTAACCTTCGTCTTGGCCCCTGATGAAGGTCCTGCAAGGCTGGCCGACAGCTGCCAGGCCAGGTGTTCCGCGTACCAATACCGGATCTTCCACTAACCCGCGGTCCGTGACCAGGCAGTATGACCGGAAGGATGACCGGCAGAATCGGGTGCTGTGACCGCTCTGTGGGCGGGTCAGGAGCCGGCTGTGACCGGGGTGATGTATGTCCCCGGGTGTGTCGCGGCGTCCTGGAGGACCACGGACTGGCTCCAGGTCAATTCGGCCTGGGTGTAGTCGTTGGGCGGGGTCATGATCAGCTTGGTCACCGCGATGTTGGTGTTGCCCGAGGTGCCGGGCAGGTAGACGAGGCCGAAGTGCGCGGTCCCGCCCGGTTGCAGTGTCACCGTCGAGTAGCTGACGGACTGGCGTACCAGTGACCAGGTGTAGTCCTGCTGGCCGTTGGCGGCGCCGACCATGTTCACGCCGGGGAAGCCGTCGAGCGTGCACGCGGACGATCCCTTGTTGGTCAGGTTGATGACCTGTGTCCGCTGGGATGAGGTCCCGCTGGCGGCGCCCAGGGCGTAGCCGAGGCTCGCGGTCTGGCAGGTGGCGCCGCCGGCCGCTCGGGCCGGCGGCGAGGAGGACGGGCTGGCAGACGGGGACGCGGGCTGCGCGCTGGAACTGGCCGCCGGAGTGGCGGCGGGAGCGGTGGCCGAGCCGCTGCTCGAATTCGACGAGCAGCCAGCGACAATGAATCCGGCTGCGGTAAAAGTGACCACTACTGCCGTGGCAGAGTTAAATTTCGTGGCAGAGTTAAATTTTGTGGCACGGTGAAATTTCATGCAATGCCTCCGTAAATCCCCGTTACCGACGCCGTCAGCTCGAACAAGCGGCGGCGGCCAGACCGCGGCCATCGCGAGCGTCCTGTCGGCAGTTCACGATCAGATCTTCCGCTAACCGGCGGGCGGTGACCACGCGCTACAGCCGGAGGAACGACCGGCAGAATCAAGCCGCGGGCCAGACTTAACGCCCGCCATTGCTACCGGAAACCCCCGGTCACGGCCCGGTTGCCGGTCCCGTCGCGGTGACGTTGCCCAGTTCGACGGCAACATCGGCGGCCTCGGCGGCGCCGATCCGCTGGAAGATCTCCAGTGCCTGCCGCAGGCCGTGCTGCGCGTCGGCCGGACGGCCGGCGGCCAGGGCGCAGCGGCCCAGGCCGGCCAGCGCGTGCGCCTCGTCCCAGGCGCTGTCGATCTCCCGGGCCAGGTCCAGGGCCTGCCGGTGATACGCCGCGGCGCCGCCGAGGTCGCCGCGGGCCCGGTGCAGCGTCCCCGCCTCGTTCAGCGCCTCGGCCTCGCCTCCGCGGTCGCCGGTGCTGCGGTAGATGCCCAGCGCCTCGTCCAGGGCGCGGGCGGCCGCCGGATGGTCGCCGGCGATCCGGCGCACGGCCGCCAGGTTGCTGAGGGCGTTGGCCTCGCCGACCCGGTCGCGGATGCTGCGGTAGATGTCGAGTGCTTCTTGCAGTGCCCGGGCCGCGGCCGGGTGGTCGCCGGTGATCCGGTAGACGACCCCCAGGTCGCTGAGGACGTTGGCCTGGCCGAGGGGGCTGCCGACGCCGCGGTAGATGTCGAGTGACTCCTGCAGTGCCCGGGCCGCCGCCGGGTGGTCGCCGGTCATCCGGCGCACGATCCCGAGCACGTTCAGGACGCTGGCCTGGCCGATGCGGTTGCCGATGCCCCGGTAGAGGCCCAGCGCCTCTTCCAGCGCCCGGGCCGCCTCCGGGTAGGCCGCGGTGGCGCGCCGCACGACCGCCAGCTCGCTGAGGGCGGTGGCCTGGCCGAGGCGGTCGCCGATGCTCCGGTAGATGCCCAGCGCCTCGTCCAGCGCCCGGGCCGCCTCCGGGTACGCTGCGGTGGCCCGCCGCACGACCGCCAGCTCGCTGAGGGCGTTGGCCTCGCCCAGGCGGCTGCCGACGCCGCGGTACATGCCAAGCGCCTCGTCCAGTGCCTGCGCCGCGGCCGGGTACTGGCCGGTCATCCGGCGCAGGACGCCGAGTTCGGTGAGGGCGCTGGCCTCGCCGAGCCGGTCGCCGAGGTGCCGGGCGGCCTGCGCGGCGGCGGCATGGCGGGCGATGGCGTCGGCCCAGGGCCCGTCGCGCCGCAGCAGGACGGCGATGGCGGCGGTCAGGGCGATGACCCGGGCGTGCCGGCCGGCTCCGGTGGCGTGGTCCAGGCAGGCCAGCAGGTTGTCCCGCTCGGCCCGGGCCCAGGCCAGCGCCGCGGCGGCGTCGCCCAGGTCGGGGGCCGGCCCCGGCGGCGGCCGGAGACCGGCCGGGGCCGGGGCGGGCCGGGTCTGGCGGGACAGGTGGGCCTCGGCGATGGCACCGGCATGCTGGTAGTAATCGAGCAGCCGGTCCAGCGCCCGGCCGCTGTCGGCGGCGGGGATCGCGGCGGCGTGATCGCGGGCGTAACGGCGGATCAGGTCGTGCATCCCGTACCGGCGGTAGCCGGCCTCGGCCAGCAGCCCCTCGCCGTGCAGGGCATCCAGCTCGCGTTCGGCCTCCTCCAGGCTGCTGTCGGCCAGCGCGGCGGCGGCGTAGCCGTCGATGGTGGTGCCCGGGTGCAGCCCCAGGCGGCGGAAGAACTCCTGCCGGACCGGGTCCAAGTGCCGGTAGGACACCCCGAACGCGGCACCGACGCTGTCGTGTTCCGCCGCCAGGGTGAGCATGCCCGCGCGGGTCTCGGCGGCCAGGTCGGCCAGCGTCCAGGACGGGTGCCGGGCGTAGACCCGCGCCAGCAGGGAGATGGCCAGCGGCAGGCACCCGGCCAGCCGTACCAGTTCCGTGACCGCCCCGGCCGGGCCGTCGGCGGCGCGGGGAGCCAGCCGGATGAACATTGCCTCCGCCTGCTCTGGTGGGAGGACCTCAAGCAGCAGGGGAACGGCCGCGGGCAGGTCGCCGAGGTGGCGGCGGCTGGTCACCAGCACCAGCCAGCCCTCGCCACCCGGCAGCAGCGGGGCGACCTGGGCGCTGCTGGCCGCGTTATCAAGCACCAGCAGCGCCCGCTGCCCGGCCGTCCGGTCCCGCCACAGCGCGGCCCTGCCCTCCAGGCCAGCGGGCAGAGAGCGGGCATCCAGGCCGGTCGCGGCCAGCAGCCCGGCCAGCGCCGCCCCCGGAGCCACCGGATCGCGGCCCGGGGTGTGCCCGTGCAGGCTGAAAAACAGCTGCCGGTCAGGGAACCGGTCCTTGAGCACGTGCGCGGCATGCATCGCCAGCGCGGTCTTGCCGACCCCGGGCATCCCGCCGATCGCGTGGATCGCCACCACCCCGCCCGATCCGGCAGTGCCGGTAACCGCAGTGCCGGTAACCGCGGCGATGATGCGGTCGAGTTCGGCCTGCCGCCCGGTGAACGCGGCCGTATCCGGCGGCAGCGAGTACCGCACCCCCGCCGCCGCACCCGCACCCGCACCCGGGCCGGCCAGGCGGCGGGCCGCCCGCGCGACAAACTCCGCCCGCTGCGCGCCACCCAGCCCAAGCGCCTCAGCCAGCCGGTCCACCGAATCCGGATGCGGCCACCGAGTCCGGCCCCGCTCCAGATCGCTGATCGCCCGGACGCTGACCCCGGACCGGCTGGCCAGTTCCTCCTGCGACAACCCCGCCGCCAGACGGCTCGCCCGCAGCCGGGAACCGAAAGCCTCGTGATCACCACTGCCGTCAGCGCTCATCACAAGCCAAATTATGGCGATAGCACCATGTTTGGTGCTCTGCAATGTTCCGTGCTGTGCAATCGAAATGATTTCGTGCGTTAAGACGAGGCCTCAAACAACATCAAACGGGCTCAGACAATGACCGTCCGCACCCCCTCGGCGCGGGCGGTCAGCGCGATGCCGTCGTTGACCCCGTCGAGCTTGATGCGGCGGGAGACCATCGACGCCAGGTCCAGCCGCCCGGACCCGCCAGCGGGCCGGCCACGTAGGCGGAGAAGTCGACCACGCGCACTCCGGCCAGCAAGCCGCGGGTGGGTCCAATGTTTTCGCTGGGAGGCGGAGCAACGGTCCGTTACTCATGACTGAATGTGAATTTCTGCTCCGCCGCACCAGCGTGACGGGCGAGCCGAGCAGCACGTCGTCGTGGCCGCTGTCGGCGCGGCGGACGGACAGGCCGGTCATCTGGTCGGCGTAGTAGCCCTCCGCGCTTGGCTCGTCGCCGAGGACCGACAGCAGCGCGGCGTACATGCCCTTGCCGCCGAACCAGACCTGGATCAGCTCGTCGTCGGCGCAGCGGTAGAGGAAGTTGGGTTCACCATCGAGTGCGTCTGGTGGCTGGAGGCGATGGGGTTCTGCGGCCCGGGCGAGGCAGGCGCGTTCGTGGAGGGCGGGACGCGGATCTCCCGGGGGCGGCGAGCTGCCGCTCAACACCTGGGGCGGGCAGCTCTCCGGCGGGCGGCTGCACGCGGCCTTCGGCCATGTGGCGGAGGCGGTGCGGGGCGAGGCCGGCGGCCGGCCGGTCGCTCACGCGCAGGTGGCGGCGGTGACCAACGTCGGCGGGTACGAGGCCGGGGCGGCGCTGCTGACGCGCTGGTAGGCCAAGTAGGCTCATTAAGTAGGCTCATTCGTGACTACTCGGAGGCTGAAATGGCGAATTCTGTCAAGGCTGGCGACAAGGCACCCGATTTCACGCTTCCGGCTCAGTCCGGTGAGCAGGTACGGCTGTCCGACCGGCTCGGCCAGCGGGTCGTCGTGCTGTACTTCTACCCCAAGGACAACACCAGCGGCTGCACGGCCGAGGCCTGCGCCTTCCGTGACAGCTACGAGGCCTTCACCGACGCCGGGGCCGAGGTCATCGGCGTCAGCTCTGACTCGGCCGACAAGCACGCCGCCTTCGCGGGCAAGCACAACCTGCCGTTCACGCTCCTGGCCGACCAGGGCGGCAAGGTCCGCAAGCTCTACGGAGTGCCGGCCACGCTGGGCCTGATCCCCGGGCGGGTCACCTACGTGATCGACCGCCAGGGCACGATCAGGAACACGTTCAACTCGATGACCAACATCGGCGGGCACGTGAACGAGGCGCTTGAGATGGTCAAGCAGCTGCAGGCCGATCAGCCGGCCTGAGCAGCTCGGCTTTTCGTGCTTTCCGGGCTTTCTGGGCTTTTGGGGGCCTGGAAGGTGCGGCGGTAGGACTGCGGCGTGGTCCGCAGGATGCGGCCGAAGTGCTTGCGCAGGTTGTCGGCGGTGCCGAAGCCGCTCTTGCCCGCGATTACGTCGACCGGCAGGTCGGTCGTCTCCAGCAGCCGCTGCGCCAGCCGCACCCGTTCCTTGACGATCCACGTCAGCGGCGTGGTTCCGGTGCTGGCCGGGAACCGCCGGGCGAACGTGCGGGGGCTCATGGCCGCCCGCGCGGCCAGGTCGGCGACCGTCACCTCCTGGTCGAGGTTGGCTTGCAGCCAGCTGATCGTGTCGGCGAACAGGTCGCCGCTGCTGGATTCCGGTACCGGCGTCTCGATGTACTGGGCCTGACCGCCGGCCCGGTGCAGCGGGATCACCAGGTCGCGGGCGACCTTGGTGGCGACCTCGGTGCCGTAGTCGCGCTGCACCACGTGCAGGCACAGGTCCAGGCTGGCGGCGCTGCCGGCCGAGGTGAGCAGGTCGCCCTCGTCCACGTAGAGCACCCCCGGGTCGACGCGGACACGGGGATAGCGGCGCGCCAGGTCGTCGCATTCCGCCCAGTGCGTGGTGGCCGTGTGCCCGTCGAGAATCCCGGCCGCGGCGAGGACGAACGCGCCGGTGCACAGGGACAGGATGCGCTGCCCGCGTTCCCGGGCCCGGCGCAGCGCGTCCAGTACCTCGGCCGGCACCTCATCCGGAGTCAAGGGCGGCGGCACGACCACGGTCTGCGCGCAGGCGAGGGCGTCGAGGCCGTGCGGAACCTCCATCCGGAGCCGCATGTCGGTCGTGACCGACGGCGTCGGACCGCAGACGAGGACCCGGTAAAGCGGCGCGCCGGACGCCGTGGTGACCTCGGTGCCGAAGACGTCGTGGGCGGCCGCGAGCTCGAACATCGTGACGCCGTCGAACACGACGATCGCCACGGTCGGGGCGGTCGGGGCGGTTTCCGGGTGGTCGATCAGGTTGGCAGTATCGTCGTGCACCATGTCAATAATGCCACTTTCGGCTCGGACAAGCAACGCGCAGGCTGGAGGTATGAACAACGCAGACTTCTCCTCCACCCGCGCGCTCGCCCTCGGCGACCCGATGGTCATACAGCCGGGCCGGCTGACCGACCGGTTGCTGGCACGCGCGCGCGGCGCCTCGCTCGACCAGCAGCTGGCCGCGGGCTGGGCGCCGGAATCGAGCCGGCTGCTGGCCGCGCGCGCCCAGCGCATCGTGTCGCTCCCGCGCCGCATCGCGCTGGCCGGAAACTGGGACCACCTGCTACGGGTGGCCCGGCGGGCCCCGTCCCGCCGCGTCGCGCCGGTGCCGCTGCGAGCCGCCGCCATCCTCGCCGCCGAGCCCGCCATCCGGGAGCTGGTGGAACGCCTGACCGCGCCGCTGCCGGTCGGCGCCCGGGGCGTGGCCGCGGCCAGCGTCCTGCTGACCGACCCCGCCTCGCCGGTCTACAGCGGGCGCAGCCCGCGCAGCCTGGCCGGCTTGCTGCAGGATGCGATCCTCCAGCTCGACCCGGCCCGGCCCCTGATGTGCGCTTCATAACCGTCGATATTGGGGCGCGCCCGCTGGTGGCGAGGTGCTTGGATGGGGGCATGACGACTCAAGAGGCGCAAGCGCGGATACTCACCGCCAGCCGCGAGATCAAGGCCGACGCGGGGACGATCTTCGAGCTGATCGCCGATCCGGCGGTGCAGCCGAGCTGGGACGGTAACGACAACCTGGGCGAGGCGGCTCCGGGGCAGCGCGTCCACGGGGTCGGTCAGATTTTCGTGATGACGCTCGGTTCCGGCAGCGTCCGCGACAACCGGGTGGTCGAGTTCACCGAGGGACGGCTGATCGCGTGGATGCCCGGCGACGTGGGGCAGGAGCCGGCCGGGCACCTGTGGCGGTGGGAACTCGAGCCCGTCGACGAGACGCGCACGCTGGTCACCCACACCTACGACTGGACCGGGCTGCCCGACGACTCGCCCGAGCCGCGGATCACGCGAGCCCGGTCGACGACGACGGACATGCTCAGGGCCTCGCTCGACCGGCTCGCGGCGCTGGCCGAGGGATCCTGACCCGCTCATGCCCGCGCGGTCAGCGAGGCTGGATCTCGCCCATCGGGCCGAAGCCGTCATGCGGGGCGTCGATGTAGATAATCTGCGGTTGCACGGCCACCAAGTCGGGTGCGGTATCGAAGAACTTCTTCACGTAGGAGTGCTTAACGTGCGCGGCGCCCGCCTCGGCATCCCTGAAGCCTTCGATGCAGACGAACTCGCTGTCGTTGTCGAGGCTCCGGGCAAACTGGAAGAACAGGCAGCCGTCCTCGGTATTGACGTCCCTGGCGTAGGAGTCGGCCAGCGCCACCCACTCGTCGATCTTTTCCGGCCGGATCTGGAACTTGATGGTGATCAGGATCATGGGGTCCCCTCCTGCTAGGCGACAGTCGTCATAATCGTGGTGCGAGCGCCACCGAGCGTCAACTGCAGCGATCGACTAGTGGGGAGCGGAGATGCCGGTACTGCCGAGATTCGACCTGGAGGGCCAGATCGCGCTCGTGACCGGCGCCGCCCGCGGACTGGGCCGGGCTATCGCGCTGGCGCTCGCCGCGGGGACGTTCCTGGCCAGCCAGGCCGCCGGGCGCGTCATGATCGGTCAGGAGTCCGGGAAGATCATCAACATCGGCTCTCAGGCGGGCGCGGTCGCGCTGCCGGGGGAATCGGTCTACTGCATGACCAAGGCCGCCATCGCGCACCTGACCCGCTGCCTGGCCGTCGAATGGGGCCAGCACGGGATCAC
>Ga0302314_10013300_pt1 | contig 14163 bp, 14 predicted proteins | sample III_Palsa_N2_3_FD_200533 | JGI IMG/M metagenome (GOLD analysis project Ga0302314, IMG submission 200533) | Peat permafrost microbial communities from Stordalen Mire near Abisko, Sweden - III_Palsa_N2_3 | ecosystem: Environmental > Terrestrial > Soil > Palsa > Peat permafrost | place: Sweden... | reverse complement strand
CGCAAGCTGGCCGAGGAAGGCACCATCGCGCTGGGCGGCAAGGGAGAGGCGTTTGTCTGACAGCACCCGTACGCGCACGAGCGTCGCCGAGCGCTGGTCATTGCCCGAGGTCGATGGGCCGATCTTCGGCGTGCGCCGCGACTCGCCGCTGCGCGAGCGCGAGCGTGAGGCCGAAGCCGCGCGCGCCAGCGATGCCGCGCGCCAGGCGGAGCTCGACCGCGGCTACCAGGCCGGACTCAAATCGGCGCAGGCCCACCTGCAAGCCCAGACGGACGCACTCAATGCACGCGTCGCGCGCCTGGATGAGATTCTCACCTCCCTGTCTCATCCGCTGCCGGAACTGGAAACAGAGGTCGAACAGCAGCTGGTACTGCTGGCGCTGGCGGTGGGCAAACAGCTCGCCCGCCGCGAACTGAAGACCGATCCGGGCCAGATCGCGGCATTGATCCGCGAAGCAGTCGGCAGGCTGCCGGCCGCGGCACGTGAGGTGCGCGTGCACCTGCATCCGGAGGATGCGGCGGCGATCGCCGAACGGCTGGCCAGCACCGGGCCGGAACGCGCCTGGAGCGTGGTGGAGGATCCGACACTGACCCGGGGCGGCTGCCTGGTGCGTTCGGAGAATTCGCAGATCGACGCGCGGCTGGAAAGTCGCGTCAACGCCATCGTCAGCAGCATGCTGGGCGAGGAACGCGCGAGCGCCCGTCTAAGCGGTGAAGCCACTGCGGACCAGGCGCCACCCGAGGCCGACGCATCATGAGCAACCTGAGCGATTCGCTGGCCCGCTGTGTGCGACAGGTCGAGCGCCTGCCACCGCCGCCGGTGCAAGGCAGTCTCACACGCATGGTGGGGCTGGCACTGGAAGCCGTCGGCTGCCAGGCCAGCATCGGCGACAGCTGCGATGTGATGACCTCGGACGGCACCAGCATCGAGGCCGAGGTGGTCGGCTTCTCCGGGGAGCGGCTGTACCTGATGCCCACCGGGGACTCCCATGGCCTGGGGCCCAACGCACGGGTGGTTCCGCGCCAGCGCGCCGGCAGCGTGCCCGTCGGTCCGCAGCTGCTGGGACGCATCATTGATGGCGCAGCCCAGCCGCTGGATGGCCTGGGACCGCTCAACTGTGAGCAAACCGTGCGCCTCACCGGCGTGCCGATGAATCCGCTGGGTCGTCAGCCGATCTCCCAGTCCCTGGACGTGGGGGTACGCACCATCAACAGCCTGCTCACCGTAGGTCGCGGCCAGCGCATCGGCCTGTTCGCGGGCAGCGGCGTCGGCAAGAGCGTGCTCTTGGGAATGATGGCCCGCTATACCAGCGCCGATGTGATCGTCGTCGGACTGATCGGTGAGCGCGGTCGTGAAGTGAAGGAATTCGTTGATCGCATTCTCGGACCGCAGGACCGGGAACGCGCCGTGGTGGTGGCCGCGCCGGCGGATACGCCGCCATTGATGCGGCTGCACGGTGCGTGGCTCGCGACGGCCGTCGCCGAGTACTTCCGGGATTGTGGCAAGAGCGTGCTGCTGATCATGGACTCGCTGACGCGTTTTGCGCAGGCACAGCGTGAGATCGGTCTTGCCATCGGCGAAGCCCCGGCCACCAAGGGCTATCCGCCCTCGGTGTTCGCACGTCTGCCGCAGCTGGTCGAGCGCGCCGGCAACGGCATGCAGGGCAGCGGTTCGATCACGGCCTTCTATACCGTGCTCGCCGAGGGCGATGACCAGAATGATCCGATCGTGGACGCCTCGCGCGCCATTCTCGACGGCCACATCGTGCTGTCGCGCCGGATCGCCGAAGGGGGCCGGTATCCGGCAATCGATGTCGAGGCGTCGGTCAGCCGCGCCATGCACGAGATCGTCCCCCCCGAACACCAGGACCTCGCGCGCCGCTTCCGGCAGCAGCTGGCGATTTATGAACAGAATCGCGACCTGATCGCAATCGGTGCCTACCAGCGCGGCAGCGACCCGCGGATCGACGCCGCCATTGCGATCTGGCCGAAGCTCGAGCGGTTCTTGCAGCAAGACATGCGCACGCGCGTGGATTTTGCGGACAGCATCGCGAACCTGCACAGCATTATGGGCGATACGGGTAATCAGGCATGAGCCCGACCCGGAGATTTCAGCTGGTGCAGCGCGTCACCGACGAGAAGGAGCGGCGCCAGGCGCAGCGCCTGGCCCAGAGCCGTGCCCGCGTCGCCCAATGTGAGGCGAAACTCAAGGAATTGCAGGGTTATCACGCGGGCTATCTGCGCGAATTCGACCAGCGCGCCGCCGCCGGCATCGGCGGCTCGGGCATCCGCGAATTCCACGCGTTCGTGGCCAAGCTCGCCGAAGCCATAGGCCAGCAGGAAGAGCTGCTGAAGAAGGCTCGGGCAGACAGCGAAGCGGAACAGAGCAGCTGGCAGGGCGCCGCGCAGCGCTCGCAGATCATGGACAAGGTCGTGGAACGTCACGCGGCTAAGGAACTCAAGGCCCGCGATCAGCGCGATCAGCGCGAGTCCGATGAACGCGGCCAACGTACAACAACCGGGAGGCTCGATTCGGGTGGGAATTAATACCAATGCTTTGACCATGGGCGGTTCAATGACGGCCAAACCGTCATTCCCGGCACGCTCATCGGATGCCGCTTCCGGCCCCGTGACCGATGACCAGGACACCGCCCCGGCAGCGAACCGCACGAGTGGCGCTACCGGCAACGCCGCAGCCGGCGACGCCGGTGCGACCGGCAGCAGTAACGGCACGGCCGCGGGCAGCGCGAAGACCGGACCCTCGGCACAGACGCGCAACGCCCAAGCCGGCCCGTCGCAGGCAACTGCGCGGTCGCGCACCCGCGCCGCAGCCGCCACCGGCAGCCAGGCCGCCACCACTACTCAGGGCACGGCGGAGGATGCCGGCACCGACTTCGGCAGCGTCCTGGCGACCGCCCTGGGCGGTAGCGGCGCCGGCACCACCGATGCCGCCACACCGACTGCGACGCCGTCGGGCGTCGGCGATGCCACGAGTACCGCAAACGCGGCCCAGCCGATGACCGCACCGACTGACGCCGTGGCCTGGATCGCCCAGGTGATGATGACCCCGGGAGCGGCACAGACAGCCACAACGCCGGCCACAACGCCGGCCACTGTCGCCGCGAACACTGTCGCCGCGAACACTGCCGCTGGCGGCCGCATTGCAAATGCCGCGGGTGCTGCGGCTGGCACCGCCACAAGCGCTGCCGCTGTCACCGCCGCGACCGCCGAAACCGTTGCGGGTGAGAATGCCGCGGTCGCAGGCCAGTCGGCGGCCAATGCAGCTGGCGCGGCGCGCTCCGGGGTTGATGCTGACCCGCTGCCGCAAACTCCCCCGCAGAATTCCGCGCAGACGGTCCAGACCAGTGATGCCCAGGCAGCGGCCAGTCCCGCGGCCGCGGGAGCTGCGAATCTCAACGCGCTGGCCGACGTGCAGAAGCTGATTTCGGGACTCACCAGTGCTGGCGCGGATGCGGATGCGGATGCGGACGACGGCACCGGTACGCCCACCAGCCACGCCACCACGGATGGCGCCGGCAGCACGGATGCCGCTCAGGGCGCCGCGGCGCTGCAGTCCGCCTCATCGCTGAGCCGCCCCGCGGCGAGCCTCGGCACGACCACGCTCAGCATCCAGTCCGCGGTCGGCTCGGCCGGGTTTGCGGATGAAGTGAGCAGCCGTGTGACAGGCCTGGCGCAATCGGGCATCACCCAGGCCCAGTTGCAGCTGAACCCCGCTGACCTGGGACCGGTGCAGATTCATATCACCATGCAGTCCGGCCAGGCCAGTGTCTGGTTCGGCGCAAGTCACGCCGACACGCGTGCGGCACTGGAGCAGTCCTTACCGCTTTTGCGGGAAATGTTTGCGGGTGCCGGTCTGCCGCTGACCGACTCCGGCGTCTTCCGCGAGCCGCCGCAACAGCAGCAGGCACAATCGCTGCCTGCCTCGAGCAATCCTCGTACGACGACCAGCGACACCGCGGCCACCTCGAGTGTGACGCAGGTCTCAAACATCCGGCTCTCACTGCTGGATACCTACGCCTGAAGGGGCGCCGCCGCCGCGCCGGAATTCTGGCGCGGCTGTTTGATTGCGACCCCGTTCACACTTCCCTCCGAGGCGCTAATCCCTTAAATCATAGGGACTTATGCACTCCCCGCCGCGCATGGCATATACGTTGCACTACCTGACGCAAGAGATTCTCTTGTCTTGTTGCGCAGGAAGTTCAATCAATGGCCGCATCTGCCTCTGCTCCCGCCGCCGCCGCCACTGCCGCCGCGGCTCCCGTAGCCGCAGCCCCGCCCCGCAAGAAGCCCTGGCTGCTCATCGGCATTGCCGGCATCGTGCTGCTGGTTTGCGGTGGCGGCGCAGCGTGGCTGCTGCTGGTGCATAACAGCCCCAAGAAGACCGCGGCCGCCGCGCCGCGCCCCCCGACAGGTCCGCCGCTGTACGTGCCACTGGATCCGCCGTTCGTCGCCAATTTTGAGGGTGACCAGCAGGTGCGCTTCTTGCAGGTCACGGCCCAGATCATGACGCATGACCCCAAGACGGTCGAAGCGCTGAAAGCAGCCGACCCGATCATCCGCAATGACCTGTTGCTGCTGTTCAGCAACCAGAAGGCCACGGAGCTTGCGACCAATGAGGGCAAGGAGAAGCTGCGCGCCGCCGCACTCGCCGCCGTGCGCAAGGTTCTCGCGGCCAACGACGGCAAGCCTGAAAAGGTTGATGCCGTGCTGTTCACGACCTTCGTGATGCAGTAATAGCGGAAGGACTTGCCAACGTGACTTCCGAAGGCGTCGAGAAGATCCTCAACCAGGACGAAGTTGACGCGCTGATCAACGGTATCGACGCGGGCGCCGTGAACACGGACCCCGAGGTGCCGCACGGCGAGGCGCGCGCCTACGACTTCGTCAACGACCTGCACGTGGCGCGCGGTCGCATGCCCGCGCTGGAGATGATCAACGAGCGTTTCGCCCGCCTGTTGCATCAGTCGCTGTACCACCTGCTACGTCGCAGCCCCGAGATCTCGGTGTCGCAGGTGACGATGAAGAAATTCAACGACTACGTGAACACCCTGGACATGCCGACCAACCTGAACATCGTGCGCGTCAACCCGCTGCGCGGGCTGGGGCTGGTGGTCATGGACCCGAAGCTGGTGTTCACCGCAGTCGACAACCTCTTCGGCGGCGTGGGCCGCCACTCCAAGGTCGAAGGCCGTGACTTCACCGCGACCGAACAGCGCATCATCAAGTTGCTGCTGCGCCATGCCTTCAGCAACCTGAAGGAGGCCTGGTCGAAGGTCCTGGCGCTCGAATTCGAACACGTCCATTCGGAGATCAACCCGCACTTTGCGAAGATCGTGAATCCGACGGAAATCGTCGTGGTCTCGAGCTTTCACGTCGAGTTGCACGGCGGCGGCGGCGATCTGCACGTGACGATGCCCTATTCCATGCTCGAGCCGTTGCGTGAGCTGCTGGATGCAGGTGGCACCGGGGAATCCACCGAGCGCGATGTGCGCTGGAGCAGCGCGCTTCGCGACGAAGTCGATGACGCCGAGATCGAGATGAACGCGGTGCTGGGCGAGTCGACCGTAACCCTCGCCGAACTGCTGAACCTGAAACCCGGGGACGTGATCCCCTGCGACTTCAACGGTTCCCTCACTTTGAATGCCGAGTCGGTACCGCTGTTTCGCGGCGCTTTCGGCATTTCCCGCGGCCAGCAGGCCGTGAAGATCAACGAACGGTTGAATCGCGTCAAGGCAGCGATCGCAGCCAACCCCTTCCTGAAGAAGAGTCAGAGGTAACACCCATGTCAGCGCCAGCAGAAGCACAGCCAGCGGAGTTCGGCACTCTGCAGCCCGATTCGGCACCGGAAGCCAAGAGCGACATCAACATGGACGTGATCCTGGATGTTCCAGTCACGCTGTCCATGGAGGTGGGTCGCACGCGCGTTCCGATCCGCAATCTGTTGCAGCTCAACCAAGGCTCCGTCGTGGAGCTCGAACGCGTCGCCGGTGAACCGCTCGATGTGTTCGTCAACGGCACCCTCATCGCCCACGGCGAGGTGGTCGTGGTGAACGAGAAGTTCGGGATCCGGCTGACCGATGTCATCAGTCCCGCCGAGCGCATCCGCAAACTGCGGTGAACAGCAATTCCGACAGCTCCAGCGCCGCCGGCCAGGGCGGCACTGTCGCCCACGTTTTCGCAGCGCCGAGCGCAGTCTCCGGTAATCCCGCCACCGGCGTCGCCGGCCTGGGCCAGGTCACGCTCGCCTTGTGCATCGTGCTCGGCGCCATCTTCCTGTGTGCGTGGTTCGCACGCCGCATGCGCAACCTCAGCGGCGGCCGCGCCGGCGCGCTGAGCGTCGTTGCCGACCTGCGCCTCGGCCCCAAGGAGCGCGTGGTGCTGCTGCAAGTGGGAACCACCCAGCTGCTGGTGGGCGTCGCGCCCGGTCAGATCAGCGCCCTGCACGTGCTGGCCGAGCCGCTGGCGCCACAGGCTCCGGCCGCGCCGGTGAGTCTTGACGGCGTTTCGTTCAAGGCGCTGCTGCGCAGGAGTCTGGGCAAGTGAGCTTCAGCCCCCGCGTACGCCGCGCACTGCTGCCGGCACTGGCAGCAGTTTTCGCCGCACTCATGCCGCATCTGTGCGCCGCGGACGTGGGCCTGCCGGCCCTCTCGGTCACGGGCGGGGCCGGTGGCGGTCAGACCTACACCTTGACATTGCAGGTGCTGGTGCTGATGACGGCGCTGTCGCTGCTGCCGGCCATCTTGCTGATGATGACTGCCTTCACACGCATCGTGATCGTGCTGGGCCTGCTGCGCCAGGCGATCGGCGCCGGCAACACCCCGCCGAACCAGGTACTGATCGGGCTGTCGCTGTTCCTCACCCTGTTCGTGATGGCGCCGGTGGTCGATCGGATCAACGACCAGGCCGTGAAACCGTACATGGCCGGTACCATCGATTCCACGACGGCGCTGACCAATGCGGTCGGCCCGCTCAAGACCTTCATGCTGCACCAGACGCGGGAAAGCGACATTGCCAGCTTCGTGCGCATATCCGGCGGCAAGGGCTTCGCGAGTCCGGATGATGTGCCGCTGAGTTTGCTGGTGCCGGCGTTCGTGACCAGCGAGCTGAAGACCTCCTTCATGATCGGCTTCCTGATCTTCATTCCGTTCGTGATCATCGACCTGGTCGTGGCCAGCGTCCTGATGTCGATGGGCATGATGATGGTCTCCCCGGTGCTGATCTCCCTGCCCTTCAAACTCATGCTCTTCGTGCTGGTCGACGGATGGTCGCTGGTCATGGGCACACTCGCTGCGAGCTTCTACCAATGACACCCGAGATGGTCATGACCATTGCCGAGCGCGCCCTCGTCATCACCCTGATGCTGGCCGCGCCGATGCTGCTGGCGGCGCTGGTGACGGGCCTCGTGATCGGTGCGTTCCAGGCGGCAACCCAGATCAACGAAATGACGCTGTCTTTCATCCCGAAGCTGGCCGCGATCGCCGCCACGCTGGTGATAATGGGACCGTGGATGATCAAGGTGTTCGTCAGCTACACCCGGGAGCTGTTCACGAGCATCCCGGGCCTCGTCAACTGATTCGCAAGGCCAGCCGATGATCAGCCTCAGCACCGGACAACTGGAGACCTGGCTCGGCCAGGTGATCTGGCCGTTCGTGCGGGTCGGGTCCTGCCTCATGGTGGCGCCCGTGTTCTCGAGCCAGGCGGTCCCGGCGCGCATCCGCATCGTACTGGCCGGTGCCATCGCGCTGATCCTGGCGCCGCTGATCGTAATCCCCCCACAGCTTTCGGCGTTCTCGATCGAAGGTCTGGTCGTGACGGCTCAGCAGGTCGTCATCGGTATCGCGCTGGGTTTTTGCCTGCAGCTGGTCTTCGACGCGGTAACGCTCAGCGGGCAGTTGATTGCCAACAGCATGGGCCTGTCCTATGCGATGTCCCTGGACCCGGTCCGCGGCGTCGGCTCCACGTCGGTTGGTGAGCTGTACAGCATCTTCGTCACGCTGGTGTTCCTCGCTCTGGACGGCCACCTGCGCCTGATCGAAATACTGGCCGACGGTTTTCGCAGCCTGCCGATCGGCGGCACGGGCTTTGGTGCCGCGAACCTCTGGCAGGTCGTGATCTGGGGTGGGACGCTCTTCAGCAGCGCGCTGGCGATCGCTCTACCGGCCATTACTGCATTGCTGATCGTGAACTTTGCCTTCGGCATGGTCAGTCGCGCCGCCCCGTCCCTCAACCTGATGGCGGTCGGCTTTCCGGTCATTCTGATCTGTGGCCTGCTGGTGCTGGTCGTGACCGTGCCGCAGCTGCTGGTCGCATTTGAACGGCTTCTGACCGAGGTCTTCCTGCTGCTCCAATCACTCTCCGGCGCGCGGATCTGACCATGGCAGAGAACGACAGCGGCCAGGACCAAACCGAACAACCTACTCAAAAGCGCCTCGATGAGGCGCGCAGCAGTGGCCAGGTTCCGCGCTCCCGCGATCTGACGACCGCGGCGGTGGTGCTGATCGCGGGTATTGGCATCCGCGTCGCCGGCGCCGGCATGGCAAACGGCTTCGCGGGCCTGATGAAGTCCGCTCTCACGTTGTCGCGCGACCAGGTGCTGGATGAGAATCTCCTGCTGCCGGATCTGGTGGCGCTGGGCGCACGAGCCCTTACGGCCACCGCGCCGATCCTGGGGCTGACTCTGGCGGCGGCCCTGCTGAGCCCCCTGGCCATTGGCGGCTGGAACCTGAGCTTCCAGGCACTCGCACCGAATTTCACCCGCCTGGATCCCATTGCCGGTCTGAAGCGCCTGTTCACGATGCGCGGCGTCACTGAACTGCTGAAGGCCTACGCCAAGTTCCTGCTGATCGGTGTCGTCGCCGTATATTTCCTGCACGCCAAAACCGCGGAACTGCTGAGCCTTGGCAGTGAGGAACTGAACGCCGCCATCGGGCACTCCGTGCGGCTCGCCGGTGATGCGCTGCTGGTGCTCTCCGGGGCGCTGGTGGTCATCGCCGGCATCGATGTGCCGTTAACCCTGAGCCAGTACTCGAAACAGCTGCGCATGTCACGCCAGGAAGTCAAGCAGGAGGCGCGCGAAAGCGATGGCTCTCCGGAAGTCAAAGGTCGCATCCGGCGCATGCAGCAGGATGCAGCGCGCGGCCGCATGCTGCAGGAAGTTCCGAAGGCCGACGTGGTGATCACCAATCCGACGCACTACTCGGTCGCGCTGCGTTATGACGAGACGCGCATGCGCGCACCGATCGTCGTGGCCAAGGGCGCGGATGAAGTCGCGGCGAACATCCGCAGGATCGCTGCGGACAACAAAGTGCCGATATTCGAAGCCCCGCCGCTGGCCCGCGTGCTGTTCCGCGATGTCGACCTGAATGCAGAAGTACCGTCGACGCTGTACGTGGCGGTCGCGCAGGTGCTCACCTATGTACTCCAGCTGCGTTCGGCCGCGCGCAACGGCGCCGTCCGACCGACCCGTCCCGTCATCGATCCGTCGATTGAAGCAAGCAGGCACTAACCCATGGCAGACGCAGCAGTATCGAACAATCTTTCCCTGCGCACCATGCTGCGCACCGGTATCGGCGTGCCCGCGGGTATTCTGGCGGTGCTGGCCATGGTGGTCCTGCCCCTGCCGCCGTTCGCACTCGATGTGCTTTTCACGTTCAACATCGCGCTGTCGATCGTGATCGTGATGACGGTTTTCAACGTCTCGCGGCCCATCGAGTTCGGCGTGTTCCCGACCGTGCTGCTGGTAGCCACCTTGCTGCGCCTGGCATTGAACGTCGCCTCCACTCGGGTGGTGCTGCTGCACGGCCATTCCGGGCCGGCGGCGGCCGGCCGTGTCATTCAGGCCTTCGGTGAATTCGTGATCGGCGGCAACTTCGCCGTCGGCGTGGTGGTGTTCATCATCCTCACGATCATCAACTTCGTGGTCGTCACCAAGGGTTCGGGTCGCATATCGGAAGTGAGCGCCCGGTTCACCTTGGACGCCATGCCCGGTAAACAGATGGCCATCGATGCGGATCTGAACGCCGGTCTGATCACCCAGGACGAAGCCCGCCTGCGCCGCCTCGAGGTGCGCGCCGAAGCGGATTTCTATGGTTCCATGGACGGTGCCAGCAAGTTTGTCCGCGGTGACGCGGTCGCCGGCATCATGATCCTGCTCATCAACATCCTGGGCGGCCTGGCCATTGGCACCATCGGCCATGGCCTGGGGTTTTCCGATGCGGTCCGCACCTACACGCTGCTGACCATCGGTGATGGCCTGGTGACCCAGATCCCGGCGCTGTTGTTGTCCACCGCGGTTGCCATCATCGTGACCCGTATGTCCGGCAAGCAGGACATGGCTGGCGAACTGAAGCGCCAGGTCTTCGGGAATCCGCGCGCCCTGGGAGTCGCCGCAGGTCTGCTGGGTGTCATCGGGCTGGTGCCCGGCATGCCCAATATCGCTTTCCTCGGCATGGCCGCGCTGTGCGGCGGCGGCGCCTATTCGATCCGCAAACGGCGGCAGACCGCGGCCGCCAAGGCAGCCGTGCCGCCACCGCCGCCGCCGCCGGCCGAGGCCAAGGAGTTGTCCTGGGACGACGTACGCCCCGTGGACATCCTGGGGCTGGAAGTCGGCTACCGGCTGGTGCCCCTGGTCAACAAGACTCAAAGCGGCGACCTGCTCGGCCGCATCCGCGGCGTGCGCCGCAAGCTGTCCCAGGAACTGGGCTTCCTGGTGCCCGCAGTCCACATCCGCGACAACCTGGATCTGGCACCGAATACCTATCGCATCAACCTGGGCGGAGTGCCGGTCGGTGAAAGCGTCATCTATCCCGAGCGCGACATGGCCATCAATCCGGGCCGTGTGTTCGGCCAGATCAAGGGTATTGCCGCCCACGATCCGGCCTTTGGCATGGAGGCGGTGTGGATCGAGCCCTCCGACCGGGACCATGCGCAGAGCATGGGCTACACCGTGGTCGACGCCGGGACGGTGATCGCGACCCACTTGAGCCACATCATCCAGTCGCATGCCCACGAGCTGCTCGGCCACGAGGAAGTGAATCAGTTGCTGGCGAACGTGGCCAAGAGCGCACCGAAGCTCGTCGAGGACCTGGTGCCGAAGCTGCTGCCGATGGCGGTGGTCGTGCGCGTGCTGCAGTCCTTGCTGTCCGAGCGCGTGCCCCTGCGCAACATGCGCGCCATCGTCGAGACCCTGGCGGACCAGGCGCCCCGCTCCCAGGACCCTGCCGTCCTTCAGGCCGCCGTACGGGTCGCCCTGGGCCGCCAGATTGTGCAGGACATCGCAGGAATGGCAGGTGACCTGCCGGTAATGACCCTGGATCCGGAATTGGAACGATTACTGCAAGGATCCATAGGCAGCGCCAATTCACCGGCGACCGGGCTCGAGCCCAGTCTGGCGGAGCGGCTGCAGACCCGCCTGGCCGAGAGCGCGCAGCGACAGGAACTGGTGGGAGAACCGGCGGTACTGCTGGTTCCCCCGCCGCTGCGACAGACGCTGGCACGGTTCATTCGCGCCAGTGTCCCGAACATGCATGTTCTGGCCTGGAGCGAGATTCCGGACAACCGCAAGGTCCGACTGGTCGCGGCGGTCGGCAGATGATGAGTTGCAGCGCTGAAGTAGTTGGAGAATTGAGATGAAGATCACACGTCACACAGGATCGGACATTCGGCACGCGCTGCGTGCAGTCCGTGAAAGCCTGGGTGCCGATGCGGTAATCCTCGCAACCAGGCGTACCGCCCAGGGCGTTGAGATCACCGCCGCGATGGATTTTGACGCTGACAAGGTGCAGGACGCCACGGATTCCCTGAACAGCGGAGGCTTCGCGGCGCAGGAGGCGATTCAGGCCTCCGCGCCAACCCTTGCGCTAGCGGTGCCCAAGGTGACCCCGCCGCCCGCTCCCCAGCTCAAGCCGCTGCCGCCGATCTACCAGGTGCCGTCGCGCATAGCGCCGATCGCAGCCAAGGCAGACGCGCCGCTGCAGCTACCCATAATCGTCCCGCCGGCGTTGAACCCGGCGCCGGAGAGCGCCTTCGGACCGCTCTCGCCCGCGGCGCCGTATATCGCGGATGCCGCGCCGGCCACCAGTTCCATCTCCAGCGCGGTTGCGGCCGCCTATTCATTGCCGGGCACGTTGCAGACGCGCGACGCCGTACCGGATTCGATTCCGGGCAGCCACTTCATCCCGACACTCGATGCCGCCAACGACGCGATGTCCTCCGAGCTGAAATCGCTGCGGCGCATGCTCGAGGTGCAACTCGCGCAGCTCGCCTGGAAGGATTTGGCGCGACGCGCGCCGCTACATACCGAAATTCTGCGCGAACTGACCGAGATCGGCATCGAACAGGGGCTGGCCGCGGAGATCGTCTCCGCACTGCCCCAGAACTGTGAAGCAAATCAGGCCCGCCGGCACATGGGCGCGACCCTCGCGCAGCGCCTGGCAGTCACCGGCGATCAGTGGCTCGAACATGGCGGCCGGATTGCGCTGACGGGTCCGACTGGAGTGGGCAAGACCACGGTGCTCGCCAAACTTGCCGTACGTTGGGTGCTGCGGCACGGCTCACGCGATCTGGCACTCGTCGCCGGTGACTCGGTGCGCATCGGCGCACAGGACCAGGTACGCACGCTGGGGCAGCTGCTGGGGGTTCCGGTGTTCGCGCTCGACAGCCTGCAGGAACTGCCCGGCGTGCTTGGGCGTCTGAGCCGGTTCCGCATGGTTCTGGTTGATACCCCGGGAGCCGGACAGCGTGACGCCAGCCTGCCGCAGCGGCTGCTGGAACTCGCCAAGGTCGGCAGCGACCTGCAGACCACGCTGGTACTGGCTGCGAGCACGCAGGCGGGTGTGACCGAGGAGGTGGTGCGCCGCTTCGCCCCGGCACGTCCGACAAGCTGCGTGCTGACCAAGGTGGACGAAGCCGTGAGCCTGGGCGGCACGCTCTCGGTCCTGGTCCGCGCCCGGCTGCCCATCGCTTATGTCAGCGAGGGCCAGCGGGTACCGGAGGATCTGCGCCCCGCGCGATCCGAAGAACTCATCGCCGCTGCCGTGCAGCTGGCACAGACGAACGGCGCCGCCGCCGATGAAGAATTATTGAAGCGCCGTTTTGGAGATGTCGCACATGCGCTCGCTTGAAGGGAATCTCGTCGACCGCTCGAAGCTGGAAAGTCTGGCCCGTCCGGTGCAGGTAATCGCGGTCACCGGTGGCAAAGGCGGTGTCGGCAAGACCAGCGTCGCGGTCAACCTGGCAGCCTCGCTGGCAGCGGCCCACAAGCGCGTCATCTTGCTCGACGGCGACCTCGGCCTCGCCAACGTGGACGTGTTCCTGGGCCTGTCCCCGCGATACACCCTGGCCCATGTGCTCTCCGGCGAACGCACCCTGGATGAGATCCTGGTCACCGCCCCGCAGGGATTTCAGGTGGTGCCGGCGGCCTCCGGCGCCGCCAACCTGGCGAACCTCGATGCCCGGGCCCACCTCGGCCTGGTTCAGGCTTTCAGCGCGCTGGCGACCCAGGTGGACGTACTGATCATCGACACGGCCGCAGGGCTGGCCCACGGTGTGACGCAGTTCTCACAGGCGGCACAGCAGGTGGTGGTTACTATCTGTGATGAACCTGCGTCCCTGACCGATGCCTATGCCCTGGTGAAAGTCCTGAGCCGACATCACGGTGTCAGTCGCTTTCGCGTGCTGACCAACATGATTCGCTCCCCGGGAGCGGGCCAGGACCTGTTTCGTCGCTTCGAACGGGTTACCACGCGTTTTTTGGATGTGATGCTGGATTTCGCGGGCGAGATTCCCGAAGACGACTACCTGCGGCGCGCGATACGCGCCCAGCGCACGGTCGCCGATGCCTATCCGGCAAGTGCTTCGGCACAGGCCTTCCGTAAATTTGCGGCCAAGACTACCACCTGGCCGATACCGGCAAGTCCGCGCGGCAACCTCGAATTCTTCGTCGAGCGGCTGGTTCAGCCGAGTCCGGCGCGGCTGGAGGCGGTTCAATGAGCGCTGTCGGCGCCTATACCCAACAACGCGGGAGCGCTGACGCCGATCAGTTGGTGGCGCGGCACGCTGAGCTCGTCAAACGCATTGCCTATCATCTGGCCGGGCGTCTGCCGCCATCCGTGGAAGTCAGTGACCTGATACAAGCCGGCATGCT